>Ga0209011_1000025_pt1 | contig 118249 bp, 114 predicted proteins | sample BlaSpr_A8_OM1_M3_FD_187986 | JGI IMG/M metagenome (GOLD analysis project Ga0209011, IMG submission 187986) | Forest soil microbial communities from Thunder Bay, Ontario, Canada - Black Spruce, Ontario site 2_A8_OM1_M3 (SPAdes) (version 2) | ecosystem: Environmental > Terrestrial > Soil >...
GCCGGTCAACTGGACGAGTGCCCATCACATCGAGTTCTGGGCCAGGGGCGGCCCGAACAACATCGCGAATGAGATCCTCCTCTGTCATTTTCACCACAGGCTCGTCCATGAAGGTGGATGGCAAGTGATCAAAGCGGGCCGGGAATTCCGATTCCTTCCGCCTGAAAAGTTCGTATTGAGAAGGGCGCGCGGGCCGGGGATGCGCTGGGCGGCCTAGCCTCCCCACCTTGGGGGGAGGTCGGCCCAGCCTGCGAAGCGGGCTCGGCGGGATGGGGTTCGCCACGGAACCAAGTGCGTCTCCGATGCGTCTAACTACCAGTGGTGAATATCGTCCCTGTCGGCTCTGCAGGCGACCTGGTCTCGGCCGCGATCGCCGGTGATGAGACGGCATTCGACTCTCTGGTTGGTCCCCTCATCGAACCGGGCTTCAAGCTCGCCGCCGTCATGCTCCGTGACCGCGAGGAGGCGAGGGACGCAGTTCAAGAAGCGTGCGTGCTGGCCTGGAGACGGCTCTCCCAGCTTCGCGGCGAAGCCCAGCTGCGTCCCTGGTTCCTCACGATTGTGGCCAACCAGTGCCGGAGCAAGCGACGGGGCCGCTGGTGGTCGGTCCTGCGTTTTCCCGCGATTCACGAGCCTCGGGATTCTGCCCGCGAAAATTGGGATTCCCGCCTCGACCTGGATCGCGAGCTGCGCGCCCTACCGACCCGCCAGCGCGCGGCGCTCTTCCTTTTCTTCTATGCGGATCTGCCCCTCGCCGAGGTGGCCAAGATCCTCAAGGTCTCGCCTCAGGCTGCCAAGTCTCTGGTGCATCGAGCGGTGGTCAGTCTTCGGTTGAGCATGGTGGAGGTAACCCAGTGACGAACCAGCAGCGGGACCGCATCGCCGCGGCGTTCGATCGCGAGTTCGACAACTCGCCGTTCCCTCCCGAGCTGCGTTCGCAAGCGGTGCGCGCCGCAGCTGCCGGTCGCCACGAGCGTTCCCACCCGCGTCAGCAATGGGCTCTGGCCCTTGTGGCGGCCTTCATCGCTGTCGCCGTCGTGGCCACGCTTGTCGTGGGAACTCGGGGACTTCGACCGGCGCCTGCCAAGACCGGCCCCCCTCCGTCTCCTCGCGGCGAAGCCGGCGTCGCCTATGACGCGGCGCACGGCCAGATGGTGCTCTTCGGCGGACGCACGGAGACTCAGTACTTCTTGGACGAAACGTGGACCTTCGATGGAAAGGGCTGGACACAGATGCATCCAAAGGTGAGTCCACCTGGACGCCAGATGGCCGCCATGGCCTACGACGCCGCTCGGCATCAGGTGGTTCTGGTGGGAGGGACGGTCAACCAGCCTGGCAAGACAGTCCAAGTCCCGCTCAACGACACATGGACGTGGGACGGTGGCACTTGGACTCAGCAACACCCAGCCAACAACGCCCCGGCCGTCCAATCCATGCCGCTGGCCTACGACCCAATGTCGCGAATGGTGATCGCGTTCTATGTCGAACCCGTGGCGAACGGCAAACCGCACACATTGGGCTGGAACGGCAACGACTGGCAGGAGCTGCATCCGACAACCCAGCCCGCTTCGTCATACGGAACCTTTGCCTGGGACGGAACGCGCTTGATCTTCCTGGGAGACCCCCAGATGGAAGGCGGGCGCTACCTCAACAGGACGTGGGCGTGGGACGGGACCAATTGGACACGGCTGAGTTCCGCGGTCAATCCGCCTCCCGCGCAACAGTTTGCAACCGCATTTGACGCCGCCCACGGCCGCGTGATTGCCGTGAGTGGGCACGAGACATGGATCTGGGACGGATCGAGCTGGACACGTTTGAGCCAGATCAATGGTCCGACGGGAGCGCCCTACATGGCGTATTTCCCCTCGCTCAAGAAGTTCCTCGCGTGGGGCGACCGCTGGAGCATCCTGAACGGCGACCTGTGGTCTTGGGATGGCTCTACCTGGACGCTTCTCCAGGCAGGGCCGTCGAGTACACCACCAGCAAATTCGGTAGCGACGACGATGACCCCTGCCGAAGCTGCGACGACCATCCGGAAGTTGGTTACCACGGCTCGTCCGGTCCTGCTACCGAGCCAGCTGCCGGCGGGATTTGTAGATGCGTCGGTAAATGCTGCAGCGGATTACTTCACCGTCGAATACCGCACCGCCCAACGCGACAAGTCAATCTACTTCGGCATCATGGTGGCGAATCCGCCCCCAGGCAACAAGCAAACAATCACGAAGGCCGTGACGTTTCGCGGAGTCACCGCCCAGTACCAGGTCTATGACCCGGCGTCCCCACTCAGCCAAAGATGGCTGATGTGGAACGAGCCTGGGACGATGGCGCAACAGATGACGAAAGCTCCCGGCGTTCCCTATTTCTTGTCTACCGACGGGTTGACGGACCAGGAGTTCTGGCAGGTGGCCAACTCGCTCAAATAGGGAAACCTGTGGCGTTACGTGATGTGGAATCGTCCGTTAGGTTCGATGTGAAGTACAAACTCACGGCGCTGTCGACCACTGTCTTGCTGTCGGCGTGTTGCGGCGGGAGCGTTCCCAGCACTGCTCAAGTCAACCCATGCATCAGCGAGGTCGGATGCGCCACTCCAGGGGCTCCGCTGAACGTCACCTATCCGTACCAGTTGTCGACACATTGCGGCGTGCTTGAGATCCGGTTCGATGGGCGGGTGTTCTACCTCGAGTCTCTCAATCCTGCCGATGTGCTGGTGGGGCTTGACCAACCGATTGACGCCGGCACCATGGTCTTGCTGTCGACGCACCTCGCCGAGTTCCGGGACACGGCCGGGCACAGTATTCGCTTCGTCGACTCATGGCCCGGATTGATCGGCCAGTCGTATCCGTACACAGCTCAAGTTTCTTCCAGCAATCAACTCAGGGACGCGCGGTTCGCAGGTCGCTTGTGGCACGCGTTGGGAATCTTGCCCGGCGTGAGCGGTCCGCCCTACGGAAATGGACAGGACAGGTTCACGGAGGTGCCCGGCAGCTTGACCCTGGTGTCCGCAGACCGAGCCACCTTTACGACACCTAGTGGCTTGGCGGTTGAATTCGTGCGTACCGACCCAATTCGGGTCTGTGATTGATTTACAGGCGGCGCTGGAAAATCGCCGCTCCGGCATCCCCCTTGGAGTACCATCCCGCCCAACCAATTGAAGCGAATTGTCGTCATCGTTGTGGTTCTCGCGATGCTGGTTGCGGCGTGCGTGGCCGGCGCCGATCTGACGCTTGACACTTCCCCGCTCATACCAGCCGACGAAACGCTTTAGAGCGCGCCACGGGGGTCGATACAGAGGCAGTGCTCATCGTCGGCTGTAAAAAGATCGAACTGCGACCAATAGTGCCCGAATGGTCGGACCCGAAGGCCCTGGGATACGACCATTCGTGCCCACTTGGCTCTATCAATGCACCTGGACCTGGGACGGACAGTCCGGGACACAGACGGGTTTCGACGTAACGAATCCGGCGCCCGGCGCATAAGAGAAGGGTGAGATGCTCGGCGCCGACGCCCTGATGGATGACGGTCTGGAGATCAGCGCAGATGCCTTCATGGACGCGATCGACCCTTTGCTTCCGGTCGCCTACCGCCTCGCGTACGGGCTGCTTCGCAACCGCGATGAAGCGGGCGACATCGTCCAGGAAGCAACGTTGAACGCCTGGCGCCACCGTCGCTCGTTCCGTGCCGGCGCCCCGATTCGACCCTGGTTCATGGCGATAGTCGCGAATCAATGCCGGCAGGCCGTCAGAAACCGTTGGTGGTCCGTGGTCAGGCGCCCCGACTTGACTGTCGCCGCCGGAGGCGCCGGCGAGTCGCATGTCGACGAGGCGCAAATCCTTAAGCAAGGATTGCTTCGGCTGAACGAACGTGACCGGCTCGTCCTGGTGCTGCGCTATTACCTAGACCTCCCCTTCGACGAGGTCGGCGCCACGCTGCATATCTCCCCGACCGCGGCCCGCGTCCGGACTCACCGCGCGCTCGCACGCCTCCGGCCGATCATCGGCATCCCCGAGGAGCTCCCCCATGAATGAGTCGAATCTGCGATCCAGGATTCGCAAGGCAATCGGTGAATCGGACATGCCCGCCGACCTGAGCCACCGAACACGCGTGGCTCTCCAACAGACAGCTGCCGCGCCGCCGGCCGGACGCCAGTGGATTCCAGGGGCGATCGCGGCGGTGCTGGCGATCGCGGTCGTCGCCGGCTTCTTCGCTGTCGGCGCCTACAACAGAAACCACAACGTGCCCGTGGGCCCAGGACCCAAGGCAACAGTAACGCCGTTGCCGTCCCCCTCAACGTCGCCGAACTCTCTTGGGGTAGTCACCGATTTGGCGGTCAGCTCAAACGCTGTTTACGCGCTTTATGCGCCAACCGGTACGGAGGGCCCACTCGCCGGCGCTGGTACAACGATGGTCGCCCGCATCGATCGCCGGACTCAGGCGGTCGTGAAAGCGGGGCCGTTCCCCGGAGCTCTCCATATGGCGGTAGGCAGTGGCGGAGTCTGGGTCGCCGGAAACCGACTGATGCTCCTCGATGCCGATTCACTGAAGCAATTGACGGAGATTGCGCTTCCGGCGGAAACCGCGGGCTCGATCGAGGTGGTTGCCAGCACCGCCGGAGTTTGGATTGCTCATGGCGGACACCTGTACCAGCTCGACCCGAAGACCGGCAGGACGCTGCAGACCAGGACCTTCTCGGGAATTGCCGTCAGCATCGCGCTGAGCCCAAACGGCGGGCGGATCTATGTCGGCGCAGACACCAACCTATCCCTTTGGAACCCGGGAGTTGCGACGATTGCTGCGTTTGACACGACGACGATGAATCAAGTCGCATCGACGCAAAGTGACGGAGCGAGCCTGGGTGGTCCAAGGGTCGCTGCAGCCAACGACGCCGTGTGGGTGGCCATCGCCACCGGGATGCAGGGTCATGTCGAGCGCAGGCGCGCCTCCGACTTGAGTCACCAGCCAGTCCCCGTCGCCGAACAGCGGCACTCGAACAGCGTTCGCGTGTACGTCGCCGGCGGCTTTGTTTGGACGACCGATGGACAGGCGGGCCGGCTGGAGTGCCTGGATCCGCAAACAGGTTCGGTGCTCAGCTCCAAGGAGTTCCCGTTGGCCGGAGTGGTCGCAGGAGACAGCGCGTCTATCTATGTAGCCGGATCAACCGGATTCGACAGCTTGATTCCCGATCCGAGCTGCAAAAAGATGAGCTAGATCAGACCGGTACAACCAACCTGCGCAGGTAGACGCCCCTGATACGCACCGCTGGCGTCAAAGGTTCGGAATCTGGAGTTCTGATACGCACCGCTGGCGTCATAGGTGCGGAATCTGGCTCGTCGGCGACGGCGCCGCCTAGGGCTCGTTGAAGAAGCACGACTCCGCGCCGGTGTGGCACGCAGGCCCCGCGGCCTTCACCTTCAGCAGCACCGTGTCGAGGTCGCAATCGAGCTTCACGTCGAGCACCTCCATCGTGTTCCCCGACGTCTCCCCCTTCCGCCACAGCCCTCGCTCTCGTGAGAGGAACCAAGCCTGGCCCGTCTCGCGCGTGCGCGTCCACGCCTCTTCATTCATATAGGCGAGCATCAGCACCTTCCCGGACTCCGCGTCCTGGACGACTGCGGGAACGAGCCCTTTCGAAAAGTCCGGTTTCATGGCCTGATCTCCAAACCCCTGCTTGTCAGCTGCTTCTTCACGTCCGCGATCGCGAGCTCACCGAAGTGGAAGACGGATGCCGCGAGCACAGCCTCGGCTCCTCCATCTGTCAGCGCCTGGTGCATGTGGTCGATCGAGCCGGCGCCGCCGGACGCGATGACCGGCAGGCGCACCGCCGAGGTGATGGCTTTCAGCAGCCCGATGTCATACCCCTCGTGGGTACCGTCCTTGTCCATTGAAGTGAGCAATATCTCCCCCGCTCCCAACCGCTCGCCCAGCACCGCCCATTCCACCGCGTCGCGTCCGGCCGGGCGCCGTCCGCCGTGGCTGAACACTTCCCACCCGGGAATCTCCACCTGCCGGCGAGCGTCGATGGCGAGCACCACGCACTGCGACCCGAACATCTCGGCGCATCGCGTGATCAGCTCCGGGTCTGCTAGGGCAGCGGTGTTGACGGACACCTTGTCCGCGCCGTGTGTCAGCAGCTCGGCCATGTCCTCCACGCTGCGCACGCCGCCACCGACAGTGAGCGGGATGAAGACCTCATCGGCGGTGCGCTCGACCGCTTTGAGCAGGATCTTCCGCGCATCAGAGGATGCAGTGATGTCGAGGAAGACGATCTCGTCCGCACCTTCACGGTCGTAGTTCGCCGCCAGCTCCGCGGGGTCACCGGCATCGCGCAGGTCTTTGAACTTCACGCCCTTGACCACGCGGCCCTCGGTGACGTCCAGGCACGGAATGATTCGCTTTGCCGGCATCAGCTGCAGAACGCCACGAAGTTCTTGTAGATGCGAAGTCCGTCCGGCCCGCTCTTCTCCGGGTGAAACTGCGTCCCCATCACGTTGCCCCGAGCAGCAGCTGCTGCCGGCGAGTATTCACTCCAGGCGATGGCGCTGTCCGAAGACTCGGGCGTGTACGAGTGCACGAAATAGAAATAAGAGCGGTCCTTGATGCCCGACCACAGCACCGCCTCGTCGGTCTTCGCGAGCCGGCACCACCCGATGACCGGGAGCCGCGGGCTGTCTTTGACCTCGACCACCTTGCCCGGCAGAAGGCCAAGGCCCTCGTGGCGGCCGTGCTCAGTCGACTCTTCGAACAGAAGCTGATAGCCCAGGCACACACCCAGCAGCGGCTTTCCATTCTTGGCGAGCTCGACTATGCGGCGGCCCAACCCATTGTTGGAGAGCTTTTCCAGCGCCGGCGCGAACGCGCCCACCCCCGGCAGGACAAGGCCGTCAGCGCGCTCGAGGTCGTCCTGGTCGGCGGTGAGCTTCGGCTCGGCCCCCACCTGGACAAGCGCGCGTTCCACCGACCGCACGTTGCCCACTCCGTAATCGACTATCGCGATCAATCGAGCACACCCTTGGACGACGGCACGCCGCCGACGCGGCCGGGCGACATCGCCTGGGCCAGCGCCAGGCCGAGCGCCTTGAAGGTCGCCTCCACGATGTGGTGCCGGTTGCGTCCGCGGATCACGTCGACGTGGATAGTGGCCCCGAGGTGGATGCAGAGCGCCTTCCAGAATTCTTCGACCACCTCTGACTCGAGCGTCCCGATTCGCCCCTTCAGCGCCACGTTGTAGGAAAGGAACGGGCGCTTGCCGAGGTCGATGACCACGCGAGCGAGCGATTCGTCGAGCGGCGCGTAGGCAGAGGCGAAGCGCGTGATCCCGGCGCGATCGCCAAGAGCCTGCGACAGCGCCTGGCCGACGACGATGCCCGCGTCCTCCACCAGGTGGTGCGCGTCGACGTGCAGGTCGCCCGCGCCACGCAGCGTGATGTCGAAGCCGCCGTACCTCGCTACCTGCTCGATCATGTGGTCGAGGAACGGGAGGCCCGTCGCGACCTTGATCCTCCCTTTGCCGGCGAGGTCCACCTTCGCCGTCAGGCGCGTTTCCTTCGACTTGCGCGCGACCTCTCCCTTCCTTCCTACCTTGCTACTCAAGCCGTACCTCCACTGCGTGCGCGTGTGCGGTCAGCCCTTCGAGCTGCGCGAGCCGCACCGTCGCTTCCTTCAACATCTCCAGGTCTCCGCGATTCAAGCTCAGGACGCTCGTTCGCTTCATAAAGGTGTGCACGCCGAGCGGCGACGCGAACCTTGCCGCGCCGGCGGTCGGCAATGTGTGGTTGGGGCCGGCCACGTAGTCGCCCAGGGGTACCGTTGCGTACGGCCCGACAAAGACCGCTCCGGCATTCTCCACCTGCGTCGCGCGCCGGCTTGCGTCGGCGGTGACTATCAGCAGGTGCTCGGGCGCGAAGTCGTTGGCCAGGTGCATCGCCTGGTCGAGGTCTTCGGCGACGACTATGCAGCAGTTGGCCTTGCGGATGATCTCCTCGCGTTCCAACCCGCCGACCAGACTCTCGAGCTCCTCCTCGACGCGGTCGGCCAGACGCTCAGAGTCGGTGACAAGCACCGCCCAGGCAAGCGGGTCGTGCTCCAGCTGCGCCGCCAGATCCGCGGCCACGTAATCGGGTCGCGCTTTCGCGTCGGCGATGACCATCACCTCGGTCGGACCAGCGATTCCGTCGACTCCGACCGCGCCAAACACTTCACGCTTGGCAAGAGTCACGTAGATGTTGCCGGGACCCGCCACGACATCGACTCGCGGGATCGTGGTGGTGCCATAGGCCAGCGCGGCGATCGCCTGGGCGCCCCCAATCCGGTAGACGGCGTCGACGCCGGCGATGTGCGCGGCGGCGAGGATGGCCGTCGGGACCGTGCCATCCGCGCGCGGCGGCGTGGCCAGCACCACCTCCGGCACCTTCGCTATCCGCGCGGGAATCACTGTCATCAGCACTGTCGACGGATAGGCGGCTCGACCTCCGGGCGCGTACAGGCCCACGCGGCGGACGGGCCGGGTGAGCAGCTTGAGTCCCGGCGGGCCGCTCGAAGCCGACTGCAGCTGTTTGGAGTGGAAAGTGCGAATGCGCTCGGCCGCGAACTCGAGCGCCGCGCGATCGGCCGGCGCCAGCCGGTCGGCTGCTGCGGCAAGATCGGCGTAGGGAACCTCGAAGGTCTCGTCCAGACCCGGCGCCCAGCCGTCGAACTTCGTGCCCAGCTCGCGCAGCGCGTGGTCGCCCTCGGCCGCGACCCGGGCGCAGATGTCGACCACCACCGCGCGCTCCTTGCTGAACTGCGCGAGGTCGAGGCGCCGGCGCGACATCGGAGAGTCGAGCCACGAGCCGACATCAAATCGTTTGACGCTCATTTCTCTACCGCCTCACGCAGCCTGCCGACCGCGGTCTGCACCGCGTCGGTGCGGGTCTTGAGGCTTGCCTGGTTGGCGATCAGCCTGGCGGTCGACGCGCCGAGGGTCGCCGCGATGCGCAGCCGGTTCTCCTTGAGCGTCCGCCCGGTGGCGGTGAGATCGACGATGGCGTCGACCAGTCCCACCTGTGGCGCAAGCTCGACCGAACCGTGAAGCTGCACCACCTCGACCGCCTGCCCGCGCGCTTCGAACCACGCGACTGCGGTGCGCGGATATTTCGTCGCCACTCGAAGCTGCGGCGGCCATGTCTCCGGTCCGTCGAGCTTGGACGCCTCAGGCACCGCAAGCACCATCCGGCAGCCACCGAAGCGCAGGTCGACCAGCTCGTAGTGCGCTCCCGGCGTCTCCCACAAGATGTCTTTGCCGACGATCCCGAGATCGGCGGCGCCGTGGTCCACATAGGCCGGGACGTCGGCCGGGCGCACCAGGATCACGCGGACGCCGGACCGTTCCACCATCAGCTGGCGGCCGAGCACTTCCGCGCTCAACTTCACCAGTCCCGAGCGTGACAAGAGGCGCAAGGCGCCCGCGTTCAGCGCGCCGGTCGGCACCGCTATAGAGACCTTCGTCACGCGAGGCCTCCCGCGAGGCGCCCAGCCACCTGTTCCGGCGGAAGACTCTGCGTCCGCTTGCCCCGCGCCGACCACGAGACCGTCTTCTCGCTCCGGCAGTGGATCAAGTTGACTGCGCCGACGGCCTGCCACCACGCTTTCGCTCCCGCCTGGTCCCTCGCCTCCGTGTCGACTACCACGCGCATCCCGAACAGACGCAGCGTCGAGCCCAAACGGAGCGCCGCCGGCAACCCCGATCCGGTCCACGCAATCGCAGCGTCGATGCGCGGCAGCTCAGGCGGGCGCGCCGCCCGTGTGAGCATCTCCCAGATCAGGTCGAGCTGGACCACGAATCCAGTGGCGGGCGCAGGGCGTCCGAAGCGCGCGAGCAGTCCGTCGTACCTGCCGCCCTGCGCGACGGGACGTCCGACTTCGGGACCGTAGCCCTCGAAGATGATGCCGGTGTAGTAGTCGAAGTCGCGGATGGCGCCGAGGTCCAGGCTCACGACTTCGCCGAGGCCGTGTGCGACCAGGAGCTCCTGCACCTTGGCGAGCTCGGCGAGCGCGCGCTCCGACCTCTTATTGCGGACGAGGCCGCCTGCCGCCTGCAGGATCTCCGATCCGCCGCGCAGCGCCGGGAATCGCAGCAGAAGCTCGTGCTCGGCCGAGCGCAGAGGCGTGCCTTCGAGCAGGGCTTCGAGGGCGACGAAGTCCCGCGCGGCCAGCGCGGCGCGGACCGCAGCTTTGATTTCGGCCGGCAGCTTGACCGCGTCCATGATGCCGTGGAAGAACTCGGCGTGACCCACGTCGACCTGGTAGCGCTGCACGCCGCTCGCCTGCAGGCAGCGCGCCGCCAGCGCGATCACCTCGGCGTCGGCCACCGGGCCTGGCGCCCCGACCAGCTCTGCGCCGACCTGGTAGGTCTCGCGGCGCTGCTGGAAACGGCCCTCATCAGTAGAAGAAAGGACGGGACCCGCGTAGCAAAGCCGCAACGGGAGTGCGGATCCTCGGAGCTTGCCGGCAACAAGCCGCGCCACCGGCACCGTGCGCTCTCCGACCAGCGCCAGCACTTCGCCTCGCGCATCCGCGAACTTGAAAAGGCGGCGGCGCTGCTCGGCCCCGATCCCGAGCTCGAGCACGTCGGTGCTCTCGATCATGGGGGTGATCACATGGCGGTAGCCCCACCGGCGCATCTCTGACAGGACCGATTCCTGCGCACCTCGCAAGACCTCGGCTTCTTCAGGTAGGCGGTCCCGAAAGCCGGGTACGCCGCCGAGGTGGGGAATTACTTCCGATCTATCGCCGGTGAAGAGACCTCCGGGCCGCGGCCAGGGGAGTCTTGCTACTTTTCATTTTCGTCTTCGTCATCATCGTCGTCTTTGGCGTCGGCATCCTCACTGAAGTCGACAGTCTCGGCGTCGTCCTCGACCGCGTGCATGCCCTCTTCCAGCTCGTCGGAGACCGGAGCCTCGACCAGGGTCTCCTCCTCGTCGTCGTCGATGAACACCTCGGCGCCGCTCCCGCGCGAGAGAAGGCTCTCCTTTGTGTACGGCCGGAACTCCACCTCGCGCTTGCGGCGAATCGCAAAGCTCGGCTTGCCGGCGAATTTGGGGTCCTGGTACGTCTCGCGGACTATTAGCTTCACGGTGCTGCCGTCGCAGGCGGTGACGCCGCCCTGGTACTTGTTTCCGCCGCGCATGAACTTGATAAGGCGACGTGCCATCTTGGCCTCGAGCGTGCCCAGCCGGACTCCACGTGAGGTTTCGGCGACGATGCCGTCACCGTCGATCTTGAGCTCGGCAATGTCGCCGGCCGCGACCTTGGAGCAGATGTCAGGGCTCGAGCCTTCCACAGCGGTGATCACTGTCTTGCCCATCTCTTCGACGAAGAGGTTCAGGTCGACCTTCGTCCCGCCGACCTTCAGGCCTTCCTTCTGGTGGAGCAGGGTGTTGAGGCGCGCGGCGTTCTTCTTGGCGATGGAGTTCATCGGGTTGATCTTTAGCGCTAACTCATACGCGGCCTTCGCGTCTTTCAACTTGCCGAGCTCCGACAGCGCCTTGCCAAGGCGGTTCTGCGTCTCCTCGTCACCGCCGAAACTCTCGACTATGAATTTGTTCAGCTTCACCGCGTCGTCCCACTTGCCGGCGATCGCAAGCTGGACGGCCTCGTCCGCATACTGCGAGCGCGGCTTCAGGTGCTCACCGGTTTCGGTCTTCAAATGGGGGGCTCCTAGTGTCCGGCGCCGGGGCGGCATGGTGCATTGCCCGGCTGGGAAGTGAATGTCGAGTATAAGTAATCACCTGGTGCGACCACATATTCGAAGCCTGGCCGCCGCGGGCGTCACGCTCCTGCTTGCGGTCCCCGCGTGCGGTGGACCGGCGGCGCCTGAGCCCAAGACGATCACGATCGGGGTGGACCTTCCCCTGACCGGCGACGAAGGCCGCGCCGGACAGAGCACGCTCAACGGCATCCGCTACTTCGTGCATGAGAACCCGACGCTGAACGGCTTCAACATCGTCCTCGACGTCCGCGACGACGCAGCCAGCAGCTCGCGGGACACGTCACGCGGCGTGAAGAACCTCAAGGCCTTCATCGCCGACCGTCGCGTCGTCGCCATGCTGGGACCCTTCGATTCCAGCATTGCCCGCGCCCAGATCCCGATCGCCAACGAGGCGCACATGGCGATGGTCAGCCCGGCCACCAGCAGCCGCTGCCTCACCAAAGAGCCTTACCTGCCCACCAACTTGAACCCTCTTCGCACTCCGATCTCATGCAAGGAGGCAGGCCTGCCGGCACCCGCCGACCTACGCCCGACCGGGGTCAACAACTACTTCCGCCTGTCGAGCACCGATGAGCTCCAGGGACCCGCGGCCGCCGATTACGCCCGGAAGAAGCTGCACCTGATGCGCGTCGCCGTGATCTCCCATCACGAGGCGTACGGCCAGCTGCTGGCCAGCAGCTTCACGGCCAGGTTCAACAAGCTCGGCGGCACAGTCGTCGCCAAGCTGGAGCTGGAGCTCGGCACGAGCTTCGACTCCACCGCTTTCCTGGAGCAGGCCAAGAAGAACGGCGCGCAGGGCGTCTACTTCGGCGGCGCGGCTTCCAATCACGGCTGCACGGTGCGCCACCAGATGGCCTCCGTGTTCGAAATCGGGTCCGGGAGTCCCTTCCTGGGCGGAGACGGAATCGCACTGGATCCCACATGCGTTCGCGATGCGGGAGCCAACGCCACCGGCATCTACGCGACGGTGCCCGCCGCTGACCCGGAGCAGATCGACAGCGCGCAGCGCCTCATCCAGAAATTCAAGACCCAATACGGACGCCCCGGCGATTTCGGCCCGTACACGATTGCCGCCTACGACGCGACTGGTGTCTTGTACGACGCGCTCGATCGCGCGATCAGGGCCGCGGGAGGAAACATTCCGTTTCGCGACAGCGTGGTCAGCCAGCTGGCGGCGACCACCGAGTTCACCGGCTTCACGGGGATCTTTGGCTTCGACAAGGACGGCGACACCACCTTGAGGATGGTGTCGATCTTCAAGCCGGGTGGCAATGACGTGCGTTCGCCATGGAAGTGGGTGGACACCGTCAGTTACACCAAGACACTCCCTTATTGATATAACGATGCCATCAGCTTCGAGGCAATTTAGCCCAAGTTCAGCAACCCGATGCTAAAGTTCCACTCGGAGTAGTGGTTCGGCCACCCATAGTGGCCGCATTCGTCGCCGGCGCACTCTCGCCCCCAATCAGACGCAAGGCTGAAGCGGGAAGAGGGCGGCGAATGAGGGGAGTTAGGGCCTGATCCAGTTTGGGCTGCCTCCCATAAACACAAGGGGGAACCACATGGTTCGAGCTAGGGGACTCGCAGTCCTCATCGCGGCGACCTTCGTCGCATTCGCCTGCGGCGGAACGTCTGGCGGTGGCGCATCCAAGGGGACGATCTACATCGGATCCGACCTCCCGGTCTGTACGGCCGGCGGCCAGGCGACTCAGAACGGCGTTCAGTTCGCCGTCGACACGAAGAACAAAGCTGGTGGAGTCGAGGGCTACACCATCAAGTGGACGGGCTTCGACGACTGCCGCCAGGCGGCCTACTCGGCCGACGCGGGCGTCGAGAACGTACAGAAGATGCTCGCCGACACCAAGTTCGTGGGCATGATCGGTCCGTACAACTCAGCTGTGGCCAAGGCCGAGATCCCGATCGCGGCCCCGGCGCACTTCACCATGATCAGCCCGTCGAACACCAACCCCTGCCTGACGAAGGACCTGCCGAGTTGCAGCTACCACCCGCAGGACCTGCGCAAGGGCAACGCGAACAACTACTTCCGCGTCGTGACCACTGACGACTACCAGGGTCCGGCGATGTCTTCGTACGCCTACACCACGCTGAAGGCGACCAAGGCCGGCGTGCTGGACGACAGCACCGTTTTCGGAGTCGGTATCGCGGATACCTTTGAGGCGAAGTTCAAGGCGCTCGGCGGCACGACCCTTCGCAAGAGCTACAAGAAGGACCAGACCAGCGACTTCAAGTCGATCCTGCTGTCCTTCAAGAACTTCGGTGCTACGGCCGTCTACGCCGGCGGCACCGACGACCAGAACATCTGCCAGGCGCGCGCGCAGATGAAGACCATCGGTTGGGATGCCCCCTTCATGGGCGGCGACGGTATCGAGACCACCGACTGTATCAACCAGGCGGCCGGCAACGAGCCCAACATCTACGCGACCTCGGCCGGTGCCGACGCGACCCAGATCCCGGGCGCAAAGAGCACCATCGATGCCTTCCGGAAGGCGTTCCCTGGCGCTAACGACTTCGGCGGTTACACCATGCAGGCATACGACGCGACGAACGCGTTGATGGCCGCGATCGGTCGGGCGGCCAAGGCCGCCAACGCGGTGCCCACCCGCGAGCAGGTCCGGGCCGAGATGGCCAAGACCAGGGGCTTCGTCGGTGTCATCGGAACGTACGACTTCGACGTGAACGGCGACACCAACCTGAAGATCGTGTCGATCTACCAGGTCCAGAACGTGACCGACCCGGCTAACTCGAGCGGCGTCTGCGGCAAAACTGCGAAGACGATGTGCTACGTGTACAAAGACTTCGTCGACTACGCCAAGGCGTAACTAACCGCAACCATTCAGAATCTACGGAGGAGGCCCAACCTGGGCCTCCTCCACTTCGTTTAGGGAGGGGTCTCTGGACACGGGCAGAGTGGGAGCCGGGCTCGAGGCGCTGAAGAGAGTCAGATCCGCTCGCCTCGGGGGGATGGGCATTGCCGACCTCGGTTTCTTCGTCCTCGCCGGAACCTTCCTGGTGCTTCTCGCCGCTCAGGCGGTACTCAATCCCACCCAGTTCGCGCAGGTCCTGGTCTTCGGCCTGGCCGATGGCGCGATCTACGCCCTGGTCGCGCTCGGCTACACGATGGTCTACGGCATCATCGAGCTCATCAACTTCGCTCATGGCGACGTGTTCACGCTGTCCGCTTACATCGGTGCGGCGCTGATCGCCTTCTTTGCCACTAACGAGGACGCCTTTCAGATCGGCAACTTGATCGCGCTCCTCCTCATCTTCCCGATCGTGATGCTCGTCATGGGTGTCATCAACGTCGGTATCGAGCGAATCGCGTACCGCCCGCTTCGCAACGCGCCGCGATTGGCGCCGCTGATCACCGCCATCGGGATGTCGTTCACCCTGGAGGGGGTCATGTTCTTGTGGCACGGTCCGGCAACCGTCCACTTCCCGAACCTGCTGCCGCACGGTAAGGGTTGGGAGACGTACATCGGCGGAGTTTTCGTCGGGTTCAAGGATGTGTTCGTGGTGGTGGCAGCGGCGATCCTGGTCGCCCTGCTCGCGGTCTTCATCAACCGGAGCAAGCTCGGCAAGGCGATGCGTGCCACAGCGCAGGACCGGGACGCGTCCCAACTCATGGGCATCGACATCAACCGCACCATCGCGGCCACCTTCTTCATCGGCGCATTGCTTGCCGGGGCAGGCGGCCTCATCTGGGGCCTCTACTTCAACACGGTCACCTACAACCTTGGATTCCATACCGGGCTCATCGCCTTTACGTCTGCGGTATTCGGCGGCATCGGCAACATCCCAGGTGCTGCGCTCGGCGGGCTGACCATCGGCCTGGTCGCCGCCTTCAGCGATTTCTACATCGGTTCCAAATGGACGCAGGTTGTGATCTTCGGGATTCTCATCGCGGTGCTTGTCTTCCGCCCGACCGGACTGTTGGGCATGAGGGTGCCCGAAAAGTGAAAGAGACGTGATCGCCCGCTTGCGCCTACGAGAGCGGATGCGAGATCGCGATAACGCCATCTTCGGCATCCTGCTGATCGTTGCGCTCATCTGGCCGCTGGCGACCATCTACATGACGGACGGCAGCACCTTTCTCATCACGCAGGCAGGGCACGCAGGCGCATGGGTCCTGTTGGCGATCGGCCTCAACGTGGTGGTCGGCTTCGCGGGCCTGCTCGACCTGGGCTACGCCGCCTTCTTCGCGATTGGAGCCTACACATACGCACTTTTCGCCTCCGACCAGCTTGGATCGTCCCCGGCTCACCACTCCTTCCACCTGCCTTTCTGGCTGATGATCATCGTGGCCATGTTCGTGGCCGCCGCTTTCGGCGCCGTCCTCGGCTTCCCCACTCTCAGGCTCCGAGGCGACTACCTGGCCATCGTCACGCTGGGCTTTGGCGAGATCGTGCCGCAGCTCTTCTACAACATCGATCAGTGGACGGGCGGCATCAACGCGATAGGAAACATCGACCAGCCCACGTTGCCGGTATGGCTCACGGGGCCGTGGGCCGGCGACCCCACCATCGCTTTGGTTCGCAATTTCAGCTTCGCCTCCAATCCTGTCGCCTATTACGTGCTGATAGTCCTCTTGATCATCGGCGCCGTGATCCTTGTCAACAACCTCTACAGGTCTCGGCTGGGTCGCGCATGGATGGCGATTCGGGAAGACGAAGTGGCGGCCGCGGCCATGGGCATCAACACCGTGACCACCAAGCTGCTGGCCTTCGCCATCGGCGCGTCGTTCAGCGGCTTCGCCGGCGCCTACTACGGCGCCAGCTTTGGCCTCGTGGGCCCGGACTCTTTTCTCTTCGTGGTCTCAGTCACCGTGCTCGTGATGGTCGTCCTGGGCGGTATGGGCAACATCAGTGGCGTCATCGTCGGAGCCCTTGTCATCTACTACCTCCTCTACAACGTACTGCCCGACCTACCCGGCAAAGTCGAATCGTTGGCGAGGCTCGTAGGTCTTGGTTCGCTCAACGCGCAGAATGGCGACTGGCCCGGTGTGGCGGGCGTGACCCAGCGGCTTCAGTTTCTCCTCTACGGACTGATCCTGGTCTTCATGATGCTGCTGCGCCCGCAGGGTATTTTCCCGAGCAGGGTCCGCGAGCAAGAGCTCAAGCACACAGGCCCGGTCGAAGATGAAGCAGCAGTCGAGAAGGCGCACGCATGATGAGCGAGTCGCCCGCGAACGAAAACATCCTCGAGCTGACAGACCTCACCAAGCGCTTCGGCGGCCTGGTCGCGGTGGACGGAGTGAGCCTCAAGATCAAGCGCGGCGAGGTCTTTGCGCTGATCGGCCCCAACGGCGCCGGCAAGACCACTCTCTTCAACAGCGTGACCGGGCTTTTCCAGCCGACAAGCGGCACTGTCGTCTTCGATGGCAAGGACATCACCGGGTCGAAGCCGCACCAGGTGGCCCGCCAGGGCATCGCCCGAACCTTCCAGAACATCCGCCTCTTCGACTTCATGACCTCTTTGGACAACGTGCGCGTCGGACACCACGTGCGGATGAAGGCGAGGATGTGGGATTCGCTGTTCAAATTGCCGCGGGAAAGGAAAGAGGAAGCGGTCACCACCGACTTTGCCATGGACCTGCTGAAGTTTGTGGGCATCGAGCGTCAGGCCAACAACTACGCGCGAAGCCTTCCGTACGGACAGCAGCGCCGTCTGGAGATCGCGCGGGCGCTGGCGACCGAGCCCAAGCTGCTTCTCCTGGACGAGCCCGCGGCGGGGTTCACACCTCAGGAGAAGGTCGAGCTCATGAAGCTGGTCGACAAGATCCTTGCCCGCGGCATCACTGTGTTTCTGATCGAGCACGACATGAAGGTGGTCATGGGCATCTCCAAGAACATCGTGGTGCTGGACCATGGCGAGAAGATCGCCGAGGGGCCGCCCGCCGAGGTGCGGCAGAACCCTCGCGTGATCGAGGCGTACCTGGGCAAGAGCGCCTAGGGGTGCTCTAGACATGGCGCTCCTCGAGCTGGACGTCGTCGACGCCCATTACGGGCGAATTCAGGCCCTGCGCAAGGTGACCCTGAAGGTCGACAAGGGCGAGGTGGTGGCTTTGATCGGCTCCAACGGCGCGGGCAAGACCACGACCCTGCGGACGATCTCGGGCCTCATGCACCCGACCTCCGGTTCGATCACGTTCGACGGCCGCGAGATCACCATGACAGGACCGGAGAAGATCGTCGGGCTCGGCATCTGCCAGTCGCCCGAGGGCCGGCGCCTGTTCCCGCGCATGTCAGTGCGGGACAACCTGATGATGGGCGCCTACATCCGCAGCGACAAGGCGGGGATCGCGACAGACGTGGAAAGGGTCTTCGTCCTCTTTCCTCGCCTGAAAGAGCGCATCACGCAGATCGCGGGCACGCTGTCGGGAGGCGAGCAGCAGATGCTTGCGATGGGGCGCGCGCTCATGGCCCGGCCGAAGCTCTTGATGCTCGACGAGCCGTCGCTAGGGCTTGCGCCGATCCTCATCGAGACGATCTTCTCCATCGTGCGCGAGATCAATGCGCAGGGCACGCCGGTGCTGCTGGTGGAGCAGAACGCGACCAAGGCGCTCGAGGTCGCGCATCGCGCGTACGTGCTGGAGACGGGGTCGATAGTGCAGAGCGGGACGGGCAAGGAGATGCTCGCGTCCGAGGAAGTCCAGAAAGCCTACCTGGGGATGTAGGGTCGGGCGGGGCGCAGGGGCCTCCCCAACCCGCATGGCACTCTGAAATGCGGGTTTGACTGCTCAGCGAAACCCGTCATTCTTTACCGCGGGGAGCGGTCCCGTTCGATACCCGCATATGAGCGCGAATGCGGGTTTCACACCCCTCGCGAATGCCGCATCCGGCCGCAATGCGGGTTACCGATCTGGCTTTTACCGCCCGGGGTTGTAGCTGTTCACGACCAGGTAGATCAGCACCACCGCGAAGGCGCCGTACTCGAGGATCACGTTCCGCGTGAAGCTGTCCTCAACGGTGTGCCGGACGAGACCCCGGTTGATGTACCAGGCGAAAAGCAGCATCGCCGCGAATGTTCCTTCGTTGACGACGAGGTAGATCGACAGTGCGGTGATCGCCCACGCGAGGAAGGTGACGACCTGTGCCACGAACAGGGCAAAGATGAAAGCGCGCCGCGGCACGATGGCCGACCCGTTGATGCGAAAGCTCCGATAGGACGCCATGAACGTGATCGAGAAGATCCAGAACAGCTGGAGGATCGGGTTGAAGTGGAGCGACACCGCCACGACGTACGCGCCGGTGAGCGCCAGGATCAGGATCGTTTCCTGCAGGACCACGTGTCCGCGCTTCTCCTCGTTGCGCAGCCGCAGGTAGTCCAGGCGCGCCGCCACGATGAAACCGGCGCCGAACATCGCGGTCAGGACCAGGTACCTCCAGAGCTCTGAGGTCAGGAGCGAAAGTCCGGCCAGCGCCGTCGCGCCGAGGGCCACCGGGATGTAGTGCTCGACGCGCGGGAACTCATCGGTCCCGCGCAGATACCCAAGCAGTGCGGGCGCCGCGACGACGACGAGCCCGAGGCCAAGCGCCCAGACCTGGCCTGAACCGAGCAGCTCCGACTTGAAGCCGAGCGCGATGGCGACCAGCACAACGCCCGCGAACATCAGGAAGCTGCGGTCGCGCTCCGCCTTGTCAGCAGTGGTGGTAGGCGCGAGCCTCTCAGCCGGAACCGGGGGCGTTTTCATTGGACCGGTGGAAGTCTACGTCCCCGCGCGGCCGTAACGGTCTTCGAGGCGTACCACATCATCGATCTCAGGCGTCGACACCTCGAAGATGTCCGTGTCTTCGACGGCGGTGATGCGATGCCGCGTGCCGGGTGTGATGTGAAGCGTGTCCCCCGCCTGCATGCGGTGCTTCTCGAGGCCCCCGTCCGGCCCGCCGAGCTCAATGTCCACTGCGCCTTTGACGACGTACAGAAATTCGTCCTTGCGCTCGTGATACTGCAGCGAGAGCGCCTCTCCCTTTTTGATGTGCAGCACCTTGGCCGCGTAGCGGTCGGTGATTCCCCAGCGCAGCTCGTAACCCCAGGGCTTGTCGACGCGCGACTCTTCGACCCGCCCGAACTCAGGCTTGGGCATGCTGCCTAAGTCCGACGATTTCCTCCAGCGCGGCGAGGCGCGCCTCCACTCCCGCGCTGTCGGCCGCCTCTGCATAGACCCTGATCAGCGGCTCCGTCCCGCTTGCTCGCAGCAGCACCCAGCTGCCGTCCTCGAGATAGAACTTGAAGCCGTCATCGGAGCGGACCCGCTGGACGCGCACACCCGCCACCTCCTCCGGTTCGTTGTTCTGGAGCTTCTCGAGGATCCGCTTGCGGTCGGCGTCATACGTCTCGCGCACCAGGTGGATGTCGTGGCGCGCATACGCATGCGGCCCAACCCTGCGCTCGAGGTCGCCGAGGATCGCCGACAGGGGTTTGCCGGCCTTGACGATCATGTCCGCGAACAAGAGCCCCACCAGGATGCCGTCGCGTTCTGGAATGTGGCCGCGGATGCCGAAGCCTCCAGACTCCTCACCGCCCAGCACCGCCTCGGTCTCCATCATCTTCGGCGCAACGTTCTTGAAACCCACCGGCACCTCGAAAACCCTGCTGCCAAACTCGGCGCCGAGCTTGTCGACCATCGCCGTCATGTTCACGGTCTTGATCACCGGGCCGCGCATGCCTCGGACCTCGAACAGGTAAAGCATCAGCAGCGCGAAGACCTGCAGCTGGTTGATGAACTGGCCCGTCTCGTCGATGATCCCCACGCGGTCCGCGTCGCCGTCGGTGCAGATGCACAGATCCTGGCCGCCGACCTTCATGAACGTGATCGCCGAGTCGATGTTTGGGCGGATGGGCTCAGGGCTGATGCCACCGAACAGCGGGTTCCGCTGGTTGTGCAGCTCGGTCACTGTCGAACGGCCTCCGCCGATCAGCTCGGCGATGTATCCGTATCCGGAGCCGTACATGCACTCGTGCACGATCCGCAGGCCAGCGCCCTTGATCGCGTCCAGGTCGACCATCCTGCCGATCTGGTCGTAGTAGGCCGGGCGGGGATCGTAGACCGAGACCAGCTCGCGAGCTGCTCTGTGGTCGCCCGGCGGAACATCGGCAAGGGCGTTGATCCGGCTCTCGAGCTCCGCGATCACCTCGGTCGGCGCCGAGCTGCCGGTCTCCGGCTTGTACTTGACCCCATTGAACTGATACGGGTTGTGGCTTGCGGTGATCACCGCGGCACCTGTCGCCTTGCGATCGATCACCGTCCACGATGCGACCTGCGTCGGCGATGGGCGGTCGAAGATCAGCGTCCGCACCCCATTGGTCGCGAATATGTCGGCCACCATGCGGGCGAAATCCTCGGACGCAAACCGGCAGTCGTAGCCGACCACTGCGAGCGGATCGCTCGAGCGCGACTTCAGGTACTCGGCGGTGCCCTGTGCCACGCGCCGCACGTTGGCGTACGTGAAATCGTCCGCGATGATGCCACGCCACCCGTCGGTTCCGAACTTGATTGGTTGACCCATATTCGGCCTAAAGGTAACGGGTCTTGCGGGCGCGCCTCAGCGCCTCGACCACCTTGCGTACGTCCTGCGCCCGCGATCGCGGAACGACCAAAAGCGCGTCCTCCGAATCGACGATGATCATGTCCTCGAGGCCGATCGCGGCCACCAGCCGCCGGTCGCCCAGGATCAGGCTCCCACGGGTGTCGATGAGAATCGATTCGCCCTGCACCGAGTTGCCCCGATCGTCCGCGTGCACGCGATCGCCGAGCTCCGACCAGTTGCCGATGTCCGCCCAGTCGAAGTCCGCGGGGACGAGCAGCAATCGGTCCGTCTTCTCCATCACGCTGCGGTCCACCACCTCCACCGGCAGCCGGCCGTACAGGCGCGCCGCACCCGCCTCGTCACCGGCCTCACGGGCAGCAATGACTTTGCGCAGGCCCGCCAGATGACGCGGAGCATGTTGGGCCAGCTCCTCGAGGAAGACTTCGACACGCCAGCTGAACCAGGCGAGGTTCCAGTAGTAGCCGCCCGCGCGCATGTACTTCCGCGCGCTCGCGAGGTCCGGCTTCTCGATGAACCGCCGGACGCGAAGCGTGCCGCCGGTCACACGACCTGTCGCCTGGATGTAGCCGAGACCTATCGATGGAAATGTCGGCTTCAATCCCACAGTGACCAGCGAGTCGCTGGTGGCGGCGGCGCGGATCGCCGTCCGCACGGCCTTGGCGATCTTGGCCGTGCCGTGCACCACATGGTCCGCCGGCAGGGCCAGCATCACTGCCGACGGGTCCCGCGCCATGAGCGTTAGAGCCGCCAGGCCGTAAGCGTTTGTCGTGCCACGCGCCTGCGGCTCGAGGATGAGATGCTCGGTATCGACCTCGGGAAGGACTGCCTCGATGATCGGCTGCTGCCGGAGCTCGGTCAGCACGAAAACCTCGTCCGCCAGGGATTTGGCGCGGTCGTACGTGGCGCGCAGCAGCGGACGCCCATGCTCGCCGAGCGGAAGGACGTGTTTCGGAGTCGAGGCGCGAGAGCGCGGCCACAACCGCGTGCCCATGCCTCCCGCGGGTATGACGGCGAAGGTTCGCGTCAAGCGGTGTGCGCGGCGAGCTCTAGTTCGAGCTCCTTGGCGCGCGCGGTCGACTCCCACGGTGCGTCGATGTCCGTGCGCCCGAAGTGGCCGTACACAGCTGTCTGGCGGAAAAGCGGCCGCCTGAGGTTCAGCTCTTTGATGATGCCGAGCGGGCTCAGGTCGAACAGCTTGCCGACTGCGGTGGCGATCGCGCTGTCGGCCACCTTGCCGGTGCCGAAGGTGTCGATGCGGATCGCGACGGGCTTGACCACCCCAATCGCATACGAGACCTGCACCTCGCAACGCGACGCCAGCCCCGCGGCGACGATGTTCTTCGCCACGTAGCGCGCTCCATAGGCGCCTGAGCGGTCGACCTTTGTCGGGTCCTTGCCCGAGAAGCATCCTCCGCCGTGGCGCGCGTATCCGCCATACGTGTCGACCATGATCTTGCGACCTGTCAATCCGGCATCAGACACCGGCCCGCCGATCACAAATCTGCCGGTCGGGTTGATGAATGTCCTGATGCCGCCGGCTCGAAGCTCCGGCGGAATTACCGCGTCGATGACATGCTCGCCGATGTCGGAGCGCAACTGCTCCGTGCTGACCTCGTCGTGGTGCTGGGTGGAGATGACCACGTTGTCGACCGCCACCGGCTTGGCACCGTCGTAGCGGATCGTGACCTGGACCTTTCCGTCCGGCCGCAGATAGTTGAGAGTCTTGTTTCGCCGCACCTCCGCCAGCCGGCGCGCGAGCCGGTGCGCGAGCGTGATCGGCAGCGGCATCAGCTCGGGGGTTTCATCGCAGGCGTAGCCGAACATCATTCCCGAGTCGCCGGCGCCGCCGACGTCGACACCCTGCGCGATGTCCGGCGACTGCTCGTCGATGCTGGTGACCACGCCGCAAGTCTCCGCGTCGAAGCCGTACTTGGCACGCGTGTAGCCAACCTCGCGCACCGTGTGCCGGATGATGCGCGGGATGTCGACGTAGCAGTCGGTGGTGATCTCACCGACCACCATCACGAGCCCGGTGGTGACTATCGCCTCGCAAGCGACTCGGGCGAGCGGGTCCTTCGCCAGGATGGCGTCCAGGATGGCGTCGGAGATCTGGTCGGCGAGCTTGTCCGGATGGCCTTCGGTGACCGACTCGGACGTGAACACTGAAGATGCCGAATTGGATGCCGTCATTGGCAGCTGGTCCTCCACTGAATCTCCCACGCCGGCAAGCACGAACCACCGTATGGGTCCGGGCCCAAGCGCCAGGTTCTTACCTCTGGGACGCCCAGATGCTAGCGCAGTTCCAGGTAGTGGATCCCCGAATGGCGAAAGAGCCTGGAACCCCGCTCCGACAGCAGCTTGGCGGTGGCGGTGCGGGAAGACTCCATCACCGCGTCCAGATGCTCGCGCTTCATCTCCCAGGTCGCCATCGGCGAGGTGACCGGACAGAGCACGACGATGCGCGCCCTGTCGCGAAGCTGCTCGTAGTCGGCGAGCATCTGGTGGTGCAGCGACAGCTGGAGGGTACGCGCGATGAGCTCCGGAAGGCTGTTCGGCACCACGTCATGCTCGCCGCCGCCCATGAGGCTGATGGCGAGGATCTGCTTGGCACCGTCGTCAACGGCGATGTTGAGGGGTGTGTTGTCGACGACACCGCCGTCCAGGTATTCACGCGCGCCGATCCGCACCGACGGAAACAGGCCTGGAATCGCAGTCGACGCTAGAAGCGCGGGCGTCAGCTCGCCGGAGCGAAAGACCGCGGGCTTGCCGGCGTTGAGGTCCGTGGCCACCACCGCCAGCGGGACTCTCAGGTGCTCGAACGTCATCACCCCGGTCAATGCTTGCGCGCGGTCGATGAGGCGGCGAATGTTCTCCTGCGGCATCATGCTCATCTGGTCTCTCTTGAGTGCGGAGAGGGCCATGCCGAGCGGGTGCGCGCGGAACACCTCCATGGCCGGTCGCGACATCCAGACCTCGCGCAGCATCATGGTGCCGGCAAGCGACGGGTAGGCCGCGATCGCGCTGCCGTTGAGCGCGCCGACGCTAGTGCCCACGACCGCAACCGGACCTTCCACGCCCGACTCGAACAGCGCTTGCAGGACACCGACCTGGGCGGCGCCTCGCGCGCCGCCTCCGCCCAGCACCCACGTGCGCCGAGCGGGCCCGAACACCCCGGGCTAGGTTCCCTCTTCCCAGGACGTGAGGTAGTGCTGCTGCTCCGCGGTCAGGGTGTCGATCTCGATGTCCATCGCCTTGAGCTTCAGTCGCGCGACCTCGCCGTCGATGTCCGCCGGCACGTCGTAAACCTTCCGCTCGAGCGACTTGTAGTTTTTCGCCATGTACTCGGCGCACAGCGCCTGGTTGGCGAAGCTCATGTCCATGACCGCTGCCGGGTGGCCTTCGGCGGCCGCCAGGTTGATGAGCCGTCCTTCGGCCAGGACGTGCAGCCTGCGGCCGTCGCCCATCTTGTACTCCTGCACCGAAGGTCTGACCTGGCGCACTCCCGTCGCGAGCTGGTCGAGCGCCTTCAGGTTGATTTCGGAGTTGAAGTGTCCTGAGTTGGCGAGGATCGCGCCGTCCTTCATAGCCTCGAAGTGCTTCTTGTCCAGCACGTTGATGTCGCCGGTCACGGTGACGAAGATGTCGCCATCGCGCGCGGCCTCGTCCATCTTCATGACTCGGAATCCGTCCATGGCCGCCTCGAGCGCCTTCACCGAGTCGACCTCGGTGATCACGACGTCGGCGCCATGACCCTTGGCTCGCGAGGCAAGCCCGCGGCCGACCCAGCCGTAGCCGGCGATGACAAACGTCTTGCCGGCGAGCAGAACGTTGGTGGCCCGGATGATGCCGTCGATGGTCGACTGGCCGGTCCCGTAGCGGTTGTCGAACATGTGCTTCGTGTCCGCCTCGTTGACGGCCACTATCGGGTACCGCAGCACGCCTTTGTCGGCCATCGCGCGAAGCCTCACGACACCTGTGGTCGTTTCTTCGGTGCCGCCGATGATGTCCTTCAGCTGGTCCTGGCGTGACTTGTGTAGAACCGAGACGAGGTCGGCGCCGTCGTCCATGGTCATCGCGGGGTGATGGTCGAGAGCTGCTTCGATGTGCTCGTAATAGGTGTCGTTGTCCTCGCCGCGAATGGCGTACACCTTGATCCCGTGCTGCGCCGCAAGCGCCGCGGCCACCGCGTCGTTCGTCGATAGCGGGTTGGAGGCACAGAGCGCAACGTCGGCGCCGCCCGCCTTGAGGGTCAGCATCAGGTTGGCCGTCTCGCTCGTCACGTGAAGGCACGCCGCGACCTTGATGCCCTTGAGCGGCTGCTCTTTCGCGAAGCGCGCGCGGATCAGTCTCAGGACCGGCATCTCGCGCTCGGCCCAGTCGATAAGGTCCTGGCCCTGCGTCGCAAGGTTCAGGTCTTTGACGTCATTGCCTTTGGTGCTGACTTTCAACTCTGTCTCTCCTAATACACAATTTCGCTTACCACTTCGACGCCGTCGAGGCGCCCTCGCCCACCCAGTGCCTCGAGCTCGATCAGGACCTGGACTCCGACGACATCGCCGCCGAGCTTGCGAATCAACCGGACCGCGGCGGCCGCCGTGCCGCCCGTCGCCAGTACATCATCGACTATCAGCACCTTCTGGCCGGGCTTGACGGCGTCGGAGTGCACCTGGAGCTCAGCTTTTCCGTACTCCAGCTCGTAGGCATCGCTGATCGTCTCCCACGGCAGCTTTCCGACTTTGCGGATGGGGACGAAGCCGGCGTCGAGCTTGACCGCCATCGCAGCACCGGGGATGAATCCACGCGCCTCGATGGCCGCGACCAGGTCCGGCTGGAGCTCTACCCACCGCTTCGACATCATGTCGACGACCTCGCGAAAGAGCTCCTTGCGGGCGAGCAACGGCGTGATGTCGCGAAAGACGATGCCGGACTGCGGGAAGTCGGGAACGTCGCGGACGTACTTCTTGAGCGCCTCGGGTGTCGTCATACCACCGAGCGAAAGTATTCCAGGGTCCGGTTCAATCCGTCCTCGAGGTTTACCTGCGGCTCCCAGCCGAGGAGCTGCCGCGCGTGTGTGATGTCCGGGCGGCGCTGCTTTGGATCGTCCACGGGCAGCTCGCGATGCACGATCTTGCTCTTCGAATCGGCGAGGCGGACGATGGTCTGCGCAAGCTGCAGCACCGTCACCTCGTGAGGGTTGCCCAGGTTGACCGGCATCTCGTCACCCTTTTCGAGCACCGCGAGCACTCCACGCACCAGGTCGGACACGTAGCAGAGGCTGCGTGTTTGAGATCCGTCGCCATACACGGTGATCGGCTCGCCCCTGATCGCCTGTGCCATGAAGTTGGGCACCGCGCGCCCGTCCGACACCTGCATGCGCGGGCCGTGGGTGTTGAAGATGCGGATGATCCTGGTGTCCACCTGGTGGGCGCGGTGGTAGGCCATCGCGAATGCCTCGGCGGCGCGCTTGGCCTCGTCGTAGCAACCGCGCGGACCGATAGTGTTGACGTTGCCCCAGTAGGACTCGGGCTGGGGATGAATGAGCGGGTCGCCGTAGATCTCAGAAGTCGAGGCCAGAAGGAACGTCGCTCCCTTGGCCCGTGCCAGGCCGAGCATGTTCATGGTGCCGACTGTGCCCACTTTCAGCGTGTGAATCGGGTTCGCATCGTATTGGGGTGGCGACGCGGGTGAGGCGAAGTGGAGGACATACCGCACGTCCCCGTCGACAAAGACCCCTTGATTCACATTGGCCTGGCGGAACGCAAAGTCCGGATGGCCCTCGAGGGTGCGCAGATTGGCCGGCGCACCGGTGATGAAGTTGTCGAGCGCGAGCACACGCATGCCGTGATCGAGAAGCGCTTCGCAGAGGTGTGAGCCGATGAAGCCGGCGCCTCCCGAAACGACAGCCAGCGGCTTGGTGTTACCCGCGGCCGATGCCTCTATACGTGAAGCCGAGACCGCGCATCACGGGCGGGTCGTAGATGTTGCGGCCGTCGATCACTACTGCCTTCGTTTTCATCGACTTCTTGACGCGACCCATGTCGAGGAGCCGGAATTCGTTCCACTCGGTGATGACGACGAGCGCATCGGCTCCGGCGGCGACGTCATAGGCGTCTTCCATGTACTCGATGTCAGGCAGCAGCTTGCGCGCGCCAACCATGGCCGCCGGATCATAGGCCCGCACGTGGGCTCCGGCGGAGAGCAGCACCTTGGCGATGTCGAGACTTGGTGCTTCGCGAAGGTCGTCCGTGTTCGGCTTGAAGGCGAGGCCCAGCAGTCCGATGACACGGCCGTGGAGCTCGTCCAGGCATTCACGAAGTTTGTCGACGACAAGCATGCGCTGGTCGTTGTTGATGTCCATGACCGCCTGCAGGAGCTCGGGGTGATAGTCGAATCGCTCCGCCAGCGCCGCCAGGGCCTTGACATCTTTCGGAAAGCAGTTGTGGGTGACCAGTCCGCCGGTAGTGACGAAGGTGTGTGCGCCAGGCACCTCGAGTGAGTAGACGGGCCCGGAAAACGCCTCGCGTTTGATATCGACCACCCGTACCCATGCCGTGCTCTCGCCATCGCGTCGGTACCCGGTCGGCGCGATGCGCTTCTTTTGCTGATTGATCGAGGCCAAGATCGACTCGCGCTCACGCTGGGGGACGAGGTCTAGTACCTTCTCGACCTGGTCGGCTCCGGAGCAACGGATCCAATACGTGTCGCGTGTCGATTTAGCGGTGCGGCCAATACGCATCGAGGCGACCACGCCAAGGTCTGCGAGCAACCTGAGCAAACCGTCGGCCAGGTCTGGACTGGTCGTCCCGCATTCGAGAATCACGCTCGGACCGCCTCTGATATAGCTCCAGCTGCCGTCGCCTAGCCAGTAGCCCGCCAGCAGCGCACGCTTGTGCTCGATGGGCTGGTCCCAAATCTGGTCAGGGATCCTAGCGTCATTGCAGCTACGGCCCACCTCGAGGATGCCCAGCCAGAATCCCGCAAGAATTCGAGAGGAAACGCTGACCGAGGTCGTGGTGGGCAGGTGACGGACGTCGGCTTTGACCCCCAGACGGTCCCAGAAACTGCGCACCTCTTCGACCAGGTCTTCCTCACCGTGGTGGTCGAACGACCATTGAATCCTCCGTCGCTTGCCGTCGGCCGAGACGTGACCCTCAGCCAGGTACAGTCCGACGATCCGCCAGAATTCGGGACCGGCCTCAATGCTCACGGGGACTAACGTGCCGTTCCTGGCGGTCTTGAGGCTCGCGCTGTCCAAGGCCACGTTGAGCTCATCAACCTCCACCAGGCGTAGAGCTCCGGCTCGAAGGACATCGTGCGAGCGGGCGATCGCCAGAGTCGGCCGCAGCTCTCGAGCTTGGACGCCCGCGAGGACAGCCGCCTTGGGTCTGACGATCACATCCTCACGTTCGAGCTCGGCGTGCTTCAAACCCTGGAGCAAATCGAACGTCAATGTCCCGGCGGGAGTTTGCGACGGTTGCAGGGCGAGGGGAAGCCAGTCGTCGGTCGTCAACTCTTCAGCGAGCTTCAAGCCATCCTTGGTTACAAATGGGTGGTCGGGGGTGCATAGGACTCGCCGTCCCATCTTCGTTCGCACTTCGAGGATCTCGCCCTCATGTGGGCGCAGTGTCACTGCGGCAACCGGGAAGAACTCGACCGATCCCGTCCCGGCGTGCCATGCCAACACATCCATGCTTCTGCTCTCGTAAAAGCGGGCAAACACCTCGTCCAGGCGAGCTAGGTGCACGCCATCGCCGCACCGGATAAGGACGGTCTCTTCTCCCACAAGACACGACCCCCCATATCCGATGCCCGCGTCCAGGAAGGTCGGCCCGATGCGCTTGTCCATGCCCATACCTTCGGCGACCAGCTTGGCGTCGGCGTTCACGCGTTCGCAGATCCGCGCGATCTCGTTAATGAAGGAGATGCGCGCGGCGAGGAACGCGTTGGAGGCGTACTTGACCATCTCGGCCGTGTAGATGTTGGGACTGATCAGAATCGGAGCATCGAGCGGGGCGTAGAGCAGCGCCACCTTTTCGGCCGCCGCGCGGTCGTGGCTGCCGATCACGACGCGGTCGGGATGCATGAAGTCGTGAATCGCGGAACCTTCGCGCAGGAACTCTGGGTTGGAGACCACAGCGGCTGGATGGATGGTGTTCGCCTTGGCCAGCACCTTGGACACCATGTCGCCCGTGAGCGGTGGCACGGTGGACTTGTTGACCACCACAAGCGGACCATCCATTGCGTCGGCGATTGACTTGGCCGCCGACTCGACGAACGAAAGGTCCGCCTCGCCGCCCTCGCCTTCCGGCGTGCTCACCGCGATGATGGCGTACTCCGCGCCCGGCACCGCGTCCTGATAGGAGGTGGTGAATTTGAGGCGGCCGGCCCTCGCGTTCCGCTCGACGAGCTCGCTGAGCCCGGGCTCGAAGAAGGGGACCTGATGGAGCTTGAGCTGGTCGATCCTGGCCTTGTTGATGTCGACGACGACCACGTCGTTGCCGAGGTCGGCCAGGCAGGCGGCGCTGGTGAGTCCCACGTAGCCGGCGCCGATGACAGCGACCTTGCTCAAACCGGGGGGATTATCTCAGCATGTCCCGAACTTGAGCCAGGACGCTGTCCGGACGCCGCAGGACGTCAGCGGCTGTGAAGCGGAGAAGCCTGACCCCGGCCATGAGGAGGCGGTTCTGGCGGCGGTTGTCGTCGACCAGGCTGGCGCGATGTGTTTCGCCGTCGCATTCAATGCCCAGGCGCTGCTCGCGGTAATAGAGGTCTGGGCGCCCCAGGGGCGAGCCCTCTTCGTCGCGAATGGTGACCTGCAGCTCCGGACGGGGCAGCCCGCTGAGCACGAGCAACATTCGCAGGCGCGTTTCCATTGGCGATTCAGCCTTGGCATCGGCGAACTCCAGGACGCGGCGCGCTCGTCGCACGCCTTTGCGTCCTGCTTGATTGTCGATCCAGCCGCGAAGCTCGTTGCGAGTGACAAGACGCGAATGGAGCGCCTTGTCGGCGACCACAACTGAATCGACCAGGCTGGGAAGGTCGAATATCGTGCGGGGCACGGATGTGGTCCGAAAGCCACGCCGGACCACCACATCAGGATCGTCGAAGCCGGCCAGGATCGTCTCGATGGGCTCGAAGAGAATGGCTTCGAGGCCGTGCAGCCAGGCAGCGGTCCTCCCTGCGAAAACTGTGGACGGATGCCGTCGGAGGCGCACGGCCTCGAGTTTCATGACGGGGGTCTCAGGGATTCCCGTCCATGTGTAGATCCCGCGCCTGAGGCGGTGCCAGATCGCTCCCTCCAGATGCCATCGCTCGAGGCCAGCGCGCTTCGCTTGGGCCACAGTGAACGGTCCGCGTTTGAGCTCAGGCGGTACGAGTGGGCGTCGAGACACGCGAGTCAGCATCAGCGCTGGCCGATAGAACTACAACGCAGCCAGTTAAGACGGCAGATTCCCCGCATTGCGACCGAATGCGGGTTTCAGGCCCGGTTCGAATGCCGCATTCGGCGTGAATGCGGGTTATAAGAGGCTTTCGTACGCCGCGATGGTTGCCCGGGCCGTCTTGCGCCAGCTGAACGCCTTCGCCCGCTCCAGGCCGAGGCGGCGCCAGCGGGCAGGTTCGGCGCTCATGCGCGCCGCCGCCTGCCCCAACGCGCCGGCGTCGCCGTCCTCGACCAGATTCCCAGCGTCATCGACCACCTCGGGCAGGCTCGAGTTGCGAAACGCCGCCACCGGGCACCCGCATGCCATCGCCTCCAGGCATGGGAGCCCGAAACCCTCGTACCGGCTCGGGAACATGAAACAACCGGCCGCCGTGTACAGGTCGGCCAGCTCCTCGTCGGACACGCGACCCAGCATCCGCGCGTCCGGCATCGATGGCGGGGCTTGCCGTCCCGGGTCGCCGGCGACCACCAGCTGCAATTCCGGCCGCACCTGCCGCGCCGCGTTCCACGCGCGCAAGAGCGAGGCAGGGTCCTTGCGCGCGTCCAGAGCGCCGACGAAAAGGAGGTAACCCGCCTCCACATCCCAGCGCCGGCGAACGCGCTCGGCGGCTCCCGCCCGAGGAGCAAACACCTCGTCCGCCGCCTCCGGCACCACCTTCACGCGCCGGGGATCGACTCTCCCGAACCGCGTGGCGTCGGCGGCCGTGGCCTTGGAAACCGCCAGCACCAGATCAGCGCGGCGCAACAGCCTCTTGCCCGGCCAGAACCGAAACCGCTCCCCCCGCATCCGCGGGCCGCCCCACGCCCATGGGATCAGGTCGTGCAGGGTGACCACCAGCGGGCACGGCGGCCGGCCGGGCAACCGCAGGTCGATAGCGTGATAAAGGGACGGGCGGATGCGCGCGAGGTCCGCCGCCAATGCGACCGCCTCCTCATATGCCGCCAGCTGGCCGTGATAGCGGCGGCGCGAGCCCGCCAGGCGGTACTGCCCCGCCGGGAGAGCCGGCTCATCGAGGCCGGCGTCGAGCAGCAGAGTCAGCTTCGAATCGAACCCTTCGGCGATCAGGCCCTTGAGCAGGCCTCGCGCGTACGAGCCCACCCCCCGCCCGGCGCTCGGGCTCTGCAGCGGCCGCATGTCCAGTAGCACCGAGGAGGTCACGAGTCGAGCCATCATAATTCGGCCCCTATGGACGGTCCCTTAGACGTCGTCGTCGTCGGCGGCTGCGGCCATGTCGGCCTGCCGCTCGCGCTGTCCCTTGCCGACTGCGGCTACAAGGTCGGCATCGACGACATCGACGCCGCGAAAGTCGCGCGAGTCAAAGCAGGCCACGTCCCTTTCCTGGAGAGAGGAGCGGAGGACCTGCTCAAGAAGCTCCTGCCCACCGGGCGCCTAGAGCTGGCCTCGGACCCCAGCTCGATCGCCAGGACCGACACGATCATCCTGGTCATCGGGACCCCCATCGACGAGTTCATGAACCCTTCCGTGCGCATCTTCGAGCGGGTGATCGACGACCTCCTTCCGCACTTGAAAAAGGGCGCGCTCATCGTCCTCCGATCGACGGTTTTCCCCGGCACCACCGACTCTGTCGCGCTCCGTCTGCGCGATGCAGGCGCCGATGTCGACGTGGTCTTCTGCCCGGAGCGGATCGCCGAGGGCCACGCCCTCGAAGAGCTGCGGACCTTGCCGCAGGTCGTGGGTGCCTCGTCGGACGCCGCATTCTCCAGAGCGAGCCGGCTCTTCGAGCGCCTGGGGGTGAGCGTCGTCCGCACCACCCCGATGGAAGCGGAGCTCGCCAAGCTCTTGACGAACACCTGGCGCTATATGAAGTTTGCGATCGCCAACCAGTTCTTCCAGATCGCCCATCGCTCCGGGCTCGACTACGCCCGGGTGCTCGACGCGGTCCGTCACGACTACCCTCGCGCCGCCGACCTGCCAGGCCCTGGTTTCGCTGCCGGGCCCTGCCTGCTCAAGGACACCATGCAGCTCTCGGCGTTCACCCCCGACCACTTCCCGATGGGCCAGGCCGCGATGCAGATCAACGAGGGACTGCCCAACTACATAGTCGACACGCTGAACACACGCAAGTCGCTGCAGGGACGCACGATCGGCATCCTCGGCATGGCATTCAAAGGTGAGTCCGACGACCCGCGCGCGTCGTTGAGCTACAAGCTGCGCAAGCTGGCCGCGTTCAAGGGCGCGCGCGTCATGTGCACCGACCCTTACATCCACGACGAGTCATTTCAGCCGCTGGACAAGGTGTTGCGCGAATCGGACATCCTGGTGATCGCCGCGCCTCACCGCGACTACAAGGGACTCGAGCTCAACGGTCGCGAAGTCGTCGACATCTGGGGGATTACAGGCCCCATACGGCTCTGAAGGTCCTCGTCACCGGCGCAGCGGGTTTCATCTGCGGCTACCTCGTTGCCGAGCTGCTGCAGGCCGGGCACGAGGTCGTCGGCGTCGACAACTACAGCAAGTACGGGCCGGTCAAGCGCAGCTTCGACACCGACCCCCGCTACCGCCTTGTCGAAGGCGACGCCAAGGACGCGAAGCTGCTGACCGAGCTGGCCGCAGATTGCGACCAGCTTGTCGCGGGCGCCGCGATGATCGGCGGCATCTCCTACTTCCACGAGTTCGCCTACGACCTGCTTGCGGAAAACGAGAGGATCTGCGCGGCCACCTTCGACGCCGCGATCAGCGGGCACAAGAACGGCCGGCTGCAGAAGATCACCGTCCTCTCCAGCAGCATGGTGTTCGAATCGTCCACCGTCTTCCCCACTCCCGAGGGCGCCCAGATCACCAGCCCGCCACCGCGTTCGACTTACGGATTTCAAAAGCTCGCGACCGAGTTCTACGCGCACGGAGCGCACGAGCAGTACGGCCTTCCTTTCACTATCGTCCGTCCGTTCAACTGCGTCGGGATTGGCGAGCGACGCGCCCTGCGCGACCACCAGGTCATGAGCGGCAACGTCAAGCTCGCGATGAGCCACGTAGTGCCGGACCTCTGCCAGAAGGTGCTGAAAGGGCAAGAGCCTCTGCACATCCTCGGCGACGGCAGCCAGGTCAGGCACTACACGTACGGCGGAGACCTCGCGCGCGGCATCCGCGTCGCGATGGAATCCCCCAAGGCACTGAACGAGGACTTCAACATCTCGACAGCACGTTCGACCACGGTGCGCGAGCTCGCGGAGGTCATCTGGCACAAGGTCCACGGTCCGGACCGCCCGCTCTACCTCGTGTCGGACCCGCCCTACGAGCACGACGTCCAGATGCGCGTGCCGGATGTAGACAAGGCGCGCGAGGTGCTCGGCTTCGAGGCGACCACCTCGCTCGAGGAGATGCTCGACGAGGTGATCCCGTGGATTCGCGAAGAGATCAAGGCGGGCCGCATCTGATCAGCCCTACGCCGGCGTCGAGCGACACTCCGGTCCTCAGCGTCGTCATCCCTGTCTATAACGAAGGCGAGAACGTGGTGCCGACGCTCCGCGGCGTCGTCCAGAAAACCCACGCGCGACCGCTCGAGGTGCTGGTCGTGCATGACTTCGACGAGGACACCACCGTGCCGGTGGTCAAGCGGCTCCAGGCCGAAATGCCCGAAGTACGTCTCTTACGAAACACGTTAGGCCGCGGAGTGATCAACGCGATGAAGTCCGGCCTGCGCGCGGCGCGGGCGCCCTACGTGCTGATCACGATGGGCGACGGCTCGGACAATCCCGAAGACATCGACCCCATGTACCAGCTCGCTCGACAGGGAGCCGATGTCGTGGCCGGGTCGCGCTATATGAAGGGAGGGCGGCAGCTTGGCGGGCCGCTCCTCAAGCGGACCATGTCACGCGGCGCGGGACTGTCGCTCCACTGGCTGGCCGGCGTGCCCATCCATGACGCGACCAGCAACTTCCGCATGTATTCGAAGCGGCTGCTCAACCAGGTGACTATCGAGTCCACGGGCGGATTCGAGCTGGGGATCGAGCTGACGGTCAAGGCGTACCGCCTCGGCCTGCCGATCGCGGAGGTGCCCACGACATGGCGTGACAGGACTGCCGGACAGAGTCGCTTTCGCCTGTGGCAGTGGCTCCCGCGCTACCTGAAGTGGTACCGCCACGGGTTGGCAGCTCGGTTCAGGAGGTCTTCGTCGTAAGCGGCCTGTAGTTCTTCTTGTAATAGTCCCAGTACTCGCCCGACTTGAGCGGCCGCCACCACTCCGGGTGCTCGAGATACCAGTTGACGGTGCGCTCAAGGCCTTCCGCGAAGGTCACGCTCGGTTCCCAACCAAGCTTGGTGATCTTGCCGATGTCCAGGGCGTACCGGTAATCGTGGCCCGGCCGGTCGGCGACGAACTCGATGAGGCTCTTCGGCTTGCGGATGATTTCGAGGACGGCCTCCGCCACCTGCAGACCCGACGTCTCGGCCCCCGTTCCCACGTTGTACACACCGCCTATCGGCGCCTCGTGAAGGACGAGGTCGATGGCGCGGCAGTGATCGTCGACGAAGACGAAGTCCCTCACCGCGGATCCATCGTTGTACAGCGGCAGCGGCCGGTCGTCGATCGCATTGGTGATCAACACCGGGATCAGCTTCTCCGGGTACTGATACGGCCCGTAGTTGTTCGATCCGCGCGTGACGAGCAGGGGCAATCCGAAACTCTCCGCATAAGCACGCGCGAGGTGCTCGCCTCCAGCCTTGCTCGCGGAGTAAGGGCTCCGAGGCTTGAAGCCGTCCTCCTCGCGGGACCGGCCCGTGTGCACGTCGCCGTACACCTCGTCGGTGCTCACCAGCAGAAAGGCCTGATGGCGGTGCTTGCGCGCCGCCTCGCAAAGCACCGCTGTGCCGCGCACGTCGGTCTCGATGAATTCGAACGGGTCCATCAGCGAGCGGTCGACGTGCGTCTCGGCAGCGAAGTTGACTATCGCGTCGGTCTCGGCCGCTAGCGAGTCGACCAACGCGGCGTCGCAGATGTCGCCCTGCACGAACCGATAGCCAGGCTTGCCTTCGAACTCGGCGAGGTTGGCCAGGTTGCCCGCATAGGTCAGCTTGTCGAGGACAGTCACCTCGACATCCGGACGCGTCGTGCGAATCAGGCGCACAAAGTTCGATCCGATGAACCCTGCGGCTCCCGCGATCAGCAGCCTGTGGAGCGAACGAGAAGTCATTTGATGGTGGGTCCCGCCGTCCAGTCGTACCCGATCTTTGGATCGTCGTGAGGGATCCTGCCCTCGTCATTCGGGTCATAGACGTTGGACGTGATGTAAAGGATGTGGCTCATCTGCAGCGCCCGGCAGCCATGGGCCACGCCCGGCGGGATCTTCAGACACGTTGGTTTCATATCGCCCATCAAGAACTCCATCAGCTTGCCGCTGGTCGGCGACTTCTCGCGCGTGTCGTACAGCGCGACCTTGAGCGCTCCGATCACGTACCACCAGTCGGTCTGATGCTTGTGGATGTGCCAGGCCTTGGCGGTGCCGGGGTACATCATGGAATGGCTCCACTGGCCGAAGTGGTCGAAGAAGTCGTCGGTCTCGCGAATCACCTCGCGGAAGAATCCACGCTCATCGGCGTGGGTGACCAGCTCTTTCAACGAGACGCCTTCGATGGTGACCGGTGTCGAGCTCACCCTAGATTTGCTCCGTTCGCACGAACGAAATCGTTGGCCGCGTAGTACGCAGGCATCGATTCACCGGCATCACCCCAGAAGCCTTCCAGCACGTCATATTCCATCTCGCCGCGCTCGACGTACCAGTTGTTGACGTCGGTGATCTCGAGCTCTCCCCGGCCCGACGGCTTGAGGTCGGGCAGGACCTTCCACACGGTTTCGTCGTAGAAGTAGACGCCCGTGACCGCGTATTCGCTGGGTGGCTGCTGCGGTTTTTCGATGATCCGCTCTATGCGCTTGCTCCCGTTGAGCTGAGCCACGCCCAGGTGGCGCAGGTGCTCGGGGTCGCTTTCGCGCGAGAGCACGACTCGGGCGCCGCCCTTCTGCTTGCGGAAGCCGTCGACGCAGTGACGGATCGAGCGACCGAAGATGTTGTCGCCCAGCAGCACCACCATGCGGTCGCCACCGACGAACTTCTCGGCGAGGCCCATGGCCTGAGCGATACCGCCCGGCTTGTCCTGATAGCCGTAGAAAAGCCTGTCGATCCCGAACTCCTGCCCGTTGCCGAGCAGGCGCAGGAACTCACCCGCGTGCGTGCCGCCGGTGACCAGCATCATCTCGGTGACGCCGGCCTTGACCAGGGCCTCGATCGCGTAGCTGATCATCGGCCTGTCGTAGATCGGCAGCAGGTGCTTGTTGGTGATACGGGTCAGCGGATCAAGCCGGCTGCCCGTTCCTCCCGCCAGGATGACGCCCTTCATCGACTTAGGGATTCTAGGTGGAAGCCTGGCCTCCCCACCGCGTGGGGAGGTGGCGCGCAGCGCCGGAGGGGAACCGCCCTATGCTTCAAGGCATGGGGGGAGATCCCGGCGCGGGTGCAACCCCGCCCGCCCAGACCCGCTTTTCGGCTGATGGTTTCTGGTGGTGGGACGGGTCCGCCTGGAAGCCAGCGTTCTCCGAAGACCGGCTGTGGCACTGGAACGGACAGGCCTGGGAGCCGGCCCGACCTCAGGCGACTCGCCGCTCCGGCGGGGGCGCCGGCGCCGCCATCGGCATCACCGTGGCCGTCTTTGTGGCCATCGTCGGCCTGGTCGCGGTCTTCGCGATAGTGGTGCTCGCGACCATGGGCAACCAGATCGGCAACGTGTTCGAGAACGTGGCCGCCGCCCTGACGTCCTCTCCTTCCCCCTAAAAGCAGCACCCGAAGCCGCCGAAAGCCACAAGCCCTTGTGGCAGACTGGCGCCGACCGAACATGCCGAGACCCGACAGCTGGCCGCGAACGATCCTCCACGTCGACCTCGACGCCTTCTACACGTCGGTCCACCAGCGCGACGACCCAAAGCTTCGAGGCATCCCCGTCGCCGTCGCCGGCCGCTCGCGGAGGGCGGTCGTCATGGGCGCGTCATACGAGGCGCGGGCTTTTGGCGTGCGCTCGGCGATGCCGCTGCACGAGGCCTTACAAAAGTGCCCTCAGCTGATGGTCGTCACGCCTGACGGCGCCCGCTACCGCGAGGCGAGCCGGACCGTGCACCAGATCTTCCGCCGCTATACCTCGCCGGAGCTTGTCGAAGGCATAGCGCTCGATGAGGCATACCTGGACGTCACGGCCCGGACCCGCCACGGCACATCGAACGCGGAGGAAGTGGCGCGACGAATCAAGTACCAGATCCACACCGAGACCGGCCTCACGGCGTCCGTGGGCGCGGCCACATCGAAACTGGTCGCGAAGGTCGCCAGCGGAACCCACAAGCCGGACGGTCTCGTCCTCGTGCCGCCCGACACCGAGGCGAACTTCCTGGCCCCCCTCCCCATCGCCGTGATCCCGGGACTCGGCCCGAAGACCGAAGAACGGCTCCACGCGATGGGACTCCGGACTGTCGGCGAGCTGGCCGCCTACGAGACGCAGCGGCTGGTCCAGGCGATCGGGACGAATGGCGCGGTGCTGCAGCGGTTCGCGCAGGGTCGGGACCGGACGCCCGTCGATGGGAGCAAGCCGGCGAAGACGATTTCGGCCGAGACGACCTTTGACGTGGACGTCAGCGACCGCGGGGAGCTGGAAAAGGCTTTGCGCGACCTGACCGATCGCGTCGTCGAAAGGCTGAAGGCCGATGACGTGCGCGCGCGCACCATCTACGTGAAGCTGAAGCTTCCCGACTTCAAGCTGGTGAGCCGCCAGGTGAGCCGGACGAGCCCGACCGACGACGTCGAGACGATCTTCCGCGCGGCGCGGTCGGCGCTGGAGAAGTCGCATGTGGAGTCGCGGCCGGTTCGCCTGATCGGGGTGGGGCTTTCTGGCCTCGAGCACCCGCAGCCCGACCTGCAGCTCGCGCTCTTCGACTAGGCGCCGTCCGGTCCACGACCGGGCGCGGGAGCGCTGTGAGCACGTCGCCCACAGTCGTCCACCCAAGGCTTTCTCTGGCGCGTGCGATCAGCGCGCGAAAGACCATCGCGGTGGCCCGAGCGTCATCCAGCGCCGCATGCGCCGGAGTGATGTCGAGCGCAAGCTCCTCGACGAGCCTGGACAGGCCCGGGGTCTGTCCCTTTGGCAGGTCCAGCACGAGGCGGGCCAACGCGGACGTGTCGATGATCGGGTGTTCGAGCGGGCTTTCAAGGCCTCGGCCGACGAGCCACGTATCGAACGCGTCGTGGCTGTGCTCGACGAGCACCGCGCCGTGCGCGAAACGCAAGAAGGCTCGTCGGGCATCGCCAAACTCGGGCGCGCCGATCAGCATGGAGCGGTCGATGTGGTGGCGCCGGTGCGCGTATGGGTTGATCGGGGCCTGGCAGTTCACCAGCGTGTCGAAGAAGGAGAGCGGTCCCTCGAGCGTGAAGCGCTCCGCCCCGATCTCGAGGACCAGGAATGGAGTGTTGCCGGTGCTCTCGATGTCCAGGGCGACGAACTGCGCGTCATCCAGGCTCGTCAGCGGGCTGAGCCCCGGCGCGTCGACGGCAATCTCCTCCCACAGAACAGGCTCGACCGCTCCGCGAGGTTTGAGGTAAACGGGCTTTATCCCCACGAAATCAGAGGCTACGCCGTGATTTCGCGGGGGCTCCTGTAATCGGGCTCATCTCTATTCTGTTCTCGCCTGCGCCAGGGCGCGGCGGGCCCAGCCGATCTCGTCCATGGTCAACCCACGCAGCAATACGACAGCGCCGCCATAGACTGCAACTCCGACCACGATGGGGATCGCCATCGCCCACCCGCTCATGCCACTCAGCGGGAAGACAGCGGCGCCCATGATGAGACCAGCCAGCAAGACGCGCCAGCTGAGGTTCACGACCGGGACGCGGCCGATGTACCGGGCGGTGAGCACCCACCCCGCAACACCCAGGACGATCTCGGTCAACACCGTGGCCACGCTTGCCCCGACGTACCCGAAGATCGGGATGAGAGCGAGGTTCGCGGCCACGTTGACGAGCAAGCTCCATCCCGCCGCCCACGTGAACGACGACTGGCGATCCGACGCACTGAGCGCGCCGATGAAGGCGTTGTTGACGAAGGCGATGCCAAGGGCGAGAGCAAGTATCCGCAGTGCGTACTCCGAGTTGGCATAGTCGGGACCGAACAGGGCGCGCGTCAGTGGATGCGCGAGGAGGAAGATGCCGACGCTCATCGGCCACCCGATGAGCAGAAGGGCTTTGAAGAACCGGCTCACCGCGTCGAGCAGCTCGTTCCGTCTTTCGCGGTGGTACACGGAGAGGACCGGAAACACTATCGAGAGGAACGTGATCGGAATGAAGAGGAGCGCCTCGAAAGGCTTGTAAGCGGCCGCGTACCAACCGGCCTCGTAGTGCGGCCGGAGTGCGTAGACCAGTGGCTGGTCGATCTTGAAATAGAGGATCGTGATGACGAACGTGAGCGCGAACGGCAGCCCTTTCCAGAACCACTCGCGGACCAGCGGGAGCTCGAACCTCCACCCGATCACCGCTATGCGTTTGACGGCGATAACCACCACGAAGTAAGCGCAGCTGAATGCGTACTGCGCGGCATACGCCCACAGGAAGTACGTGAGACCGCGTCCGGTCTTGATGCCGAACAGCACGAGCCCCAGGAGGACGAGGCTTTCGAGGACTACCGCGACGGCCTCGAATCCGAGCCTCTGCACCGCATAGAGCGTGTTGCGGAGAAGCGTTGCGTACGAGGTGAGGACCATGAGCAGGAAGGCCGGGAGGAGCAGGTTACCGAGCCCGTTCAGGCCCAGAGCGATCGCGAGCAGCGCAAGGCTCACCACCGACATGAGGAGCCTCAGCGACATCACGTTGCGGAGGTAGCGCTGGATTTCGTTCGGGTGTCGCGCACCCTCACGGACGAACAGCACGTTGAAGCCGAGGTCCAGCACGACGCTGACTATCGCCGTGTAGTTGGCGACAGTCGCGAACATGCCGTATGGAGTGGCCTTGAGGTACTTGATCATCGCGAGCACCGTGACCAGCGCGATGAGGCGGGCGACGACCTTGGCGGTGAGGACGAGAATCGTGTTGCGAAGGGCCCGCGAACCAAGCCCGGAGCTTGACGCCGGGAGGTCGGGTGTCATGTCGTGATCAGGCAACTCGCAAAAGGTATATGAGCGGAAACCTCGGGGTTACTCCCGCGACTTCGTCGCGGGGACCCCAGAGGTGGTTTTGCTTCGCAAAAGTGCCTGCTCACCTTCCCCGGGATGGGATTTATTGAGAGTTACTCCTGGCCACATCTGGTGGCAAGAAAAACAAAGTCGCGGCCGGGGTAAACCCGGCCGCCCTAGCCACGACCGCTAGACTCCAGAACCGATGCCAGATCGAATTAGGATTCTCAGCGGCATGCGCCCGACCGGGCGCTTCCACCTGGGCAACTACCTGGGGGCTGCCAAGAACTGGGTCGAGCTCCAGAAGGAGCACGACTGCTATTACTTCATTGCCGACTACCACGCGCTGACCACCCAGCCCGACGGTCACTCGGTCGAGAGCAAGGTGTTCGACCTCACCGCCGACCTGATCTCCGTCGGCATCGATCCCAAGCGCAGCGTCCTCTACCTGCAGTCGCAAGTCCCTGAGGTCGCCGAGCTTTCACTCATGCTGTCGATGGTCACGCCCCTGAGCTGGGTCATGCGCACGCCGGCCTTCAAACAGATGGCGAAGCAGCACCCTGACAACGTGAACCTCGGGCTGCTGTCCTACCCGATCCTCCAGGGCGCGGACATCCTGATCGTCAAGGGTGTCGGCGTGCCCGTCGGCAAGGACCAGTCGGCTCACATAGAGCTGGTGCGTGAAGTCGCGCGGAAGTTCAACCGCACGTACTCGGCGGTCTTTCCGGAACCCCGCGTGCTGCTCACGGAAACACCACTGGTCAAAGGCACCGACGGCAAGCAGCGCATGTCGAAGACCATCGGCAACATCGTCGGCGTGACCGATGACCCCGAGGTCATCCGCAAGCAGGTGATGAGCATGGTCACCGACGTGAAGCGGCCGCGCATGACAGATCCCGGCCACCCGCGCTCGTGCAACGTGTGCGCGTTCTACAAATTCTTCTTCGACGACTGGGAGCACTACTGGGACCTGTGCCGCAAGGCGAAGATTGGATGCGGTGAGAAGAAAAAGCTCCTTGCCGAGCGGATCATCGAAACGTTTCGGCCGTTTCGCGAGGTCCGGGCTGAGCTGAGCCCGGAAGTGGTCATGGGCATTCTCGACCAGGGAAGTGAAACCGCGCGGACTGTCGCACGCCAGACCATGGCGGAAGTGCGCCAGGCGGTGGGCTTGCCTTCCTTACGCACGCGTTAACATTTGGGCCGGATGGCAGACGCTGCGGCGCCGAAGAGATTCACCCGTCGCACCTTTCTTGGCTGGTGGTTAGCCGGCCTGATGACCGCCACCGTCATCATCGGGGGCGCCCCTCTTCTCCTCTATCTGTGGCCGGCGGCGCCCAAGGGCCAGAAGAAGGGACTCCTCACGATCGCACTCGACAAGCCGATCGAGCAGCTCAAGGACGGGGAGGCGATCAAGTTCAATGCCCCGACAAGCCCCAACTCCGCGTTCATCATGGCCGACGGCGGAGGTGACAACGCGGCAGGCGACCTGGCGTTCGGCGGCTTCGTCGTGAAGAACAACGGGAAGCTCGACTGCTTTGCCATCAACTGCTCGCACCTCGGCTGCCCGATCGGTCTGAATGAAAAGGACAAGAGCTTCGACTGCCCCTGCCACGGATCGCGCTTCCATCTCGACGGTAAGAGATTCGCCGGCCCCGCGCCGGCCCCCCTGTCACATCTGACCTGGAAGCAGGGCACCGACCCGGGCACGATCCAGGTCGACGGCATCGTTCTGGGCTTTTAGCAATGGCGATTCCTCACCCGCGCGAGATCCAGGTGGCGGTGGTCAATTGGCTCGACGAGCGCTATCCGTTCACCAAGGCGGTCGACGAGGCGCTTTACCAGCGGGTGCCGAACTTCGCCAACGCCTTCTACTACTGCTTCGGCGGGATGGTGTTCATCCTCGTCGTGCTCCAGCTGCTGACAGGAGTCTTCCTCTCCTTCTATTACGTCCCAGACGCTGGGGTTCCTGGCAACTCGCCTGCTTACAACAGCGTCCTGTTCATCCAGAACACTCAATACCTGGGGTGGCTCATCCGAGGAGTCCATTTCTGGGGCGCCAACATCCTGATCGTCATGGTCCTCATCCACATGTCGCGCGTCTACTGGACCGGTTCCTACCGCGCGCCTCGCGAGCTGAACTGGATCGTGGGCGTGCTCATGTTGCTATGCATCCTGGCCCTCTCCCTGACGGGCTACCTGCTGCCTTGGGACACCAAGGCTTACTTCGCCACCGAGGTCACGATCAAGATCGCGGGCCTAACGCCTCCGGAACAGGTCGGTGTCTTCCTCAAGGACATCCTCCAGGGCGGCCCGGTGGTGGGCCCGCCCACGCTCCAGCGCTTCTTCACCATCCACGTGTTCCTGCTGCCGGCCATCATCACCCTTCTGATGTACGTGCACTTCCGGTTCATCCGGGCGCACGGGATCGCGGAGCCGATGTGAGCGACCAGACCATCGGTAAAGAGGGACCCGGAGCGGCGGTGGCGGCAGCCCACGAGGTTCAGATCGTCGAGGTCGACAGCCATGTCGGGCACACGCTCGAGCCGGAGTGGAAGCGGCTCCCGATCGGACCCGACCACATCCTGTACCCGGTCGTCGTGGGCCTTGCCCTCTTCCCCATCTTGCTCGGGGACGCCGGGCACCACCTGGCAGACGACATGCCGGACGACGAAACGCATCCGTTCTTCCCCGACCACTTCTGGCCCTATCCGATCATCGCCGTGGTGATGCTGATCACCGTCGGTCTGCTCGCGTTCTTCGTGCAGAAGAACCTTCAGCTGGAGCAGCCGGCCGACCCGCGCGCGGTCACCGTCCCGCGACCTGACTGGTACTTCCTCTTTCTGTTCCAGCTGCTCAAGCTGGGTCCGGAGACCATCCTCGCGCTGGGGACCCCCGCAATCGTGGTCGGGGGCTTTGTGCTGTGGCCGTTCATCGACGCCATCGCCGGGCCGCGCGTGGCCAAGAGATTGGGGTGGAAGAAATGGCCGGTGCCGGGCCGGAACATCTACACAGGGACCGGTTGGATCGTCTTCCTCCTCCTCATCGCCTTCCTCACTTTCTGGGCCCTTGGAGGTCCCACCTTCTGCTTACCCTGGTTCACGGACACGGGGCAAGTCTGTGGGGCGTGAAGTTATAAGAGGGAACCGTTCCGGTTCCCTCTTATCGGGCCTCTCAACGGCCGTTCACGGTCGAGTTGCTTCGGTGGCTAACTCGGCCGGATTCGAGGCCCTGAACACCCTCCAGTTAAGGAAGGTTTTTTCTGAATAGTTGCTACTCGCCACGATTGGGCGACAAGTTGAACCAAGTTGCAGCCGGGTTAAACCCGGCTGCCCTGCGACGCTAGCAACGGTGCGTGACGCTATCCGAGGGAACCGTTCCGGTTCCCTCTCATAAGAGGCCTAGGTTCGGCTGTCGTATAGCTGTTTGGTCAGCTCCATCTGCGCGAGGTGCTCGCGCGCGTGGCCGTAGTTCGAGAGCAGCCACTCCAGACCCGGTTTCGGAGGCCGGTCTTCGCGGGGGCGCATCTCAGTTAGATCCGCCGCGGTCATCGCGCCGGTCAGCTCGTTGAGCTCACGGTCCGCCTGATCTAGCAACGCAAGTAGGTCCTCGGCATCGAGCTTCGACTTGAACTCCGCCTCGCGGTCGCGCTCACTGGTCAACAAACGCACCGCGCGAAGCGCGTCTCGCTCCGCAGCAAGCGTATGAACGATCAGCACCGCGATCGAGTTCGCGAGCGGAAGCGGCTTCCAGTTGAGTGTGTCGCTGTCGATGCCGCGAACCTGTTCGCGCATCAGGTCGTGCACCGAGTGATACAGAGCGCCAACAGTCGTGGCGACGGTTCGGGCGCCGGCTTCGTCCATGGTTCAGACCTTCTCCGTCACACGATATTCGAGGTACCGGCCGAAGAGAAGGCGTGTGTGCGCTTCGAGCGCCGGCAGCACGCTCATCACCAGGCCGACGACCGGATAGGCGAAGTACTGGATGTATACCGCGCCCTGTTTCCACAGCGGCCAGTTCGCCGGCTTGGGCGGCAGCATCCGGATCTCGAAATACAAGAAGAAGATCACTGTCGACAGGGTCGTCCCCAGAAGGATGCCGGAGTACGACCACAGTGTCTGCCCGAGGTCGGTGAGCGACCAGTCAACGCTGACCCACAGCGGCGCCGAAGCGCCGAACATCAGAAGCATCGGCAGGAAGATCCAGTTGAGGTGATTGAAGAAAAGGTTCATGAACCGCCTTATGCGCAGTACAAGAGGGATTTCGGGGTGCTTGAACAGCCGGGCGAGCACGTAGGGAACGTCGGTGATGCCCCAGGCCCAGCGCTTGATCTGGTTGTACTGGTTCCTGTGGGTCGAGGCGTAATCGCGAGCTAACGGCGAGTCGCCATAGATAGGTAGATAGACTGACTTGACCGAAAAACGCTTGCCGAACGTGAAGAAAGCCTTCCAGTAGAACCGCGAGTCCTCCGGGATGACGTCCTTGTCCCAGTAGCCGACCCTGCGGACGAATTCCAGGCTGCACGTGTAGCTGCTGAACGCGACCAGGCGGTGGGGTCGCGAGTGCAGGAACATCTGCCACTGCGACGTGCTCGCGGACATGATGCGCACAGCCATCGGGACCTGCCAGATGTTGTTGTGAAACAGCGGCACGGGCTGCCAGATGACGTAGTCCCGCAGCGCGGCACGCGCGTGATGCAGGCTGATCCACCCGAAGTACTCCGCGTGAACTCGGTAGTCCGAGTCCAGGTCGGTGATCAGGACGTGATCGAGGTTGTAGCCCTCCTCCGTGAGCACGCGGACCATCCAACGACCACCCCAGTTCATAGCGGCCGACTTGCCGATCACGATGCCGGGCTCGAGGGGATCCTTGATGTGATAGAAGCCACCCAGCTGATGGCCGAACTTCTCTTTCAGGAGGGCGACGTTCTCCCAGCCGGGCTTGTCGGTTTCCCGGGTGATGATGCCTATCAACTTCAATTCGGGCGGATAGTTCGCGTCGACTATCGCCTGCACGGTCCGTTCCAGCACGTGGTACGGCTCCGTGTAGGTCGGGATGACGCACAGGTGGTAGTACTGGAGCGGGTCGTGGCCGCCCTTGTTCTGCTCGGCGCGGCACAGCTCCAGCCAGTTCTTCCGCATGTCGCCCCGCATCCTCAGCATGGTGCTGTAGACGCCGGTCACCAGGGTGATCGCTCGCAGCACCCAGTAGATGTCGAACACCAGCACGGCAGCAGCGATAGTCAGGGCTCCCGGAGTGCTGAAGATGATCGGGATCCAGGCCGGCGCCAGCAGCAGGACCCAGGTGACTATGCCCGGAGCAGCCTCGAAAAGGCGCGCGCCGAACTGCTGAAACGCGAGTCTGACAACCGATACCTGCGGGTCTGCAGGGACAACAGCCACTGGCCGATTATGGGGGGCTGCGGGTTCGGGAATAGGGGAGCCGCCGGGAGCCTTCTAGTTGGCATGGAGAACATGAAGCACTTCGACGGCCCGACTTTCGAGGCCGACGTGCTCCAAGCCAGCGAACCGGTCGTGGTCGACTTCTACGCCGACTGGTGTGGCCCCTGCCGGATGATGACCCCGGTCGTGGAGCAGCTGGCGGTCGAGTACGCCGGCAAGGTGACCATAGGCAAGCTCGACGTTGACGCCAACCAGGACATCGCCATCCGCTACGGCGTGATGGGCATCCCCACCCTCGGCCTGTTCCGAGACGGCAAGCTCGTCGACCGCCTGGTCGGATACCCCGGCGGGGCGGCCCCGATCAAGGCCTGGATCGAGAAGAGCGCCGGCATCGCAGCCCCGGACGTCGCAGTCCAGAAGTAAGGCTCGCGGGCGCTCCCACGGTCGCTTAGTCAGACCTGTCCGCTGTTTCTGGTGTGGTTTACACGAAGGCCTCGTGCGAACCACACATAAACTTTCGGTTTTGATTCGGTGGACTCCCACCATGAAGCTCGACCGGTGCCTCCCTACGATGAACCAGGACCCGTCAAGAAATTCTGGTCCGGGGTTCATGGAGGGTGATTTATGGCGATTCAGACGAAGTCAGGTAGCAAGACGAGCCCGAAAGAAGTAATCGAGCGGGCGAAGGCCGAGGGCGTCGAGGTCGTGGACGTTCGGTTCATCGACCTGCCCGGAACGTGGCAGCACTTCAGCGTGCCGATCGGCGAGCTGGGGGAGGACAGCTTCTCGGAAGGTCTGGGCTTCGACGGCTCGAGCATCCGGGGCTTCCAGGCGATCAACGAGAGCGACATGCTGCTCATGCCGGACCCGGACTCGGCGACTATCGACCCGGTCCTGACGCACAAGACGCTCTTTCTGATCTGCGACATCGTCGACCCGATCACGCGTGAGCCGTACTCGCGAGACGCGCGGTTCATTTCCAAAAAGGCCGAGACCTATCTGAAGAAGTCGGGCATCGCCGACATCAGCTACTGGGGCCCCGAGGCGGAGTTCTACATCTTCAACTCACTCCGCTTCGACCAGAACGCGCACAGCGGCTACTACCACATCGATTCGGAAGAGGGCATCTGGAACTCGGGCAAGAACTCCGAGCCGAACCTCGCGTTCCGCCCGCGGCACAAAGAGGGTTACTTCCCGGTGCCGCCGGTCGACAAGTTCCAGGACCTGCGCTCCGAGATCATGCTCAAGCTGATCGAGGCCGGCGTACACGTCGAGGTGCAGCACCACGAGGTCGGCACGGCCGGCCAGGCTGAGATCGACATGCGCTACGACACGCTGACCACGATGGGCGACAAGATGATGGTCTTCAAGTACGTCATCAAGAACGTCGCCGCGCAGCACGGCTATGTCGCAACCTTCATGCCGAAGCCGCTGTTCCAGGACAACGGGTCGGGCATGCACGTGCACCAGAGCCTCTGGAAGGACGGGCAGAACCTGTTCGCCGACAAGGCCGGCTACGCCGGCTTGAGCGAGATGGCCGTGCACTACATCGGCGGCCTTCTGAAGCACGCGCCGGCTCTGCTGGCGATCTGTGCTCCCACCACCAACTCGTACCGCCGCCTCGTCCCGGGCTACGAGGCGCCGATCAACCTCGTCTACTCCAAGCGCAACCGCTCGGCGTGCGTGCGCATCCCGATGTACTCAACCAACCCGAAGACGAAGCGCATCGAATTCCGCTCGCCGGACCCCGCTGCCAACCCGTACCTCGCGTTCTCGGCCTGCCTGATGGCGGGACTCGACGGAATCAAGAACAAGATCGCTCCGCCGGCTCCTCTCGACAAGGACATCTACGAGCTCGAAGGCGAGGAGATGGCCAAGATCAAGAAGGTGCCAGGCTCGCTCGGCGAGTCACTCGACGCACTCGAGAAGGACCACGCGTTCTTGCTCGAAGGCGGCGTATTCACGCAGGACGTCATCGACACCTGGATCGAATACAAGCGCAAGAAAGAGGTCGACCAGGTCGCGCTTCGACCGCACCCATGGGAGTTCATGCTCTACAGCGACGTCTAGTTTCCAACTAGATTCACTCTCCATGTGGAAGGCCCTGGGCGAGAGCCCGGGGCCTTCTGCATTTCATCTGTTCGGGCGGGCGACGGGCACCGGATAACCCGCATTCGCCTCGAATGCGGGTTTCAACCCCTCCGGGATAACCGCATTGCCCCCGGATGCGGGTTATGGAGATTAGCCGTCGCTATCTATCCAAATGTCAGGCCGTGCTTGGAACATAAGGCCACGATGGTTGATGGGTCGAGCTCGAGACCGTAGCGGGCGGCGATCGGCCCGATCTTCTCTGGCTGAGGCTTGCCAAGCGGGAAGAGCTCGATCAACTCCTCGAAGTACTTCTCGAACCCCGCCGGCGAGATGATCTCGAGCAGGCTCGCCTCCTCATCGGTGGCATTCCAGAACGTGTGCCACTGGCCGCGTGGCTTGTATATGAGGTCGCCGGGTTCGCCGTACACGACCACGTCTCCGAGCAGTGCTCCGACCCGCCCGCGAAGGACGTAGCTGTACTCATCCTCGCGACTGTGCCGATGCAACGGCGCGGCCAGTGCGCGTGGCTTCAGCGGGTGCTCGACCAATGAGAAGCCACCGGCCGAATCGGCACCCGGAATCATGAAGCGGACCCCGAGGCCCCCCAACCATCCCTGCATTCCCTGGCCGCGCGAAAGAACCTTCGCCTGGGTTTCGTCCATTTCGATGCTCCTAATGAGTGAACGGGGCGTTCAATGACTGCGATGCTAGCATTATCAGTGAACATGGCGTTAACCCATCCGCGCAGGTACCAGCTCAGGGCTCGGGCTGATCGTCAACGGCAGACACGGGAACGTATCGTCGCCGCCACCGTCGCCCTCCACCAGGAGGTCGGTCCGGCGCGAACAACCATCGCCGAAATAGCCCGTCGCGCCGGCGTTCAGCGGTTGACCGTCTACAACCACTTCCCACAAGTCAGCGACCTTCTCCGAGCCTGTCAGCGCCATTTTCTTGCAAGCAATCCGCCGCCCGATATCGCGGCGGGCCATTCGCAAGAGGACGCGCTGACCCGGCTCGAGGAGGCCTTGACGGACCTCTATCGCTGGTACCGGGCGAATGAGGCTATGGAACGCAATGTCCATCGCGACCGCCACCTTGTTCCGGAACTGCATGGCCTGATGCGGATCGCCGACTCTCGCCTCGACGCGACGTCGGCTGCTTATTCGGAACTGGTTGGAGGCAAGGCGGCAACCTCGGCCTCGCTTCGCTCACTGGTCCGGCTCGCGTTGGAATTCAGCAGCTGGGAAGTATTGGCCGGCCAAGGGATGACTGACGCTGAGATCGCAAACCTGATGCGACGGGCGGTGTCTGCTCTTTCCTGACGGACCTACATGCCCAGCATCGTGCGGGCGCGCAGGGCGATCGAGATCGCGACCCGCGTTTCGGGATCGTCCAGCTGCAAGCCCGTGAGCGACTGGATGCGCTCGACCCGATACGTCATCGAGTTGATGTGGATCTTGAGCGTGCGGGCGGCGGCGCGACGGACCCATCGCGCCGCCGACAGCGCTTCGAGGGTTTCGAGCAACGGCGTGTCCCTCGACTGTGCGTACTGAAGAAGAGTGCCTAGCAGCTCGTTGACGAACCGGCGCAGCGCCTCCGGGCTCTGCACCTCCAGCAGAAGGCGGAAAGCGCCCAGCGAGCGGTAGGACGCGACCCGTCCCTTTCCCCCCGCCCGCCTCGTCAGCCGCAGCGCCTGCCGGGCCTCCACGTGCGAGCGCGCGAGCTCGGCGACTCCGTTCGCCATGTTCCCGATGCCCACCGACGCGGTGCCCGGCTTCATCACCGGCGCCGCGGCGGCCAGCACCTGGCCGGCGAGCTTTTCGATAGTCGCCAGGTCCACGGCGACTTCGTCCGGGACGAGGAAGACCGCTGAGGCCGAGCGCACGAGCGTCAGAGTGCCGGGGAGACGCGACCGCACAAGGTCGCTGAGCGCCGCGTCCAGCCTGTCCTGCTGGCCGCGCGCGGTGAGGGTCGCTTCTGTTTCGTCGTCATCCGGCTCGAGGACGACCACCCAGGCTTTCTGCGGCAGCCGGTGGCCTAGCCGTTCCGCCTGTCGGGCGACACGCTCGGCCTCGTCGGCCTCCAGCCCTCCGGCCAGCACCTCCTCGACCAGGTCTCCGCGCAGCCGGCGCTCGACTTCCGCGGCGGCTCGCTCTTTCGAGAGCTCGACGGCAAGCACCGTCGACCCATGCTCGAGCGCCCTGCGGCGACCTGCCGAGTCGACAGTCTTCTCGTCGACGCTGACCGCCAGCATGCCGAGGATGTCCGAGCCGGCGCGAACCGGCACCACGTCCAGCGGGCGCGCCGGCCGGCCCGACGTGATCCGGACCTCACGTGCTCCGGCCTGGCCGAGCGGGGTCGGGATGTGGATGCGCGCAGGCATTCCGTCTGAGGACTCGCCCGCCCCCCGGACCCGATAGCCGTCTGCCGAGTAGAGCGCCGCCCGCCCACCGGCGAGTGAGCCGACGACCTCGAGGATCGGTGGAATCCCAGCGCCCTCGAGGGAGAGCTTGGTGAAGCGTTCGTGGATGTCGTGGGACAGCTGGATCTCGGCGAGCTGAACCTCGGTGCGCCGCTGCAGCTCGCTGCGCTCCAGGATGCCGGCGACCTGGCCGGCGATCGCGCGCAGGAAGTCGATGTCACCCGAGTTGAAATCGCGCTGTTCGGCGCTCTGCACATTGAGGACGCCGACGAGCCGTGGGCCCGATTCGATAGGCACCGACAGCATCGAATGGAATCGATCCTCGTCGAGGCCGGGCACCCACTTCCAGTGAGGCTCCTTGCTGACGTCCGGCACGATGGCCGGCTTTCTGCTTTCCGCCACCCACCCGGTGATGCCCTCGCCGACAGGCATCACGACCTTGCCCACCATCCGCTCGTTGAGGCCGTTCGTCGCGGTCAGCTTGAGCTCGCGGCCGCGCGCGGTCACCAGGTAGAGCGAGCAGACGTCGGTGCCCATCGCCGCGGTCGCCTCGCGGATGATCAGGTCGAGAAGCTCGTCCGGGCGCTGGGTCGAAGCTGCCGCCTGGGCAAGCCGGACGAGGAAGCTGAGCTCGCGGGCGGCAAGGGAGTCGCCGCTTACTTCCGTAGAAACCACACGAACATCGTTGTCTTTGCGGCGGGTCTTCAACCTCGTGTCAATAGTACGAGAGATACCGGTCTTGCTAGTGCGACTGGCACAGATTTAGCCGCGGTTCAATTCCCGTACCTTGGGCGTTAGGCTAAGGGCAAAGAGTGACATCCCCCCACTTCGGTCACTGGCGCGAGCATTTCGCCGGAGTCGACTTGCCGGTGCCCGTCTCAGGTGGGGGCACCGTGACCGGGATCAACTTCGACAACGCCGCCAGCACGCCGCCGCTGAAGCGCGTCCGCGACGCAGTCAACGGATTTTCCGAGGTCTACTCGAGTGTCCACCGCGGCACCGGGTACAAGTCGCGCCTCGCGACGGAGGCCTACGAGCATGCGCGAGAGCTGGTCGCCCACTTCCTCGGTGTTGACGAGCGCTCCCAGGTCGTGATCTTCGTCAAGGGCACAACAGATGCTCTGAATCGGATCGCGGCTGAGCAGGCGAGGCTGGACGGCCGGCAGGTGCTCGTCACCGAGATGGAGCATCACGCCGACCTTCTTCCGTGGAGGCACCGAAGCGGGCATGTCATGGTCGGCCTTTCCGACGATGGCCACATCGACCTGGAGGCGATCGAGCGCGAGCTCGAGGCAGCCGCCGGAAAGATCGGCCTCGTCGCCCTTTGCGGTGCGTCCAACGTGACCGGTTTCGTCTCGCCCATCCACGAGGTTGCCGAGCTCGCTCACCGCTACGGCGCTCTCGTCTCGGTCGACGCCGCGCAGCTCGCCCCCCACCACCGCATCGACATCAGGCCCGCGAGCGATCCAGGCCACCTGGATTTCGTCTCCTTCTCCGGCCACAAGATGTACGCGCCGTACGGCGCCGGCGTGCTGGTCGCTCCACGCGATTTCTTCTCGGGCGCGCCGGAGGTGATGGGCGGCGGAGCAATCAGCATCGTGACCTGGGACGACACCGTGTGGGCCGACCTTCCAGACCGTGAGGAGGCCGGTTCGCCCAACGTGATCGGCGCGGTCGCGCTGGGCGTCGCGATCGACACCCTCCTGGAGCTGGGTTTTGAGGAGATGCTGCGCCACGAGGTCGAGCTCGGCGCCACGCTGCTGGCTCGCCTGAGTCGCATCCCCGGCGTGGGCGTGCTGGGCGGTGTCGAATCCCGCCCTGGTGGACCGGGGCGGCTCGGCCTGGCGAGCTTCGTTGTCGAGGGACTCCACCACGGCCTGGTCGCAGCCGCCTTGAGCCATGAATGGGGGATTGCCGTACGCAACGGCTGCTTCTGCGCCAACCCCTACGTCTTCCACCTGCTGCATATGGATAAGAAGGCGGTCGACGCTGTCGAAGGAGAGGTGACCGCCGGGCACCGCAAGGCGCTGCCCGGGGCAGTGAGGGCGAGCCTCGCGCCCTACAACACCGCGACCGAGGTCGAGCGGTTTGTCGAGGCTGTCACCCACATCGCGAAAGGCAAGCTCAAGGCCACCTACGAGCAGGCGACAGATGGGACCTTTTCACCCGCCGGCGGCTGGCCGCGCATCCCCAGCCCGTTGAAGACGCTCGTCAAACCCGGACATCACTAAAGGAGGGGTTGGTTGATCAAGTTCATAGTCGAAGTGCTGCTGGCGATCTTCCTGCATCCTGTCGCTTTCATCCTCTGCATCATCGACATCGTGAACCGCAACGACCTCAGCGGTGCATGGAAGGTGATCTGGGTAATTGTTACCTTCTTCTGGGGCATCGGCCCCATCCTGTACATCCTCTTCGCGCGCGGCAAGCTCTGGTAGTCGGTCCGCCGGCAAACTTTAGTAGGTAACCCCCGGACTCATAGCGGTTTGTAAGGGATTCCTGAGCTTGGCTTGGGCTAATCTTGGACATTGGGACAGGGTGGGTAGCCGACCAGTCAAAGCCGCACTCAAGGGCGGGTTGCCCGAGCGTGCAGCTGATGGCGCCGACGCGAATGACGCCGCCTTGAACGGCGCGAACGGACACGCCACCAACGGCCAGGCCACGAACGGACACGCTCCCCATGGCACCGCACTGAACGGGCACGCCACCAACGGTCACAAGACCAACGGCGTCGCCGTGAAAACGCCGCCCACCAGCAAGCAACGGGCGGCCAACGGCCGGGCAACCAACGGCCACGCCACCATCGAGCCGGCGGTGAAGCTGAGCGGCGTCGCCAAGTCCTTCGGCCGCGCGGCGGTGCTGAGCGGGATCAACCTCTCCGTCGCGCCTGGAGAGCTGGTCGAGGTCATCGGGCCGAGCGGCGCGGGCAAGACCACCCTGCTGCGCCTGGTTCACGGCCAGCTGCGGCCCAGCCGCGGCCAGGTCGTGGTCCAGGGGCGAGGCCTGCATCGCTGGTGGCGCCGCGGCCTCGGACGGATTCGCCGCGATGTCGCGTTCGTCTTCCAGGAGCACCACCTCCTTCCGCGCTTGACGGCGCTCGAGAACCTGACCCTGGCGTTGCAGGTCACGCACCCCCAGCTGCCGTTCGGCTCTATCAAGCAGCGTGCGCTGGAGACTCTGCAGTCACTTGGGCTCGCGAACAAGCGGAACAGGTATCCGCACCAGATGTCCGCGGGGGAGCGTCAGCGTGTTGCCGTCGGGCGCGCGCTGGCGACGCAACCACGGGTCATGCTCGCCGACGAGCCGCTAGCGTCGGTCGACGAAGAGACTGCCAAGATCGTCATTCGCCTACTCGAAGACGCAGCCGCCGGGGGCACCGCCGTGATCGTCGCCAGTCACAAGCACACCTTTCCTTCGAGCCGGATCCTGCAGCTCCCGACCGGCAAGATCCTGCTGAACGGGTCGCACAAGGCGGCCGCCAACGGCAATGGTGCGCACCTCGCACCGCCTCTGTGGCGCCTGCTGCTTCCGATCCACGAGCGACCGCGCAAATTCACGCCGAAGCCAAAGGAGCTCCCCCTGTGGCGCAGGCTCGTCGCCGCGACTGCCAACAGCTATCGCCTGGTGGTCTTGAGCGGACTGCGCAGCTGGAGCCGCGACGTGCGCCTGACCGCACCTGCGCTCGGGTCGATGGCCCTCCTCCTCTTGTTGTGCGGAACGCTCGCCATGGTCGGGATCGCGGTCCAGCACGTGGCGGCCCAACAGGCGGTCGACGCTTCGCTAGTCCGCGTCTACCTGGCCCCTGACTCGACGCCGAGTGCGGTCACCGCCCTCAAGAGCCGTTTGGCCGCAGACCCGCGGATCGTCTCAGTCAAAGAATTGACCTCGGAGCAAGTGCTCGCCCAGGCGCGCAGCCGCCCTGGGCTCGACAACCTGGCGAGCCTGAGCGCGACCAACCCGTTCCCGCCAAGCCTCGACGTCCAGGTGCGAGACGTGACCGCGGTCGGCGCCGTGGCCGCGTCGGTCAAAGGCGATCCCGCTGTGGACCCCGGCTACCCGACCTCTTATGACCCCGACACCTATTCGCGACTGCGCCAGGTCGCCCTGGTGATCGGTGGCATCGGAGGCGGGCTGCTCCTGTTGTTCGGGGTGGTGGCGTACGCGGTTAGCGCGAATTCGATGCGCGGCATTGCCGCCGCACGGCGTCAGGAGGTCGCCGTGATCCGCCTGCTCGGCGCGCGCGGCTGGATGCTGCGAGGGCCGTTCGTCGTCGAGGGCCTGATGATCGGTGCGCTCGCCGGCGCAGTCGCGGCGGCGGCGGTCGCCGGCGCCTTTCTGCTCGCGACGCGCTTCGAATCCGCCATCTATGCGCAGTTGCTTCCGGGTGTAGGCACGACCCAGGTCCAGTACGTCCTCGCGGCAGTCCTGGCCGCCGGCCTGCTGCTCGGCTCGGTGACTGCAATGCTCGGCTTCCGCAAAGCCCACGCATGAGACGGCCCTTAGGGACGCTCGCGCTCGCGGGAGCGCTGACCGCGCTCTTAGGTTCCACCGCCGGCGCCACCTCCCCATCCCCTTGTCCAACACCCTCCTCCGCGTCCGCCTCACGCGTTACGTGCCAGTCGCCGCCGGCGGCGTCGCCCACGCCAAATCCGCAGCAAGCCGCGTATGACCAGCTCGCCACACGGCTGACGGGCGACCTGGCCCAGGGGCTCGCGACACAGGAGCGCCTCGCGGCCGTGCTCAATCAGACCTCGGCCAGCGTCCAGATCCTGACCGACCAGATCACGCAACAAGAGACGGTGATCGCGGCGATCGAAGAGCAGATTGCGAAGCTCGACGCGGAGATCGCCGACACCGAAGCGCGCATCGAGGTCGAGAAACAGCAGCTGGCCGCGATGGCGCGCGCGATCTACCGCCAGCCGTCCTCGCTGTGGCTCCTGGTGGCGCGCACGGGCAGCGTGCACGAAGCGCTTCAGGCGACCAGCGATATGGTGGTCGCTGGCCAGCGCGCCCACGCATTGCAGGCGCGACTCGAAGCCGACCTACTGAAGCTGCAAACGGACCGCGCCGCACGCGTGGTCGAGCTCGACAAGGAAAACGCCACCAAAAACCAGCTGGTGACGAGCCTGAGTGCGTTGACCGACTTGATGAGCGTGCAGACCGACATCACCAACCAGCTCGCGGATGTGATCGCGCAGATCCAGGTGGCGCAGAACGGAATGCAGGGTCTTGCTCCTGACGTGACCGCGGCACTCGCGGCAATCCTCGAGGCACAGACACAGGACCTGATCCTGCGCACGAACCAGGCGGCATGGAGCCAGGCGCACATCGGGGTCGGACTCGCAATGCTCACGCACATGCTTCCCACCGGGAAGCCGATTGCGGGACTCAGGCTGTCGTGGCCGATGGAGGGAGCCCGCATCACCCAGCTGTTCGGCCCGACCGACTTCTACTTGGAGCCTCCACTTGGTCCGTATAAGCATTTCCATGCCGGCCTCGACATAGCCGCGCCATTCGGCACCACGGTGATGTCGGCCGCGGACGGCGTCGTCGTCGCGGTTGGTCACACGCGAATCGGCTACGGGAACTATGTGGTCGTCGCTCACGGCGCCGGCATCATGACGCTGTACGGCCACCTGCTCGAGACCAACGTCGAGGTCGGGAACAAGGTGCTGCGTGGACAGCGGATTGGTCTGGAGGGGTCGACGGGCTGGTCGACGGGCGCGCACGTGCACTTCGAGTTGCGCGTGAACGACGCCGTCGTCGACCCGCTCCCCTACCTGCCGGCGCTCCCGAGCTAGAGGAAGGGGACGGAGGAAGGCTGTTGGTTTCGTCCCGTTGGATCAAAAGGGACGGAATCTGCGCTCGGAAACGTCCCGTTGGATCAAAAGGGACGGAATGGAAAAAATGGTGCCCCCAGAGGGAATCGAACCCCCGACCTTGACGTTAGGACCGTCCTGCTCTATCCCCTGAGCTATGGGGGCGGCACCGATGAAGTCTATTAGTGCGCTGCGCGCGGCGCCCCTGAGCTATGGCTGCGGCACGTTGAAGAAGGTTATAGCGGTTCTCGTCCTGGCTTCATTTGTCTCGGCTTGTGGGGTGTCCAGCGGAGCTCGGTACGCCCGGGCCAGCACGATTCTCATCAGCGGCCAGTCGAACGCCGGCAACGTCGCCCCCTTCCTGGTTTCCGCCTACTACCCCTCCGCGGCAGTGATGTCCGCCCACGGCGGCGAACCCATCCGCCAGTGGTCGGAGGGCAGCGCGTACTGGAATGAGCTCACACCCCTGCTTCGACATCCACTCCGAGCCTTTGTCTGGTGGCAGGGCGAGACCGACGGCGACAGACAGACCACCACCTACCTGGCCGACCTGACCGACCTGGTGGCCCGCGTCCGCGCGACGAACGGGGATCCGGGCCTGCTCGTGGTCGTCGTCCGAATCCTTCCCCTGCCGCACGACCTGGGCGCCGGCGTTCGCGCGGCGCAGGAGGCTTTCGTCCGGGCGGACGCCAACGCCCTCCTGGTTTCGAGCGACGGCGCGGCCGCACAAAACGACGGCTACCACCTCACCAACACCGGCTACCGTCAGATGGCAACCCGCATCGTGGGCGCCCTGCCCAGGCCGTAACCGGCCGTTACCTTCTCAGCAGGTTCTCAGTTTCCTCTTAGGGAGGATTCAGTGGGCACCAGCAAACTCACACACATGGACGGCCTGACTCAATCCAGAATCCGCTCGCGCGACGCCGCTTTGCGCCTGCTCAACCGCCTGACCACGGGTATAGCGCTCGGTGCCATCACTGCCCTCGGCGTCCTGAGCGCGGTCAGCGCCTACACGATCCCAGGCACCACGCCAACGACTACGACGTCACCGGCCAGCGCCAGCTCGAGCTCCAGCGCTTCGACTCTTGCGCCCTCGAGCTTGCAGTCATCGACCACTCCAATCACTTCATCCTCGAGCCCGCCGGTCGTCGTGTCCGGTGGCTCCCACTGATGCCGGATGACCGACACCCTTCTCTGGTACACGACCCGCGGCGCAGGCGCCGTCACTCTCGTCCTGCTCAGTGGGTCCGTCGTGCTGGGGATTCTTTCCGCCCTTCGCGTGCAATCGGCCGCGTGGCCGCGCTTCCTCACGACCGGCCTGCATCGCAACCTCGCCCTGATGACGCTCGTGTTCCTCACTCTGCACATCGTCACTGCAGTGGTCGATCCCTTCACACATCTGGGTTGGCTGACCACGGTTGTGCCCTTCTCCTCTTACTACAGAACCTTCTGGCTCGGCCTGGGCACCATCGCCTTCGAGCTTTTGATCGCCGTCGTCGCGACTAGCCTCATTCGCGGTTTCGTCGGGCACACGGCCTGGCGCTGGGTCCACTGGCTCACGTACGCCGCCTGGCCGATCGGCGTCATACACGGCTTCGGCACCGGGACCGACGCCTGGTCACCGTGGTTCTTCATCCTCACGCTGATCTGCGTCAGCGCGGTGCTGGTGGCAATCTGGTACCGCCTCCTAACCGGATCGCGCGATCCGCTAACCACGCCGCGAGCTGACTTCGAGGCGGCAGTGCAGGAAAGAGGCCTGATGGGCAACCTGCGCCTTTTGGATGGGCGCGACCTCACGCTCGGAACCGAAGGGTTCGCGGAGCACGTCCGCCGGCTCGGCCCACTGCCCGCCGCCGGACGCTCGCTCATCGACCTCGTCGCGACCAGCGGGCTGACAGGGCGAGGTGGCGCGGATTATCCGGCCGGCTTGAAATGGCGATCGATAGCCGCATCCAAAGGGTCGGCTGTGGTCCTTGTCAACGGCGCCGAAGGTGAGCCGCGCAGCGAGAAGGACCGGCTGCTCATGACCACTCGCCCGCATCTGATCCTCGATGGCGCCTTCCTCGCCGCCAAGGCGGTGGGAGCAAAGCGAGTCGTCCTGTACATCGGCGAAAGACACTCCGCCGCCCGTCATTCAATGTCCCAAGCGCTTGCCGAACGGACTGAAGGTGAACGCAGCCTTGTGCGCACGTTCGCCGCACCCGCTCGTTATGTTGCCGGCACCTCCAGCGCAGCGGTGCACCTGGTCAACGCGGGGATTGCGACACCGACCTCCAACCCGCCGACGCCACATGAGCACGGAGTCGACGGAGTCCCGACGCTCGTCCACAACGTGGAAACGCTCGCGCAGGTCGCGCTGCTGGCCCGCACCGGCGAACCGACTGGCACGCTCCTGATCACAGTCGCCGGTGGCGTCTTGAGGCCTGGCGTGCTCGAAGTCAAAGTCGGGACCACTATCGCCGAAGTCGTGGAGATGGCCGGTGGAGCGACCGAGCGTGCCCGCGCGGTTCTCATCGGTGGCTACTTCGGCGGCTGGGTCGAAGCGAGCAAGGCGCCGGAGCTGCCCATCGCTGCGCAAGCCCTCGCCGCGCGTGGATTGTCACTCGGATGCGGGGTGATCGGATTGCTCCCACGGAGCCGGTGCCCAGTCTGCGAGGTCGCGGGCATCATGCGTTACCTCGCCGGCGAGAGCTCGGCTCAATGCGGACCATGCTTCTTCGGCCTGCGAGCGCTGGCGGACGCGTGCAGCCGAATTTCCAACCACGGCTCCAGCGCCGAAGACCTCCGACGCATGCAGCGCTGGAACGGTGATGTCCGCGGTCGCGGTGGTTGCCACCACCCAGACGGCGCGGTGATGTTCCTGCAGTCAGCCCTGGAGACGTTCGAAGACGAGTTCGCCAATCATCGACCCCACCTGAGCAAGTCGGCGTGAAGCGGCAGCTCGCGGTCGATCGCATCAGGTGCGACGGACATGGCCTGTGCGCGGAGCTGCTCCCCGAGCTCATCCGTCTGGACGATTGGGGTTACCCGATCATTGCACCTGGTTCGATTCCGGATCACCTGCTGCCGCACGCGAAGCGCGCCACGGAGCAATGCCCCGTCCTCGCCCTTGCCCTTCGGCGGGCGCCGGCGGTCGCATGAGCTACACCTTGCTTGGGATCGCGGACCATCGCGCGCTGGGCGGGTCCCTGCGCATTGTCGTGACCAAACCTGAGTCGTTGCGAGCGGCCACGACCGCTGTGGAAGAGATTGTTAACGCCATCGACCACGCGGCGAGCCGGTTTCGCCAGGACAGCGAGCTGAGCCGGCTCAACGCATCGCCCGAACGCGTGGCCAAGGTCAGCCCGCTGCTCGCTCGGGCGATTGACACCGCCCTGCGCGGCGCCGAGCTCAGCGAAGGTGCGGTCGACCCGACCATCGGTTCCGCGGTCAAGCTCGCAGGCTACGACGCCGACTTCGCTGAGGTGCCGGCTGAAGGCATGGGGCTCCATCTGGTCGAACAGCGCGTTCCTGGATGGCGCGTGCTCGAATTCGACCCTTACTCGAGGACAGTGCTGCTGCCGCGAGGAGTCCAGCTGGACCTCGGCGCGACAGCGAAGGCCCTGGCCTCGGACCTCGCCGCACATGCTGCGAGCAAAGCCATTGGCGGCGCAGGCGTCCTGGTCAGCCTCGGCGGCGATATCGCGGTGGCAGGTCGGGCGCCCGCCGAGGGTTGGTCCATCCAGTTGAGCGACGACAGCGCCGCCCCCATCGCGGACTCCGAGGAAACCATCGCCATCACCTCAGGAGGAGTCGCCACCTCGAGCACCACAGTCAGGCGCTGGACTAGAGGCGGCGTCGTCCTGCATCACATCATCGACCCGAAGACCGGTCTTCCTGCGGCAAGCTGCTGGCGAGCCGCCAGCGTCGTCGCGGCCACCTGCGTCGACGCCAATATCGCCTCCACGGCGGCCATCGTCATGGGCAAAGACGCCGTTTCGTGGCTGGAGAGACGCCGGCTGCCGGCCCGGCTGGTCGACCAAGAGGGCAAGGTGCACCGCGTCGCCGGCTGGCCCGAGCCGGAGTCCGACGCAGCCAATTCGAATCTAGCTCCCACCGTTTTCTGAGCAAACTCCCAGGAAACTGGGTCAGCATTGGAAGGACATGAATACCGACGGACCCCGCGTGCTCGTCGTTGACGACGAGCCCAACATCACCGAGCTGGTCGCCATGGCGCTGCGTTACGAGGGCTTCACGGTCAAGACCGCGGCCACCGGCCGGGGCGCAATCACCGCCGTATCGCAATTCTCCCCGGCGTTGATGATCCTCGACGTGATGCTGCCCGACATCGACGGCATCGAAGTGCTCCGCCGGCTCAATGGTGCGGGCAACAAGGTACCGATCATCTTCCTCACCGCCAAGGACGCGACCGAGGACAAGGTCCACGGCTTGACTGTCGGCGGGGACGACTACGTGACGAAGCCTTTCAGCATCGAAGAGCTGATGGCGCGCGTCCGCGTGGTGCTGAGGCGGCACGGGAGCGATACGGAAAGCAGCAAGCTCACTCTCGCCGACCTCGAGCTGGACGACGATGCCCACGAGGTCCGCCGGCACGGCCACGTGATCGAGCTCACCAACACCGAGTACCGGCTGCTCCGCTATCTGCTGATCAACGCCGGCCGGGTGCTGACCCGCAGCCAGATCCTGGATCACGTGTGGCACTACGACTTCGGCGGAGACGCAAGCGTGCTCGAGACTTATGTCAGCTACCTTCGCCGAAAGGTGGACCAGTACGACCCTTCGCTGATCCAGACAGTACGCGGCGTGGGTTACGTCCTCAGAACGCCCAGAAAATGACGCTCTCGCTCCGGGGGCGCTTGCTGATCGGAGTCATCTCTCTTGCCGCAGTCGGTCTGCTGACCTCAGACGTTGCCACTTACGCGACCCTCGAGTCGTCGCTCATTGGCAAGATCGATGAGCAGCTTCAGAAATCTTCCTCGGTGGCCACCGCTCGTGCGGTCCTCGCCAGCCCGACATGCCTGACCCGAAGTCGCTTGCCTGTCGAATTTCCGGGAGGGACGATCCTCGAGCTGATCGCCGCTGATGGGAGTGTGGTCAACGCGTGTGGCTTCGGCGGGCTGGGCATTAGCGGCTCGAGCACCCCGGTCCTGCCGAAGTCGCTGCCCACCGGCGGCGAAGGCAAGCCGGTCGCGCCCTACACCGTCGACGGGACCGGTGGAGTATCCAAGTACCGGGTGACCAACTGGATCGAGGGCTCTTTGGGCGGCCAGGTTGTCGTTTTCGCCATTCCGCTGACCCCGGTGCAGTCGACGCTGAGCCAGCTGCTGGAGCGCGAAGCGCTGATCGGCGCCGGCGTGCTCTTGGCGATCGCAATCCTCGCCCTGCTGATCATCCGCATCGGTCTGCGGCCCCTGGAGAAGATGGGTGACGTCGCGGCGGACATCGCCGCGGGCGACCTCGCCCGGCGCGTCGAGCCTTCTTCACCCAAGACCGAGATCGGCAGGCTGGGGCTTGCCCTCAACGGAATGCTGAGCCAGATCGAGGCGGCCTTCGCAGAACGCACCGAGTCGAACACGCGCCTGCGCCGCTTCATCGCTGACGCCTCGCACGAGCTGCGCACTCCGCTGACGTCGATTCGCGGCTACTCCGAGCTGCTGCGCCGCGGCGCGTCGAAGTCGCCCTCTGACGCTGAGATCGCGCGCCGGCGCATCGAGGAGGAATCGGTCCGCATGACGGTGCTGGTCGACGACATGCTGCTGATCGCGCGGCTCGACCAGGGCCGGCCTCTGGAAAAAGAGCCGGTGAACCTGCAGGCGATCGCCCGTGATGCGGCGGCCGACGCGCGCGTGGTCGCGCCGCAGCGCGAGATCACGCTTTCTGCTCCCTCTCCGGTCGTCGTCGAGGGCGACGACACCAGGCTTCGTCAGGTGCTCGGCAACCTGGTGCGCAATGCCATAGTCCATACGCCGCCGCAGACGGCAATCGAGATCGCCGTCTCGACAGAGGATGGCGTGGGCCGGATGTCGGTGGCAGACCACGGCCCGGGGCTCGCCGCGGGGGAGCTGGATCACATATTCGAGCCGTTCTACCGTGCCGATCCAAGTCGCAGCCGCGACAGCGGCGGCGCCGGGCTGGGGCTCTCGATAGTCAGCGCGGTCGTCACCGCGCATGTAGGCCGCGTGACGGTGAAGGAGACCAGCGGCGGCGGTGCGACCTTCGAGGTCGAGCTGCCGCTGGCCTCTGACAGGCCCGGTGACTTATCCGATGACTCCGAACCCACGAGACCCCTCTGAGCGCTTGACAAACTGTCAGGTGTAGGTTCAGCTGAGTCGCATCGCTCGCGTGGGGCACGATCGAATTGCTGAAGATCTATTAACTGGTAACGCCTTAATGAAGTTGGTTTAGGCGATAGGCAGCAAAGCCCAGCTGGTCGGCCGGCCTAGTCGCGCGGGCACCATTAGCTTCACGTCGCCGCTAGTCGGTGCCCTTGTGGTGGCTGTTCTTGCTATCGGGTGCGGACGAGCGAGCGATATCGGGATGGCCACAGGTGCGGCATCTGCCGTCCGAGCGGCGTCCCCGAGCCCGTCGTCATTGCCCTCGCCATCGGTTCCCACTGGGTGGCAGGCGTACACCGACCAGAAATTTGCCTTCGCGATTTCGTATCCGACCGATTTCGTAGTTCAGGATGGAACCGTCGGCTCGCTGCCACCTCCGTGGCTCTTCGAACTGAGGATAGCCGACAAGCGATATGCCACAGGCGGCGCCCCAGGTCAAATCGAAATCGGGATCTATACCAGGGACGCTGACACGCCTGGCGCGTGGGTACAGAAACATACAGGTCCATGCAGCGGTCCAAACACCAATGCATTCTTTTGGGACAAGACGGGCAATCTCCAGACACTAACGGCGGCCGGGCGCGACGCTGTGTCATTTGACTTGGACATGAGCTCATGTGGCGGACTCGCGCTCACGCTTCATGAAACCGTCCTACTTCTAGGTTCAAAATACGTGCTCAGATTCGACTGGTGGTCCAAGGACTCTGCGTATTCGCGGACCCTCGAGCCTATCGCTCAGCAGATGTTGAGCACCCTCCGTGACTGATCGATTGATCGCGCGAAGTCTCGTCGCGGCAGTTGTTGCGACTCCGGTTCTTTTGGTATCACCTCCGCGTCAAGTCTTTGCTAGCACCAAATTGGGAGACACGCCCTAGGCGCCCCTTTGGGGCCCTGAATTCCAAGCAATTTCCCAGGTTTCGTACAGCCTGGGTTCAGGAACCGGCGGCAAGCTGGAAACACCACAAATTGACACCACCGGCTTCCCCAAAGCAGTAGGGGGCGTCACCCTAGCGCCCCTTACTTGCCGGGGAGGCCTACCTCGCCGAAATCGGTGTGACGGGAAGTGGTTCGCCGGCGCCGATCCGGCGGTGAAGCCAGGCCAGCGGTCGCGGCGCCCACCAGTTCGCCCGCCCGAGCAGGCGCATGACCGACGGCACTATCAGGATGCGCACGATGGTCGCGTCGATCGCGACCGCGATGGCGAGCGCGATGCCGATCGCCTTGATGAGCACCACGCTGGCGAGTCCGAACGCGAGGAAGACCGCCACCATGATGGCCGCCGCTCCGGTGATCAAGCGGCCGCTCTTCTCGAGTCCCATGGCGACCGCCGCCTGGTTGTCGCCGGTGCGCCGGTACTCCTCCTGGATGCGGCTGATCAGCAGCACCTCGTAGTCCATCGACATCCCGAAGACGATGCTGAAGAGGATGACCGGGAGACTCGGGTCGATCGATTGGGCGGTGAACCCGAGCTGCTCGCTGAAGTGGCCTTGCTGGAAGATCCAGACCATCGCTCCGAATGAAGCCGAGATCGAGAAGAGGTTCGTCAGGACCGCCTTGAACGGCAGCACTATCGAGCCTGTGAGCACGAAAAGGACAAAGTATGTAATGAGGATCACCGTGCCGACGGCTGTCGGCGTTTTGTCCAGGATGAACTGGACGATGTCCATGTCGAACGCCGTGCCACCCGTCGCCAGGACCTGGGCACCAGTCAGGTGCTCGGCCCTCACCGCCGTCACAATGGCGCGGGCCTCATCGCTCGTGTACTGCTTGCTCGTCACGAGGTTGAGGACAGCGATGTGCTTTCCGGCGCCGAATGGAAGCGCTTGCTGGAGCGCCGGCGGGAGCGACTCGCGCGGCCCCGTGTACAAGCGCTGGTAATCCGCTTTCGTCAGAATCGGATCGGCGTTGACGATGCTCTCTACTCTCAGCACGTTCGGCAGCGAAGCCAGGCGCCGGCTCAAGTCGTAGATGTCGCTGATGTGTTCGGCAGTCAATGGATTCGAGTCCGGGTAGTAGACGACCGCGGTGATGTAGGTCTGGTCGTGTCCGGGGAAATCTCGGACCAGCGTGTCGTAGCCCTGACGCGCCTGGTTCGAAGGTGGCAGTTGATCCACGTCGCCGTTGGCCAGGCGCAGCTGGAGGAATGGCGATCCCGCGATCACCAGGAGGGCCAGCGTCGGGATCAGCACGAATACGGGCCTACGCATCACCCACATCGCCATCGAATGCCACGCGCCCTCGCCGGCAGGTTTGCGCGCGCCGAGGAAAGGCAGCCGCAGCCAGTCCACGCGTGGACCGAGCACGGACAGGAGCGCGGGCAGGAAGGTGAGGCCGTAGACGACGGCCATCCCTACGACAATTGCACCGCCTGCGCCCATCGAGGCGAGAAAGGTGCCCTGGTAGAAAACCATCGCCGAGAGCCCTATCGCGACGGTTATGCCCGAGAACGTGATCGCACGTCCTGCGGTTGATATCGACGTCGCGATGGCCTGTTCGCGCGTGGCGCCCGCCGCGAGCTCGTCGCGGAACCGGTTGACGACGAACAGCGAATAGTCGATGGCGACACCGAGACCGATCAGGGTCACTACGTTCATCGCGTATTGCGACACATCGGTGAAATGCGCCAGGAACAGCGTGCCACCGACCCCACCAGCGATCGCGAGCAAACCCACGCTGATCGGCAGGAGCGCGGCGACGATCGTGGCGAAGATCAACACCAGGAGCAGGAGGGTGACGGGAAGCGCGACCACCTCCGCTCGCTGCAGGTCGTCTTCGAGGGCGTGGCTGAAGGCCTTGTTGATTGGCACCTGGCCTGTCGCGACGACGCTCAGGGAACTGGAGTGGACCTTGGCGACAACCTGGTCGATATAACTCTGTGCAGTGTGTGAATCGTCTTTGAGCTCGACGTTCACGAGCGCCTTGTGAGCATCTTTCGAGATGAAGGGCGCGCGCTGATCAGGCGGCAAGCTGTACGGCGTGTGCACGGCAGTGACTCTCGGATCGTTGCTGAGCGGGACGACAGCCTCCTCCAGCGCTTTCTGAAACGCGGGGTCCCCTGCCGTCAATTTGGAGCTGCTGAAGATCAGCGTGAAACTCGAGCCGGTGGCCACAGGCTTCTGCGCGTCGAGCTCGGCGTTGATGAGCTTGCTGGCCTTTCCGGCTGGCAGGTTGGCGCCAAAGCCGCCGCTGTCCGCAAGCGTCCCGCCCGTGAAGATGGCGAGGATCGAGAGGCCGAGCATCAGGGCCGAGGCGATGAGCGTGGCCCAGCGAAAGCGGTAGACAAAGCGGCCCCAGCGATAGAACATCGGCGCCCAGGATACCCGGGCCTCGGTCAGCTCTCTACTTCAGCTTCCATTGGATGCCCTGGATGACGGGCTGCGCCTCCGCGCCGAAGCCCTGCACGTTGCTGGTGGACGCCGCGATCATCACGAGGTAGTACACGCTCCCGCTCGTGTTGGCTCCTACGAACAGCTGCGCGACCGCTGGGAAGGACTTCCCACTCGACGTCAGCGTGAAGCACAGACTCCAGAAAATCCCTTGCGCGCCGTTGACGTTGCCCGTCGTCGTCTTGCTTCCCGGACACGGTGCGGTATCCGGGTACTTGCTCTTCAAGCCCTTCTCCAAATCGTCCTTGTTCTGCTGTGCGGACATGCGTGGATTCGACGTGCCGCTCGCGATAGTCAGCGAGCCTGTCGAGTTTGGGTTGATCAGGATTATCGATTCGTTGTCCTGGGTGGCGATGGTCCAGCCCGCCGGCAACGGGACGGTTGCGCCCAGGTTCGTCACTGAGGTCGCGCCCTTCGTCGACGACGTCGGTGAGGCGATAGGACTCGGCGATGTGCCGGGAGTCGGGCTCGGCAGACCTGCGATGCCTCCGCCGGCGGTTAAACCGCCGGCACCGAGGAGCGCGATTGCCGTGCCACAGCCTGCCATCACAACGACCAGGACGACTACCGCGCTGATGATGAGGACCCACGGCGTGCGGTGCACAGCGGCTTGCGGCGCCGCGGCGGCAGGAGCGTAGTAAGGACTCGCATAGGCGACGGGCAGTGGCGGTGGCGAGGCGTAAGCGCGCGGCAGCGCTGACGGTGGCTGCCCAGGAGGCGCAACAGGCGAAGGCGCGGAGGGCACACCCACTGCCGCTGCCGTCAGCGGCGTCCCACATGCCGCGCAGAACTGGTTGCCGTCAGGGTTCTGGGCGCCACACCTCGCGCACGTCAGAGCCATCTACTTCTTCTTCGCCGGAGCGGCGGCCGTCGTGTCGGCGCGGGGGCGGCGGCCTCGCTTGACTGCGTTTGGCCCCGCGGCCAGCGCCATTCCGCAGTTGGGGCAGAAGCCGGAAGCAACTATGTGCATGTGGCAGCTCGGACACACGGTCTCGGCGAAGCCCATGTGCGCGGCCTCTTCCAGGAGTGCGTGATGCAGCAAATAGCGGATGTAGATCAGAAGCGCTCCGACTATCGCCGCTTGCCAGATGAGGACGAAGAGCGCGTTGACGGAAGTCTCTTTCATCAACTCGGTGCCGGCCGAGAAAGCGATGTGGGCCGCGACCGCCATCACGACGGCCCCGATCTCGCGTTGACCCAACCGTCCTCGGCGATAGCGCCAGATCGTCGCCACGATCATGCCGGTGGTGCTGCCTTGCAGCAGAGGCAGGAACACAGCAAGCGTGGTGAGGTCGTAGATCCAGTTGCCAGGCTCCACATGCGCAGGGAGGCTCGTCACCACGCTCGAAAAGCCGATCAGCGCCTCAGCCAGGCTGAAGCCCAGGCCGGAGGCGATTCCGAAAACGAGGCCGTCCACGGTCTCCGGAAAGTCCGCACGGTTGGGCAAGAAGAATGCAGGCAGCGGCTTCACGACCTCTTGCACGAGCGGGAACAGCAAGCCGAGGATCAGCAGTCCGCCAATGCTCACGCTCGCGTGCGACAGCGGGTTGGTGGAGTACTGAAACGGGTTGTAGACGAAGCGCTCGAACACCGTGAAGACGATGCCGGCCACGATCCCCCCGCCAATCGTGAAGCCCAAAACCAGCGCCGGCTCATCGCGATACACCTGCGCCTCATAGAGATAGATGAGGTAGAGCACGGGCACCAGGAATGCCGCGACAAGTATCGCGGCGGCGATCAGGCCCGCGAGATAAAGGACGAGCACTCCGGCTAGCCCAGCGATGAATGCCCAGCGAAACTCGTGGACCTTGTGGTGGCCGAGGTGAGGAAACAACGTGGTGATCACCGAGGGCTGGGCGACATGCTCACCGGGATGCGCCGCGTAACGATGCTCACGTGTCTTGGCGTTTCCGGATTCTCCGGTGGTGCCCTGGTGTGCCCCGCAACGCGTGCAAAAGACGCCATCAGGGACATCGTGCGCGCAGTGATCACATCGCACCGGATCAGCGGGCGGTTCTGATTACGTGAGCTTCCACTGGATGCCCGCGAGGATGGGCTCGGCCTCTTTGGAGAGGTTCACCATGTAGCTCTGCGGCGTCAGCAGAATGACGCCATACCAGACGCTGCCATCGGCGTTGGTGGCAACGAACAGGTATGCCTCGGCGGCCAGCGATTTGCCGGCTGAGATCACGGTGAAACACATGTTCCAGAAGATTCCTTTCACGCCACCGATGGAGCCGGGCGTGGGTCGGACGGACCGGCACTCCACGGCGTCGGGGGATTTGTTCTTGATCGAGGTCTCGATGGCGGCCTTCTGCTGTTGCAGCGTCAGCTTTGGGCTTTGGACACCGCTTCCGACGGAAACGTAGCCCCAGCCGTTTGGATCCGTCATCGAAATCGACTCGTTGTCTTTGGACGAGACCGTCCATCCGGGGAGCAAAGGCACGGTCACGACGGGGTTCGAAGCCGTTGGACCTGTCCACGGACTCGGCGAGGGCTCCGGTTTCGCCACGTCAGCCGAGCCGAAGCTCTTACCGCTGAAGAGGGCGAAGGCGGTTCCGCAGCCGGCCAGGAGGACGATCAGAACGACTATCGCGCTGATGATGAGGACCCACGGCGTGCGGTGAACGGGGGCCTGCTGCATCGCGCTTTCGGGTGAGTAGTAGGGGCTCGCGTACGCGACCTGAGCCGGCGGCGCGGCATAGGCGACCGGTGGCGCTGCCATTGGAGGCGGCGGTGGGGCAGCCAGCCAGGATGGCGCCGGAGGAGGTGCGGAAGGAGGTGCAGCGGCCGCCTGCGTCAGAGGCGTGCCGCACGCCGAGCAGAACTGGTTGCCGTCAGGGTTCTGGGCGCCGCACCTGGCGCAGGCCATCGGCATCTACTTCTTCCCCGCCGCTTCGGGTGCTGCTCCTGCACGCGGCCGGCGACCGCGCTTGACGGAGTGCGGAGCGGCCGCCAGCGCCATGCCGCAATTGGGACAGAAGCCCGCCGCAACTATGTGCATGTGGCAGCTCGGACACACCGTCTCGGCAAAGCCCATGTGCGCCGCCTCTTCGAGCAGCGCGTGGTGCAGCAAATAGCGGATGTAGATCAGAAGTGCGCCGACGATGGCCGCCTGCCAGATGAGGACTATCAACGGGTTGACCGCGGTCTCCCTCATCAACTCGGTTCCGGCGGAGAAAGCGATGTGGGCAACGACCGCCATCACGACGGCACCGATCTCGCGCTGGCCCAATCGGCCGCGGCGATAACGCCAGATGGTCGCGACGATCATGCCGGTGGCGCTGCCTTGCAGCAAAGGCAAGAACATGGCGAGCGACGCCAGGTAAAAGATCCAGTTGGCCGGCTCGCTGTGCACGGGCAGCGTGGTGAGCACGCTCGAAAAGCCGATCAAGGCTTGGGCGAGACTGAACCCCAGGCCGGCGGCCACGCCGAAGACGAGGCCGTCCACGGTTTCCGGAAAGTCCTTGCGGTTGGGTAGGAAGAAAGCCGGCAGCGGCTTCAACACCTCCTGAACCAGCGGCAACAGCAGTCCGACGATCAGCAAGCCGCCCACGTTCACGCCCGCGTTGCTGAACGGGTTTGCGCTGTACTGCAACGGGTCGTAGATGAGTCGCTCGAAAACCGTCGCGACGATGCCGACGACGATTCCGCCGCCCAGCGTGAAGCCGAGCACTATCGCGGGCGCGTCGCGATAAACCTGGGCCTCATAGAGATAGATGAGGTAGAGCACGGGCACGAGGAAAGCCGAAAGAAGGATCGCGGCAGTGATCAGACCCGCGAGATAAAGGACGAGGATGCCGGCGAGGCCTGTGATGAGCGCCCAGCGAAACTCGTGGACCTTGTGGTGGCCGAGATGAGGAAACAGCGTCGTGATCAATGAGGGTTGGGCGACATACTCAGCGGGGTGCGCCGCGTAGCGATGCTCGCGCGTCTTGGCGTCACCGGACTCTTGAGTGGTGCCCTGGTGGGCGCCGCAACGCGTGCAAAAGACGCCATCAGGGGCATCCTGCGAACAATGGTCACACCGCACCGGCTACTTCCTCCTCCTGCGAGCTGGGCTCGCTCGGCGGTAAGGATAGGGCCCTGGCGCGTTGTTTAGTCGGTGTTAAGTGGTGACCGGGCGGGTTCTTTCTCCGCAGGCTGCGGCGGCACCCAGCCACGGATGAAGTGGCACGAGTAGTGGCCCTGGTGCTTATCGAAGTACCGCTGGTGATATTCCTCGGCCCGCCAGAAGGGTGAGGCGGGCACTATCTCGGTCACGATAGGCCGGTCGAAAAAGCGCTGCGCCGCTTCCTTTGATTTGCGCGCCGCCTTCTCCTGCTCGGGATTGTGGAAAAAGATGACCGACCTGTACTGATGACCGTGGTCAGGTCCCTGGCTGTTGAGCGTTGTCGGGTCGTGCATGTTCCAGAAGGTGTTCAGCAGCTCGTCGTACGACACCTTGGCGGGGTCATAGGTGACCTCTACCGCCTCCGCGTGTCCCGTCCTGCCCGAGCAGACCTGCTCGTAGGTCGGGTTGTCGCGCGTGCCGCCCGCGTAACCGGATACCGCGTCGATCACGCCGGGCACCTCGTTGAAGAGGTGCTCCACGCCCCAGAAACAGCCGCCCGCGAAAGTAGCTTTCTCCATCAGGAGTCGAGCATACGCGCTCCCTATGATGGCCCTTCACCATGACCGCGCCAGGCAATTCGCCGCGCACACCTACATGGCTGCGGATGGCGGTGGTCGACATCACCCCGCTGCGCCGCCACCGCGATTTCCGGCTGCTCTTCATCGGCCGGATGGTGTCGTTCTTCGGCAGCATGATCACGACCGTCGCGTTCCCGTACCAGGTGTACCTGCAGACCCACAGCCTGCTGCTGGTGGGCTTGCTCGGGGTCCTCGAGTTCGTCGCGATTCTTTTGCTTGCGATGCTGGGCGGCGCGCTGGCGGACGCCACCGACCGCCGCTCGATAGTCCTGCTGTCGGAGGCGGCCCTGATGGGGTGCAGCCTCATCCTTGCCGGCAACGCGGCGCTGCCGAATCCGCAGGTGTGGGTCCTGTTCGGCATCGCGACGGTCATGGGCGGAGCGGACGCGGTCCAGCGGCCCTCCCTCGACGCCATGATCCCAAGGCTGGTCGACCGCGACGAGCTTCCGGCGGCCGCGGCTCTGCGCAGCCTGTGGTCAACGCTCGGCATGATCCTGGGACCGGCCGCCGGCGGACTCCTTCTGGCCGCGATCGGATTGCCGCTCACGTACATGGTCGACGTGGCGACTTTTGTGGTCGGGCTCGCCTGCTTGTGGCTCATGCGCGCCGTGCCACCCCCGGTCGACGCCGAGCGCCCCAGCTTTCGCCGAGTGGTTGAAGGACTGCGCTACGCGCGCAGCCGGCCCGAGCTGATCGGTACGTACGCGGTCGACATGATCGCGATGTTCTTCGGCATGCCGATGGCCCTCTTCCCTGCCATCGCCGAGGGTCTTGGCGGGCCTGGGGTGTTGGGCTTGCTGTACGCGGCGCCGGCGGTTGGATCGTTCACCTTCTCCGCCACGAGCGGCTGGACGAAACGAGTCCATCGCCACGGCATGGGGGTGATCGTCGCCGCGGTGATCTGGGGCGTGGCCATCATCGGCTTTGGCTTCGCACCAGGACTCATCGCCGCTCTTGCCTGCCTGGCGGTTGCCGGCGCCGCCGACATGATGAGCGGCCTGTTCAGGAGTGTGATCTGGAACCAGACCATTCCCGACTCTCTCCGCGGCCGACTGGCCTCGATCGAGATGCTCAGCTACACCTCAGGTCCCGCGCTCGGCAACTTCGAAGCAGGACTTGTCGCGTCACTGTTGTCCGTTCGTGTGTCCATCGTGTCGGGAGGCGTCCTGTGCGTGATTGGCTGCGTGCTCTGCGCGCTGGCGCTGCCGGCGTTCCGCGACTACGACGCCCAGCGCTACCATGTCGCGCCAGATCCAGACAGCGGCAGCGTCAAGCGGCAAGAGGGATGAATTAGGCATGAGCTCAGAACAGATAGTGGTCGGCCTGGCCGCCATCACAGCGGCCCTCGCGCTTTGGGCGGCCATCTTCGCGACCAGGGCGGACCGTGCCTCGCGCCGCGCCATCAAGCTTGCCGATGCGCGATGGGAGGCGACGACCAAGCCTGTCCCTCAGATCACGTTCACGGGCTCGCCCGCCCCGAGCCAGCCGATCGAGGTCGAGGTGCAGAACCTCGGCGGCACGATGGTCGCCGGCGGCGTGATAGTGCAGGCTGCGGACGACCTCTATGCAAGCGAGCTGAGCATGCCCGACAAAGCGCCGCCGCGCAGGATCCTGCTCCAGCCGGCGATGAAGGCGTGGCAGCGGGCGAGCCAGCCGAGCACCCTGCTCCTGGTCGCGCGCGACGTCAACGGCCGCTACTGGAACTGCCTCGACCCCAGCAAGCCGATCAAGGACCCGCGCAAGTGGCTCGCGAGCCAGCTCCGCGAGCTTCGCCTGCAGGGCGTGGTCGACTTTCCTGGGCTGACCGGTCCGGCGCGTTAGTGGTGGTGGTCTAAGTCCAGTCGCGCGTTGAGCTTCAGCGTCACGTTGCCGTGCAGCGCCTTCGAGACCGGGCAACCTTCCTTGGCTTCTTCCGCCAGCTTCTTGAACTCGGCCTCTTCAATGCCGTGAATGTGGCCGACCGTCGTGAGCGTCACGGTGGTGATGCCGGTGCCGGGGACGAACTCGACCTCTGCGGTGGTGTTGAGCCTCTCGGGCTTGTGGCCCGCCTTGCTCAAGCCGTTGGAGAATGCCATCGAGTAGCAGGCGGCGTGCGCGGCGGCAAGCAGCTCCTCCGGACTCGTCGTACCGTGCGACCGCTCCGCGCGGCTCGCCCACGTGACTGGAAACTCGTTGAACGTGCCGCTCGCGACCTTGACCCGGCCTTTGCCGGTGGGCAGGTCGCCCTCCCACACCGCATCCGCCCGACTCACTGCAGCCATGTGTCCACCTCCAATTCGATCCACCACAGGAGTGGCCTTAACAACTCTTTACGGCCTAATTGGGCAACGGCCCCGAATACGAAGTCTAGGCTGACGGCTCATGAGCGTCGGCTCCAGCCCTCCGCAGACCCCTCCCCAGCTCTCCCCGGACGGGAGATGGGTTTGGGACGGCCAAAAGTGGCAGCCAGTCCCGGTCGTGGTCGGGGATCTGGCCGGCGTCAGCCCGGTGGCTGCGCCGGTGGTGGTGGCGCACCTCGCAACTCCCGCCCCGGTCGCGGTGGCGTACGCCCCACCGCAAGTTCAGGCGCCGGTGCTCCCTTATGCCGTTCCAACGGCCGAGGCGAGCGAGGTACCGCTATGGGTGGAGAAACCTCGACAAGGCATCAGCATGTACCTGTTCGCCGGCGCCGCCCTGGTGGTGCTGATCATGGCGATGATGGCTTTGAACTCGCTGCACCTCGTTCGGTTGCCGTGGGAGAAGGAGTCCTACATCCCACCCGCGGCGACGCCGGTGGCGCCGATGGCCATTCGATCTGACTACGCCCGAGCGGACCGGTTCATCAACGTCAACCTAGCGCCCGCCGTGACCGCGTTCAATCAGACTTTGCCGGCGCTCGCTCAGTCATGCACCGGAACTCTGTCCGCGGGCTGCCAGCAGTCGATTACCGCCAGCGACCAGCAGCTGAAGAAGGTGCTCGCCGTGATCGACCGCGGTGCCTTTCCACCTTGCATTGCACCGGGCGTGAGCAAGGTTCGTGCGGACTTCGCCGCGATGGACGACGGACTGCAGCTTGCGCTCAAGGGTTTCGAGGACAACAAGATCGCCGGAGTGAGCCAGGGCCTGGCGAAGTTCGGAGCCGCCGGCCCGGCGCTGTCGGCGGACGCCAAAGCTCTCGACCTGGCGCTTCATTCCCAGTGCAGCCCCGACCGGACAGGACCCTGAGCATCTGCTGATTCGCTCGCGTCCGTAACCATTCGCCCATCTCGACCTGTTGAACACTCTGATGTCAGCCTACGTCGGTCAGGTGTCGGCGGACGGCAGGTGGAGGTGGGACGGCGCGTCCTGGCAGCCAGTTGCCTCCGGCGCGATGCCAGGTCCGTCATGGCTCAACCTCAACCTGAGGGCGACACCAACCTGGCTCACGCTCGCGGGCGCGTTGATCGCCGGCCTGATCGCCGACCAGGCGCTGCGCACCGGCTCCTTCGGCCTGGCCGCTTCGCTGGCGGTCGCGGTCAGCGCCGTCTTCCTTGTCTTCACCGGCCGGCTGGTCACGCTCGAGTCGCGGTTGCTGGCTGCGGCCGCGGTGTTCTTCGGTGCCTGCCTCTCGGCACGAGCCAGCTCCTGGCTCCTCTGGCCAGACCTTGCGATGGCGTTTGCGCTGCTCGGACTGGCCGCTTCTTTAGCCAGTCGCGGTTCGTTTCTCGATACTGGGATCGCAGAAGCTGCTGCTCGCTCCATTCATGCGCTCATCCATGGCGCCGCTGGAGTCGCATTCATCGCCAGACCAATCATGCGCACTCGGGAACGGCTCGCCCTTCTCGGCCCGCTCGCGCGCGGCCTGCTGATCGCAGCCCCGATTGCGAGCCTGCTGGCCGTGATGCTCGCGTCGGCGGATCCGGTCTTTGCGTCCTTCTTCAACCTCAACGTCGACCTCAATCAGCTGACGCTCGATGCGATCTTCGTGGTGGCCGGATCGCTGACGCTGGCCGGTCTCTTGCGACTGGCCGCTGCGGAGCCGGTTTCGCGCGTGAATGGGCCGCTGTGGCGGTTGGGTTCGATCGAAGGGCTCGTCGTGCTTGCGGTGCTCGACGCGGTTTTCGCCGCCTTCGCTGTGGCCCAAGCGATTGCCGCGGCGGGAGCGGCGGGCGACACCTTGCGCACGGCGGGTCTGACTTATGCCGACTACGCGCGATCTGGATTCTTCCAGCTGCTGTGGGTGGCAGGAATCACCGCCATCGTCCTCATCCTGTTCAGCCGCATCACGGGACTCACGCAACCGACCACCAAGCGAGCGTTTCACGTCCTCGGTCAGATTGGTATCGCACTGACTCTGCTCGTCGTCTTCGTCGCCTTCCGGCGTCTCAGTCTTTACGAAGAGGCTTACGGCTTCACGATGCTCCGCCTCTACAGCCAGATCTTCGCGGTGTGGATCGCAGTCGTTTTCTTGCTGCTCGCGGCGGACATGGCGGGTGTATTCCGGCAACGCCGATGGTTCGTCGGAGCCACAACGATCTCCGCTATGGCCGTGCTCCTGACCCTCAACCTGGTCAATCCCGAAGCGCTCGTGGTCGCCCTCAATGTCGACCACGCGCGATCAGCCCACAAGATCGACGCGCAGTACCTGACCGAGCTCTCCAGCGACGCGACACCGGCGCTCCTCGCGTCTCTTTCTCAGCTCGGTCCAGCCCTCGCCGGCGACGTCAGTCGGGTTGCCTGCGCCGGGCCGAAGACCTACTCCGTGAATCCGTCGGCTTTCAACTTGTCGGCGGCCGCCGCCGCCAGCGCCCGCCACCAGAGCTGCTGAAGCGACTCATGTCGACCTAGCGGATCAATCGTGGATCGGCACGCGCTTAGTGTTGGCTCTCTCATGTCACGCACTACAACTGAAGTCACTTTCGGAGAGGGTTACCAATCCAACGGTACGTCTAGATAATTCGCCAGCAACCTGAGACGGTCTTGGCCCCATAAATAGCCGCTGGTGGCGAATATCACGGAGCCATCGCTACGGAGAAAGTGCGTGATCCGAGTCATTGGAGAGTGACTCGCACGGATTCGAGCGATGCCTTGGCGGTCAAACCGCCGCTGCGTCACGGCCGTTCCGGTGACAACGCTCGAAATATCAGCCTGTATGTACAAACTCGGAATGAGAAATCCGCACGCAATGATCGCCGCGCCAAAAGCTAATGCGAACCACACGACGGGCTGTCCGCCAGCCAAAAGATCACTAGCGGAGACCCAAAGAGTCCAGCTGCCTATGCCGATGATAAGTGCCGATACTCCCCATCGATTAAATGGAGTAGGCCTTATGGTCATCGGTGTAAGTAGAAGCGTAAGGGCGCCACTGATGGGTTAGCTGTCGTCCCGCACACGGCCCGGCCAGCTCTCTCCCCTTTCTTGATATCGCTTGACGAGCTCGAACCAGGCCGCTCTCGAAGCAGGTCCGAGGTATTGCAGGACCAAATCAGGGTCAACTCTTCGATGAGGTTCTTCGAGGAACACTGCCATGTTGTGAATGTCTTCGATGAAGCCCGTTACAAGTACTTGTCTTACATCAGGGCTTGGATTCTCAAGGAGAGACTCCAATTCGGCGAACAGTTCCTTAAAGCAGGCAAACTCCCCATTGGAAGTCTGAGTTACAACCCACTGCGCGAGCTCACCTACAACGTTATAGCTCTCCTCGACATCTCCCCCCGATTCTCGATAGCGCACAAAAGAGTCATCAAATCCTGGGCAGGCGGACATTAGCCGCTTCACAGCTTCGGCTTCGCTGCTGACGCTACTCATGTCGACTTAGCGGATCAATCGTGGACCGGCACGCGCTGGGCAAACTCGCTCATCTCGTCCAGCCTTTCGGCCACCAGCGCGAACCCTCGCTGCAGCCGTCGATAGAAGGTCGGGCGTGACAGGTGCAGCCTTTCCATGATCACCTCGTGGCTGCCCACCCTCTTGACGTAGTAGTCGAGCAGAAGCTTTCCCGCCTCGGCGTCGCGCGGGCCAGGTGAAGAGGCAAGCTCGCCGATGACGTCCACAAGCACCGCACGAAGATCGGAGGCGGCCGACCCCCCACGCGAAACACCAGGCAGCTGGCCCAGCGGACTCCGGCCCAGCGCTTCCGGAGTGCCCAGGTCGTCGAGCGCGGCGCGCACTAGCTGCGGGCGGATCGTGCTCTGAGGATCACGCGTCCACCGAACCTCGAGCGCCACGGCGGTCAGCTGTACAGGCGGAGCCTGCATTGAGCCTGGCAATCCGGCGCGAAGCAGCCAGCCGAGCATCCAGCTCACCACCACCGCGCCCATCACCACACCCACCCACAGCGACAGGTTCCAGGCAGTCCCGAGGACCATCATCTCGACCATGTAGGAGACGGTGAACGCGCCCGCGATCACTGCGCACAGCGATGCCGACGGCCGCCCCGCCCGACGCGACGACCACGCCAGCCAGGCGTCGCCGGCGACGCCGGTCACGATTGCCACCGGCAGCAGCTCGAAGTGGGTCTTGGTGACGATGACGAAGATTCCGTTTACAGCGAAGACGAAGGTGAGCGACCCAGGCCGGAGCTTGAAGGCGCTGTTCAGCAGCAGCCCGGTGATCGCCAGGATCGTGGACTGGACCAGCAGCGCCGAGACACCGAGGTCCTGTGCCACCCACTTCGGCACGGCTGCCGGCAGCTTTCCGGGATCAGTCGACGACCACGGGTCGATCAGCGGGTGGATGAACTGCGTGGCGAAAGTGAACACCGAGAGCAGCAGCGCCGCCGAAAGGAGCGTGATGACGCTCGCGGTGCTGTCGCCGCGGCGGGCGGCCGCGCGCAGCGGGCCGGTCACCATCACCCCGGCTGCTGCGATCTTGACGACGTTGGGTGGGGTGAACAGGCGGTCCAGCCCCAGCGGGTTGCCAGACGCGGCGAGGGACCAGTAGCTGTCGACGATGAGGGCAGCGCCGAACACAAGCGCCGCCACCAGCGAGCCCGTATAGCCGTCGGGCAAGGCTCGATTCCAGGGCCGGCCCTGCCGGAGCCCCCGGCCGAACAGGAAGAAGAGGAAGGCGGTGACGACGAACCAGGAGGCGGCCAGCCCGAACTGTCCCGCCCGATCCGCCTGGGTGAGCACCGTGGAAGGGACCTGCACGTAGGCGTAGGCGACGAGATAAGCGCTGAAAACAAAGCAGGTCATGACGACCACCACCACCGCGTCGACCGCGCGGGGGTCCTGGAACAGCTTCCGGACGGCTTTCAAGGCTCTAGCCCTCGCTCCCGCGGCAACCATACTGCCCCCGGCGAAATTTTGAGACGGAACTGAGACTGCCGGTGACACAGCGGAGGCCTACGATCCACCGCATGACGGCCACCGCGCATGGATCTGAAACGTGATTTCCGACCAATCGGATACGCGAGAGCGCTGGCATGCATGGGCCGTCACGGCGGGCCTGCACCCACACGCCGAGGCGGCAGCCGAGGCGGCGCTCGACTTACTGAGCACCGGTGCGACGATGCCGGCGGCGGTCGCCGCCGCGTACATCGCGGCTTCGCGCGGGACGCAAGCCCACGTTGCCCAACTTCGGGCGGAGCTGGCGTGGATCCAGTCGGTCATCGATGACCTGAAGCTCCATGACGCGCCCAGCGATCTCGTGGATCGCTATCGGGCTCGGCACGTCGCGGCGAATGCGGCGCTCGAGCTCTTCAGCAATGTCGAAGCGCGAGCCGCCCTCCAGCAGCAGAAACAGCTGGCGCTGCGGGCGGCGGAGCGCGAAGCCCGCGAGGCCGCGGAGAAAGCTCGCCTCGAGGGAGAAGCGCGCGAGCTCGTTGCCGCAAAGCGGCGCGCTGCATCCGTGGCGAGAAGAGCAAGAGCCGCAGAGAAGGCCGGTCGTCCGGTCCCCGCACTCGTCGCTGCAGAAGTCGTTGCAGCTCCTGCCACACCAGTTGCTCCGCCGCCAACAACTCCACCCGTTGCACCGACGCCGGCGCCGCCGCGACCTTCGTTTCAGGAGTTCCTCAGCGAACACAGCATCCTCATCGTTTCCTACACCGGCGCCTTCCTCCTGTTCGTCGCGACGCTGCTGTTCGAGCTCTACACGATCAAGCTCAGCGGCGAGCTGCGGTTGGCGGGCGTCGCGAGCCTCGATGCGATCTTCGCTGTCGCCGGAGTCGCGTGCCTGCGCTCTCGACGCCTGCGTCTCGTGGGTCAGACCTATGTCGCGATCTTTGCGCTGCTCGCCCCGCTGGTCTTTGTCGCCGCCTACGTGTTCCTCAACCTGCACGCGAAAGGCGTCTCGACCGACCTCGCCTTCACGGTGGCCGGCGCCGCGTGCTGCCTGCTGTACGTGGTCCTGACGCTTCGCCTTCGACTGCACGCTTATGGAGTGCTCGCGCTGCTGGCCCTCGGCGTGGCCTGGGTCGGCGCGGTCAACCTCTTCGAGCTGCGCGCATGGCGCGGTCCTGCCCTTTCCCCTCTGCCGGTGGTCTACACGCTGGTTCTGCGCGTGTCACCCAGAGTGCGTCTCGCGGGCGACAGCTTCTCGCGCTTCGCGCTCCCCTTCGTCCACGCGGCCGCAGCGCTGTCGCTGGCATTCACCGTGTACTCACTCGTCGCTTACGGATGGATCCCCTGGGTGGTGGCGTCGACCGCGGCTGGGCTGGCGGTCGGCTACGTCCTCAACCGCTTGCTCGGCGGCCGTGAGATCGAAGCGGTGGCAGCCCAATTGGCATTCGGAGTGGCATCGATCGCCGCCGTCTACGACACCGGTCTGGGCGCCTGGGGCGGCGTCGTCCTCACCGCGCTGCTCCCCGTCTATTCAATGGGTTTTTTGGCCATGGCGAGCCGGCGCTCCTTCTCCCGCTACAGCGGTGCTTTCGTCCACGCCGCAGCGCTCGCCGCGATTGCGTTCACCTTCCTCAGCAGCACCTCGTTCCGCGCGGGCGAGTGGCCCGGTGCGGTGGCGTTCGCCGGGCTCGCCGCCGGCTACTTCGTGCACCGAACCCTTGGCGGTAGAGAGGAGTCCGCGACTTTCGGTTTGATGGCGTTCGGCATGGCGTGGCTGCTGGCCGTGCTCGCGCTCCACCTCGACCCCTGGACGGCGTTCGCTCTGGCGCCGCTCGCTGCGATCTACTCGGTGCTCGCGAGCCGGCGCTTCTCGATCATCCCTGCCACCGCGCCGTACTTCATCCACGCAGTGCTCGCGGCGGGCCTCTATCTCCTGGCCTACCACATGCTGACTCACAACCAGTGGTTGCCATTGGTCGTGGCTGAGACTGCAGCCGCCTTCCTCGTGGCTTATCTGCTGGATGTGGTGCTCAATCGCAAGCGTGAGTCCGCGGCGGTTGCGCTCACCCTCCTCGGCGTCGCATGGACCGCGGCGACCGATGCACTCCAGCTCGGCGTGTGGCGCGGCGCGGCGACCTCGCCTCTCGTCGCGCTTTACGCGATAGGCGCGTTTCGCGGCGCACGTCTCGGACCAATCGGTGAGCTCCTGTCGTGGAAGGCTCAACCGCTCGCCCATGCAGCCGCAGCCATGGCTCTGCTTCTCGCGGTCGGCGACATGAACGAGGCACGCCATTACATCGCGTGGACTGGAACTTTGACGGTGGCAGGCCTCACCGTCGGTTACCTCCTGTTCGCCCTGCTGGGCGCAAGCGTCGAGGGCGCGTTCCTGGCCCAGGTCGCATTCGGCGCGACATGGACGCTCGCATCGACTGACTTGAACCTCGGCGCGTGGCGAGGTCCGTCGCTGACTCTCCTCGTCGCGCTGTACGGCTTCATCGCGTACAGGGGCGCACGCGCCGGGCGCTCTGGGTCGCTGTTCGTCCGGTATTCGCACATCCGGATCCACGGCGCGGCCGGGGTCGCCCTCGTGCTGACTGGTTACTCGGTTCTGGCCGCGGGCGCGTGGCTCTCGTGGATCGTGACAGCGACCTTCGCCGGTCTTGCAGTGGCCTACTTCCTTATCTGCCTTCTCGGTGCGCCGCTGGAAACGGCGGTGGTCAGCCTCGCGGCCTTCGGGCTCGCGTGGACGGCGGGTGCGCACGACCTCGGGCTCGGCCAGTGGCGGTCCGGCGCGATCGCGGTGCTGCCGGCGCTTTACTCGATTGCCGCCTTCCGCGGGCCTCGCCTGGGAGCAGCCGGCGCGAAGTTCGCCAAGCACGCGATGCTCTTTGCCCACGGCGGCGCGGCCATCGCCCTTCTCTTCCTTATTTATGAGCTCGGCCTCGCTGGAACGTGGATCCCGTGGGCGGCCGCCGCCACGTTCGCCGTCCTGGCGGGCGCTTACCTGGTCGCTTGCGCGCTCGGCGGTGGCGTCGAGACCGCGGTGCTGTTCAAGGTCGCCTTCGGCCTCGGCTGGGTGGCGGGCGCGTACGACCTGGTACCCGGACCCTGGTGGCCGGTAGCGGTCGCGCCGCTCGTGGCGCTGTACTCGATCGCCGCTTATCGCCGTGCTCGTGCGGGCAAGCTCGGCGAGAAGATCGGCCGCCTGGCGTCGCCATTCGCGGACGTCTCGGCGATCACTGTCCTGGCGCTCGCGCTGATCGAGATCGCAAGCGCGCGCGACTGGCTGCCATGGTCTCTGACCGCGGCGGCGTTCGCGGTGGGAGCTTCATACGCGCTGGGCGTCTGGCTTGGCGGCGAACGAGAGGATGCCATCTGCGCCCTGGCGGCGCTGCTGGCTGGTTTGGCCGCCCTCGCCCAGGACCTGCACCTCGGCAGCTGGCGCGGATCGATGCTGGCGGCGGCGGGCCTGCTCCTGGCCCTGATCGCATTCCGCGCCCAGCGCTTCGGCAGTGTCGGAACGCTGTTCGCGCGATGGTCGGAGCCGTTCGTTCATCTGGCGGCCGGCCTTGGCATCGTGTGGGTCGCACTCGATCCCTCGCACATCTTCGCGAGCACGCCCACGGCGGCGGTGCTAGGCGTCACCGCCATCGTGTACGTCGCCTACGCGTTGCTTTCCGGCCGGCAGCCCGCCTTCCTAGTCACCGCCGTGGCGATGACCCTAGGCGCTTTGTTCGAGAGCTACGCGCTGGGGCTGAGCCTCGCTTACGGCGCGACCGAGCTCACCTTACTGGCCGCGGCCGGCGCGGCCTTCGCACAGCTGAGCCACGACCACACACTGCGGTACGGCCTGCGCGTCTGGATGGTGGTTCAGCTGCTCGGCGTCGCCACCCTCAGCGCGAGCCCGGTGTGGGTGCAGGCTGCCGACCTGTTTGTCGCTACCGCGATTGTGGTCTGGGTGGCGGCCCGCGCGAAGACGCCGGCGTGGCTGCTCTTCGCCGCCGGCCTTTTCATGGTGGATTGGTGGTGGCTATCGCAGACCGTTCTCCCGGCCTCCCTGCTGGCCACGACTGAGGTCGTCGTCAGGATCTACGCCGCGCTGCCCGTGCTGCTGGGCCTCGTTGCGCTCGGCCTGCTCTCCACCGCCGGGCGCCGCTGGGCATGGCCTCTCTACGTGCACGGAGGCTGGCTTGGCGCCGCCGTCTTCATCGGTGCGCTGAGCTACCGCGACTACGAGCTGGCGGGGTTGGTGCTGCTCGCGTATTCGGTCGTGGTCTATGCGATCGGCGCCGTCGAGCGGTTCTGGCCGGCCGCGGTCGGCGCCGGATTGATGACCACCGCCGGTCTCGGCCTCCTGCTCTACGCGTCCGACGCCGCTCCGACCTGGTATCCGGTCGCGGGCTTCGGCACCGCCGCGGTCCTGTACGCACTGCAACTTCCCTGGGAGCGGAGGTTTCCGCGCTCGTCCGACTGGATCCAGGCGCACCGCCTGACCGGTCTTGCCGGCGCCGCGGTATCCGCGCTCTCGAGCTTTGCGTTCACGAGCTTCGTGACGCCACACTCATGGGGAGCCCTAGCGGCGGCGGCCGGCCTAATCGGGTTTGGCGCGCTCGTCGTGATCGACGGCAGGCGCTACGCCAAGCCGGAGTTCGACTATCCCGGGGCGATGGTCATGAGCCTGGCCGGCTTGTGGGTTGCTTTTTACTTCGGCGCCACGAACCTGGAGTGGTACGTGATGCTTCCCGGCGTGGTCGTCGTGGCGTCAGGCGTCCGCCTGCCGTATGATCAGCGCATCAAGCGACCCCGCATCCGCTTGATCGCGCAAGTGCTGACAGGGGTGGGAATGGCGCTCGTCCTCGGCACCAGCGCAGTCCTGACGGTCCTCGAACCTCCGCAAGCCTGGATCTACACATCCGCCCTCGTCGTCGAAGGCGTGGTCGCCCTCCTCGCCGGCATCGGCTTCAAGAACCGGGTCCTCGTGATCGGCGGCAGCGCGGGCATTGGAGTCAGCGCCCTGCGCGCGATCTTTGTCGGCATCACGCAGGGATGGCTCCCCGTTTGGGCGGTCTTCTTCGTGGTCTCCATCCTCTTGCTCGGACTCGGGGCCGCCCTCGCGCTCCTGCGCGACCGGCTGCCGCAAGCCAGGGTGCGATTCGGCGACACCTGGCGCGACTGGAACTGAGGGAGTGAGACGTCCCCTCTCCCCTTCGGGGAGAGGGGTGGGGGGTGAGGGGCTTAAGCTGGTCCCGACTTCTTTAGAAATTCTTTAGAAATTCGGCGCATTCTCTTCAGCATGCGAGTGCTGGTGGTCGAGGACGACAGGCGCCTGGCGGAGAGCCTGCGCCGGTCGCTGATGGAATCCCGGATGGCAGTCGACATCACCCATAACGGGCAGGACGGACTGGCCGCGGCGTCCACGACGCCTTATGACGTGATCGTCCTGGACCTGATGCTGCCCCTGCTTGACGGCCTGGAGGTGGCGCGCAAGCTGCGCGAGCACAACGTGGACACCCCGATCCTCATGCTCACCGCCCGTGACGGCGTCGACGATCGGGTTGCCGGTCTCGAAGCGGGTGCCGATGACTACCTGGTGAAACCATTCGCGCTGCGCGAGGTGGTGGCAAGGCTGCGCGCGCTCACGCGCCGCCACGTTCCCAATCGCAAGGCCGAGCTTCGCGCTGGCAAAGTCTTGCTCGACACGGCGGCGCACACCCTGACGGTGGACGGACACGAGGTGGACATGACCGCCAAGGAGTTCGCGATCCTCGAGTACTTCTTGCTCAACCAGGGCCGCCTTCTGACCCGGAGCCAGATCCTCGAACATGCCTGGGACTACGACTTCGATGGCGGCCGCAACCTGATCGAGGTCTACATCGGGCGGCTCAGGAAGAAGCTCATCGAGGCGGGCGCGGATGACCCCTTCGTCACCATCAGGGGCTCGGGGTATCGATACGTCGCCGAAGGAAGTTGATGCGGCGGCTCCGGAGCACGCGCGGGAGGCTCGTCCTTATCGCCGTTGGTTTTTTTGCTCTCGCTTTGCTCGTGGCCAATGGCGCCGTCCTGTGGACGGTGGGGGTGACCCAGTCGCAAGCGTCCGATTCAGTGCTCGTGTCGCAGGCGCAGGTCCTCGCCAACGGGCTGCAGGACACCAACGGCGCGGTCACCTTCGACGGGTCTGACCTGCCGGCAGAGACTCAAAGCGGCATCGCCGTCGACGCCGCGGTGGTCTCCTCGAGCGCAGTAATCGTGCAGACGCCCAACCAACCTCTGGACACGGCAACCCTTCTGCGTCTAGCGGACCAGGTAGCACGTAGCGGCAGACCTGTATGGGCCGACGTCGTGGATTCGCGCCACGTGCAAAGGCGCGTCTACGCGGTGCCGCTGACCACGAGCACGAACTCTCTGCAAACACTCATCGTGAGCCGTTCGGTCGCCGAGATGGTGGACGCGCAGTGGCGCACTCTGCTGATCCTGATGGCTGTCTCGTTCGCCCTCCTGGTCATCGGCGGCGCAGTCTCCTACTGGCTCGCCGGTCGAGCCTTGAGCCCCGTCCGCAAGATCGCGGGGATGGCGCGCTCGATTGGCGAGCGCGACCTTCATCGCAGAGTGGACGTCAAGGTTCCGGACGACGAACTCGGCGAGCTGGTCGCCACTTTCAACTCGATGCTCGCCCGCCTCGAGGCAGGCTTCCTCAGCATGAGCACGTTCACCGCCAATGCTTCGCACGAGTTGAGAGCTCCGCTCGCGCTCATGCTCAGCGAGGTCGAAGGCGCCCTCAAACGCAGCCGGAGCCAGGACGAGTACAAGCGTGTGCTCGAGTCGCTCCATCAAGAGGTCGAACACCTGAGCCGACTGTCGGACCAGCTCCTGATCCTCGCTCGCGCGGATGCCGGGGCGCTGCTGCCCGCGAAGGAGCCGATCGACGTCGCGGACTTCCTGCACGAGACCGCCGCCCGCTGGGAGGACGTCGCGAAGAAGCACGGAAGCCGCATCGAGGTCATCGCTCCAAGTCACGGCCGCATGGGAGCGGATCCCGCCCTGCTGCGCCGCGTGATCGACAACCTCATCGACAACGCCCTCCGCCACACCGCAACCGGGACTCCGGTGACGCTGCGCGGTTACCAGGCGAACGGAGGATGGAACGTCGAGGTCGCGGATCAAGGACCAGGCGTGCCCCTCAACCATCGCGACAAGCTGTTCACACGATTCGCACGCGCGGACAGCGCGCGTTCCCGCGAGGACGGCGGTGCGGGTTTGGGCCTCGCCCTCAGCGCGGCTATCGCGCGCGCTCACGGAGGGACGCTCGAGCTGGTCGACACCGAAAGCCCTGGGGCCGTGTTCAGGCTTCACGTCCCGACGGTTTAGGAGCCCTTTAGAAGCGCGCCGGAGACTTGTCGATGATGCTTGCCTCCAAACACTACGTATCCACGTTTGCCGCTCTCGTCGTCGCAGGATCTCTCGCTATCGCGTGCGGACCTTCGAACGCCCCCACCGCGGCAGGCGGCGAAGCTGCCGGCGGCGGCGGCGAGGTCTCCCTTCCATACACCGACTCCCGCTTTCACTATCGAATCGACGGCCCCGGCAAGATGACGCCCAACGCTGACGGGAGCGCCGCTTTCATCGGCCCGTCGGAGCGCCTGGAAGTGACCATCGTGCAGGGCGCCGCCGCCTCCGATCTGGCTGCGCTCGCGAGCCAGGACGTCAAAGCGCTAACGACCTCCGCGCAGTCCTTTCATCAGGTCTCCAGCCCGGCCTCAGTGACTATCGGCGGAAAGCGAGTGACCCGCTTCACGTACACGTGGAACGCGGGCACGAGCACGGTGACGGGTAAGGCCATCGCGCTGACCAGTGTTCGTTACTACGTGCCGAAGGACTCGACTACCGTCGCGGTCATCACGTACGGGACGGTCTCGAGCCAGTTCGATCCCCAGGGCGCGGACGACGTCGCGAGCACGTTCAAGTGGCAGTAGCCGGCGCGGACCGGCCGGCGCCGTCCTCTGCAGCGCTGGTCCACCTGAAGGACGTCTTCAAAATCTATAAGGAAGGCACCACCGAAACTGTCGCGCTGCGTGGAGCAAGCATGGAGCTTCCCCGCGGCCGCATGACAAGTCTTGTAGGCCCATCCGGAAGCGGCAAATCGACGCTGCTGTCACTCGTCGCCGGCCTGGCCCTCCCAAGCGCGGGACAGGTGGTGGTCGAAGGCACTGACATCAGCCGGCTCGGCGAATCCGAGCGGGCGCGCATCCGCGCCGAGCGCATCGGCGTCGTGTTCCAGAGCGGCAACCTCATCCCCTTCCTGAGCGCGGTCGAAAACGTCGAGCTGGCGATGAGCATCGCGGGCAAAGGCGGAGGACGGAGCAAGGCACGCAAGATGCTGGATGATCTCGGCCTCGGCAATCGACTCCACCATCGCGCGACGCAGCTGTCGGGCGGTGAGGTCCAGCGCGTGGCTGTTGCTGTCGCGCTCGCCAACGACCCAGAACTTCTGCTCGCCGACGAGTTGACAGGTGAGCTCGATTCGGCAACCGCGGATCAGGTCATGGGCCTGCTGACGCAAATGTGGCGCGAGCGTGAGCTCACCGTTCTGCTGGTCACCCACAACCGTGAGCTGGCCTCGCGCGCCGACCACCGCCTGCGGCTCGTCGATGGCCTGATCTCCGCCGCATGAACAAAGCCATGTCCCTGCGCGTCGAGAGCGTCACCATGCACTACCGCGCAGGGGGTTCCACTGTGAAAGCTGTTGACGGCATCGACCTCGTGATCGAAGCAGGCAGCAGCGTCGCGATAGTCGGACCCAGCGGTTGCGGCAAGTCCACTTTGCTCGGCATGCTCGGCGGCCTCGAGAAGCCGAGCACGGGCCGCGTTTGGCTTGACGACGTCGAGATTTCTTCGATGCCTGAGGCGGATCGGGCGCGCATCCGGCGCGAGTCGATTGGCTTCGTCTTCCAGTCGTACGACCTGCTGCCATTCCTCACCGCGCAGGAGAACGTGGAGTTCCAGCAGGCGCTCTCCGGCGGCAACGGCAATCACGGCAGCGCAGACCACAGCGCCGCGTTGATCCAGCGCCTGGGTCTGACGGAGCACGCAACCAAGCTGCCCGACCAGCTCTCTGGCGGCCAGCGGCAGCGAGTCGGCATCGCGCGAGCGCTCGCGCACGAACCCCGCTTGATCCTCGGCGACGAGCCGACCGGCGAGCTCGACAGCGAGACCTCCGCCTCAGTGCTCGACCTGCTGCTCGAAGCGCAGAAGCTGACCGGGGCGACGCTGGTGATAGTGACGCACGACGTGGACGTGGCCGCGCGGCTCGGCCGGGTCGTGGCGCTACGTGATGGCAAGGTCGTCAGCGACCGTTCAGGTGCTCTGCGTGCTTAGGTACAGCCTCCGGGACCTCCTGCGAAACCCACGCCGCACCCTCGCCTCCGCGGTTGGTGTGGCTCTGGCCGTCGCACTTTTCTCCTCCACAGCGTTCTTTGTCGATGGCTCAGCCGCGCGCATGACGGAGCGCGCGATCGCACCCGTCGCCATCGACATGCAGGCAGGTCTCACCTCGCCGCTTGCCTCCTCTCTCACGCTCGCGGAGGCGATGGGCGGGACCTCGCTGGCGGCCGGCCAGCCGGCGACGGTGACGATAGTCGTGACCAACACCGCGGACCGGCCGGCGACCGCGGTGGTGGTGCAGGACGCCATCCCTTCGCAGCTGACCTACCAACCGGGCTCGACGACCCTGAACGGCAGCCCGGTGGCAGAAGTGGATGGCGAAGCTCCATTCGTGGCTGGACTCAAGGCCGGCACCATCCCTGCCGGTGGCAAGCTCACTATCACGTACCGGGTCGTGTCTCCAGTTGCGATCCCAGTGGCGAGCGCCCTGTCGATGCGCGCGACGGTGGTGAGCGCCGAAGACCCGATGCCAGCCTCCGCGAACGGGCTGCCGCCCGTGAGCCTGAGCCAGCTGGCCTCCAGCTTGAGCACGGTGTCCGGCGTCGCCACGGTCGACCAGCTCGCCTCGGTCGACCTCCCGGCGGCCAGCCTTAAAGCCGGCACGAAGGCGATCGCGCAGCCGCTCCGCGTCTTTGCCTTCGACCCGACCTACCTGACTCACTACCCGATGGTCCACCTCACCGGGGGCAGCTACGCGAACGGCACCGTCCTCCTGAGCCCTGATGCCGCGCTGACGCTTGGCGCCTCACCGGGAAGCAGCATCTCCCTCACGGTGCCAGGCCGGCGCGCTCCGCTCCAGCTCACTGTCGGCGGGACCGCGGACTTCTCGAGGGCGGACGCCCTGTTCGCCGCGAGGTCGGCCGACAACCAGGGCGAGTTCATCCAGGTGCCGAACGTGCTGGTCGTCCCGTTCTCGACCTTCGCGACGATACTTCCCGCCCTCAAAGCTGACGCGGCCTCGGCCGCCCCGGTGCTCAAGCCACCGGTGATGGAGGTGGACGTCTGGCTCGACCACTCGCGCCTGGCCAGCGACCCGACTATCGCCGCGGTGAAAACCCAGGGCATCAAGCGCAGCCTCGAGCGCGTCGCGCCAGGCCGGGTCACGGTCATCGACAACCTTTCCGACGCGCTTGTCGCGGCGACCGGCGACTCGATCCTGGCCAAGGTCCTGTTCCTGTTCCTCGGTCTGCCCGGCGTCCTCGTCGCGGCCTACCTGTCGCGTTACGCCGGCGGACTGCTCGCGGAAGCCCGGCGCCGGGAGCAGGCGACGCTGCGAGCCAGAGGGGCGCAGCCGCGCCACCTGATCGGGGACCTGACTTACACGGCGCTCGGCATCGCCATCATCGGCTCCGCCTTCGGATTGGCCGTCGGCCTCGCGACCAGCGCGGTGGTGCTCGGCCCTGCTGCCTTGACGTCGGCGTCGCAGCAGAGCTTTCTCCTCTCGGCGGTAGTTTCGATCCTCGCCGGCGTCGTCATCACGCTGCTCGCGGTCTACCTGCCCGGCAGGCGAGCGCTGGCGAGCGAAGCCGGAAGCGAGCGCCGGGAGATGCAGGCCGTCCAGGTCGCGCCTGTGTGGCTGCGCATGAAGCTCGACCTGGTCTTCATCGCCGCCGCCGTGCTGGTCTGGGTCATCACCAGCCTCGCCGGAGGCTTCAAGCTCACGCCCGCCGAAGGCCAATCGGTTTCGCTCTCCTTCTATACGTTGCTGGCGCCGCTATTGGCCTGGCTCGGGATCACCCTGCTGGCGGTCCGCCTGCTGTTGTGGGGCACGGGCCGGCTGAAGCTCGGCCGAGGCAAGGCCGGCGGCCGCTTGACCAGGTGGACACTCCTCCGGAGCGTCAGCCGGAGGTCGCTTGCGCTGGGCTCAGGCACCATCGCGCTCTCGCTGGCTGTCGCTTTCGGCTCGAGCCTTGCGCTGTTCATAGCCACGTATGAGACGCAGAAGCAAGCGGACGCGCGATTTGTCGTGGGGTCCGACATCAGGGTCACACCAAGCGCCCTCACCCAGCAATCGCCGGCGTTCGCGGCTCAGCTCCAGGGCGTCAGTGGAGTCACAGCAGCCACTGCGGTCGCTCAGACGTCGAGCGCCATCGTCGGCACCGACAAGCGAACGCTGGTCTCGATCAACGCCGCCGGCTTCGCCCGAGTCGCCACCCTGCAGGACTCCTTCTTCCCAAGCGGCGGAGCGGCTGCGGCGATGTCGGCCCTGCAAAGGGACCCGGCGGGAGCGCTTGTCTCGGTGGAGATGGCCAAGACGTTCAACATCCTGCCCGGAGACCGGATCAACGTCCAGCTCGCCGACCGAACGGGCCGGCTGGTGCCCGTGACGCTCCACGCGGTGGGCGTCGTCAAGGATTTCCCGGGCTTCGCCCAGGGCATTGACATGGTGGGCAACCTAGCCTTTTACCAGTCGACGACCGGCGTCAGCACGGTTTCGATGTTCCTTGTGCACACTTCCGACCCATTGCCGGCGGCAGTCGCCCACGTGGCGGACCTCATCAAGGCGGGCCCGGGGCGTTCGGCCCCCCTGCTGGTCGAGACCACCGCGACCGCCTTCAACCGCGACCAGTCGAGCCTGACGGCCGTCAACCTGCGCGGGTTGGGGGGTCTGCAGGCGGTCTACACCGCCATGATCAGCACCGCCGCCATAGGCATTTTCGTATTCGGACTCCTCCTGCAGCGGCGCAAGGAGTACGTGACCATGCGGGCGATCGGGATCAAGATGAGTCAGCTTTGGGGCTTGGTATTTGGCGAAGCCGCCGTTGTAGCCCTTGTGAGCCTCTCCATCGGTACGATCACGGGCGCCGTCATGGCCTATATGTTCGTCAAGATCCTGGCTCCCCTCTTCACGATCCTGCCCACGTCTTTGACTGTGCCGGCTGACCAGCTGGCGACGTTGGTTACGCTTGTCCTGTGTGGTATGGCCCTATCCGTGGCCGTCGCGGCGCGGAGTCTGAGGCGACTCAATCCCGTCGAGCTGCTGCGCGAGGAATGAGTGGACGTGCAGGCATTTATCCAAACTTTAGAAACCGACGTCTAACTTAAGGACGATGATGGCCAGCATCCGCACCTTTGCCTCCCGCACCCCGGTGGTGCATGCGCTCAGGGTCGTCCTCATCGCGCTGGTGATCGCCGCCGCCGTGGTGCTCTCGGCGATCCTCCAGGGAGACGTGCCGGATGTCCCGCGACTGTCGTTCCTGCGGCCGTTCTTCCACCGCTACAGCTACCTGGCCAGCTACGCCCTGCTGTACATCGAGGAGTCCGGGGTTCCGCTGCCTGCGCCGGGCGACGTGTTCGTGATGTACGTCGGCGCGCATGTCCCCCGCAACCTCTTTTCATGGATCGTCGCTTGGCTCGGCCTGGTCGCGGTGGTCACTGCCGGCGCTACCAACCTCTTCTTCATCTCGAGACGGATAGGCCGCCGCCTCGCGGCGGGACGTTTTGCCGAGGTGGTCCACTTGAGCCCCGAACGGCTCGACAAGGCCGAGCGATGGTTTGCAAGATACGGAGTGGTCGCCATCATCTTCGGCCGCCACATCCCCGGCTTCCGCGTCCCGATCACGCTGGCGGCGGGCGTCCTGCGCGTCAAGTACTGGGTGTTCGCGACGAGCGTGGCGGTTTCGACGGCAATCTGGGCAGGCATCGTGTTGATAGTCGGTGTCAACTTCGGCCCACGCATGGGTGCCTTCCTGCGCTTGCACCGCGAGATGTACTGGCTGTGGGCTGCTGTCGTTCTGGTGATGATCATCCTCATCGTTTACCGCATGCGGCGGAAAGCTTCGGTGGCATCTCGGTCCACATCGGCAAGCCAATGACCGGGCGGCCTGTGGGCCGCCTCCGGCGGATCGCGGTGCTCTTCATCACCCTCGCCGTCGTGGCGAGCGGTGCGGCGCTGGCGTTCCCTGGGCATCGAGTCATGCCTACCACGCTCGCCAAAACGATGGCCGGCGATGGATCGGCGGCGGAACGTGACGTGGCGCCAGCTCGTCAGCTCCCAGCGCCCCCGCAGCTGCCAGTCGAGCCTCCCGCACCGCCGCCCCCAGGCCCCCCGCCGGCGCCCATTTCAGACGATCCGTCTTTCGCCTCTGCGCGCGTCGCGCCTCACCTGGAAACGGTCGAGCCGCGGACCGCGGACGTCGGGCTGAACACGCCTATCGTCATGGATTTCAGCCAGCCGATGGACCAAGCGAGCGTCGAGGCCTCCTTCGTCATCCAGCCCAAGGTGGACGGCCGCTTCTCCTGGCGCGACTTCCAGCTGCGCTTCGAACCGTTCCGGCTCGCATACGGGACCGCGTACCACGTCGAGGTCGGCGGCCGGTCGTTGCTCGGCAAGCCGCTGGCCGGAACCAGGAGCTGGAACTTCTCCACCATTCCCGCGCCGCCGGAACAAGTGGCGCCCGGACCGGTTTCGATCAAGGTCCCGATCCTCACTTATCACTACATCCGTGTGAACCCCGATCCGCGTGACAAGCTGGGCTTTGCGCTATCGGTCACGCCCGCGGACTTCAATGCGCAAATGGACTGGCTTGCGCGCAACGGCTACCACCCCATCACTACAGAGGACCTCTACCTCTATCTCAACCGCGCGCGAGGCCTGCCGAGCAAGCCGGTGATCCTCACCTTCGACGATGGCTACGCCGACTTCTACACCACCGCGCTTCCCATTCTCCGCAGCCACGACTTCAAGGCCACCGCATATATCGTGTCGGGGTTCGTCGGGCGCGGCGGATACATGACCGCGGACCAGATCCGCGAGGCCGACCATTCGGGGATTGAGATCGGCTCGCACTCCGTCAGTCACGTCAACCTGGGCACCGCTTCCGCCGCCAATGTGCGTTTTCAGGTCGGCGAATCGAAGCGGTACCTGGAGCAGTTGCTCGGGCACCCGGTGACAGCCTTCTGCTACCCGAGCGGCAAGTACACCGCGTCTGTAGCCAACGAGATCGCGGCCGCGGGCTACCACAACTCGACGACGACCGCCTACGGTTTCTGGCACTCGCTGGGGGACCGTTACGCGTGGAGCCGGTTGCGGGTGGGCGGCGGCCAGTGGATCGGCGAATTCGCGGTCGCCGTGTTGAGCGCTACCTAAGCCCGGACCCGCCTACCAATCGCGTCTGACACGACTTCGGCCATCGCTCCAATGAATTCCGGCCTGGTATTGAACGACGCAGTCCGCCGGATCCTGATCCCATGTGAGCGCGCGAACTCCTGAGCCTCGACGTCGAGGTCGTAAAGGATCTCGAGATGGTCGGCGACAAAACCGATAGGGCACACCAGCACCTCGCGCGCGCCTGACCGCTCGATCGCGGTAAGTAGGTCCGGTCCGAGCCAGGGCTCACCCGTCGTGCTCGCGGACTGAAAGGCGAATTCCCAATCCGGCAGCTTCATGCCGGCCTCGACGAGGCGGCAGCTCTCGAGCAGCCGATCCTGATAGCCGTCGCCCTCGGCCACGATTCGCTCTGGGAGGCTGTGGGCAGTGAAGAAAAGCCGGTCCGGCAGTGATTCGTTGAGGCTCTCGGCAATCAATTGTTGGACGGCGCGGATGAAGGCTGGATGGTCGTGAAACCCGCGTACGAAGACGAGCTCCCCAGACCACGCCTTTTCCAGTGAGTGCTGGTACGCGCCGAGGCTCATCTCGGCGAAATGCGGTGCGAGTGGCATGCCGATCAGCCGCTGGATGCCGGCTCGCTCCGCCTCAGCGGCACCGTCGGCGATAAAGGGCGGCGCGTGCTTCATGCCGACGAAGGCGGGCAGGTCGAGGCGATCGCCAATCGCTTTTGTTTGCGCCCGCGTGATCTCCGTCAGCGGCGAGCCTCCGATGGCCCTATAGCGGCCCTTCAGCTCCTCGAGCGCTTCCGCCGAGGGCTTGCGGCCGCCGCGAATGTGCGTGTAGTAGGCCTCGATGTCATCCTCGCCGGCTGGACTTCCGTACGCCATGCAGAGGACACCCGTGACTGGCTCACGCGACACGTGCAACCTGCCATTCGTGCACCGTCTCGATCAGGAGCTGAAGATTTTCGAGCGGGGTCGACGGGAGCACCCCGTGCCCGAGGTTGAAGATGTGACCCGGCCTGCCGGCGGCGCGGCGGAGCACATCGCGAGTCCGCTCTCGCACCAGCTCAGGCGGCCCGAGCAGCACCGCTGGATCGAGGTTGCCCTGAATTCCGCGCTCGTGTCCGAACCGGTCCCACGCCACATCCAGCGGCACGCGCCAATCGACGGACACCGTGTCCGGACCCGCCGACGCTATCGACTCGAGGAGTCCAGCGGTGTCGGTGCCGAAGTGGATGCGTGGAACATCGCTTGATTTCAGCGCGGTGAAAATCGCCTTGGTGTGAGGCAGCACGCGAGACTCGTAGTCCTCCACCGCCAGCGCGCCGACCCACGAGTCGAACAGTTGCACCGCGCTCACTCCGGCGGCGACCTGCGCCTTGAGGTAGCCGGCCATCGTCGCCGCGAGCTTGGCGAGCAGCTTGTCGAAGGCGGCGGGCTCCGAGTACATGAAGGCCTTGACCTTGGAGAAGTCGCGGCTCGGCCGTCCCTCGATCAGGTAGCTCGCCAGCGTAAAAGGTGCTCCGGAAAAACCGATGACCGGCACTGGGGACTCGGCGACGACCTGGCGCACCGCGGTGATGACCTGCGGTGCCGCCTCCTCACCCGCCGGCACGACGAGTCGATCGACGTCGGCGGCGGACGCGATCGGGCGCGCGATCACCGGCCCGACGTTCTCCACCAGCTCGAACTCCACGCCCATGCCGCGCAACGGCAGCATGATGTCCGCGAACATCACCGCGGCGTCGACGCCCAGGCGGCGGACCGGTTGCAGCGTGACCTCCGCGCAGAGCTCAGGCTGCGCGACGATGTCGACAAGGCTCCAGCGTTCGCGCAGCTTGCGATATTCAGGGAGCGAGCGACCCGCCTGACGCATTAGCCACACCGGGGTGACGTCGACCGGCTGGTGCCTCGCGGCCTGCAGGAAGCGACTCACTTTTCCGAGTTTTTCGCGCCGAGGATCTCGGTGATCTCTTCGATCGGCCGGTGGATCCCCGTGAGTATGGGTGTGTCGCGCACCGTCGATAGGCGGCTCTCCGTTCCGCGCAACGCGCGGACGAGCTCGCCAAATTTCGGAAGGTTGTCGGTCTCGTACGCGACAAGGAAATCCATGTCGTCAATCCCGAAGCTATAGGCGAGCAGCTGGCGCACCTCCGGGAATGCGTGTCCGACCTTCATGTGCCCGTTCATGATTCTCTGGCGCTCCTCGGAAGGGAGCTGATACCACTCCGCGGATTTGGTGAACGGGTAAACGACCAGGTAGCGCGACCGCGTGCCGCTGAAGAGCGACTGCTCCTGCGGTGTCGGCTTCTTGACGTACTGCGAAGGCTGGATGACGCCGAGGAAGCTCTCACTCACGGTCATCCACTTCCCCATTCCCGACCGCAGGGCCGTGGCGGATCGCTCCTCGATCGCCTCCAGCGTCGGACCGAGGCTCCACAACAGCAGGTCCGCGCCTGGCTGAAGGCCGACCATCGAGTAGGAGTGAGTCGTCACCTCTGAATCCTTGCCGACCGCGGCAACGAACTCGTCGGCCGTCTGGCAGCGTTCCTCAGCCGGAAGCCGGCGCCATGCCGCATCCAGGCCGAGCGCGAGGGCGTGGACGAATCTGCCTTCGCTCAGCTTGATTCCTTCAGCCAGGTCGCAACGTCACCTGCGAAGTACGTGATGATCACGTCCGCGCCCGCTCGGCTGATCGCGGTCAACGACTCGAGGACGGCGGCGCGCCGGTCGATCCATCCGTGCTCCGCGGCGGCTTCGATCATCGCCGCCTCGCCGCTGACCTGGTACGCGGCAAGCGGAAGGTCGAATCGATCCCGCGCGCGCGCAAGCAGATCGAGCGACGTGATCGCGGGCTTGACCATCAGCACGTCCGCTCCTTCCTTCGCGTCGAGCTCGAGCTCACGCATCGCCTCGCGGCCGTTGGCGGGATCCATCTGGTAGGACTTGCGGTCGCCGAAGCTCGGCGCCGAGCCGGCCGCTTCCCTGAACGGTCCGTAGAACGCGGAGGCATGCTTGGTGGCGTACGCGAAGATTGCCGTCTCGGTCAGACCCGCCCCGTCAAGGCCCGAACGGAGCGCACCGACCTGCCCGTCCATCATCGCGCTGGGGGCGACGATGTCAGCCCCCGACTGCGAGTAGGCGATGGCGGCCTCAGCCAGCAGTGGCAAGCTCGCGTCGTTGTCGATGCGATCGCCATCCAGCACTCCGCAGTGGCCGTGGGTGGTGTATTCGCACAGGCAGACGTCGGCCGCAAGGGCGAGTGGGAGCTTCTCTGCCTTGAGCATGCGCAGCGTCTCAGGCACGGGTCCTTTCTCGTCCGCCGCCGTCTCGCCGCGCGCGTCCTTTGAGTCTGGTATGCCGAAGAGCAGGACTCCGCCCACGCCGAGCCGCGCCAGGCGGTCGGCCTCTGCCAGCGCGAGGTCGGGGCTCAGACGAGCGTGGCCTTTGAGCGACGCGATCTCGTCACGCCTTCGCCTTCCGGAGACCACGAAGAGCGGCGCCACGAGCTGCGACGGATGAAGGCGAGTCTCCCGCACCAGGGCCCTGAGCGCTGGGTTGGCGCGAAGGCGGCGCGGTCGATCGGCGCCAGGTAGATCGACATTCTTAAGGCGGAGCAGCTCACGCATTGTTCTGGACCTCCAGCGGCAACGCTCCGACGATAGCGCTGACCAGCCCCGCGACGCTCTGGGTGTCGGCTTCGGCGATCACCTTGAAGCCATGCTCGCGAGCGGTGGCGCTGGTGTGCGGCCCGATCGTGATCGCGGCAAGGGAACTGCTCCCGCCGAGTTGGAGAAATCCCCGCACGGCCGACCCCGAGGCGAAAACCACCGCATCGAGGTCCCTGTCCATCAGCGCCGCGCGCAGCGGTTCCGCCGATGCCGCCGGTGCCTCCACGGTGCGATAGGCGGTGACCTCCAGGACCGTCGCCCCGCGCTGGCGCAGTCGATCTGGCAGATCCGGCGCCGCTGCCGACGCTCGGACCAAAGAGATGCGCTTGCCCTCGACGTCGGGCATCGTCTCGCCGAGGTCCGCGCCATCCGCATGAGCCGGGATGTACGCCGGTTCGATGCCGCGTGCTCGAAGGGCCTTCGCCGTCTCCGGTCCAACCACTGCGTATTTGGGCCCGGTGGGCAACGAGGTCATAGACTGCACTCCGCGCACGCTCGTGACCACTATCCAGTCGCAGTCCGCCAGCACCTGGGGGTTGAAGTCGACAGGTTCGGTTTGCATCGTCGGCACCGCGTGCACCCGGTAGCCGCGCTGGCGCAGCGCCTGCACCAGCGTGTCGGCGGGGCCTTCCGGTCGGGTGACGAGGATCGCGATCACCGAAGCGCCACCTCCGCGACCAGGCGCCTGCCCAGTCCGTCTGCCAGCGTCGTGGCTTCTGCTCGAGTGCCGTCTGCCCGCTGCACGAGCCTGCCGCTGCCGTCGCTGTTGACGCCTGCGGCCAGGATGGTGAATGAATCTCCGCTGACTGAGGCAAGCGCTCCGACCGGCGCCCGGCAAGTCCCGCCGGTCGCGGACAGGACCTCGCGTTCCGCTTCGACGGCCAGCCGGATGTCGCGGTCGTCGATGGCGGAGATGAGCTCGACCAACCTGGCGTCGGCACGGCGCACCTGGACCGCGAGGGCGCCCTGTCCTGGAGCCGGCGCCACAACGTCAGGGTCCAGCCGCTCGTCGATGCGCGCGCCCTTGCCCAGCCTGTCGATGCCCGCCGCCGCCAGCACAATCGCGTCGGTGGCGCCATCGTCAAGCCGTTTGAGCCGAGTCTCCACGTTGCCGTGCAGAGGAACGATCTTCAGGTCCGGCCGCGCGGCCAGGAGAAACCCGGTTCGCCGGGGGCTGTCAGTGCCGACCACGGCTCCCGGAGGCAGCGACGCCAGCGAAGCGCCACCGGTGCGGGTGATCAGCACGTCGCGCGGGTCCGCGCGCTCGGGATACGCCGCGATCAGGAGGTCTGGCTCCTCCTCGAGGGGAACGTCCTTTGCGCTGTGCACCGCAACGTCGACTTCGCCCGCCAGCAGGGCGCGGGCGATTGCCGCGACGAAGACTCCCTCGCCAGGCGACATGTCGACAGGCCGCACGTCACCTTCGGTGACTATCGGCACGAGCTCCACCTCGTGTCCATTCGCGCGCAGGCGTTCCGCGATCAGCTCGCTCTGAACCAGCGCCAGCCTGGATCCACGGGTGCCCAACCGGATCGTCATGACCTTTAAGCGTACGGCTCTCGGCTTTGAGTTACGTTCAGCCCCCTGTGACCAGCATCGCCGCCCGGCGCCTCCATGCCCAGCGCCTCACCGGAAAGCCGTTTGCGTCGCCAGTCGACGCGGTCCGCGCCCTGACCGCGGTGCAGTCCCAGGACTACGGCGGCGGCAAGTGGGCGCTCGGGCAGCGCACCCGCGCGGTGACAGAAGTCGCGCTCGATCGAGTCTTCGACGAGGGCCTCATCCTGCGCACGCACGTCCTGCGACCGACCTGGCACTTCGTCCTGCCCGAGGACATTCGCTGGCTGCTCGAGCTGACGGGGCCGAGGATCATTCGGGCCCTTGCGGGAAGGCATCGCGAGCTCGAGCTCGACGCCAGCGTGGTCACGCGTGCCGAAGAAGCATTCGCGGCGGCGCTGGCGGGCGGGCACAGCCTGACACGCCCCGAGCTCGGTGCTGTGCTCCGCACGGCGCGCATCTCACCTGAGGGCCAGCGCCTCCCTCACCTCCTCTCGCACGCCGAGCTGGACGGGCTGCTCACGAGCGGTCCAAGGCGCGGTAAGCAGCACACCTACGCCCTTCTCGAAGAGCGGGCGCCCAAGGCACGCCGCCGCGATCGCGACGAGGCGGTGGCCGAGCTCACGCTTCGCTACTTCAAAAGCCACGGCCCCGCCCAGCTGGTGGACTTCGCCTGGTGGTCAGGCCTGACGTTGACCGACGCGCGAAAGGGAATTGCGGGCGCGGGCGACGCGCTCGGACACCAGTCCACCGACGGCAAGGAGTACTGGTTCGACGCCAAGGCCGGCCAAGCGCGTGACGCCGCCGGCGTGGCGCACCTCCTGCCCAACTTCGACGAGTACACCGTGGCCTATCGCGACAGGACGGACGTGATGGACGCCGGCCGTCTATACGAACCGGCCTACGTCCTTGCGAACGTTGTCACCCTCGGAGGCAGGATTCGCGGCGCTTGGCGCCGCAGGCTCGGGCGGAATGGTGTGAGCGTGGAGATCCGCCCGCTGGGCCGATTCGAGCCCGCCGAGACGGCGGCCCTCGAAACCGCCTGCCGCCGAATGGGCCTCTATCTCGAGAGCCCAGTCAACGTATCAGTGCTCAGCACTGGATGAGCGGTGCTTACATCGTCAGCGAGAGGACGAGGCCTCGACTCGCCGTTTGATCTCGGTCAACTTGACGCCCGGAGTAGTTGACCCGTAGCGCCGCATCACGCCTCGGACCCAGTCCCGCGTCTGTCTTGTCTCCTGGGCGAAACGGTCCAGTCCCCAGCCCTGCGCTCGACGCGCCGCGAAGTAATCGGCAAAGCATGAGTAGCCGAGGCGGCGGGCGATGCTGCGCTCGAGAAGAAGGCGCTCGCGCACCTGCCTGCCCAGGCCGAGGCGGAACAGATAACCGGTCAGGTCATGGTCGCCGTTGTCATCGATCGGCCACCGCATCCCATGTAAAGGAATGACGCAGATACCGGCCCTCCTACTACGTGCGGAAGGCACGTGACGGAGGTGAGGTGTGACGTTACAGCCGAACGAGGAGCCGCTAGAACGAAGTTCGCGTCAGCGCCCCGATGGCGCTGACGCGTCCACAACTTCTTCGGGGCGAACTGTTTCGGTTACTTGGCCTCGGTGGCGACTGCGGCCAGCCGCCGCGGGCGGTAAGCGCTGAGGGCGTTCTCGTACTCGACGACCATTTCGTCGGCCGCGTCCATCGCGTCGCGCCGCGAGCCGCCCTCAACCTCGAAGACGAGGTTGTAGCGACCGTCGTGGCCTGCTACCGGCTCGAGCCGGACGAAACCGGGAAGACGGGAGATCGAACGAACGTCGGGATCTGAATCGGAAAGGCGGGAATTGACCTCTAGGGGGACGCTCGAAAGGTATGTCATGGCGGGAACATTAGCACGAAGTTTTGCCTTTTAATATTGTGTGAATCACACGTTGTTTTCGGCTCTAAATCGGGTGGCGGAACTCAGCTGGCACTGGCAAAGAGCACCATTACCACCCTGGCTTCGTCGAAAGCCATCGGCGGAAGAGAGGCGCCGGAACGGCTCAAAGGCAGCAGCGGAACGCGGTCGGTGGCGACCTGGGTCCAGGCTTTCGCATCCCAGGTCCACAGGGTCGTCCGGCAGGCTGTTTGATCGCAAGCGGAGGTGTCCTGCTGGACCAGCATCACAGTCCGCCGGGCGGCGTCATAGCCCAGTGTCCCCAGGGCGATCGCCGGCTGAACATGCTTCTGCCATGCCGCCCCGTCCCACGTCCAGGTGAACCGGCTGCCCACATAGGCGAGCTGGCTGTGGGCGCGGTCGTAGACGAGGTGGGCGTCGGACCTGGCATCGCGCGCGTCGATTCCCCCCGTCACTTCCTTCCACGTGCTCCCGTCCCACGTCCAGGTGCTGGTCGAAAGCGCGACCACCAGCAGATCGCGGGACTCGTCGTAGCCGGCCGCGTAGGTCGCCACTGGAGCTGAGAGGTCGCGCCGCGCCACGCGCGGACCTCCACGTGAGTCCAGCCGTTTCCAGTCGGAGCCGGTCCAGGTCCAGAGCTGCCCAAGGCCATTCGCATACACCACCCGCCCGAGCTTGCCGTCGTAGAACATGGCCCCAGGCCCGATGTCTGTCGGAGCCGATCTCATCGCGCGCGCGGTCCAGTTGCGGCCGTCCCACGTCCACGTCTGATTGACCTGCGCGACGCAGCCACCCTGGAAGCCCATCCCCAAAGCGGCGCACCCGTGGTCCCACAACACGATCACGCCAAGGGTCCGGTCGTAAGCCATGTCCGCTCTGTTGCTGGATGGTCCCGGCCCTGCTGCCGGCGCCATGGCGTAGGTCGTTCCATCCCAGGTCCACACCGCGCCGGGCGTCACGCGCGGGTTCCCGTAAATCGGTCCAGAGCGCTGCCCCGTCACCAGCCAGCTCGCGATCGAAGCGCCGATGACGAGAAGGACGAGCACGCAGATTCCCACGATCGCCACCAGACGTGCGCGACGGTCGCGCTCCGACCACTTCGGACCCTCGGACTGGACACCCTGTGTCGGCCACATTCAACCGACTCTAGCGCGCCACCGGCTTTGTCGGGGTGTGTCGAAACAACCGACGAAAAGGCAGTCCATTTGTGTCAAACACCAGACAAAGGCCCCAGTTTTTCCAGTGGTTAGCACCGTAGGAGGCCGACCCCAGCCGAAATTAGGCTGCCTAAAGAAGCGCAAACGCGCAGACCGAGGGAGCGGATTCACAAGCTGGGAGGAGAAGGCCGTTGAGTCTGTCTATCTATTTGGATTTGGTGCCTGCACCACCATGGCTGGACCCAGGCCACACCTCGTGGCAGCTGGTCGCCGGGACTCTGGTGGGGCTCATGAGTGTTCCTGGTTTGGCGATCCTGTACTCGGGCCTGATGAAGCGCAAATGGGCGCTCAACTCCGCGCTGATGGTCCTCTACGCGTTCGGCGCGACGCTTGTCGTCTGGAGCTTCTGGGCTTACAAGATGTCCTTTGGAACCCAGCTCACCGACGCTCTACATTTCGTCGGCATTCCGGGGACGATCCTTTCGTCGGGTGACCTGCAGGGCCAGGCCACAATCCCGCTCCTGGTGGGCGCGATCCCCGACCTGAAGTTTCCACTCTCAGCCCTTGTCTATTTCCAGTTCGTGTTCGCGGCGATCACCGTCATCCTTCTACTTGGCTCGATCCTGGGCCGCACGAGCTTCAAGGCGTGGATGCTATTCGTCCCGCTATGGATCTCCATCGTCTACGCCGTGAACGCATTCAGCATCTGGGGTGGGGGCTGGATCGGGGCCTTCCCGACCGACGGCCCCATGGGCTGGATGAGCAAGATCGGAGGCGCGGGCGCACTCGACTTCTCGGGTGGCTACGTGATCCACGTCGCCGCCGGCATCTCGGGTCTGGTGGCAGCGGCGGTCATCGGACCGCGCTTGCTCACCGACCGTGAGAACAACCGGCCGAGCAACCTGATCGCCGTGATCACCGGAGCCGGGCTCCTGTGGTTGGGTTGGAACGGCTTCAACGGAGGCGACCCTTACTTCGCGGGCGCCGACGCATCCGGCGCAATCCTCAACACCAACCTCTCCGCCGCGGCGGCAATGATCACCTGGATGTTCCTCGACGTCTTCATCGTCGGCCGCCCCACGGTCGGTGGCATGGTCAACGGCATGGTGGCCGGCCTGGTCGGCATCACCCCCGCCGCTGGTTACGTCGACGGCTACGGCGCCTTCGCGATCGGCATCGCGGCCGGTGTCATTCCCTTCTTCACCTTCAACTACCTCGTCAAGGTGCCGCCGTTCAACAAGATCGACGACACACTGGGCGTGATGCACACCCATTTGATCGCCGGCGCGGTCGGCGGACTCATGGTCGGCCTGCTGGCCAACCCCAACGTGATCGTGTACCCGGGGACGGGCAAGACCGCCGCATTTGCAGCGACCGGCTTGTTCTACGGCAACGGGCAGCAGTTGGTCGCCCAGATCCTCGGACTCGTCTTCGTCCTGGTATGGGACGGAGTCATGACCTTCGTGCTGCTGAAGCTGATCTCGATAGTGGTGCCACTCCGGCTCACCGACAAGCAGCTGGAGATCGGCGACGAGGCAGTGCACGGCGACGCAGCCTACGAGCTGATGCCCGTGCCGCCCGCGGTGACCTACCAGGCGCCACCGGTCGGTTCGGCCACCGGCGCACCGAGCACCGCGTACTAGCTAGCGCAACTGATAAATAGGCCGGGGCCTTCGGGCCCCGGCCTTCGTTTTTCTACCGGGCCGGTGTCAGGTCCAGGGCTTCCGAGATCCGTGTGAAGGGGATCTGGGCCACCTCGTTGACTTCCTTCACGACCTCAGGGTCTGAGGCTTCGAACAGGCACATGCAGTGCGCCTCTCCAGGCACAAAGGTGCTGCGGATGTAGCGGACTTGCTTGCCCTCCGATGAGAAGCGCTGGCTGGTCTCGATCGCAGCCTTTTGTGCAGCCCCGAGCTGCTCCATCGTGATCCCGGGCAGATTGCGGTCGACCAGGTACACAGTCATCACTGACCTCCTTGTTGTTGCCGGAGTCGGTGCGCTAGATCCCAGGATAGCTCTGCTTGGTGAAGCGCAGCACCAGGGCCGGGGCCGGTTTCGTGTTTGCCGGAAAGCTCACACCCATGTGCTCACCCATCGTGTGCACCTGTTTCTTTGGGGTGCGGTCATTCCGCCCCTTTGGCGCCAACGGTGCGTTATGTGTGGCTCTTCCCCGCCTCGAGGTATTTGGCCGGGTCACGGTCAAAGCTCTCTTTGCATCCCGTTGAGCAGAAGTAGTAGGTCTTGCCATCGTGGACCGAGCGCGGACCGGGCTTCGTCGTGTCGACGCTCATATGGCAGACAGGATCGATGGCCAAAGTCGACATTTCAGGTGACTCCTTTTCATGTGAATCCGATCCATGAGCCGGGTGGGCCATGGCACGGATCATGTCCGGTCCGCCAGTCGTGAAGAAGCGCCACGCGAGCACCACCATCAAGACCAGAAAGATGATGTCGAGGAAGGTCGTGTAGTTCCACGTCGGGGTGGTCTCGAAAACCGCGATGTGGTGGTTGGTGGGCGCGAGGCCCAGGAGGCGGAACAGGCCGCCGATGAGGAACCCGGACACCGCCATCGCGACGTAGGAGACGCCGAGCAGATACAGCGCGGTCCGGCCGCCGTAGTACTTCCGGTAGATGTTCAGGATGGGCAGGATGATCAGGTCGGCGAAGATGAAGCTGATCACACCGCCGAAGCTGATCCCGCCGTTCCACAGCACGACCGCGAGCGGCACGTTCCCGACCGAGCACACGAAGCTCAGCATCGAGATGATCGGCCCGACCAGCGGACCCCAGACCTCGTTCAGCGTCGGGTTGTTGGAGAGGAAGAACGCCTGCCACCAGCTGTTCGGCACCCATGCCGCAAGGGCGCCCGCGATCAGGAATCCAAGCCCCAGGTCGAAGTAGAGGCTGTAGATGTCCATGTAGAAGTAGTGCGAGATGGCGGTGAACGCGCGCGCCGAGAAGAGCCTCTTGATGAAGGGCCCCTCGGTGATGGACATGTCCATGTCCCCGTGACCCTCCATGGTCGAGGCGACGATTCCCCGCTCGGCCTGACGCTTGGCCTCGTCCATCATTCGCTGGCGCAGGGTCAGCTTGAAGAGGATCCACAGGATGACCGCCATCAAAAGGCCGCCGGCGAACTCGGCCGCGACGAATTGCCAGCCGAGCAGGATGAGGAGGACCAACCCGAGCTCGAACACCAGGTTGGTCGACGCGAACTCGAAGATGATCACGTTGACGAAATGGGCTCCTCGCCGGAATAGAGCCCTCGCCACCGCCACCGCGGCGTAGGAGCAGGACGAGCTCGCGGCGCCGAATCCGAGCGACAGAGCAAAGCCCTTGAGGTCAGGCTTGCCCAGGGCACTCGCCACCGCCCGCTTTGAGACCACCGTCTGGACCATCGCCGAGAGCAGGAACCCAAAAGCGAGCGGCCAGAAGACCTCCAAGAGCATGAAAAACGACAGCTGCAACGCGTGCAGCACCGCGTTGATCACAAACAAGTTAGCTGCGCACCAGCCGCTCGACAGCTTCGTTGAGCTCGCGCACCTTCTTGGCCCCGCCACCAGAACGGATTGCCTCGGTCACGCAGTGCTCGGTGTGGTCAGCGAGCAGCTGCAGTGCCACGCTCTCGAGCGCGGCCCTAGTCGCGTTCACTTGGGTGAGCACGTCGATGCAGTACCGGTCCTCTTCGACCATGTTCTGAATGCCGCGCACCTGGCCCTCGATTCGCCGGAGCCGCGTCTGGATCTTCCGCTTGTCCTTCGTGTACCCGTGCATGAATAGTGACTATACCCCCTCCAGGTATAGTTGTTGAGTGCAGTTTGCCCAGAGCACCCTCATGGACCTGCTCGCCACATATGGATACGCGGCTGTCTTCCTCTTTATCGCCATCGAGAGCACCGGCATCCCATTTCCCGGCGAGACGATGCTCATCACGGCTTCGATCTATGCCGGCCACACGCACCGGCTCAACATCGTGCTGGTCATCGCGTTCACCGCGGCGGGAGCGATCATTGGCGACAACCTCGGCTACGCAGCCGGCCATTGGGGCGGCTACCGCCTGCTGCGCCGTTACGGCAGGTTCATTCGACTGGACCAAAAGAGGCTCAAGCTCGGCCAGTACCTCTTCCTTCAGCACGGCGGCAAGGTCGTCTTCTTCGGCCGATTCATTTCCATCCTTCGCGCTTACGCGGCATTTCTCGCGGGCACGAACCGCATGCCGTGGTGGAGATTTCTCATGTTCAACGCCGCGGGCGGCATCGTTTGGGCCACCCTGGTCGGCACCGGCGCTTACGTGCTTGGAACGCAGATCCACAACCTCACCCGCACGGCGGCCATCGTCGGTGGAATCCTCGCGGTGATCGCTGTAGTCGCCTTCCTTCTGTTCCTGCGCCGCAACGAGGAGAGGTTGATGGCGGAGGCCGACCGGGCCATCCCCGAACCGTTGTAGGCGTAGCACCCCCCACCCCGACCCTCCCCCCTTGCGAGGGGAGGGGGAAACGAGGGGGGATTAGAGTTCGATAAGACCCATGCGGGCGGCCGCGATCACCGCCTGCAGCTTGGAGTGCACGCCCAGCTTTTCGATCACGTGGCTGACGTGCCACTCCACTGTGTGTGGCGCGATCGACATGCGAGTGGCCATATTTGCAGTGTCAAACCCCTCGGCCAGCAGCCCAAGCACCTCGAGCTCACGCGGCGTGAACTCGGCCAGGAGCTTCTCTCGCGCTTCCCGGTCGGTGACCACCTTTCGCTGGCGAGCGATCGCCTTGGCGAACAGCGCAACCGGGATCAGCACCTCGCCGACGGACGCCCGGCGCACCGCTTCGATGATCTGATCCGCCGTCGCCGATTTGGTCAGGTACGCCATCGCACCGGCATCGATTGCGTCGAGCAGCGCAGCCTCGGAGCCCTCGGCGCTGTGAAACACGATCGCAGCTTGAGGGGCAGCGGACCTGATCTTGGCCACGGCAGCGGGCCCGGTCGAATCGGGCAGCAGGAAGTCCATCAGCACCACCTTGGGTTGCGTCTGCGCAGCAAGTCTCGCGGCCTCATCGCCACGCCGCGCGATACCGACCACGCTCAGGTCGTCCTGGCTCTCCAGGACCCTCGCGATCGCCGAGGCGAGCAGCGGATGGTCTTGGACCACCAGCACCTGCACCGAGGGAGTTGGAATCACCTTCACTGCGACCACCGAAGGGACAGCGCTAGCAGTCGCGAGCTCCCCAAGTCGAACGCGCCGCGTTTCGGTCGAAGTTCGCATCGCATGGTTCTCCGCAAACTGTTGTGACGGGCACTCGGATGACGCTAACCACTGGAACTCCAATTCGCCGTGACCTGCGTCGCAGGTGTGACTTAAATCACGAAGGTGCTGATGATGGACGCGAGGAACGTGGGGGCAAGGATGCGGATCACCCCAGGCGCCGTCTCGACAATCCCCCTCGCGCGAAGGGACGTCAGGGCCCGGCTGATCACCTCACGCGATGAGCCGATGGAATCGGCGATGTCAGCTTGCGTCGCTTTGACCTCGAGCCGGCCAACGATAAGCTGTGACTGCGAGGCCCGCTCGAGCAGGTCGTAGGCGACGCGCTCCCTGATGCTGCCCAGCGAGCGGACCGCAATCAGCCTGTGAGCGTTGCGAACGCGCATCGCCAGATGCGCGGACAGGGCCGTCGCAACGTCCAGCTCTGTGGCCGCCAGCTCCTTCAGCGTTTCCGGATCGAGAATCGTCACTGTGGTTTCCGTGATGGCTTGCATAAACGCGCATGAGTAGCGGCCGACGAAACTCGGGCAGACCAGCTCCGTGGGGTGCAAGAAGGCGATCGTCGCCTGCCTGCCGTCAGGCACGCTCCAGTAACAGCGTGCCAGGCCGCGTTCGATCACGAGTGCAACCGGCGGTCCGTCCGGCTCGATGACGATAGTGCCGGCGGGGTAGACCACGCGGGTGGATCCTTCTAGAAGGCGACGGCGATTGGAGGGGCTCAAGAGCGCCAAAAAGTCGAGAGTGGACTCCTGAGCCGTCCATCCCCAGTCTTCGGCGCGCCCGTCTTCGAAGGTGCGTTCCGCGGCCGAGAATGCGTAGATCGGCGCTGTGTCTCTCATCTTCCCCTCTAGTTCAGGAAGCCCCCAAGGTGCAGCTCGAACATGTCGGGGTGGGCCTTTATCACCCGCAACATGATTTCGCCGTCGAACTCTCGAGCGTCGTACTGGCACAGGGTGACTGCAGGGAATCGCCTGGCCATGACCTCGTAGGCCTCCTCGTAACGCATCATTTCGGCGTCCGACCCGAAAATTCCACGGACGGACGCCATCTCGCCGACGACGCGGAGGACGGTGGGCCCGCCCTCGAGCGCTTTGCCGAAAAGCTCCTCCCAGTTGCGGATGGCTTCGTCGGCGTTTTCACCGGGCCCCGGAAGAACCACCAGCTGACCGCTCTTCGTGACCGCGGCAAAATCGATGCCCTGCTCTGTCAGGGCCTTGATGTAGCGGTCTAGAGCCGCGCCGGTCGCCTCGAGAAAGCAAGGCTGGCCCGCCCTCAGCCCGTCGATGAGGAAAGAGACCGTCAGCCTGAGGCCGCCGGCGTCCGACCCGTAGATGGGAGCGACATGGGTCCGGACCGGAACCGACGCGCCTCCGACGGTCACCGAGGAGATCACAGGTGCGGCCGTGGGTGCCTGGCCGGGACCTCTTTCGAGGAAAAAGCGGAGGTCGGTTGGCGCGAATCGGCGTTCGCGACGCCGCCCCACCCGGTGCGAGGGCAAGAGGCCGAAATCGCTCCAGCGGCGGATCGAAGCCTCACTCACCCTCAGGAACTCGGCGGCTTCTCTGGTGTTAAGCAGAGTGTTACTTTCCATCACTTTGCTGATGCTCCATGCATTATTGCACATCACTGCATAGAGAAACAGGCGGCGATGAGCAGCCTCATTGACTAAATCCCGCGTCGCCCCCCGTTCCCATGGGCCTGGACACCGTGTGGTTGCAGGTCGACAACCCCGCCGTCAGGCCGTACACCTTTAGCCATGGGGCGAAGCAGCGATCGCTGCCTGCCGTAAGTGCGGAATCAAGCGCGTGAACCGAGCTCGCCTGTCGTCGTCAAGGTCGACCCGAGTCAGTGGGGCCGGACGGCTGGTCTCCCGAAGTCAGTTACGGCCTTGGCGCCAAGCAGAGAGCGCTCATCCGAGGATGAGGGCCTGCCGTGGCGGTACAGCCTCAGGACCCAGGCCGCTGCCCTCTTCGTCCTGGTCGCGATAGTCCTATCTGGCTTGCTGTCGGCGATCGCCCTCGCCTACCAAGCCGCCGACCGCACCCAGGTCGAGCAGGACGCGCTGAGGAAATGGCAGCACAGGACACTCCTCAACGATGCGTCCGCCCTGACGATCTTCACCGGAGTCTTCCAGTGGAACAACGCCATGCTGGACAAGGACCCGACGCGAGCTCAGGCACTCCGGCTGCAAATCACCACGGACAGCATGTCGATGACCTCTCGGTCGGCTGAGATCGCCGCGCTAACGCTACCCAGCGACACCGCGACCATCAGGACCGCATACGCTCAGGCAGCTGCCGCGGTCACGGCGTATGCCGCGAAATCCGTGACTTCCCCTCCCCGCTCGGATCCCCAGATGCAGGTCGCCGGCCTGGCGGCGCGTAAGGCGTGGACAGACGCGGCTGCTGCGGTGGATCCTGTCATCACCTCGAAACTCCGAGCCAACGACGCCACCGAAATCGCTCGAACCAGATACTTCAACTCCTTGATGATCACGACCGGCGTGGTATTCATCGCCGCCCTCGTGCTGGTTTGGTTCATTCAGTTCCGTCTGATCTTGAGACCCATTACCAGCCTGTCTCGGATCGCAAGCTCGCTGGCCGCCGGCCAGCAGGCGACGATCAAGGCTACGGACCGCAAGGATGAGATCGGCCGGCTGACCGGTGCGCTCTCCGCCTGGCAGGAGATCCTCGGGGGAGCGCTCTATCGCCTTCGCGGCCAGGTCTCCGATTCGGCCACTACGCTTTCTGTCGCCGCCCAGGAGCTCGCGGCGGCGACGGCCGAGCAGAACGCGGCGGCCACCGCCACTTCCAGCAGCATGGAGCTGCTCGCCAAGAGCTCGGCGTCGATCGCGGACACCATCGACCGCGCGGCCGTCAAAGCCGACCAGACACGCTCGAGCCTGGAGCTGGCTCAGGTCGACATACGCGCATCGGGTGATCGCACGCTCGCCCTCGCTGCGCAGGTCAACAAGGTCGAAGGCATTCTCCAGGTCATCAATGACATCGCCGACCAGACCAACCTCCTCGCCCTGAACGCCGCCATAGAGGCCGCCCGAGCGGGCGAAGCGGGCCGAGGCTTTGCCGTCGTCGCGGACGAGGTGCGCCGCCTCGCCGAGCGGACGAAGACCGCCGCCGGCGATATCGCGAAGCTGGTCGAGGGCGCGCAGGCGACGGGCAACGACACCGTCCTTGCGCTCGAGAAGGGCGTCAAGCAGATGGAAAGAGGGCTCGTGATGATGAAGGAGATGGCCGACCTGAGCACGCAGGTTCAGCTGTCCACCCAGCAGCAGCGGACTGTCACCGCCGAGGTCATGGAGGCAATCGAGCACATAGCGGATGGAAGTCGCGCGGTGGCCATCACCGCGCAGGACCTGGCCTCAGCTGCAGCAAGTCAGGGCGCGCTGGCGTCCGACCTAGCGGGACCAGCCTGGACCGCTAAGCAATAACCTCTTTCGCGACTCGGAACGCGCCGTTGGCGGCTGGTATCCCGCAGTAGATCGCCGAGTGCAGGAGCACCTCTTTCAACTCGTCCGTGGTGACGCCGTTGTTGAGAGCTCCGCGCAGGTGCAGCTTCAGCTCCTCGGGGTGGTTGAGCGCCACCAGCATTGCCACAGTGATACAGCTGCGCACCTTCTTATCGAGCCCCGGGCGCGTCCACACCTCTCCCCAGCAGTACTCCGTGAGCAGGTCCTGGAATTCTTCGGTGAAAGCAGTCTTCGTCGCCTCTGATCGATCGACATGCGCGTCACCCAACACTGAGCGCCGCACCTTCATGCCCCGTTCTCTTCGCTCATCACTCACCCTGTTATCTCCTCATGCAAACCAAGGTATGGCGGCCCGAGCGCTAGTTGATGAACTTCACAAGGCCGAGACCGGAAACATCAGGATGCGCCTTGATGGCCTCGAGCAAGGACGGGCCATCGAACTCTCGGACGTCGTACTGGCAGAGCGTGATGGATGGTGAGCGCTTGACCGCATTGCCGAGTTGGCGCTCGAAGATCAGCATCTCCTGCACGTTGGGGAAGCTCTCCTTCACACAGGCCATGTCACCGACGATGCGCACAATCATGGGATCGGAGTCAGGTACCGCCGTCGCGATTTGTTCGTCAAAGAACGCCAGCGCTTCATCCACCGTGCGGCCAGGAGCTGGAGCTGTCACGAACAGGCCGCTCCGCCTGGCCTCGGCAATCTTTCCCCGGCCCCCCTTTTCGAGAGCGTTGACATAACTTTCGAGGACCCGCCCGGTTGCCATCAGAAAGCACGGCTGGCCGAGCGCGATGCCTTCGCGAAGAAATGGCACCGCAATGCGAAGCCGGCCGCGTTCCGAGTTGAAGTACGTGGCCAGGTGAGAGCCGGCCTGCACCATGACTTCGTCAGGCAGCCCGACATGATTAGTGCTCGCACCCTGTGCGGGGTGGTCCAAAACGCCTACCTCCCGTCGATAGTAGCGCGCGAAGTTGCAGATGCACAGGTGATAAAGCTCATCCGAACGGGTGACGGACTACCTCAAACAGGTGACGCGAGGGGTTTCGGTGTCTTTGGTGCCAACGACCCCCTGAACTCAAGTTCCGAATTCGGTGTCGTTGGCGCCAATGGCACCTATCACGCCCCGCGCTCGCGTCTACTGCCGATGTTCGAGTAGCCTGCACCGCGGAGTGTGGCCGGCCCTTCTGATCGGCGGATACGTTGCGCTGTGGTTCTTGGCGGGTTTCATCCCCATCGTGCCGACCGACCTCGACATCTCCTTCTGGCCGTCGGCGCAGGTCGCTCTGGCAGGGCACCCGCTGTCGGTTTACAGCTTCGACACTTATCAGGTTCATCCGAATGCGAACGGCCCTCTGTCGCTGGTTCCGCTCACGGCCCTAGGTGCGGTACTGCGCGCGATCGGCTGGCTCGATTCGTTTTATCTGCGCCGAACCGCTGCGCTCGCGTTCTTCAGCCTGTTCATCCTCGGCATGGCGCGAGAAGGCGTGGCCGCGATCGAGCGCCTGCGCGGCAGCCGCCTCGAAGCGCGACCGCGACTCTTTGCCTACGCCGTCCTGGCCCTCGGCACCCCTCTCTGGCAGTCCCTGGTCGGTTACGGACACATCGAGCAGGCGATGGAGGTGTGGCTCGGGCTGCTTGCAGTTCGCTGGGTCACCCGTGGCCTGGCGCTGCGAGCCGGCATCGCCGTTGGGCTGATGCTGCTTGCCCGGAGCGCGGCGGCTCTGATGTGCCTCCCGCTCTTGGTGGCCGCGTGGCGTCAGGGTGCGGCCAGGGCTGCCGGGTTCGCGACGTCGGCGGCTGTCCTTTGTCTCGTCGGCCTTCTGCCCTTCTTGATCGCGGACCCCGCCGGCGCCGTGTATTCGCTGTTCTCCTACCGCGGCACCGTGCCGATCGGTGCAGGTTCGATCTGGAACGTCGCACGCGGCACCCCGCTGGAGGCGATCGGTCAGCACTACGACATGATCTTCGTCGTCACCCTGGCGTTGGGGTTGAATCTCTGGCTCGCAAGCAGGCCGGGTGGTTTCACCGAGCAGCGCCTGATCGCCGCCATGGCCTTGAGCTCGGCCTGCCTCGCACTGCTGGGCAAGACCGTGTGGCCGTACTACCTGGTGGAGGTCTACGTCTTCGGGACGGTCTGGGCGTTGGGGCGATGGAAACCGGAACACGGATTCTTGGCGTTGCTGCTGCCGCCGGTGGCGATTTCAGTCTTCGGGCTGCTCGCCGAGTTCGGGTCGACGCCCGGATTGCAGCCTGGCCCGGTTGCGGTCGAAGGGGTGGCGATGTTCGTCCTGCTTGGTGCCTTCGTGCTGTGGACAGCGCGCAGCGCGGTCAGGAGCGAACCGAGTTAGCGGGGTTGGCTATACCCCCAGGTAGCGTTTCTGGCTCGCCGGGTCGTCGCGGAAAGCGCCTGCTGAGTCCTCGTGGACTACCTCGCCCCGCTCCACGACATAGACGCGGTCAGCGACAGCAAAAGCGAGAGCCAGGTTCTGCTCAGCGATCAGTATCGAGAGCCCCATCTCTTGACGCAGCCGGACGATAAGCTCGCCGATCTCGCGCACGACTTGAGGCGCCAACCCCTCGGAAGGCTCATCCATGAGCAGCACCCGAGGACGGGTCATCAGCGCTCGACCGATCGCGAGCATCTGCTGCTCGCCGCCCGAAAGCGCGACCCCCGCCACCGCCGCACGGCTCGAAAGGATCGGGAACAGCTTGTGGACCTCTTCCAGATTTCCGCCGCGGGAGGCCAGGGCAAGGTTCTCGCGGACGCTGAGTGTCGCGAATATCCGGCGGCCTTGCGGGACCAGCGAGAGTCCTCGTCGGGCGATCCGGTACGAAGGCAGGCCGGCGACTGCCTGCCCATCGATCTCGACCGATCCTGACTGAGGACGAATCGCGCCGGCGATCGCCATCAACGTCGTTGTCTTGCCGGCGCCGTTGCGGCCGAGCAGGGCGACCGCCTCGCCAGGGGCAATCCGGAGTGAGAGGTCCCGTATGACGACGCTGCCGCCATAGCCCGCAGTGAGACGGTCCACCACAAGCCGGTCAGCGCCAGCCAAGGTATGCCTCCTGCACGCGCGGGTCCGCCCGGACGTCGTTGGGAGTCCCGTCGGCGATCTTGACCCCGTGGTCGAGCACAGAAATTCGCTCGGCGAGGGCAAAGACCGCGTCGAGGTCGTGCTCGACGATCACGAGCGTCACGTCGCGCGGCAAAGCCAATAAGCGGCTCAACGCGGCCTGCCGCTCCGCGCCGGAAAGACCGGCCATCGGCTCGTCGAGGAGGAGCGCGGAGGGGGCGGCAGTCAGCGCCAGCTCCAGCTCGAGCATCCGCTGCTCCCCATGACCGAGCGTGGCGGCGCGGCGCCGCGCGAGGTGTTGGATGCCGGAGGCATCAAGACGGCGCGCCACCTCTTCACCGAGCAACCGCTCCTGCGCCGGCCAGAACTTCCAGCTACCCCGGATGCGGGCTCGCACCGCCAGGGCGACGTTCTCGGCGACTGTCAGCTCACCGAACAGAGTCGAACGCTGGAACGTGCGCCCGAGCCCGAGCCGCGCCCGGCGCCACGGAGGAAGGGAGGTCGCGTCCCGCTTGCCAAGCCGGACCGAGCCCGCCGCCGGCCGCATCTCGCCGGCGATCACGTTGAGGAGCGTCGTCTTGCCGGCTCCGTTCGGTCCTATCAACGCGCGTCTCTCACCGGACGCGATTGCCAGGTCGACATTGTTCAGGGCGGCCACTGCGCCGAAGCGAACGGTCAGGCCGGTGACGCCCAGCTCCATTCAGGCTCGCCGGAGCAGGCCCATCAGGCCGCGAGGAAGGAACAGCACGCAGGCGATGAACAGCGCACCGAGGACGAGCTCCCAGCGATCCAGATAGCTAGAGAGCCCGAGCTGAGCGAACAGCACAAGGAACGCTCCGAACACCGGGCCGGCAAGCGAGCGCGAGCCACCGACCACTATGGCGATCAGCGCCAGCCCGGAGAGCGTCCAGTAAAGGAGATCCGGGGTGGCGAATCCATTCGACATCGCCGCCAACGCTCCCGCGATGCCGGCCAGCGAGCCCGCAATGACGAACGCAGCCAGGCGATAGCGAAAGGTCGGGAAGCCTAGAGCCCGCATCCGCCGGTCGTTTTCCCGGACGCCCTCGAGGGCCTTGCCGAATGGCGAGCGCGTGAGCGACTCCAGGAAAACAAACACGCCGATGGCGAGCACCAGACACAGATAGAAGAAGGGTCCCCGCTCGTAGAGCGAGATGTTGAACGCGTCAAGGCCGGCCAGAGTCGGCCGCGGGATTCCGATCAGGCCATCCGTGCCCCGCGTCAGTGAGGTCCAGTTGACGGCGAGGCCCCACAGCATCTGGGCGAAAGCAAGCGTGAGCATCAAGAAGTAGATGCCGCTCGTGCGCAGCGAGAGCGCGCCGATGGGCAAAGCCGCCAGGCCGGCGGCGAGGGCGCCCGCCAGCAGCAACGGGACGAGCCCGTCGACGTGGCCCAGCGCCAGCAGCGCGCACGCATACGCGCCGACGCCGTAGAAGCCTGCGTGCCCCAAGGAAGGAAGCCCCGCGTACCCAACCAGCAGATCGAGCGACATCGCGAAGATGGCGAAGATCAACGCCTGGGTGGCAACGTAGATCCAGAAGCGAGGAGCCCACAGTGGGAGCGACGCGAGGGTGACGGCGAGCAACGCAAGAAGGACTAGCCGGTATTCGACCCGGCCCCGAATCACGAACGGCGGCCGAGAAGCCCGCTGGGCCGGATCACCAGCACTGCCGCCATCACCGCGAAGATCAGACCGATCGCGACCTGCGGAAACAGGGTGCTGCCGATCACGTAGCCGAGCCCCACCATCGCGGCGCCGAGCAGCGCTCCCTCGATCGACCCAAGCCCCCCGATGACGACGACCACCAACGCCAGGATCAGCACGTTGGCGTCCATCCCGGGATAGATCGCAAATTCGGGAGCGGCAATGACGCCCGCGAGGCCGGCGAGGCCCGCGCCGAACGCAAACGTGAGAGTGAAAACGCGAGGGAGGTCGATGCCCAACAGGCCGGCCATCTCCTTATCCGCGACGCCTGCCCGCAGCACCACCCCCAGGCGCGTGACGCGCCATCCGGTCACGAGCAAAGCGCCGACCACTATCGCCACGCCGAGAACGAAAAGGCTGTACGCGCTGAAGGTCGACCCCAGCACCTGGACCGCCCCGTCCAGTCCTGGCGGAGGCGGGATCGACCTCGTCATCGGCCCGAAGCGCGCGCGGATGAGGTCGACGAAAACAAGCGTGAAGCCGAACGTCAGCAGGACCTGTGTGAGGTGACCATGGCGGTAGAGGCGCCGGAAGAACACCAGCTCGAGAAGCGCGCCCAGCACCGCCAGCACCACCGGTGCGACCAACAACGCGAGCCAGAAGCTGTGCGTCGCGGTCACCACCGTGTAGGCGGCGTACGCACCGATCATGTAGAAGGACCCGTGCGCGAGGTTCAGGACGTCCATCACGCCGAAGATGATCGAAAGGCCCGCGGCCAGAAGAAAAACGAGGCCGCCGAAAGCCAGGCCGTTGACGATCAGCTGGGGCGTGTTCCCGATAGCGCCTGAAGCTTAACCAGCGTCGCGTGTAGGCCGGATTTATTCCGGCCGTTACCTACGCCTCTGTACCGCCGCCGATGAGCGGAAACCGCCGAGGTTTCCGCTCATTATTTTCCTGGGTCGGCGACTTCGGGGTACTCGGCTATGACCTGGTTCGTCCATCCCAGCTTCGGATCTTTAACCGTCTTGCGGATGTAGATGGTCTGGACCACGTTGTGCGTGACCGGGTCGAACTTGAAGTCGCCCCGCGGGCTCTTGAACTTGACTGCAGCGATCGCTGACATGAAGGCGTCTTTGTTGCTCGTATTGCCCTTGGTCGCGTTCAGCGCCTCGACTATTACGCGAGCTGTGTCAAAGCCCTGCACCGCAAAGACGTCTGCCTGCCGGCCGGTGAACTTCTTCGAGTACTTGGCGATGAAGTCCTGGTTCTCCTTGTGGGTCAGCGTCAGCGCCCAGTGGAGCCCGGAGATGGCGCCTTCCGGCGAAGCGTCGCCGATCGCGGCCAGCACGTCCTGCTCCACGAAAAAGCCGGCGGCCGCGACGACGCCCAGCTTCTTGAGCGTCCCGAGCTCGGCTGCTTTCTTCAAGAACGTGACTGCGTCGGTGCCCGACATGAAGCTGAAGATGCCGTCGATCTTGTCGGTCTGGATCGCCTGCACGAACGGCGTCTGGTCTCCGTTGTTGGGAAAGGGCGTCGCCACATCCGGTCCCACGATCGTCCCGCCGGCGGCCGTGAAACTCTCTTTGAATGCGGCGGCAGACTCCAGCCCGGCGCCGTATTTCGCGTAGACGAGCTGGATCCGCTTCTTGCCCAGCTTCTCGGCGACATACTTCCCCACCGGCTGGGGCGGCTGCCAGTTGCTGAACGACGTCCTATAGATGTAGGGCGACTTGGCCGCCCGGGATAGCGAGTTCACGCCCGCATTAGCGATCAGAGTCGGCATTTTCAAGCCGTCGAGGTAGTTTCGGTTGCCCGCGGCGTTCGGGCTGGAGACATAGCCCGCAACCATGTCGACGCCGTCCTGCTCGACCACCTTCTTGGTCGCGGCCACCGCGTCCGCGAGGGCGACCTGCTCGTCCGCTGTGACCATGGTGATCTTGCGGTTGCCCGCCTGGTTGCCGACCGAGTCGAAGTACATGCGCATTCCGTTGGTGATGCTGTTGCCGAGCTCGGCATAGACGCCCGAATAGGGCAGGACCACGCCGAGCTTGAACTCGGAGCCAGTCGGGCCACTTGGTCCGGGCGAGACGCTGCCGCCGCAGGCGGCCACCGCGGCCATGCCGGCGGTGGTAAGCCCAAGCCTCAGGAAATCTCTTCGGTCGATCCGGGTCCAGTTGAGATAGCGCTCGATCTCGTCCGCCATTTCCCCCCTCAGCGACGTGGTGCGCGCCAACCCAATTGGTCGTTCACACGCGCCACTCGGCAGCGATGCTATTCCGCCTGTGGGCCCGTGTCAACGCCGGCTCGGAAGCAATTATCTGGGATGGGAAACACCTTTGTTCCGTGGCTCCGCCACAGCCCTCTCAAACTTCCGGAGAGTTGGCGATCTAGGTTGGCGCTCACCTAGACTCTGCGCAGCGCAGGGCGGTTCCCGCTCATGAGCGCGCCATCAGCTCACTTCAGGGGAGGAAGACTTGAGGGGACCACTTGCTTTTCTTCGTCGATTCACGCCCAAACGCATAGGCACAAGCGCTGTGGGAGGCGGGATGCTGGTTCTGCTGGCGGGAGGAGTGGCAATCGCCGCCATTCCCGACTCGAGCGGCACATTCCGCGGTTGCGTAAACATTGCCAGTGGCGTGGTTCGGCTTCTGCCCAACAGCTTGCCCGCGCCCTACAACGACTGCATCACATCCAGCGTGATCGCCGTCAACGATCTGCCACCTTTCATGGCCGAGGTCGCGGTCAGCTGGAACCAGCAGGGTCCTAAAGGGGACATTGGCTTGACGGGCGGCCAGGGTCCCAAGGGCGACACCGGCTTGACCGGCCCGCAAGGTCCCAAGGGCGACACCGGCCTGACAGGCGCTCAAGGTCTCAAGGGCGACATCGGCCTGACAGGCGCTCGGGGTCCCAAGGGCGACACCGGCGCGCAGGGTCCGCAAGGGGTGGCGGGACCGCCAGGACCTTCAGGATCCGGCGGCGGAACCGCCTATACGCGGACTTTGAACGTAACTGTCCCATTTAGTAGCTCAACACCCGTCATGTCGTTGACGCTGCCCGCCGGCATTTACGTTGTACAGGCCAAATTCGGGGTTAGCAATTCCAACCTATCCAGCGGGAATATCACTTGCACCATCTCCAGCCAAACGGTCTTCTGGAGTGAGATCGATCGAACCAATGTCACCGTCAGCGCGAGTATCGGTTCGGGTTTTAACAAGGTACCTGGCCAGGCGACGGTGTCCCTGCTTGGCGTCGTATCGTCCACTACTACGGCGCCAACCCTGGTCGTCAGCTGCTCAGTCGACAACGGGACTCAATTCACGGTCACAGGCGGTACGTTTGTCGCCATGACGGCGGGTACTCTCACAGCCATCTAATCACGCCTTCGACAGCCTGATCACGCCAAACACCAAGAGCCCCTCGCAAGCGCGAGGGGCTCTCTTTCTAAGCGAACGTTTGGCGCCAAACCGACCGAATTTCGCGAACCATGGGTGCGTCTGGCGGGTGGTCTCATGCGGTGGGCGCAACACCGGCTACCGTCAGCGCCCATCCTCGCGTGCTTTCGTCCTTGCAAAGGCACCGTTGGTGCCAGACGGACCGAATCGGCGAATTCAAAGGCAGCGTTGGTGCCAGAAGTGTCGAATCCAGCGCTTCCAGGCAGGTTTGTCCGGCCAGGCGGGCGGCTCACCCAGTTCCCCCCCTTGGATAACGCCCCGTTCT
>Ga0209011_1000026_pt1 | contig 118021 bp, 113 predicted proteins | sample BlaSpr_A8_OM1_M3_FD_187986 | JGI IMG/M metagenome (GOLD analysis project Ga0209011, IMG submission 187986) | Forest soil microbial communities from Thunder Bay, Ontario, Canada - Black Spruce, Ontario site 2_A8_OM1_M3 (SPAdes) (version 2) | ecosystem: Environmental > Terrestrial > Soil >...
CGAGGTAGCGTCTCATCTCGTTTAAAGAGCTAAGGATCAACGATCAGATCCGGAGCTCGGAAGTTCGGCTGATCGATGACCAGAACAACCAGTTGGGAGTGCTCTCTCTGGACGCCGCTCTGCGCATCGCAAGCGAGAAAGGACTCGACCTCGTTGAGGTGGCGCCGCAAGCGAGCCCGCCGGTCTGCCGTCTGATGGATTACGGACGTTACAAGTTCGAGACCATCAAGAAGGAAAAGGACCAGCGCCGCAAGCAGAACGTCACCAAGCTCAAGGAGATGAAGCTGCGGCCCAAGGTCGCCGAGCATGATTTCCAGACCAAGTTCAAAGGTTTGAAGCAGTTCCTAGAAGCTGGAGAGAAGGTAAAGGTGACGATCATGTTCCGGGGCCGCGAGATGGTCCATCAGGATATCGGGCGAAGGATTCTCGACCGTGTCGCGGATGACGCGAAGCCGTTCGCCGTCGTTGAGAGAGCGCCCTTGCTCGAGGGCAAGAACCTGTTCATGATCCTTGCGCCCAGCCGCCAGGGCGCCCCCGTCAAGGAGACTGCCGCCAGTGCCTAAGCTCAAGACCCAGAAGGGCCTCGCCAAGCGGATCCGCGTGACGGGAACCGGCAAGCTCATGCGCGCCAGCGCGTTCAAGAGCCACCTGCTGCAGCACAAGTCGGCAAAGCGCAAGCGCAAGTACGAGGACAAGCAGGCTGTCTCGAAGTCAGACAGCAAGACGGTCCGCAGGGCACTCGGACTCTAGATGGCACGCGTCAAGCGAGGCGTACCCGCCCACCGCCGCCACAAGGCGATCCTCGATCGCGCTAAAGGTTTCCGGCTTTCCAAGAAGCTCTTGTTCCGCCCCGCCAATGAGGCGGTTCTGCACGCTCTGGCTTACGCCTTCCGCGACCGGAGGCGCCGCAAGCGCGAGATGCGGGCTCTGTGGATCGCGCGCATCAACGCCGCCTCGCGACAGTCGGGGCTGCCCTACAACAAGCTGATGCACGGACTTCGGGTGGCTGGAGTAGAGATCGACCGCAAAATGCTGGCTGACCTGGCCGTGCGCGACAGCGGTTCCTTTGCCCGGCTGGTCGAGGTTGCCAAAAAAGCACTTTAGGAGCCAAGCGCGGCCGCGTCGGCGGATCTGCGCCGTCTATGCTCGCCGAATGCCAGCGTCGACTCCTGCGCGCGTTCGGTCAGCAGCCCCGCATCCACAGTGCGGGGACCCCGCACGTTTGCGCTCCCTCACGTGCTCGTCGTCTCCTTGGCCTCGGCGGCCTATCCGACGCAGCTCTCGCCGCCGGACCGCGCTTGTCTCCTGATCAACTGATCTCAAGCCCGGAAAACGAGATCGTCCGCCGCTTACGGCATCTCGCCCAACGGCGCGAGCCAGGCCTTGTCCTCCTGGAGGGTCCACGCGTGCTCGCCGAAGCGGAAGCCGCCGGCCTCGAGTTCGAGCTGGTGGCGGTGCGCGAGGGTGACGAGTACACCAGCCGGTCCGGCAAGCACGTCACCCTCAGTCGTGGAGTCTTTCGCGCTGTCACGCAGACCGTCACGCCTCAGGGGGTGATCGCGATCGCAAAACTGGACGAGGCGGACGCCAAAACCGCGCTTGCGGCGGCTCGCCGGCGCGGCTGGCCGCTGGTCGTGCTGGATGGCGTGCAGGACCCGGGCAACGTCGGCGCGATCTGCCGCACCGCCGCTGCCGCCGGCGCCCCCGCGCTCGCGGTGCTCGAGGGCTCGGCGGATCCCTATGGCGCGAAAGCGGTGCGTGCCTCGGCTGGAAACGTGTTCCGGCTCACCGTCGCCCGCGCCACCTGGAAGGACCTCGCGGGACTCGACGGGTACGGTGCGGCTGCCTCGGGCGGCCGATCCCTCGGCGATGCGCCAGTAGAGAAAGCGGGCATGATCGTGCTCGGCAGTGAGGCACATGGACTTTCTCGATCCGACCTCAAGCTCGTCACCGTTCGCCTCAGTGAAGGGGTCGAGTCGTTGAACGTCGCCGCTGCGGCCGCGCTGATCCTGTTCGAAGTCAAGCGCCGGCTGGCGGCATGAGCGATCCGTCCGCGCTGAGCTCCGCAGCGCTCGCGGCCGTCGCCAAGGCGCAGACCGAGGCCGAGCTCGAAGCCATCGCGCTGGAGTATCTGGGCCGCAAGAGCGGGCGTATCAGCACGCTGCTATCCGGGATCGGCAAGCTGGAGCCGGCCGAGAGGGCAAAACTCGGCCAGGCTGCCAACGAGGCGAAGGACGCGATCGAAGCGGGGCTGGCCACGCGCAAGGCTGAGCTCAAGGTCGCGCGCCTGGCCGACATCGTCGAGACCGAGGCGATCGACATCACGTTCCCCGGACCTGCGCTCGGCCGAGGTCACATCCACGTCCTCACCCAGGTCCGGCGGCAGATCGAGACCGTGCTGGAAAGCCTCGGCTACCAGGTCGAGTCCGGTCCCGAGGTGGAGACGGAGTGGTACAACTTCGAAGCTCTCAACATTTCCGCGGGCCACCCGGCGCGCGAGAACTGGGACTCCTTCTACTTCACGCCCGAGCTGCTCCTGCGTGCACACACCTCGCCGGTGCAGATCCGCGCGATGCAGCGGATCAAGGAACCGCCTATCTACATCATCACGCCGGGACGCTGCTACCGCCGGGACGCGCCCGAGGCGACGCGCCTGCCGTACTTCAGCCAGGTGGAAGGGTTGGCGGTCGACAAGGCCCTGACTGTCAGTGACATGAAGGGCACGCTCCTCTACATGATCCAGTCCCTGTACGGAAACGAGCGCAAGGTGCGTGTGCGCCCGAGCTACTTCCCGTTCACGGAGCCGAGCTTCGAGTTCGATGTGTCGTGTGGGATTTGCAACGGAATGGGATGCAAGAGCTGCCGGCACAAGGGCTGGCTCGAGGTCGGCGGCTGCGGCATGGTCCACCCGCAGGTCCTGCGCAATGGCGGGATCGATCCAACCAAGTGGAACGGCTACGCATGGGGATTCGGCATCGAGCGCATGGCGATGTTGAAGCACGACGTGGATGACATCCGTCTGTTCTACGAATCCGATTTGCGCTTCCTCGAGCAGTTTTGATGGGAAGAGTCATTGCTTCCCCGCTTGCGGGGAAGGTGGCGCGCGAAGCGCGCCGGATGGGGAGCCGGGTCTGACCAATGCGAATTAGCTACGAATGGCTCGGTGATTTCCTGGACCTGGCCGACGTGTCACCCAAAGATGCGGCGGCCGTCTTGACACGTCTCGGCATCGAGGTCGAATCGCTGACGTTCGTCGACCTCTCCCAGATCCTGATCGGCAAGGTCCTCGAGCAGATCCCGCATCCAAAGTCGAACAAGCCGTTGTGGGTGCACCAGGTCGACATCGGCGGCGGGCGGGTCCAGCAGATCATCGCGGGCGCGCCCAATGCCGTGGTGGGGACCCTGGTCCCGGTGGCGCTGCCGGGCACGACCGTGCCCAACGGCACCACTGTGAAGGACATGAACATTGCGGGCTACAAGGCCGCCGGGATGCTGTGCTCCGCTTCGGAGCTGCTGATCAGCGACGACCATTCCGGCATCCTGATCCTGGACGTCGGCACACCGGGTGATCCGCTCACGACTGTCATCCCAAACCAGGCGATCCTGGAAGCCGAGGTCACATCCAACCGTCCCGACTGCATGGGGCATCTGGGCGTGGCTCGCGAGCTGGCCGCAGGCCTCGACCGGCCGCTGAAGCGCGACTTCATGCCCTCGTTCACGGGCACCGGCAATCCGCCGGGTCGCGAGCTGGTCAAGGTCGCCATCGATGATCCCGACCTGTGCAGCCGGTACATCGGCTGCGTGGTCAAGGGCGTGAAGGTCGGTCCAAGCCCTGACTGGCTTCAGCGTCGCCTTCGCGCTTGTGGCGTGCGGCCGATCAACAACATCGTCGACATCACGAACTACGTGCTGCTCGAATACGCGCAGCCACTTCATGCCTTCGACCTCGCCAAGCTTGCCGGCCCGGAGATTCACGTCCGGCGTGCCAACGACGGCGAGAAGCTCCTGTGTCTGGATGGAATCGAGCGCGCTCTGACTCCTGACATGCTGGTCATCGCTGATGTGCAGAAAGCGGTAGCCATCGCCGGTGTGATCGGCGGGGAAGAGACCGCCGTCGGTCCGGAAACCACCGACATCCTGCTCGAGTCGGCGACCTTCAGCGGCCCGAGCATTCGACAGACGGCACGAACTCTTGGGCTGCGCACCGAAGCGTCGGCTCGTTTCGAGAGGGGACTGCCGCCCGAGCTCGCGCTGGCCGGGGCGCGCCGAGCCGCGTCCCTCATCGCCGAGCTCGCGGGCGGCACTGTGCACCGGGAATGGCCAGACGTGTATCCGCGCCCGCAAGAACCGGTTCGGATCAGGCTCCAGCCGTGGCTGGTGGACGAGGTGCTCGGCGTTCATGTCCCGCTCGAGGATTCGGAAGCAATCCTCATCCACCTCGGTTTCCACGTCAAAGTCCTCGGCGACGGCGAGTGGGACGTCTTGCCGCCGGTATTCCGCCTGGACGTAACGATTCCCGAGGACCTCGTCGAGGAGGTCGGTCGCGTGTGGGGCTACGACCGGGTTCCGCCGACCCTGCCGGGCCGCCGCCACGAAACGTGGAAGCCGCTCGTGCCCAGCATCGACCGCCGTCTCGATTCGGCACGCGAGGTGCTGGTCGGAGCCGGCTTCACCGAGACATGGAATCCCGCTCTGGTCTCGGGTCGCAAGCTGGAGGCTCTGCGGGTCGCCGCCTACGCAATGCGTGTGGCGAACGCATTGAGCGACGACATGGACACGCTGCGCACCTGGCTGCTGCCATCCCTGGTCGACGTCGTCGCTTTGAACCGTGACCGCGGGAGGGACGACGTTCTCGTGTTCGAGGTCGCGACCGCCTTTCTGGCGAAGGTGGGGGAGAAGAACAGCCAACCCGAAGAACCGCTCCGCCTGGCCGCCGTGGCGACTGCCGGTAACACCGCCGAGTCGGGACGCGAGGCTTTCTACAGGCTGAAATCCGTGCTGGACGGCTGCGTCGAGGCGTTGTCAGCCCCGGCGCTGACCTATCAGCGCGGTGCCGCGGAGGTGTTTCATCCCGGTCGCTGCGCAGCTGTGACCCTGGAGGGGCGCCAGCTCGGCTACCTGGGTGAGCTGCACCCGTCGGTGGGCACGACTCTCCACGTCGAAGGCCGGTTGGTGGCCTTTGAGATCGACGTCGAGGCGTTGCTGGCCGCCTCGCAAATTCGCCGCGCCCAGTCTCTGCCGAGGTACCCGTCGGTCGACCGCGACCTGGCCGTTGTGGTCGAAGACCATGTCGCTGCGAGCGCGGTCCTGGCGACCATTCACGAGTTCGCCGGCGAGCTACTCGTCCTGGCGCGTGCCTTTGACGAATACCATGGCTCCCAAGTTCCGGAGGGATACAAGAGCATCGCATTCACCTTGACTTTCCGAAGCCCCGAGCGCACCCTGACGGACGCTGAAGTGGAGAAAGTGATGAACGAGATCAGATTGGCGCTGGAAAAGCGGCACCGCGCCAGGTTCCGCTAAAACGCCGGTTAAGCGTCAAATGCATACCGCCACCGCGATTTCGGACGGGAAAGGAAGGGACATTAAATAGTGACCTGGATGGATTTGGTCGTGATCTTGCTCCTCGTCGCCTACGGCGTCGGGGGTTACTTCTCCGGTGTGCTTCGGCGACTGATCGGATTCATCGCCATGTACGCGGGGCTGTTCGCCGCGACCCACATGGGGCTGCAGGCCGGCGGCATCCTGCAGACATCATCCAATTTGGACACGCCCGACGCCCGGCTCTACGGGTTCTTCGGGATCCTGGTCGCGGTTCTCTTGATCGTCGAGGTCGGGAGTCAGATCGCCCATCACCAGATCCAGATCCCCGCGCTTGTTCTGAACCGAACGCTCGGAGTGGCGGTCGGGTTGATCACCGCCATCGCCCTGTCAGTGGTCATCGTGTACGAGCTGGGGTATGCGGGCAGGCCGTTCCACGAATCTCAGCTCAGCGCCAAGCAGCTGCAGATCCGCGATGCCTATGAAGGATCACGCGTCGTGGCTCCAATCGTGAGAGCAATCCAGAAGCCGATCATCGCCTTGCTCCAGCCGGCTTTGCCGAGCGATCCACAGATCTACTTCAGTCGCGACCCCGTCAACCAGTAGCGACACCTTGACGGGGGAGTTCTTCCAGCGCCTGCAGGAGCGGGCGGTTGAGATCCACATTGCGGAGCACCTGAAAGCTCGCCTCGCGCGCGGCGACAAGCTCAGAGTCAAGCTCGGGCTCGATCCCACCGCTCCTGACCTGCACGTCGGTCACCTCGTCGTGCTCGACGCGCTGCGCTCTTTCCAGGACGAAGGGCACACTGTCGTCCTCATCATCGGCGACTACACCGCCCTCATAGGCGACCCAAGCGGGCGTTCCGAAACCCGCCCGGTGTTGAGCCCAGACCAGGTGGAGGCCAACGCGAAGACCTACTTCGAGCAGGCCTTCCTCGTCCTTGATCGCGATCGCACCGAGGTGCGCTACAACTCCGAGTGGCTTGCACCGATGACGGCGGCTGACATCCTCCGTCTCATGGGCAAAGCAACTCTTCAGCAGGTGCTGCAGAGAGAGGACTTCTCCGACCGGTTCAAACAAGGCGCCGCGATCGGTGCTCACGAGATCCTTTATCCGTTCAACCAGGCATACGACTCGGTGGCGGTGCGCGCAGACGTGGAGATCGGCGGGACCGACCAGCTGTTCAACCTCCTGTTCGGCCGGGAGATCCAGAAGGCGTACGGCCAGGAGCCGCAGGACATCGCGGTGTTTCCCCTCCTCGAGGGAACCGACGGCGTGCAGAAGATGAGCAAGTCGCTGGGCAACTACATCGGGATCAACGAGCCGCCGGAGCAGATCTACGGCAAAACGATGTCCATCCCCGACGCGCTCATCGAGAAATATGTCCGGCTGATCTCAGGCTCTGATGCGAAGCAGCAGGCCGAGGTGCTGGCAATGAAACCGCGCGACGCGAAGGCCGCGCTGGCACGCCAACTGGTGAAGCGCCTTCATGGCGAGGAAGCTGCCGCACGAGCCGAGGCCGACTTCGACAGCAAATTCAGGAAGCGCGAGCTGCCGGTCTCAGTTGAAGAGCAGCATTTTGCTGAGGCCCGAAACGTCGTCGATGTCCTCGTCGAGGCGAAGCTGGCGAAGAGCCGGAACGAAGCGCGACGGCTTATCGAACAGGGCGGCGTCCGCGTGGACGGCCAGAAGGTCGACTCCGATTACGAGTTCAGCACTGAGGGGGTGCTGCAGGTCGGGAAAAGAAACTTCGTTCGAATACGCCTGCGATAGAATGGGCGAAAGCATGTTCGCAGGGGTCATCTAAATGTCTGGTCATTCGAAATGGGCCGGCATCAAGCACAAAAAAGCCATAGTCGACGCCAAGCGTGGACAGGCGTTCACGCGGGCCAGCCGTGAGATCACCATCTCGGCCAAAGAAGGCGGAGGCAACCAGGAAGGCAACTTCCGGCTGCGGCTTGCCGTCCAGAAAGCTCGAGAGATCAACATGCCGGCCGACAAGATCCAGAACGCGATCAACCGCGGGACGGGCGACCTCGGCGGCGAGCGGATGGAAGAGGTTCGCTACGAGGGATATGGGCCGGCCGGTGTGGCGGTCATGGTCGACGCTGTCACCGACAATCGCAATCGCACCGGAGCATCGATCCGGCACCGCTTTGCCAAGCTCGGCGGCAACCTCGGCGAGTCGAACTCCGTCGGCTGGATGTTCGCGCGCAAAGGCGTGATCGCCGTCAATGCAGGCAAGCAGGATCCCGAAGAGGTCGGCCTCGCCGCGATCGAGGCGGGCGCCGACGACGTGCAGGTCGAAGGCAAGTCGGTGGAGGTGACCACGTCGCCCAACAACTTCGAGAAGGTGAAGGCGGCGCTGGAGCAGCTCGGCGTCACCATCGAGAATGCCGAGATCACGATGCAGCCCCAGCAAACAGTGCCGGTCGGCGAGGACAAGGCAGTCGCGGTGCTGAAGCTCATGGAATCCCTCGAGGAGGACGACGACGTCCAGCAGGTTTACGCCAACTTCGACATCCCAACCAACGTCCTAGAACGCGTCTCAGCACAGGTGTAACCCGTGGTGGACAAGTGCCTGGTAGCCGCAACGGACTGATCCTCGGGATCGACCCTGGGCTCGCGAGCACAGGTTTTGCGCTGCTGTCCGAGCCCAACCTGGTGCTCTCCTGCAGCACCGTCGTGACTCGTCCTGGGCGCGACGGCGAGCGGTTGCTCATCATCACCCGCCACCTTCGCCAGCTGCTCGACGAGCACCCGCCTGGGGAGGCATCGCTGGAAGAGCTGTTCATGGGTCGCAACGCAACGAGCGCCATTGCGGTGGCGCAGGCACGTGGAGCGATCCTTGCAGTGCTCGAGGAGAGAGGCGTCCCGGTCTTCGAGTACAAGCCGAGCCAGGTCAAGGTCATCCTCACCGGCTTTGGCAACGCGGACAAAGCGCAGATTGCGCGCATGCTCGCGGCGCAGGTGAAGGTTCCCGAAGGGCGCATGGACGACCATGCACGTGACGCCATCGCAATCGCCATATGTCACGCCCGCAGCCGCCGCTTCGCTGCAGCGGTTCCGCCGCCCGGTGCGCGCAGGGCGCAATTCTCTTGATCGCACATCTGAGCGGCTTGGTGCGGCGCGCCGGACCTGACTTTGTGGTGGTCGACGTCGGCGGGGTCGGTTACATGGTCAGCATCGCAAGCGGGACTCGCCAGCAGCTTCCGCCGCCCGGCGGGGCAATCGACCTGCACATCCATACGCAAGTCCGTGAAGACCAGCTCGCGCTCTACGGCTTCATCTCCGTGGAAGAGTTGGATATGTTCGAGATGCTGATTCAAGTCGATGGAGTCGGCCCCAAAGTCGGCCTCAACATCCTGAGCGCGGCGAGCCTCGACGTCCTCAAGCGCGCGATCGTCGCCGAGGATCCATCGCCCATCCGCCGAGCGAGCGGAGTGGGGCCGCGCACCGCGGCAAAGGTGATCATCGAGCTGAAGCCGCGCCTCGACGCGCTCGCGGACCTGGAGGTGGTCCCGCGGGCCGCCGCGATCGCCGGCAACGGCGTCGTGCCGAAGGAGGTCGAGTCGGCGCTGCGCAACCTCGGCTTCTCGTCGCAGGAAGCTCGGACCGGCATCGAATCGGTGGACTGGAAATCGACTCCTTCCACGCAGGAAGCCCTCGCGGTCGCGCTCAAGGCTCTGGGAAGGAAATGAGCGACGTAGTCCTCGACGCGCGGGCGGATGACGAACAGTTCGACCGGACACTTCGCCCGCGTCTCCTTTCCGAGTACGTGGGTCAGGAGCAGGTGCGCGAGAACCTGAGCATCCTGCTCGAGGCAGCCCGTCGCCGGGACGAACCGGTGGAGCATGTCCTCCTGTGCGGTCCGCCAGGCCTCGGCAAGACCACGCTGGCGCACATCATCGCCAACGAGCTGGGCGTGGCGATCAAGGTGAGCTCTGGACCCGCGATCGACCACCAGGGCGCGCTTGGTTCGATCCTGCTGAACCTGACCACGCGTGACGTCTTCTTCATCGATGAGATCCACCGCTTGAACGCCGTCGTCGAGGAGTCGCTCTACCCGGCGCTGGAGGATTTCCGCTTTGACGCTGTGCTCGGAAAGGGGGTGGGGGCGAGCGCGGCCACGCTGCCGCTTCCGCATTTCACGTGTGTCGGCGCGACCACCCGTCAGGGCCTCCTCAGCGGCCCGCTCCGCGATCGGTTCGGAGCCGTCTACAGGCTCGACTTCTACACGAAGGCCGAGCTCGAGCTGATCGTCACCCGATCGGCACGCATCCTCGACATCGAGCTCCCGGCCACTTCGGTTTCGGAGATTGCGCGCCGCTCGCGCGGCACGCCCCGCATCGCCAACCGCCTATTGCGGCGGGTGCGGGACTTCGCTCAGGTGCGAGGGGACGGCCGCGGCACGCTGGAAATCACCAAGCAGGCGCTGGCCATGCTGGAGATCGACGAGATCGGTCTCGAGCCGGTGGATCGCCAGCTCCTCCAGACGCTGATCCTGAAGTTCAAGGGAGGCCCGGTCGGCCTGGACACCATAGCCACCTCGCTGGCCGAGGAGCCTGAGACCATCGAAGACGTCCACGAGCCCTATCTCATTCAGATCGGGTTCCTGGCGCGGACCTCTCGCGGCCGCGTCGCGACCGAGCTCGCCTACCGGCACCTCGGCATCACCCCACCAGATCCCGGGCCGCAGCAGACCCGACTGCTGTAGATGGATTGTTGGCGGGGCTCCGCCATGCCAACCGAGTTGGTCGTCTCCCCCTACTGTTGAGCCGTGCAGGACGTAGGGCGCTTGCTCCTGGTCTTTGGCGTGGTGCTGGCCGTGATCGGCGGAGGCCTGATGTTCTTCGGCCGGTTCCATTTACCGGGCGACTTCACCTTTCGTAGCGGGAACGTGACCGTCTACGTTCCGATCGCCACCAGCATCATCCTGTCGCTTGTCCTGACGGTTGTTCTGAATTTGTTCTTCCGGCAGCGATAGACCAAATTCCCCAGGGTGCCCAGAAGTCGCTTTGCGACCGCGCGCTGAAGAGTACCGGCGGTGGTCGTGTGTCAAAGCTCTGGCTGGTCCTCCTGTCGGGCCATTTCCAGTGATCCGCCTAGTAATACGAACGGAGATTCACTCTCGCCCAGACATCGCGGTCAAGCTTCCGGCCTGGCAGCGTTAGCCGGGCACTCCGTAGACTGATCGGCTGCCGTGCAGTTAGTCCTCAGCTGGCCCGTTCGTGTGTTCATCGTCTTGGTGCTGGCCTTTTCCCTCTTTGTTGACGGGGCCGGCTATGTCTACCGCATAGCCAACCACTACCCGCTGACGGGTAACGTCCCCGGCCTGCCGCCGAACTTCGGTGGCTGGCAGCTCTACATCCACCGAGGCCTCGACCTCGCGGGCGGCACGCACATCGACTACAGGCTGATCAACTTTCCGCCCGGACAGTCGCGCGCCGACGTCCAGAAGAGGACCATCGACGTGATCAACAAGCGCGTGAACGCTCTGGGCGTCAGCGAGCCTGAAATTCGTGGGGCTGGCACCAACTACGACCGGATCACAGTCGACCTCGCCGGCGTGACCGCCGACCAGGCGCAGAAGACCATCGGCGCGGTTTCCAAGCTGGTCTATACGAAATGGGTAAAGGACGACAAGGTAACCAACGGCCCGCAGGCGGGTTTCAGACCGGCTTTCACTGGCTTGACGGGAGACGACATCCAGAGCGCGACCGCCACCATCGACCAGAACGGCGTGGGTTGGGTGGTCAACGTCAGCTTCACATCGCGTGGCGGTGGTCTCTTCGCCGACCTGACACGCGCTAACGTCGCCGCTTGCCCGGGTGCGGGCGGGAACTGTGCGGAGCGGCACCTTGCCATATGGCTGGACCTCACGCAGAAGGACATCGACAACTGGGCCGACCCTAATTACGTCTCCAAGGTTTCCCGGCCGTACGACAGCGCCTGCCTGGCCGCTCAGACGCCGGACACGATCTGTGGCAAGTTCCTGACCGACCCGGTCACCCTCACCGAGATCACGGGTGGTCAGGCGGTGATCAGCGGCGGCTTCACCCAGCAGAGCGCTCAGGACCTCGCGACCGGCATCAACTCCGGGTCGCTGCCAGTCGACCTCCAGGTGCTTGACGTCATCCAGGTCGGTTCAACGCTCGGCGCGGAGTCGGTCAAGCTCAGCATCGCGGCCGGGCTTCTCGGTCTGTCGATAGTGGTGATCTTCATGATCCTGTACTACCGCGTGCCCGGGCTTCTCGCGAGCATCGCCCTGCTCTTTTACGCCGCTGTGATCCTGGCCCTCTTCAAGGTGATTCCAGTCACCGTGACTCTTGCCGGCATCACCGGGTTCATCCTCTCGGTGGGCATGGCCGTCGACGCGAACGTCCTGATCTTCGAACGCTTCAAAGAAGAGGTGAGGGCGGGTCGCACCATCGCCGCCGCCGTCGATGCTGCAGTCCGGCGCGCTTGGCCCGCCATCCGCGACTCGAACACCGCGACATTCGTCACCTGCGTGATCCTGGGCTTCATCGGGCCTGCGCAGGTCAAGGGCTTTGCCCTGACCCTCGGCCTCGGTGTCGCGATAAGCCTGATCTCCTCGATCATCGTGACCCACAACCTGCTCGCCATCGTCATGACAGGCAGCGCGTTCCGGCGGCCGGCGCTCATGGGAGTCGACCGTGTCCGAAATGTCTGACATCGCGCAGGGGCAGCAGAGTGCGGACGTAACGCCAGAAGCGATTCCGGCTGCGACTCCTCAGCGCGAGCCCCGCGTCCGGAAGCTCAACATCATTGGGCGCCGCAACCTCTTCTTCTTTATCTCGCTGATCGTCATCATCCCCGGGATCATCTCGATGGCAACCCAGGGCTTCCTGCTCGGTATCGACTTCGCCGGCGGCACGGAGTTCACCGTAGCGTTCGCCAACCATCCATCCGTGACACAGGTTGAGCAGGCGGTCCTTACGGAGACGGTCCACGGCCAGAACATCGACGGCTCTGTCATCCAGACCGACCGCGGCGTCTTCATCATCCGCGCCAAGCCGATGCTGCCGGCGGAGCAGAAGATCGTCACGGACGATCTTGCCCAGAAGCTGGGGACGACTATCGACGTGCGACAGGTCCTCGAGGTCGGTCCCACCATTGCTGGGGAGGCGATTCAGTTCGCATTGCTAGCGGTCGTCCTGGCCTCTGTCGCCATCCTGTTCCTGCTCGCGATCCGGTTTCACAACCTGCCGGGTGGCTGGCGAGCCGGCTTTCAATTCGGTGGCTCGGCCCTCGCCGCCCTCCTGCATGACGTCTTCTTGCTGACCGGAATCTTTTCGATCATGGGCAAGGTCATGCACTGGCGGATCGGGGAGATCGACAGCTTTTTCGTCGTTGCCGTGCTCACGGTGGTCGGCTTCTCGGTCCACGACACGATTGTCGTTTTCGACCGGATCCGCGAAAACCTGAGGGTCAGCCAGCGGCTCTCTTTCGAGCAGGTGGTCAACCTCAGCATCATGCAGACGGCGGCGCGGTCCATCATCACGAGCTTCACCGTCGTCCTGGTGTTGGTGGCGATCCTGATCGCCGGTGGCTCGACGCAGAAGGGCCTGGCGCTCGCGCTGCTCATCGGCATCGTGTCCGGGACGTACAGCTCGATCTTCAACGCTGCGCCGCTGCTGGTCGTCTGGAGGCGGTTCCAGCCTCTCCGCTAGAGCCATCGCTCTGCTGGTAACGTGTGCTCAGACACCCTGACATGCCGACATGGCCAATAACGTCCATCAGAGAGCTGCTCGAGCCCACCGTCAAACACATGGGTTACGAGCTGTACTCGCTCGACCAGTCAGGTCACTCAGGACGCACGCTGCGCATCTCGATCGACCGCGATGAGCCGATCAAGATCGAGGATTGCGAACGCGTCAGCCGCGTCGTCGGGCCCTTGATCGATCATGCTGAGCTCATCGACGGTCCCTATGACCTGGAGGTCTCATCGCCCGGCGCCGAGCGCCCGCTGCGCAACCACGGAGAGTACGAAAGGTTCAACGGCAAGCGAGTCAACGTGCGTTATCGCAGCGGAGAGTCGGAGACGGTGGTCGAGGGTCAGCTCGTGGCCGTCGACGAAGCGGGCATCGCAGTGCAGGCGCTAGGTGCTCGGGGCCGGGCGCCGGTGATAGTTCATATCGGATGGAGTGACATTGTCTCGGGCAGGCTCGCGGTCTCCTTCTGAGCCCTCCACGGAGAGCCTGGGCGAAGCGCTGACCGCGCTTTGCGCCGAGGTCGGCATTCCTTTTGAGGAAATGCTGCACACGGTGGAAAGCGCGCTAGCCGTCGCCTACACGCGTGCGTTCAACCCCGTTGGACTAGTGACCGTGAAGCTCGACACCACGACGGGCGCGCTCGACGTGCAGAGCCGCACGGTGCGGCCTGACGGAGCCGAGATGATCGAGTCGCTGCCGTCCGAGCCCTTCAAGCGAATGGCGGCTCAGACGGCCAAGCACGCTGTGCTCCGCTACATCCACGAGCTGGAGCGCGAGAAGGTGATGCGCGATGTTGCGGAGCACAAGGGCGAGCTCGCCAGCGGCGTGGTGGATCGCTTAGAGGCCGGCACCGTCTTCGTCGACCTCGGTCGCATCGAAGGGGTGATGCCGCCCGAAGAGCAGATTCCGGGCGAGCAGCTTCACCCAGGGAAGCCGGTCCTGGTCGTCATCCTCGAGGCGCAGCGCAACCCCAAGCAAGCGCAGGTCCGTGTCTCACGCGCGGCCCGCTCGTTTGTCCACGGGCTCCTCGAAGCCGAGGTCCCCGAAATCAAAGCCGGCACCGTCCAGATCAAGTCCATCGCGCGCGAGCCAGGCCTCCGGACGAAGGTCGCGGTGGCGTCCACCGAGCCGGGCCTCGATCCGGTTGGCGCGTGCGTCGGCCCCAAAGGTGTGCGGCACCGCGCGATCCTGAGCGAGCTCGGCAACGAGCATGTGGACATCGTCCCGTGGTCCGATGACGCCGAAGTCTTCGTCGCCGCCTCGCTCGGGCCCGCCAAGGCGGAGGGCGTTTCGATCGATCGTGCGACGCGGACCGCGACGGTGCTCGTGCCGCGAGGGCAGCTGTCGCTGGCCATCGGTCGCGACGGCCAGAACGCCCGCCTCGCGGCCAAGCTGACCGGCTTCCGCATCGACATCAAGCCAAGCGAACCTGATGAGCCCGAAGCAGCGTCATGACATCCTCCCCACTGGTGGGGAGGGTGGCCCGGACGCAAAGCGTCCCGGCCGGGTGCGGACGCGGACTTGCGTAGGGTGCCGGGCGGAAACCAACAAGCGAGGGCTGATCCGCATCGTCCGCCGAGCTGACGGCGGCGCCGCGATCGACCGCACCGGGCGGGCGAGCGGGCGTGGTGCGTACGTCCATGACGACCCGGGTTGCCTGGAATTGGCCCGCAAAAAGCGTTCGTTGGACCGTGCGCTGCATACGGCAATCCAGGCGGAGTTGTGGGCGGAATTGAGCCACTAGCGGCCTCGGATGGGCCGGGCACCGCGGCGGCCTGCAATCGAGCGATCTGATACCCGCTTTTGCGTCGCGAATGCGGGTTTTGAGGGCAGAAGGATGCCCGCATCCGCGTCGCGAATGCGGGTTTCGGACGTGTCTCGGCAACCCGGGGACAGGACACCTTGGCCCTCTCCCTGGGGGGGAGACGGGATAGGCCTTCAGGTTTCGAATTCGCCCTGGACGGCATAATCATGAGTTCGGGCATGAAGTCACACGAACTCGCACGCGAACTTGGGATCAGTCAGAAGGAGCTGGTGAACTTTCTCCAGCAACGGCGACTGACGCGAAACGCTGCCGCGCCGCTGGCGCCGGGAGCGATCGAAGCTGCGCGTTCGGCGTTCAAACCAACCTCCGTCGCCGTGAAGGTCGAGGCCAACGGCGACCGGCGCGTCGTCCTGCCGCCGACACTGTCCGTGAAGGACCTCGCCGAGAAGCTCGGCGTGAGCCCGGTCGAGGTGATCAAGAAGCTGATGGCTTCGAAGATCCTGGCCACTATCAACCAGGTCATCGACTTCGCGACGGCGGAGATCGTCGCCGACGAGTTCGGCTTCACTGTCGAACCGGTGTTGAGCGAGGACGTGGTCGCCATCGAGTCCGCCGACGAAGGCGCCGTCGTTACGACATCGCGCGAGGAGCTCTTCTCGCTTGCCAACGAGGACCCGGCAAAGCTGGTGGTGCGGCCGCCCATCGTCACGGTGCTCGGTCACGTCGACCACGGCAAAACTTCGATCCTCGACGCGATCCGCAAAACGCGGGTGGCGGCAAAAGAAGCGGGAGGCATCACGCAGAGGATCGGTGCTTACAAGATCGAGACTGCCGATGGCCATCCCGTGGTCTTCATCGATACACCCGGCCACGAAGCCTTCACCGCGATGCGCGCCCGTGGCGCTCAGGTCACCGACGTGGTCGTCCTGGTGGTCGCCGCCGATGACGGCGTGATGCCGCAAACAGTTGAGGCCATCCACCATGCGCGCGCGGCGAAAGTGCCCATCATCGTCGCGATCAACAAGATCGACAAAGACGGGGCCAACCCTGACCGGGTGCACCAGGAGCTCGCCACCCAAGGCATCGTGACGCGCCACTACGGCGGCGAGCACGAGTGCGTCCACCTCAGTGCCAAGACGGGGAAGGGCATCGACGACCTGCTCACCACCATCGTCCTGTCCACCGACATCCTCGAGCTCAAGGCCAACCCGGACCGGAACGCGATCGGCACCATAGTCGACGCTCACCTGGAGCGGGGGAGAGGTCCAGTCGCGACAGTGCTCGTCCAGGCAGGCACCCTGAAGGTGGGCGATGACTTCGTGTGCGGCCACATCTACGGCCGCGTGCGCGCGCTGGCTGACGACCTCGGTCGCAGCGTCACGGATGCGCCGCCCGCAACTCCCGTGGTCGTGTCCGGTATGAGCGAGGTGCCGCAGGCGGGCGACATCTTCCAGGTCGTCGGCTCGGAAAAGGTCGCGCGCCAGATCGCCCTGACGAAGCTCGGCGAGAAGCGCACCCAGGAAGCGGCGAAGGACTTTGCTCCTCGCATCACCCTCGAAGAGCTGGCGCGACGCGCCAAGGAAGGCGAGGTCAAGGAGCTCAGCCTTGTCGTCAAGGCCGATGCACAGGGCACGCTCGAAGCGGTGCTCAGCGCCTTACAGAAGATCGAGGATCCCGTCGTTGCGATCAAGATCGTCGGCACCGGCGTCGGCGCGGTCAGCGACTCGGACCTTCTCCTTGCTGGAGTGTCGAACGCGATCATCGTCAGCTTCAACCTCAAGCCCACGCCCGCGTCCACCGCGGCTGCGGAGAGAGCGAAGGTTGAGGTTCGTTACTACGACGTCATCTACAAGCTGACAGAAGACGTCGAGCGCGCCGCCAAAGGTCTGCGCGAACCAACGTACCGTCAGATCCGCGAGGGTAAGGTCGAGGTCGTCACCCCGATCAAGATTCCCCGGCTCGGAGTCATTGCCGGAAGCCGGGTCCTGGAGGGCAAGGTCAGCCGTGGAGGCTGGGTCAAGCTGCTGCGGGGCAAGGAGCAGGTCTTCGAAGGAAGGATTAGCTCCCTCAAGCATTTCAAGGAAGACGTTCGAGAGATGCCGGCGGGGCAGGAATGTGGCATCGCTGTCGAGGGTTACGACTCGTTCGAGCCCGGCGACACGATGGAGACATACCGACTCGAGCGAGAAGAAATCTAGTTAGCAACGTGAAAGCGCGTTGTTGACTGCGGAGGTCGTCATGACCAGCTACCGCGCGGACCAGGTCGGAGAGCAAGTGCGTGAGGAGATCATGTCCATCATTCGGCGCGAGCTCAAGGACCCGCGGATCGGGTTCGTGAGCATCACTTCGGTCCGCATGTCGCCTGACCTCAGGTCGGCACGCGTGCGCGTCAGCGTGCTCGGCAACCCGGAGCAGCAGAAGGAATCGCTCGCCGGCCTCGTTTCCGCCAAGGGCCTCATCCGCCACGAGCTTGGGCGAAGGCTGCAAAACCTCAAGTTCTCGCCCGACATCCGCTTCGAGCTCGACTCTTCGATCGAGTACAGCGTGCATATCAACGAGTTGCTCAAAGAGGTGCTGCCCCACAACGGCACTCCAGGGACCCCCAAAGAGGAGACGAAGTCATAGCCAAGGCGAAGAAGACCGCAGACGTCTATGACGAGATCAAGGAGCTCATCGACGCCAACCAGGAGATCCTGATCTTCGGCCACAAGGATGCCGACGGCGACACCCTCGGGTGCAGCCTTGCGTTCGCTGAGGCTTTGCGCACAGCGGGCAAAGACGTTTGGGTGCTCATACCGCCACCCCTTCCTCAGATCTACGAGTTTCTGCCCGGCTTCAAAGAAATCCAGGCCGAGCCCCCGCACGGGGTCGACCCGCAGCTGGTGTTCTTCTTCGACTCGGGAAACCTCGAACGCTCAGGGAGCAGTGTCAAGCAGATCGCATCACACGCCACGATCGTGAACATCGACCACCATCCGTCGAACTCGAGGTTCGGAGACGTCAACGTCATCGAGTCCGATGCCTCGGCGGTAGGCCAGATGGTGATGGACATGCTGGATCACTTTGGTTATCCGTACACGCAAACAATCGCGACCAATCTCTATGTCGCGCTCCTGACGGACACCGGTGGATTCCGTCACGAGAACACGACCCCTCGCGCTCTGGAAGACGCCGCCAGGCTGGCCCGCCTCGGAGCGGACCCCGGTCACATCGCGACGCTGGTGTACAAGATGAGGCCCGAGACCACGCTGAAGCTCAGCGGTCTTGCCCTCGCCACCATGCGCGTCGAGATGGAGGGCAGGCTTGCCTGGGCCAAGGTGACACGCCGCATGCTGAAAGAGGCCAACGCGGTGATGGCCGAGTCCGAGGGCATCATCGACACACTCAACAGCATCGCCGGGCTCGAGCTCGCGATCCTCTTCAAAGAGGTCAACGACTCGCTGACCAAGATCAGCGTGCGCAGCCGTGGAGCCGTTGATGCCGCAGCGCTGTGCGCTTCTTTTGGAGGCGGCGGCCACATCCGCGCGGCGGGCGCGGAGATCGAGCGTCCGATGGACGATGCGGTACGGATGGTGCTGGCGGCCGCCAAGGAGGCGATCGTTGCCACCTCTCCTCAAAACTGAGGTCAAGGCTGGGCGGAGGGTTCCCACCTTTCCGACAGGCATCCTCAATGTCGACAAGGCGGCAGGGGATACCTCGTTCTCGGTCGTCAACCGGCTCCGCCGGCTGACCGGAGCCCACCGCGTCGGACACGCGGGCACGCTTGACCCGCTGGCCACAGGCGTCCTGCCGATCCTCTTCGAATCCGCCACCCGGCTCGCCGAGTTCGCCCTGAAGCTGCCCAAGACTTACGTTGCCGACATCCACCTCGGCTTCACCACTGCGACCGACGACGCGGAGGCCGAGCTGCAGCCGGTTGGGGATCCCAGCGGACTCACCGAGGCGGACCTGCTCGAGGGCCTGTCCGTATTTACGGGACGAATCCTGCAGGAGCCGCCCGCATTTTCTGCCGTCAAGGTCGAAGGCACGCGGGCCTATAAGCTCGCGCGTCGCGGCGACGAGCCAAAGCCCCGGGCGCGAGAGGTCGAGGTGTACGAATCGCGGCTGCTCTCTTTCACACCCGGCTCGAATGCGGTGGCACGCGTCGAGATTCGATGCGGAAGCGGGACATATCTCCGGTCGATCGCGCGGGATCTCGGCCGCAACTTGAGCGTCGGCGGGTACCTTGGGCGCCTCGTCCGGACCGCGTACGGCTCCCTGACCATCGAGGCGTCGGTGCCCGCAGGTCAGCTCAACACCGCTGACGACGTGCGGGCCCGGCTGCTTCCGGCCGAAGTCATACTGCCGGACATGGAGCAGGTCCAGCTCAACGTCGAACAGGAGGCCATGGTTCGCCAGGGCCGTGCGGCGCGTGTCTTTCCAGAGCCGGGCCAGGGCCTGCTTCGCGCCCACGATTTGGCCGGCCGCCTGGTCGCGCTCGGACACGCCGATCCCTTGCGGCGCACATTCGTGCCCGACAAGGTGCTCAGCTAAGGAGACCACCCTGAAGGTCCATCTGGGACTTCCCACGAGCCCGATCGGGCCAGTGGCGCTCACTATCGGCAGCTTCGACGGCGTGCACCTCGGGCACGTCGACGTCATTCAGCACGTCGTCGCTGCGGCGAAGGCGGATGAATCCCAATCGGCACTCATCACATTCGAGCCGCATCCACGCAGCGTCCTCGATCCCGCCAACAGCCCGCAGTCGATCACCACCCTTCAGGAAAAGCTCGCGCTGATCGAGGCGACGGGGATCGAGCACGCCATCGTGATGCGGTTCGACCGCGAGCTTGCCTCGCTCTCGCCGCAGGAGTTCATCGACCGGCTTTCGTCGGTGATGGACATTCGGCACTGGGTCATCGGCTACGACTTCGCGTTCGGACGCGGTCGCACAGGCAACGCGCAATGGCTGCGCGAGCACGGGAAGGCTTCGGTCGACGTCGTTTCACCATTCCTTCTCGATGGGCGCGAGCTCCACAGCTCGGAGGTGCGCAAACTCATCACGGCCGGCGACGTCGAGCACGCGAACCGCCTGCTCGGGCGCGAGTACGCGATGGCCGGACCGGTCGAGGCGGGGGACAGGGTCGGCCGGCAGCTGGGCTTTCCGACGGCGAACATCGGGGTCGAGCCGAACAAGCTGATCCCGGCTTTGGGCGCATACGCTGGGCGCGCGCGCTCGGCGGAGGGTGAGTTTGTCGCAGCGCTTTCGGTTGGCTACCGCCCCACCTTTGGCGGCACGCAGCTGCGCGTCGAGGCGTTCCTGCTGGACTTCGAAGGCGACCTCTACCAGAAGCGGATCGAGCTGACCTTTGTGCGGTACCTGCACCCTGACATCAAATTTCCAACCACCCAGGACCTCGTGACCCAGCTCCATCAGGATGTCGCCGATACGCGCCGGATCGTCGGACGATGACCAAAGTCCTGGTCATCGGAGGCGGGATCGCGGGGTACTGCGCCGCGATGGCGGCTCGGCGCGATGGAGCTGAGGTCACCGTGGTCGCCAAGGCACCGGGCGCGACCGCGCTCTACGCCGGCGGGATGGAGGTGATCGACGACCTGGATGAGGTCCTTGCCCGTCAGCCGCACCATCCGATCACGAGGCTCGGACTCGATTCGGTCCGATTGGCGACAGAGCTCGATACCGCGATCAACACTCTGCAGCTCGCGCTCGATAAGGAAGGCTTGAAATTCGAAGGCTCCTGGCGAACCCGAGGTCTGTATGCGGATATCCATGGGCTCGCCCGGCCGGCCAACATCGTCCCGGCCTCGGTGGCCGCAGGCGAGCTGCGCGCCCTCGCCGGCCGGCGGGTGGCGGTCATCGGTGTGAAAGAGGTCGGCGACTACGACGCCGCCTCGACAGCGCAAGCGCTCAAGGAGCTCCACGGCATCGACGCATTTCCAGAGGAGGTGAGCATCCCGGAGCTTCCGCAGGCAGCTTCCCTCACCGACCTGTACGGCAGGCGCGCGCCGCAGCCATCGCGAACCCGGACTATCGCGAACGCCTATCCGCCCGGCTTCACGAATCTGCCCCCGGGCAGCTTCGAGCTGCTGGCTTCGCCACCTTCGCCGCACGGCTGGCGATTGCAGCAGGCGCTTGCTCTCGGCATCGTGAGGGGACATGTCACCTCCTTTGAAACGGCACGAGGCCGCGTCGTCTCGGCTCGCGCGGGCGACCGCACATTTCGCGCCGACGCGTTCGTGTTCGCCGCCGGCCACCACATAGGGGGCGGACTGGACGGCGGGCGCCTGACCAGCGAGCCGCTCTTGAAGCTCGGCGTTTATCACGACGGCACGCCAGTCACGCGCATGGGCACGCGACTTCAGCACCTGCAATACCTGGACCCGGCCGAGGAGCTTCGGAGCGGCCTCTCGACGGACAAGGGCCTTCATCCTCTGGACGAGAACGGTGAGGTCCCTTACTCGAACCTCTTCGCCGCGGGCGCGGTTCTCGGCGGATACGACTACAGCGGCCCCTGCGGATTCGGCGTGCCGATCCTCACGGGCTGGCTAGCGGGGCGTTGGGCGGCCAGGCAGACGTGAAGACGGAGCTGGAAAAGATCGTCGGGCCCGCGGGGCTCGACGAGCGGCCGGTGCGCGACACCTGGCCTCTCGCGATCATGGACGAGCGCGCCGGTAAGCCGGCCCCACGCGTGCTGGTCGCACGCCCCGCCGACCGCGAGCAGGTCGCGGCCATTCTTCGCTGGGCAGGTCTCAACGGTGTCAGGGTGAGCCCTATGGGCGGCGGCACCGGCGTGTGCGGCGCGCTGTCCCCTGAAGCCGGCGAGGTCGTGCTCGACATGAGCGCCTTCGACCGCATCCTCGAGGTCCACGAGACGAATCTGATGTGCCGCTGCGAGGCAGGCGTCAACGGACTCGTCCTGGAAAAGCATCTGAACGAAAAGGGGTTGACTCTCGGACACTTTCCCAGCTCATTGCCGGGGACGACAGTGGGCGGCCTGATCGCGACTCGCTCGTCAGGGCAGGAGTCAAGTCGCTACGGCAGCATCGAAGACATGGTGCTCGGCCTCGACGTGGTCCTGCCTGATGGGACCTTTGCTGAACCAAGACCCGGACCGCGATCGGCGGTGGGTCCAGCTGTCCATCAGCTGTGGCTCGGCTCGGAGGGTGCGCTTGGCGTCGTGGTCGGCGCGGTCCTGCGCGTCCATCGTCTGCCCGAAGCGGTGATCGGCCGCGGCTACGCGTTTCCCGACCTCGCGACAGGCCTCGAGGCGTCGAGGGTGATCATGCAGTCCGGCATCCGGCCGCTGGTCCTTCGGCTGTATGACGCAGACGACACGGCGTTCAACGGCTACGACCTGCCTGCCCATGGCGGATGCCTGCTGGTGGTCGCCACTGCGGGCAAGCCGGGGGTGGCCGCGGCTGAAGCCGAGGCGGTACGAGCGCTGACGGGTTCGGCGTCGGATCTCGGCGAGGGACCGTGGATTCGGTGGCAGGAGCACCGCTTCTCGCTCTCCGCGGAGCGACTGAAATCGTTCCTCGAACCGGCCGGCGCGTACCTGGACACTATCGAGCTGGCGGCGCCCTGGAGCGTGCTGCCCGAGCTTCATGCACGGGTCAAGACCGCAATAGCTGTCGGTGGACTCGCGTTATGCCATTTCAGTCATGCCTATGAGCAGGGCTGCTGCGCGTACTTCACGTTCGGCGGCTCCGGAGCGACTGAGCAGGATGCGCGTGATGCGTATGGGCGTGCGTGGGAGGGCGCGATGAACATCGCGCTCGAGCTAGGTGCAACGATCAGCCATCACCACGGGGTGGGCCAGGTCCGAGCGCGTTGGGTGGCTGACGAGATGGGAGGTTGGATCCGAGTGTGGCGATCGATCAAGGACAGCCTTGACCCGAAAGGGGTCATGAATCCACGCGCCGTCGGAGGTGCACCATAGCCAGCCGGCCCGGCGCACCCGTCCTTTTCATCGTGAACCCGACGTCGGGTGCGGGTAGAGCGGGACGGGAGTGGTCGGCGATCGAGAGCTGGCTGCCGCAGGCGGGTCTGCAGTACGAGGCAGTCCTCACGACGCGCCCGCTGGAGGCGACGGAGATTGCGCAGAACGCGGTGAGGCAGTCGCGCCCCGTGGTGGTCGCCGTTGGCGGCGACGGCACGTTGAACGAGGTCGTCAACGGCTTCTTCCACAACGGTGCGCCAACTCCGACGACGACCAAGCTGGCCATGATCCCGCTTGGCACCGGTGGGGACTTCCGGCGCACGCTGCGGATTCCCCTCGACCCTAAGGGGGCCGTCCAGGTCCTCACCACCGGTCTCGTCAGGCGTCTGGACGCGGGGTGCGTGACGTACCAGGATCACAACGGTGCGACGGCCGTCAGACACTTCATCAACATCGCCGACGCAGGCATCGGAGGCGAAGTGGTCGACAACGTCAACAACGGCCCCAAGTTCCTGGGTGGCATGACCTTCACCTTGGCTTCGTTGAAGGCGCTGCTGACGTACAAGAACAAGTCGATGACAGTCAATGTCGACGGCGTCAGCCACGACATCGTGGCGCAGCAGGTGGTGATCGCAAACTGTCAGTACTTTGGCGGTGGCATGCGCATGGCACCGGCGGCGTCACCGAGCGACGGGGTGTTCGACGTCATCCTCGTTGGAGACGCCGGCAAGCTCGAGTCCATCAGCCGCCTGGGGTCGATTCGCGAAGGCAAGCATCTGGACGATCACAACCCCAAGATCCAGCTCATGTACGGCAAGCGAATTTCGATCACATCGCCGGAGAAGGTGCGGATCGACCTCGATGGCGAGCAGCCGGGCTTCCTGCCGGCTCTGTTCGAGATACAACCCGGGGCGATCGAGTTCATCACCCCGCGCTAGGGGGGCGTTTTTCCCGCGGGCGCCGACGCTCGCGGCATTGGCGTCGCGTCAAACCAGGATTGGCGTAGGCTAAATAGCTGAAATCGGGCATATAGTGCTTGATTGTGGACTTATTGGGTATTATATGTCCCATGTCCAAGCAATCAGCGCCGATCTTTCCTCGCGAACAGCACCAGGCTCAGGCCTTGGGTCAGCGCCTGCGCGCCGCACGCCTGCGGCGTCGTATCCCCCTTGGGGAAATGGCTGCGCGCACCGGTGTGAACCCGAAGACTCTGCGACGTCTTGAGCACGGCGACCCTTCGGTGGGTCTGGCTTTGCTCATTCGGACAATTAGCGTCCTGGGACTGGTGAATGACATCGATCGTCTTGCAGCAACAGACGAGGTCGGCCAGCGCCTTGCTGACATGGGTCTTTCCGAGCGACCTCACCGGCGAACTGGGGACGTCCGGCCTTGAGCGAGACCCGAGACGAGGTAGTCGCGCACCTCGACGACGCGCAGCTTGGACAAGCAGTTCTCGGAAGAGTACGCCGGCAGCGCAGGGACGCCAAGTCGGTGCTCTCGTTCGCCTTCGGTCCCGACTGGCTCCTGCGTGGCCACCGCCTGGTACTCGATCCATCGCTCGTAGTCCAGGAGGGCGACCAGTACCGCAGCGAACTCTTTGGGATATTCGCCGACACTGCGCCCGACCGCTGGGGCCGCACGCTAATGAAGCGTCGTGAGTCGGCCGCAGCGCGAAGGGAGGGCCGTCGGCCGAAGATCTTGGATGACTGGGACTACCTGCTGGGAGTGGGGGACGAACTTCGCATGGGTGCCCTGAGGCTGGCTGATCCGAGCGACGGGCGCTTCGTCAGTGACGACCCAATCGCGGTACCTCCTATGGCACGCCTTAGACAGCTCCAGTACTACGCCCAGAGGGCAGAACGCGGTGAGGCGTTGTCGCCTAAGGAAGAGGATGAGGAGATTGCGCTCCTAATAGCACCGGGAAGCTCGTTGGGAGGCGCTCGCCCGAAGGCCAACTTCCGAGCGGATGACGGAACGGTGTGGATCGCTAAGTTCCCGTCGCGCAACGACGACTGGGATGTCGGAGGCTGGGAACACGTCATGAGTCAGCTGGCCAAGGCAGCCAAAATCTCGGTGCCCACGAGCGGCTTACTGGAGCTTGCCGAGGGGCACCGGACCTTCACCGCCCAGCGCTTCGACAGAACATCTAGCGGACGCCGCCTGTACGCCTCGGCGATGACACTCGTCGGCAAGCAAGATCTTGAGTCGGCCAGTTATGTCGAGATTGCGGAAGCAATTACCCGCTACGGAAATCCAGACGCGATCCGTGACGATCTGGAACAGCTCTTCCGACGAGTCGTGTTCAACGTGATGACTGCGCACCGAGACGACCATCTGCGCAACCACGGGTTCCTCGCCACCGAAAGCGGGTGGCGGGTCTCTCCAGCGTTTGACCTCAATCCGCTTCCGACTAGCACGGACCACGCACTAGCGTTAGACGAAGAGAATCACACGCCCAGCCTGGATCTGGTGCGTAAGACCGCTGAGTATTACCGAGTTAAGTCCGATCGGGTTGAAGAGATCATCAGAGAGGTGCGTGAAGCTGTCGAACTCTGGCGGGGTGTCGCTGCCTCCGCTGGCATCGACCGCGACGAAATCGAGCTTATGGCCGATGCCTTCACGTTGTCGTAACCCAGGACCTGGCTCGAGGTCATCGAATTTCGCGTCGTAAAGGAGAAGGACTGATAGTTCCGTCGGTGACAAAAGGGGTCATCGCCGCCGCATAGGACCGCGTCCGAGGTCGGTGCGAGCGCTTAAATGTTGGAATGGCAAATCTATTCGAGAAGCTCGCCAAATCCCTAGCTGTCGGACCCGTCACCAAACCGGCGGATGCGACTCGGCCGCAGCGTATGAATGCGAACGCGTTCTGCGTGCGCAACAAGGTGTTCGCCATGCGCGTCGGTGGGGACCTCGTCATCAAGTCTCGGTAGGGACGACTGAGCGGTCAATGAGGTGCCGTTGGCGCCAAAGCAACCGAATTCGTGCCTGTGACACGTGCCGTTGGCGCCAAAGGCACCGAATCGGAGTAGGCAACCCCTCGATAATTCTGCCGTGACCAAAGGCGTCATCGCCACCCCGCACAAGACCGCATCCGAGGTCGGCGCGCAGGTGCTTAGCGACGGCGGCAATGCGATCGACGCCGTGATTGCGGCGAATGCGGTTCTGTGCGTGGTCTATCCGCAGATGACTTCGGTCGGCGGCGACCTGATGGCAATAGTTTGGCCTGCGGGAGCTGCGACACCGATTGGATTGATCGGTGCAGGTCGCTCGGGTGAGCTGGCGACCATCGATGCGGTTCGGTCCCGTGGTTATGAGGAGATGCCCGAGCGAGGCGTCCTCACCGTCACGGTGCCTGGCACCGTCGAGGCGTGGGGCCGGCTCCTCGAGCGTTTCGGGACTTTCGGCCTCGGCGCTGTCCTCGAGCCCGCCGCCTCACTCGCTGCGGAGGGCTATGTCATCACCCCACGGCTCTCCGAATTTCTCAAGTCACGCGCCGGACTGTTAGGCAAGGAGCGTGCGGCGCAAGAGCTTTACCCGCCGATGGAGGGCGGCATGCTCCTGCGGAACCCGGACCTTGCCTCCGTGCTGCGCGACATCGGCCGCGGCGGGATCGGCAGCTTCTATAGGGGAGAGATCGCCGCCGCGATAGTGGCCGCGATTACCCGGCGCGACGGCTTCGTGACCGCGCGGGACATGGCAACGCATCGCTCGCAATGGGTGGACCCGATCACCATGGACTATCGCGGCGTCAGGGTCTACGAGCTCCCTCCACCAACGCAGGGCCTTGCCGCTCTCGCGATGCTGGCGAGACTGGGCACGTTGACACGCGAGGAGCTTCAGCCGGGCCCAGGATTCGTCGCCCATTTCAAGCGCATTCGCGACGCGTGCTATCCGCTGCGCGACAGGTACATCACCGACCCGGACTTCGCGGTCGCCCCTGTGGAGCCATTCCTCGATCCCGGACATGTGGCGGCAGGCGGCGCCGGAATCCGTGAAGGCGGCGACACGGTCTACCTGTGCGCCGCGGATGAGCACGGCAACCTGGTGTCCTTGATCCAGAGCGTGGCTTTCGACTTCGGATCCGGGATCGTCGCGGAAGGCACCGGCATGCTGCTACAAAATCGCGGCGCGTACTTCAGCCTCGCTCCCGACCACGTGAACCGGCTGGAGCCTCGAAAGCGAACAATGCACACGCTCATCCCGGCGATGGCGACACGAGAGGGGCGTCCGTGGGCGATTTTCGGCACGATGGGCGGGGACGGTCAGGCGCAGCTGCAGGCGCAAGTGCTGGTCAACCTGGTCGATCACCACCTCGAGCCGGCGGAAGCAGTGTCGAGGCCGAGGATCCGGGTGCAGGCCCGCGGCAGCACCCGCACGTCCATCGAGGCCGACTATCCGCAGGCCGCGCAGCTTGCGCGATCGGACCCGAGCTTCGAGCTGATGCCCAAAGGGCACCACTCTTTCGGCCACGCCCATGCGATCTTGATCGACGGACCTACAGCATGGCGCGCGGGAGCCGATCCGAGGTCTGACGGGTCGGTCGAATTCGCCACTTAACGGTCGGTACCGCCTCGCACGTATACTTTCCAATCGGTTTGGCAGTACAGACGGACGTCAAAGGCAAGCTGATCGCGGAATACAAGCGCGGTGATAGAGACACGGGTTCTCCCGAGGTCCAGATCGCGCTGTCGACCACCCGCATCCGGGAGCTCACCGAGCACCTGAAGACGCACGCCAAAGACCATCACTCGCGCCGCGGCCTCCTCCTCCTGGTTGGCAAGCAACGGCGTCTGCTGAACTACCTGAAGGACACCGACATCGAGCGCTATCGCGCTCTGGTCGGCAAGCTCGGGATCAGGAGATAGCCCCGGCCGGCTACGTTCCGGCCTCGTAAGTCAATCGGGAGGACCCACCGCTGGTTAGCGCGGGGTCAGCTCTTAGAAGCTCTCACTTAGGTGCCGTGACATTTCCGGCAGACCTAAGAGGCAGCTGCTAGGAACCTGACCCAGATCGCAACCTCCGCGGAGCCGTCCTCCCAGAACATTGGAGGAATTTGCACGTGGCAATCGTGACCAAAAACGTGGAGGTCGCTGACAAGCGGCTTTCGATCGAGACCGGCCGGGTGGCCGAGCAGGCGAACGGAGCGGTGATCCTGCGGCAGGGCGACACCGTCGTCCTCAGCACCGCAGTTATGGCTAAAGAGCCGAGGGTGGGGATCGACTGGTTCCCGCTGACATGTGACTACGAAGAGAAGCTGTACGCGGCGGGCAAGATCCCCGGCGCATTCATGCGCCGCGAGGGACGGCCGAGCGAGACGGCGATCCTGGCTTCTCGTCTGACGGACCGGCCGCTGCGGCCGCTTTTCCCGAAGGACTTCCGGCTCGACGTCCAGGTCGTCTCCACCGTGCTTTCTGTGGACCAGGAGAACGACCCGACGATCCTCTCCATCAACGGCGCCTCGACGGCGCTGGTGATCTCGGACATTCCGTTTGGTGGACCCGTCGGCGCGGTGCGGATGGGCCTCCTCGACGGAAAGATCACGGTCAACCCTCCGCTGTCGCGGATGGGCGAATCGGAGCTCGACCTGGTGGTCGCCGGCACCGCTGACGCGATCCTGATGGTCGAGGCCGGAGCGAAGGGTGTCACCGAGCAGACCGTGCTCGAGGCCCTCGAGATGGCTCACGAAGCGATCAAGGTGATCTGCGCCGCCCAGGTCGAGCTGCAGCAGCAGGTCGGCCGGGAGAAGCGCGAATGGGTTCCCCCGGCATACCCGGAGCAGATGATCGAGATCGTCGGCGAGTACCTGGCGCTGCGCCTCGACCCCGTCCTCTACAAGGAGGACAAAGCTACTCGCGAAGCCGACATCGACGACCTGCGAACGAAGACGATATTCGAGCTCGGCGAGCGATTTCCCGAGCACGTCGAGATCCTCCCCACGCTCTTTGACAAGGCGCTCAAGGACCGAGTCCGCGAGCGAATTGTGGAAGAGGGTGTTCGCATCGACGGCCGCGGCCTGAAGGATGTGCGCAAGATCACCGTCGAGGTCGGCGTTCTGCCGCGCACTCACGGTTCTGGTCTGTTCACTCGCGGACAGACGCAAGCGCTCACCATCGCGACGCTGGGCTCGATGTCCATGGCACAGAAGATCGACGGCCTCACCGACGAGACGTCGAAGCGCTACATGCATCACTACAACTTCCCTCCGTTCTCGGTTGGCGAGACTCGACCAATGCGCGGACCCGGCCGCCGCGAGATCGGACACGGAGCGCTCGCCGAGCGCGCGCTGCTGGCGGTGATCCCGCCCGTCGAAGATTGGCCTTACACCATGCGCCTGGTTTCCGAAATCCTCAGCTCGAACGGTTCGACGTCGATGGCGTCGGTCTGCGGTTCAACGCTCGCGCTGATGGACGCCGGAGTCCCAATCAAGTCTCCGGTCGCAGGCATCGCCATGGGCCTGGTCACGCGCGAGGGCAAGTTCGCCGTGCTCACTGACATCCAGGGCGTCGAGGACAACCTCGGCGACATGGACTTCAAGGTCGCCGGCACGCGAGAAGGAATAACCGCCCTGCAGATGGACATCAAGATCAAGGGCCTGACGCACGAGATCTTCGCGCAGGCGCTCGAGCAGGCTCGTGAGGCGCGCCTGTTCGTGCTCGACAAGATGCTGGCGGTGCTGCCGAGGCCTCGCACCGAGATGAGCGTTTACGCGCCGCGCATCACCACGATCATGATCAACCCCGACAAGATCCGCGACATCATCGGCCCAGGAGGCAAGATGATCCGCAAGATCACCGAAGAGACTGGCGCGCAGATCGACGTCGAGGACGATGGACGCGTGTTCATCGCCGCGGTCGACCAGGAGGGCGGCAAGCGCGCTATCGACTGGATCAAGGGCCTCACTGACGAAGTGGAGGTGGGCAAGATCTACAAGGGCAAGGTCGTTCGCATCATGCCCTTCGGCGCGTTCGTCGAGGTGCTCCCGAACCAGGACGGTCTCGTGCACATCTCCAAGCTCACCGACCACCGGGTCGAGCGGGTCGAGGAGGTCGCCAATGTCGGCGACGAGATCGTGGTCAAGGCGGTCGAAGTCGACAGCCAGGGACGACTCAACTTGAGCCGGCAGGCTGCGATCGAGGAGCTGACCTCCAAGGGTGAGCCGATCGAGGAGAAGATCGACCCCGAAGCCATGGCAGTGGCTCTTGCTTCACCCCCGCCGCCCCCGCGTGAGGGTGGATTTGGTGGTGGCAATCGCGACCGAGGCGGCCGCAACGGCGGCGGCGGCGGACGCGGCCCACGCCGCAACTAGATAAGCAATTGAATGGCTGAGCCGATTCGAGTCGCGGTCGCCGGTTACCGCGGCAAGGTCGGCTCAGTTCTTGCCACGGCCTTCCAGGCCGAGCCCGGCATCGAGTACGTCGGCGGAGTCGAGCTAGGTGACGACCTGGCCAAGTTTCTGCATGACAAAAGGCCACGCGCCTTCGTCGACTTCACGCAACCGTCCCAGGCTCTCCACAATGCGCTGGCGGCGGTCGCGGCCGGGGCGTCTCCCGTGGTGGGCACGACAGGGCTGTCAGCGGACGCGGTCGACAAGCTGGAGACCGCGTGCAAAGCCAAGGGGGTGGGCGGAATCATCGCCCCGAACTTCGCCGTCGGCGCGGTGCTGATGATGCATCTGGCGGACATCGCGGCTCCGCATTTCGACGCCGCGGAGGTCATCGAGATGCACCACGCGACCAAGCTGGACGCGCCGTCGGGGACGGCGCTGACCACAGCGAGGCGGCTGGCTGCTCGGCGTCAAGAGAAGCCATTCAGCCACCAGAAGCCGGAAAAGGAAACGCTGGCCGGAACGCGAGGTGGGGAAGAGGGCGGCGTTTCCGTCCACAGCGTGCGCCTGCCGGGCTTCGTCGCAGACCAGGAAGTCATTTTCGGGCTGCCTGGGCAGACGCTGACGATCACGCATCGCACGACCAGCCGAGAGGCTTACATCCCTGGCGTGCTGCTCGCGATCCGGAAGGTTACCGTGGGGCCACACTTCTATCGCGGTCTCGACGACCTCCTGGGCCTGGTTGTCGATTAGGTCGACGTTCCGCTTTTTCCAGGATCGAACTAAACTAGCGAGATGTCCAACTCCAAGCGACTAAACGTTGCCGTCGTTGGCGCAACAGGACTTGTGGGCCAGCAAATGCTTAAGATCCTGGTCCAACGCAAATTTCCGGTTGCAAGCCTGACCGCATTTGCATCGCAGAGATCCGTCGGTACCAAGCTACCTTTCAACGGAGACCATCTGACGCTGCAGCCGCTCAAGGAAAACTCTTTCAAGGGTATGGACGTCGTGATGTTCGCCGCCGGCGCCGACATCTCGCTCCTCTACGGTCCAAGCGCCGCCGAAGCGGGCGCACTCGTGATCGACAAGAGCTCGGCCTGGCGAATGAAGGCCAATGTGCCGCTAGTCGTTCCCGAGGTCAACGGGGAGGACATCCGCGACAACGAAGGCATCATCGCGAGCCCGAACTGCACGACGATCCCTCTCACGATGGTGCTCGAGCCGTTGCGCAAGCAATTTGGTCTGCGCCGGGTGGTCGTTTCCAGCTACCAGGCAGCTTCCGGCGCGGGCCGTGCGCTGCTGGATGAGCTCGAGGAGCAGACGCAAGCGATCGCCGCAGGCAAGACCCCGAGCGTGGCAGCGACCTCGCATCAGCTGGCTTACAACGTCATCCCCGGAGGCTGGAAACCCGACACCGATGGCTACAACGAAGAGGAAATGAAGCTGGTCCACGAGACCCGCAAGATCCTTCACGACCCCTCGCTGGCCATCGCTGCCACTTGCGTGCGCGTGCCGGTGCCGATTGGACACAGCGAGTCGGTTCTGATCGAGACTACGAAGAAGGTCTCTGCAGCTGATGCGAGGTTGGTCCTGGGCGAGGCTCCGGGCGTGATCGTCGAGGACGACCCGCACGCCAAGCTCTATCCGACACCGCACGACGTCGCCGGCAAGGACGAGGTGTATGTTGGCCGCATCAGAGATGACATCTCATCGAGCCACGGACTCATCCTGTGGCTTGTGTCAGACAACTTGCGCAAGGGAGCCGCGCTGAACGCGGTGCAGATCGCCGAGCACGCCATTGAAATGGGGGTAGTCAAGTGACGACCGAAATCGGACGCCTGCTGACCGCGATGATCACCCCGTTCAAGGCGGACGGGTCGGTGGATTACGCGACGGCGGAAAAGCTGGCGGCCATGCTCGTCGCCGACGGGTCCGACGGAGTGGTCGTGTTCGGGACCACCGGCGAATCGCCGTCTTTGAGCGATGACGAGAAGGTCGAGCTCGTCAAGGCGATCAGGACAGCGATTCCCGGCAAGAACGTGGTTGCGGGCACCGGCAGTAATGACACGCACCATTCGGTCAAGCTCTCCGAACGTGCGATGAAAGCGGGCGCCGACGCGCTACTAGCCGTCGTGCCGTATTACAGCAAGCCCCCGCAGGAGGGCATGTACCAGCACTTCAAGGCGATCTCCGAAGTGGGGCCGACGATCATGTACAACATCCAGGGCCGCACCGCGGTCAACATGACCGCGGCGACGACGCTGCGCTGCGCCGAGCTGCCCGGGATCATCGGTGTCAAAGAGGCAAGCGGCGACCTGGACCAGGTCGGCTTTGTGTGCGCGGGGCGGCCCGCGACGTTCAAGGTGTGGAGCGGCGACGACAGCTGGACGCTGCCTGTGATGGCCGTGGGAGGTTATGGGGTGATCTGCGTCGTGTCGCACATCGCCGGTCGTTCGATGAAAGAGCTGATCGACGCCTACGTCAAAGCCGACAACGACACCGCGCGCAAGATTCACCTCGGGCTGCTGCCGGTGATCAAGACGCTCATGACGACTGCATCCAACCCGGTGCCGATCAAGTCGGCGCTGAACTCGATGGGCTTTCCTGCCGGGCCGTTCCGGCTGCCGCTGGTCCCGCTTACCGACGAGCAGCTCAAGTCGGTCATGGGAACCATCCGCGAAGCGGGAGACCTCATCACATTCAAGGCGGGCGTGAAAGTCGCTTAGTGCCCTGGAGGAGCTGACACAGCTCCACGCCACAGTCCGGTCCTGCAAGAACTGCGGGCTACATGCAACTCGCACTCAGGCGGTCCCTGGAGTCGGTCCGTGTCCCGCTGACATCCTGATCGTCGGCGAGGCTCCCGGCTTCAACGAGGATCGGCAGGGCGAACCGTTCGTCGGCGCCGCCGGCAAGCTGCTGGACACGCTGCTGTCGCGGATCGGTCTCAGCCGGCCTGACGTGTACATCACCAACGTGCTCAAGTGCCGTCCGCCCATGAACCGCGACCCCATGCCCAACGAAGCCGAGGCATGTTCGCCTTACCTCAAGCGTCAGCTGGAGCTGGTGCGGCCCAAGGTGGTGCTCATCCTCGGCCGGCATGCGCTAGAGCGTCTGATGCCCGGCCAGGGATCGATCTCGCGCATCCACGGCACTCTTGTCATGCGAGGTGACGTCGCCTACGTGCCGCTCTACCATCCTGCAGCGGCGCTGCACAACGGCTCCCTGGTCGCCGATCTCGAGCACGACTTCGACCGCGTCAAGGCGTACCTGGCAAAGCTCCTGGCTCCGCCGCCACCACCGGTACCGGTAGCCCCGGTGGCACCCCCGAAACAGGAGGCCGAGCAGCTGCGCCTACTGTGAGTTCTCCGCGACTCCGGTATATCCCGCTGGGCGGCCTGGGCGAGGTCGGTATCAACATGTGGGCCCTCGAGTGGGACAAGAAGGTCCTGGTCGTCGACGCCGGCCTCATGTTCCCGCAGGAGGACATGCCCGGCATCGACCTCGTGCTGCCGGACATCTCGTATCTGCTGCAAAGCGATCGTGAAGTTGTCGGCATATTCCTCACGCATGGGCACGAAGACCACATAGGGGGCCTGCCGTATGCGCTGAAGAAGCTCAGCGTCCCGGTCTACGGCACCCGGCTGACGCTGGGGTTGGTCAAGCCGAAGCTGAAGGAGCACCGCATCCTTCGTGAGGCCGACCTGCGTGAGGTCCGCGTGGGCGACTTCGTCCAGCTCGGGCCGTTCCGGGTGGAGACCGTGGCCGTATGTCACTCGATCCCGGACGCGGTGGCGCTTTCCATCGACACGCCGGTCGGAAAGGTTGTTTACACGAGCGACTTCAAGATCGACTCCGACCCACCTGACGGACGTCCGACCGACATGGCTCGTTTCCGGAAGATCGGTGACGAGGGAGTGCTCCTGCTGCTCGGCGACTCGACCAACGCCGAACGGCCTGGACGATCCGGGTCGGAGCGCGACCTGCACGAGCCCCTGGAGAAGATTTTCAGCGACGCCCCGGGCCGCATCGTCGTGGCGAACTTCGCCTCCAACATCCACCGGATCCAGCACCTCGTGCGCCTGGCGGCGCAGTTCGAACGGCGCGTCGCCGTCGTTGGGCGCAGCTTGCAAACCAACTTCAAGACCTCACGCGAGCTCGGCTTTCTCAAAGTTCCCGAAGGACTGGTTGTGCCGCTCGAGGACATCGCGAGAGTTCCACCATCCAAGCTGTTATTGCTCACTGCGGGCAGCCAGGGCGAGCCGATGTCGGCGCTCGCACGTTTTGCGGCACAGCGCCACCCGTTCGTCAATGCATTGAGAGGGGATTGGGTAGTCATCTCGGCGCGCCCGATTCCCGGCAACGAGCGGATGGTCCATCAGACCGTGAACAACCTGTATCGCCACGGAGCGCGAGTCTTCTACTCCGAGGTCGGCAACGTGCACGTGACGGGCCACGCCCAGCGAGATGAGCTGCGTGAGATGCTCGACGCGACACGACCGCGAAACTTCATCCCGGTCCACGGCGAGTACCGGCAGCTCCTTCTCCACTCCGAGATTGCGCGCGAGGCAGGCGTCGCCGAAGACCGGATCATCGTGGTCGAGGACGGCGAGACAGTCGAGCTGGACGCCGATCACATCAAGCGGGGCGCGAAGATCCCAACCGGGTTGATCTACGTCGACGGACTTGGAGTGGGGGACGTCGAGCAGGTGGTGCTGCGCGACCGCCGCCACCTGGCCGAGGACGGCATCCTCGTGGTGACGCTCACCATCGACCGCGACGCCGGCCTTATCCGGGCGGGGCCGGACCTCATCTCACGCGGGGTAATCGAACCGGAGCTGTCGACGAAGCTGATGGCGGAGGCGCGAGCCGCGGTGGTCCAGAGCATCGGCCGCCTTGCTGAGGCGCACGCTGACCTCAACCTTTTGCGCGAGGCCATCCACGACGCGGTTTCCAAGACCGTGTGGCGTAAGACCCGGCGGCGCCCTATGGTGATCCCCGTCGTCATGGAAATATGAAAGGGTGAAGTTACCGCCGCTAGCGCTTGTTGCGCCGAGCCTCTGCCCACGCTGCGACCAGCCGGCCATGATCCTGAACCACGCCGAGGAGATGCGCTGTGCGCATTGCAGCCTCCAGCTCCACCAGTGCGGGAGCTGCCGCGGGATCGCAGGACCTTTCGACAGATTTTGCGGATTCTGCGGCCACGAGATGGTGCAGGGCACAACAAGGCCGATGTGGTGGCGGCTGTGGTTCCTGGCGGCGCTGATCCCGCTGGTCGGCGGCCTGATCTACGGGGTCTGGCAGGCGCAAGGCCACCCGCGCTAGTCGCGCCGGCCGGACTCGGTTACGTTGCGTTGGCGCCAACGGCACGTATGAATCCCGGCGGTTAGGTTGCTTTGGCGCCAACGGCACCTATCCGCCCTAGCGGTTCAGGCGCTGCCCACACTCGACACAGAAGCTGTGCCGGCCGAGGTTGTGATGGCCGCAGGACGGGCAGACAAGCCGGCGCGGTGGATCCGCCTGCAGCCACCTCTCGTTCTCCCGGCGGTACCAGATGCCGTCTTCTGGACCGAGCATCCAGCGGCGCCCTTCACTGTCCAAAACTGCGAGGTCTCTGACCGCCAGCCTGAAGGCTCGCGGGAGCAGGCCGCCTGCGCGGCGTTCTTCGACAAGGTACTTGAAGCGGACTTCAGCTTCAGCGAATGGATCGACTGCCACGCGCAGAGTATCGCTCGGAGCGGGTAGAGGAATCGAGGGGGTGTAGAATCCGCTTCGGCTCCAGGAGCCCGCAGCATGCGTCGCACCACATCCCGAGGCTCACGTCACTCCACAAGCGGCGCTCGTCGCGCTCCGCGCGCGAAACGATCACGTCCCGCCGCGCGGCACAAACGCGCCACCCGGCCGCATCTCTCACCACGCCAGGGGCGCGAGATCACGGGCGTGCTGCTGATCCTCTTCGCACTCCTCGGCTTGCTGGCCCTCGCGAGCAACGCCGGCTCGATCTTGATCGGGATCCGCGCCTGGCTCATTCTGACCTTCGACCGGGCCTGGTTCGTCCCGGTCGGCGCGGCGCTCGGCCTCGGCGCCTACCTGCTCTGGCCGAAAGCGCCTCGGCCTCGTCCGGTCGACGTCGTCTCCGGATTCGTCGCGGTGCTTGCCCTGGTCGGGATCTTCGGCCTGGCCGGACGCGGCGGCTCGGCAGGCGCGGCCATCGACCAGGCTTTGTTCCCGGTGGTCGGCCAGTGGGGCGCCTGGGCGCTCCTGGTCGCCCTGCTGGTAATCGGGCTGATAGTGATCTTCCATTTCAGCCCGGGCGCCATCCTGGCTTCGGTCGTTCGCGCCGGCCAGGGCGCGTACGCGGAACGCCTCCGGCTGCAGAATCTGGTCTCGCCTCCCGCGGCGCCTGCCGCGAAAGGCAAGGCGCCCAAGCCCGAACCTGCGACGAAAGACGAGCTCGCGCGCTCCGCCGCCAGCTTTGCCACGCCGCCTCCAACACTCGAGGCGGTCAAGCCCTGGGAAATCGACGAACCGGTCCAGGCCGAGACGGTGAAGGAAGCCACCAAAGCATCTGCCAAAAGACCAGATGGCGACGACGAACCAGCACCGGCCCTGCGCGTGGTGGCAGAGCCCGAGGACGACCTGCCCGAGATCGACTGGAAGCTGCCTTCGATAGGTCTGCTCGACACGGTGACCGCGCGGCGCGAGCGCATGGCGGACGAGATCAAGCGCAACGTCAAGATCATCGAGACGACGCTGGGTACGTTCGGCGTCGCGTGCAAGGTGATCGGGGTCAATCCCGGACCTGCGGTGACTCAGTACGAGATTCAGCCCGGTTCCGGTGTCCAGGTGAAGCGCATCACCGCCTTGAGCAACGACCTGTCGCTTGCCCTTGCTGCGGCGCCGCTACGTATCGAGGCTCCGATCCCCGGCAAGTCCGCGGTCGGCATCGAGGTCCCGAACAAGTCGGCGAGCCTGGTCACCATCCGCGAGGTCCTCGAGACCGCCGCCTTCCGTGAAGGCACTCACGCGCTGGCGCTCGGCCTCGGCAACGATGTGTCGGGCGCGTCGATAGTGTCCGACCTGACACGCATGCCGCACCTGCTCATCGCCGGGGCGACGGGCCAGGGCAAGAGCGTGTGCATCAACGCGTTGATCACGAGCCTGCTGTTCCAGGTCACGCCCGAGCACCTGCGACTGATCCTCATCGACCCCAAGCGCGTCGAGCTGACCGGATTCAACGGCCTGCCGCACCTCGCACTGCCTGTGCTCGTCGAGTCGCACCAGGCCGCTGCGGCCCTGCGCTGGGCTGTTGCGGAAATGGATCGCCGCTACAAGATGCTTTCCGCCGAGGGCGTGCGCAACATCGCCTCCTACAACGAGAAGGCGACGCAACGGCTCGCGAAGCATTTGCCGTACATCGTCATCGTCATCGATGAGCTCGCCGACCTGATGATGGTCGCCGCGGGCGAGATCGAAGAGCTGATCTGCCGCATCGCCCAGCTGGCGCGGGCGGTCGGCATCCACCTCGTCATCGCGACACAGCGTCCTTCGACCGACATCATCACCGGACTGATCAAAGCCAACATCCCGTCGCGGATCGCTTTCGCGGTGGGTTCGCAGGTGGACAGCCGCGTCATCCTCGACACCGGCGGCGCCGAGAAGCTGCTCGGCCGCGGTGACATGCTCTACCAGCCGGTCGATGCGGGCAAGCCGACCCGAATCCAGGGCGCCTTCGTCAGCGACCCAGAGGTGGCCGCGGTCGTCAACTTCTGGAAGGCGCAGGGCGGCCCGCGCTTCATGGAGGAGATCCTCGAAGAGGGCACGGGATCGGAGTGGGAGAGGGGGGAGACCACTGAGCGCAAGCTCGACCCGCTGTTCGCGCGCGCCGCAAGGGCGGTGGCCGCCGAAGGTTCAGCTTCGGTTTCGCTGGTGCAGCGCAAGTTCAACGTCGGCTACTCGAGGGCCGGCCGGATCGTGGACCAGCTCGCCGAGCATCACGTCGTCGGGAGCTATCAGGGATCCAAGTCGCGAGAAGTGTTGGTGACCCTGCCGGATGTGGACGAGCTCCTGGAGCGGCTGGGTATCGAATGATGCATGCCGCCAAAGGTGCGGAATCGGCGCCACGAGCCTCTCGCGAGGGCCCCTGGCTGTGACCTTTGGTGAGGTGCTGGCTGCCAAACGCGGCGAGCGGGGCCTCACCATCGAACAGGCGGCGGCCGCGACCCGGATCCGCGCCCACTACCTGAACGCGCTCGAGTCCAACGATTTGAATCGCCTGGCGGCGCCGGTCTATGCGAAAGGCCACCTGCGGACCTACGCCCGGTACCTCGGCCTCGATCCCGAACCATTAGTCGCGATGATGCGCATGGAAGGGCAGGAGCCGCGCCGGCTGCTCAGCATCGGGCGAGTCGTCATGCGGCCGCGCATGGTCGTCACGGCGCCTGCCGTCGCCGCGGTGGGTCTGGTGCTCCTGGTCGGCGCTTTCAGCGGCTATGCCTGGCGGCAGATCCAGTCCGACCAGCGACCCACATTGCCCACCCCAGCTTCACGTGTAGCAGCGATCACTCCGGGAGCGACGCCGGCCCCCTCGCCGACACCTCAGACCAAGCCCATGGTGCTCGGGGTGCGAGTGACAGAGGAGGTGTGGATCAACGTATTCGTCGATGGCAGGCCAGCGTACGCCGACGGCGGCAAGACCCTGCCCGCCGGATCGGTAGTTTATTTCGCCGGCGTGAACATCAAGATCACCAGCGGCAAAGCGGGGGCCACCTTCATCACCATTGACGGACGGTCTCTCGGTCCGATGGGCACCGGAGTGGCAACCAGGGACTTCTCGCCGCAAACTTCTCCTTAACCACCATGAACATCCCCAACTTCCTGACGCTGAGCCGGCTGGTGGCGATCCCGCCGCTGATGGTGCTGCTCATGGTCCGCTTCCCAGGCCACGACCAGCTGGCGGCTGCGCTCTTCATCGTCTTCTCCGCCACCGACATCCTTGACGGAGAGATCGCCCGCCGCCGGGGGACGGTGAGCAACTTCGGGAAGTTCCTGGATCCGCTGGCGGACAAGCTTTTCGTGCTCTCGGTCTTGATCGTCCTGGTCCAGGAAGGTCTGGTCGCGGCCTGGATCGTCGTCGTGATCTTCTCGCGTGAGCTCATCATCACGATCTTGCGTTCGGTGGCGGCCGCCCAGGGTCGAGTCATCAGCGCCGCCCCCCTCGGCAAGACCAAGACCGTCATGCAGATGATCGCGGTCGCCTTGCTGATCCTGAATCGACCCTATCCCTACCTCATGCCCCTCGCGTATCTCGCGGTCGGCGTCGCGATAGTGTTCACGGTCTGGAGCGGCCTCGACTACCTGTGGCGATTCCGCTACTTGATCGCACCGCTCGACAGCGCACGGTTGGGCCCGAGTGGCGGAGCCCCCGAAGGAGATGAAGCCGGTGACGCCGCTGGGCGAGAGCTGGGTCAGCTCATGCGCAAGGGCGGCCTGACCGTCAGCGTCGCGGAGTCGTGCACCGGCGGCCTGGTCGGCAAGTTGATCACTGACCAGCCCGGCAGCTCAGCCTATTTTCTGGGCGGTGTGATCGCGTACTCCGACCAGGTGAAGCGCGACCAGCTCGGAGTTGCCGCGGCGCTGCTGAAACGTGTGGGCGCGGTCAGCAGCGAGGTGGCGAAGGCGATGGCGGAGGGTGCACGCACTCGCTTTGGAACAGACCTGGCCATCGGCGTGACGGGGATCTCCGGTCCGGATTCAGACGGCTCTGACAAACCTGCAGGCCTGACCTACATTGCAGTCGCTTCCTCCCACGGAACTGGCGCCAAGGAGTACAGGTTCACCGGCGACCGGGCGTCGAACCGGCGGCAGGCGGCGGTCCAGGCGCTGCGGATGCTGGCGGAGGAGGCTCGCGCAAGCGGAAGGATGAGAACCGCTTGACGAGCACGAACACTTGTTCGATAATGGCGCGACGGCCGACCTACGGCAGCTGTGTAAAGAGCATTCCCCTCAGCACTACGACGTAGAACGATCGCCGCAACCACTTAGGAGGCATCAAGACATGGAAAAGGAAAAAGAGAGGTCCCTCGACTCGGCCGTGGCTCAAATCGTGAAGAGCTATGGAAAGGGCTCGATCATGAAATTGGGTGAGCAGGCCGCGTTGCGCGGGGAGATCAGCGTCATCCCGACTGGAGCGCTGCTGCTCGACCTCGCGCTCGGCGTGGGCGGGATCCCGCGCGGCCGCGTGACCGAGCTGTACGGACCTGAGTCGGCGGGCAAGACCACCCTCGCGCTGCACGTGATCGCAGAAGCGCAGAAGCAGGGGGGAGTGGCGGCGTTCGTGGACGCGGAGCATGCCCTCGATCCCCTGTATGCCTCCCGCATCGGCGTGAAGATCGACGACCTCCTCATCAGCCAGCCCGACACTGGCGAGCAGGCCCTCGAGATCGTCGAGGTCCTGGTCCGATCCGGTGCGGTTGACGTGATAGTCATCGACTCCGTGGCGGCACTTGTGCCCAAGGCCGAGATCGAAGGCGAGATGGGCGACTCCCACATGGGCCTTCAGGCTCGGCTCATGTCGCAAGCGCTGAGGAAGTTGACCGCGGCTATTTCCAAGTCGAACTGCTCTGTCATCTTCCTGAACCAGCTGCGGGAGAAGGTCGGGATCATGTTCGGCAACCCCGAGACGCAGCCCGGTGGTCGCGCCCTCAAGTTCTACTCGTCCGTCAGGCTCGACATCCGCAAGGTGGAGGTCATCAAGTCGGGTCTCGACTCGGTGGGCGCGCGCGTGAAGGTCAAGGTCGTGAAGAACAAGGTCGCACCGCCGTTCCGCACGGCCGAGTTCGACATCCTCTTCAACGAGGGCATCTCACGCGAGGGATCGCTGATCGATGCCGCGATCGAGTACGGCATCCTGGAGAAGAGCGGCACGTGGATGTCCTTCGGCGAGCAGCGTCTCGGCCAGGGCCGCGAGAACGTGCGCAACTACCTCCGCGAGAATCCGACGCTGGCCGGTGAGATCGAGGCCAAGGTCAGGCAAAAGGCCTCGGGAGGGACGGCAAGCGCTGTCGCTAAGGCTGCGGGTGTCAAGGCTCCCTCAGGTGCGACAGAGGAGTTCTAGAGGCGCGGCCGGAAACCCTCGGCGAGAGATTCGGCGATCCAGGTGGTCCAGATCCGGGCGAAGCGACGAGCAGCGCAGCGCGCGCGTCTGAACGATGCGTAAGCGAGCAGCACAGGAGCTGAGCCCGGAGATGGGCCGCATGGGCGCCGAAGATCCGCCGAGGGCTTTTCCCGGCCGCGCCTCAAGGCAGAGCAGTCCCTCGGTAGGAGCTCTTGGCGCAGGCCTCAGATTGCTCGGCATGCGAGCGCACTCCCGCGTGGAGATTCGACGCAAGCTAGGTCGTCGGGGGTATCCAGCGGACGAGATCGACTCGGCCATGGTCCGGCTGCAGGAGCTTGGCTACTTGAACGACAGCTCCTTCGCGGAGGGCCTCGTCAGGTATCGCTCGGCGTCGCGTGGCCCGCGGGCCCTTTCCGCCGAGCTGGCTGCCAGAGGGGTGGACAGGGCGCAGGCTGACGCCGCGCTGGCCTCCTTCGATCTGGAGGCCCAGCTGGCCGCCGCCACGCGCCTGGCCGAACGGCTGTACGCGACAAAGCCGGTTTCCGGCTATCGGGAGATGCTCGACGGCGTGGGCGCCAAGCTCATGCGGCGCGGCTTTTCCGCCACCACCGTTCGCCTAGCCTGTCGGGCAGTCCTATCGAGCACAGCGGTCCAGCCCGAAGACTAGAATTCGATTTACGTACGGGTGGGAGGATTTCTTCCGCCCGCAGTCATAGAGCCAACCCGCCGCGGGACCCTTGCGAGTCCTGCGAGGTGCCGCACTTTGACAATCGAATAAACGAGGTGCATGTCACATGCCAATTCAGGTCTACGTACCGCTTTTGGTCGTGGCGGCACTCCTCGTCGGTTTCGGAGCTGCTTACTTTCTGCTCCGGCGCCGGCAAGGCGAAGGGAACAGCGCACTGGCGCTGAAAGCCCAGCAGGTAGTTTCCGAGGCCGAAACCCAGGCCAAGGAGAAGCTGCTCGAAGCCAAGGAGGAAGCGGTCAAGATCCGCACCGCCGCCGAACAGGAAGCCCGCGAGTATCGGGCACAGTCACAGCAGATCGAAAAGCGCCTTCTCCAGAAAGAGGAGAACTTCGACCGCAAAGGTGAGGATCTCAACCGCCGTGAGCGCGAGCTCAGCACCAAGGAGAAGGCACTGGACGATATCCGAGCGCAGCTCGAAGATAGTCACCGGCAGCAGGAAAAGGAGCTCCAGCGGGTCGCCAACATGACCCGTCAGGAAGCTTCGGGGATCCTGATGGCGCAGGTCGAGCAGGAACTTCGCAACGAAGTCGCGCGCAAGGTACGCGAAGCGGAGCTGGCTGCTCGCGACGAGAGCGAGCGCCGCGCCCGCGAGATCGTCACCGAGTCGATCCAGCGCATAGCCGCCGACCAGACCGCTGAGGTTTCGGTCTCGGTGCTGCCGCTGCCGACAGACGAGCTCAAGGGTCGCATCATCGGCAAGGAGGGGCGCAACATTCGCGCCCTGCAGCAGGCGACTGGGATCGACCTCATCGTGGACGACACCCCGGAAGCCGTCATCATCAGCGGCTTCGACCCCGTTCGCCGCGAAGTGGCAAGGGTCGCGCTGAACAAGCTCATCGTCGACGGCCGGATCCATCCGGCCCGGATCGAAGAGATCGTCGCCAAGTCCCGGCAGGAAGTCCTGCAAAGGGTCAAAGAAGAAGGAGAGGCGGCGGTCCTGGAGGTCGGCCTGCAGGGACTACATCCCGAGGTCGTCCGCCATCTAGGCATCCTGCGTTTTCGGACGAGCTACGGGCAGCAGGTGCTGAACCACTCGAAGGAGGTCGCCTACCTCGCCGCCATGATGGCGGCGGAGATAGGCGCCGACGTACGGATCGCCAAGCTGTCGGGTCTGCTGCACGACATCGGCAAGTCCATCGACCACGAGGTTGAGGGCTCGCATGCCGTGATCGGAGCGGACCTGCTCCAGCGACACGGGGTTCCTAAAGAGGTTGTGCACGCCGTGCGTGCGCATCACTACGACGAAGAACCACACAGCCTCGAGGCGCTGTTGCTGATCGCGGCCGACGCCATCTCCGCTGCTCGCCCGGGAGCGCGCAGGGAGTCGCTGGAGGCCTACGTCAAGCGGCTCGAGAAGCTGGAGGAGATCGCCAACTCCTTTACGGGAGTCCAGCAGTCTTACGCCATCCAGGCCGGACGCGAGGTCCGAATCCTGGTCAAGCCAGAGCAGATCGACGACACAGCGGCTCAGCTCATGGCGCGGGACATCGCCAAGCGCATCGAAACCGAGCTCAGTTTCCCGGGCCAGATCCGCGTCACCGTGGTGCGCGAGACCAGGGCTGTGGAATACGCGAAGTAAAAGCCAGAGGGAGTCCCAACTCGGGACTCCCTTTCTTTTTGCCTGGCCGCCCGCTCGCGTGGAGGTGGGCCGCGAAGCGGCCGGAGGGGGCGATCGAAATCTCAGGCCCATAGACTGTGTCGGTGCCTGACGAGTTCCGAATCCTATTCGTCGCTGACGTCGTCGGCCATCCGGGTCGTGACGCGGTCAAGGCCATCCTCCCCGGGCTGAAGAGAGAGGTGGGCGCTGATCTCGCGATAGTCAACGGTGAGAATGCCGCCGGCGGTTTCGGCCTGACCTCGAAGATCGCCGCAGAGCTGAAGCAAGCCGGCGCCGATGTCATCACGACCGGCAACCACGTCTTCGCGCAGAAGGAGTTCGTGCCCGACCTGGCGCACCTGGAGCGCGTGCTCCGGCCGGCGAACTACCCTCCGGCCGCGCCGGGAAGAGGTTCCTGCGTGGTGGAGGCGGCAGGCCAACAGGTCCTGGTCATGAACCTCATGGGCAGGATCTTCGTCGAGGCGCTGGACGATCCCTTCCGGGCGGCGGACGCGATCCTCGGCGCCCACCCCGACGTGAAGATCGTGTTCTGCGACATGCACGCGGAAGCGACCTCGGAGAAGACGGCGATGGGGTGGTTCCTGGACGGCCGGGCGAGCGCGGTGGTGGGGACCCACACTCATATCCCGACCGCCGACGCGAGGGTTCTGACCAAAGGGACCGCCTACGTGACGGACGTGGGCATGGTGGGGCCCCGGGACGGGTGCATCGGGATGGACAAGGACATCGTCCTCCAGCGGTTCCTGACAGGGGTGCCCAACCGGTTCCAGGTGGCGACCGGCCCCGTGACATTCAATTCAGTACTGGTTACCATTAACAGTTCCACCGGACGAGCTACATCGATCCAGCGAGTCGACCGTGAACATGTTTGAAGGGGTTCCAGCAATGACCACTGAGCGCGCTCCTGTAGAGGTGCTGAAAGTTTCGGCTACCTCCAAACCGGTCGCCGTGGCTGGAGCGATCGCAGGCGTGATCCGCAGCAAGGGTAGGGTGGAGGTTCAGGCCATCGGGGCAGGTGCCATCAACCAGGCCGTCAAAGCAATCGCCATCTCACGCGGATATGTCGCGCCGGGCGGCCTCGACCTGGTCTGCATCCCGGCCTTCATCGACATCTCCATCGATGGCGAGGAGCGCACAGGAATCCGTCTGCTCGTGGAGAGCCGATAACGCACAGGGCTCGCTCGTTCAACATCTGGTCGATCGGCTGCCAGATGAACACCGCGGACTCGGAAAGCCTGGCGCGAAGGCTGCTTGCCGCGGGTTATGTCGAAGACTCGCTCGAGCGCGCCGACGTCGCCATCCTCAACACCTGCGTGGTGCGGCAGGCCTCAGAGGACCGGGTGTACTCCAAGCTGCACGAGCTCAAGGCATGGAAGACGCCCGAGCGCACTATCGCGGTGACGGGCTGCATCGTCGCCAAAGAAGGCGACGTTCTCCGGAAGAAGTTTCCGCAGCTCGACGCTGTGGTCCCGATCGGCGAGTACGAGGATTTCCTCGCGACCCTCGAAGCTCGCTACGACTACTCAGAGGGAGAGGCGCTGCCAGCCGCGGGGCGGACCGGCATCAGCCACTTCGTCCGAGTGATCCAGGGCTGCGACCACAACTGCACGTTCTGCATCGTGCCGAAGGTGCGCGGACGCGAACGTCACGTACCCATCGACGAGGTCGTGGCGGAGTGCCGCCAAGCGGTGGCCGAGGGCGCGAGAGAGGTCGTGCTGCTGGGTCAGAACGTGGACGACTACCACGATCCCGCCGGGCGAGGGGGCCTTGCCGCGCTGGTTCGTGACGTCGAGAGGATCCCGGGGCTGCGGCGCCTGCGGTTCCTCACCTCGCACCCGCAGGACCTCGAAACTGAGCTGCTCGAAGTCATGGCCGCGAGCGATGTGATTTGCCGTGAGCTCCAGCTACCTGTCCAGTCCGGTGACGACACTGTCCTCAAGCGAATGGCGCGCGGCTACCAGATGCGGCACTACCGCGCGATAGTCGAGCATGCCAGGCAGCTGATGCCCGACATCGGTCTGGTGACCGACGTCATCGTCGGTTTTCCGGGCGAGTCGGAGGCGGCCTTCATGAATACCCGGGCTTTGATCGAAGAGATGGAGTTCGAGGTGGTGCACCTGGCGATGTACTCGCCGCGACCCGGCACCTTTGCGGCAGACAAGATGGAGGACGACGTCCCTCACGAGGAGAAGCTGCGCCGGCTGAACGATCTGCTGGCGCTGCAGCGCGGAATCGCGACACGAAAGACTGCGCGGTGGATCGGCCGGGACGTGGAGGTGCTCATAGAGGGGCGGGACGAGCTCAACCGGCCGTACGGAAGGATCCGGCAGGGCAAGCGCGCGATCGTCCTCAAAGGCGGCGACATCGTGCCGGGCCAGCTTTTGAATGTTCGAGTCATGCAGGCAACATCGGCTCAGCTCTTGGGATTTCTCAGCCCCACGAAATCAGAGGCTACGCCGTGATTTCGCGGGGACCCCTAACGGCTGCCTGATGGACGTCGCCTTGACCCCGGTGATGCGTCAGTACCGGGAGGCGAAAGAGCAGCACCCCGACGGAATCCTTTTGTTCAGGCTCGGCGACTTCTACGAGATCTTCTTCGAAGATGCTGAGGTGGCCGCTCCGGTCATGGGCGTGACGCTCACCTCGCGACCGCTCGGCAAGACGGGGCGAGCGCCGATGTGCGGTGTGCCGCACCACGCGTGGCAGGCATACGTAGGCAAGCTCCTACGGGCCGGCCACAAGGTGGTGATCTGCGACCAGACGGAAGCCGCAGGCAAGCACAAGATCGTGCGGCGCGATGTGACCCGCGTGCTCACACCGGGCACGGTGGTCGAAGACGCGTATCTCGAACCGTCGCGCGCCAACTATCTCGTCGCCGCGTGGACGCACGGAGCCGAATCAGGCCTGGCCGCTTGTGAAGTGTCCACGGGGGAGCTGCTGCTGTGCCAGCTGCCCAAGGAGCGTTTGGGCGCAGAGCTGCAGCGCCTGGCACCCGCGGAGCTGCTTACGCCGCCGGCCGTCGATGAGTACCGGTTCGACCCGGTACGCGGCCAGCAGCGCATTCGCGACATGCTCGGGATAGCGTTTCCGGCCGCGGTCGGCGCGGGTGACGCTCCGCTGGCCATCGGCGCGGCAGGCGTGGTGCTCGACTACCTGAAGCAAAATCAGACCCGAATCGCCCCAGGCTCCTTCAGCGTCCGCACCTATTCGCCGGACGCGACCATGTCCCTGGACGCTCCAACAGTGCGCAACCTCGAGCTGCCCGCGCTGTTCGAGCTGATCGACAGGACCCGAACGCCGATCGGGGCGAGGAGGCTGCGCGCCTGGCTGGGAGCCCCGATGCGGGACGCCGAGTCGATCGAGCTGCGCCTCGCCGCAGTGGCCGAGCTCGCCTCCTCCGCGGACCTTCGAGACGGGCTGGGTGCCGAGCTCAAGCCGGTGGGGGACCTCGAGCGCCTGGCCTCTCGAGCCGCTCAGGGTCACGCCAACGCCCGGGAGCTTGTCGCCCTCGGCCGCTCCCTGGAAGCCATCCCAGCCTTGCGGGAGGGTCTCGGCGCCTGCGAGGCGCTGGTCGTCCGGGAGCTGACGGCTCAGATCAGCGGCGCGCCTGAGCTGGCGGCGACACTCGCAAGGGCGCTGGTCGAAGACCCGCCGGCGGTGGCGCGCGAGGGTGGGGCGATCCGGGCGGGCTTCGACAGCGAGCTCGACGGCATCGCTGAGGCCTCACGCAGCGCGCGCGAATGGATCGGCGCCCTGGAGGCTTCGGAGCGGCGCCGGACAGGGATCAAATCGCTGAAGGTCGGCTTCAACAAGGTGTTCGGCTACTACATCGAGATCAGCAACGCGAACACCGTGCCGGTGCCGGAGGACTACATCCGCAAACAGACACTCACAGGCGCGGAGCGTTACCTCACCCCGGAGCTCAAAGAGCAAGAGGCGGTGGTGCTCACCGCGCGGGAGCGGATCGCTGCGCGCGAGCTCGAGATCTTGCACGACCTAGGCGCGGCAGTCGCCGAATCCGCCTCGATTCTGCGGTCCAGCGCGCAGGCGATCGGGATGATCGACGCACTGCTCAGCCTGGCGGTGACCGCGCAGGATTACGGCTGGCGAAGGCCAGAGGTTAACGCCGGCGTGCGGCTGAGCATCAAAGGAGGCCGCCACCCGTTGGTGGAACGCGGACTACCCGCCGGAGTGTTTGTCGCCAACGACCTGGAGCTCGATCCAGACTCAGAGCAGATAGTGATCCTCACCGGTCCCAACATGGCCGGCAAATCCACCTACCTGCGGCAGGCCGCTGTGATCGTGCTGCTCGCGCAGTGCGGCAGCTTTGTTCCGGCGGACCGCGCAGTCGTCGGGTTGGCCGACCGGATCTTCACGCGAATCGGAGCGCATGACGACATCACCGCGGGAATGTCGACGTTCATGGTCGAGATGACCGAGACCGCAAACATCATCAACCACGCGACGCGGTCGTCGCTTGTCATCCTGGACGAGGTGGGGAGGGGGACCTCGACTTATGACGGTGTGTCGATAGCACAAGCCGTGGTCGAGCACCTGCACGACTCGCCGAAGCTCGGGTGTCGCACCCTGTTCGCCACGCATTACCACGAGCTGACCGCGCTCGCAGAGAGACTTCCGCGCGTGCGCAACCAGCGTGTCGAAGTCCTCGAGGATGGCGAGACGGTGCGATTTCTGCATCGCGTGGTTCCTGGCGGCGCGGATCGTTCCTATGGAATCCACGTCGCGGCGCTGGCGGGACTGCCTTCAGGAGTCATCGCGCGGGCACGCCAGGTGCTCGGCGAGCTCGAACGGCAGCGTCCTCTCGAGCCGCCGGAGCTGCAGCTCGGACTGCCGATCGAGCTTGCTCCCGACCCGCTGCGCAAGGAGCTGGAAGATATCGAGCCCGACTCGCTGAGTCCGCTCGAGGCGCTGCAGAAGCTGTACGAGCTGCGGGCGAGGCTGTCGAAATGAGCCAGTCGATTCGGCTCCTGGCGCCCGAGATTGCCAACGCGATAGCTGCGGGCGAGGTGATCGAGCGGCCGGCGTCGGTGGTGAAAGAGCTGATCGAGAATGCACTGGACGGGGACTCGCGTCGTATCAACGTGGATGTGCGCGGCGCCGGCCGGACGTCGATTCGCGTCAGCGACGATGGCTCTGGTATCGCGGCGGACGAGCTACAGCTCGCGTTCGTGAGGCACGCGACAAGCAAAGTCAGCAAGCTGTCCGACCTCAACGGAGTTGTGAGCTTCGGTTTTCGCGGCGAGGCACTGGCCAGCATCGCGGCGGTCGCCGACGTCGAATGCTCCAGTGGCGGAGCAACCGTTCGAATGCGGGCCGGTGAACCGGTCGAGCAGGGAACGGGTCCGCTGCTTCCAGGAGTGACCATCGAGGTGCGAGACCTTTTCAGCAATGTCCCGGCGCGGTTGAAGTTCTTGAAGAGCGACGCCACTGAGGTCGCCGCGATCAAGGATGTCGTCAGCGCGTTCGCGCTGCTCCATCCACACGTGCGGTTTCATCTCACTATCGATTCGCGCGTCGCGGTCAGCACAACGGGGGATGGGGACCGCAGGCGGGCGATCGCGGCCGTTTTTGGCGCGCCCGTGGCGGCCGAGGTGCTGGAGATGGTTGGCATGCCGCTTGCCTCAGGGATGGTCAGCCAGCCAAGACTGAGTCGGGGCAGCCGCGATGGCATTGTCCTCGCGGTCAACGGCAGGCCGATCAGCTCGCGTGCCCTCGTCTACGCGCTCGAGGAGTGCTACCAGGGCCGGCTGGAACGGGGTCGCCATCCGGTCGCGGTCATCGACATCGGCATCGACCCGGAGCTGGTCGACGTCAACGTGCATCCGGCCAAGAAGGAAGTTCGCTTTCGGGACGAAGGCGCTGTGTTCGGTGCTCTACAGAGGGCGGTACGTGCCGCCCTCGACGGCAGCGACCCCTTCCGCTACCGTCCTGCCGAGTCGACATCCTCGTTCGCGGCGGGACACGCCGCTCCTCAGCTCACGATCCACGAGGCCGCAAGGGCGCTTCTCACCGCCGAACCGAATGTCGCGGCCTCGGTTGAAACTGCTGTGCTTCGACCGATTGGGCAGGCAGGGCCCGGCTACCTGGTCGCTGAAGGGCCGCACGGGCTGGTGCTGGTGGACCAGCATGCAGCGCACGAGCGAGTGCTCTACAACCGGCTGCTGGAACGGCTGCGCTCGGGACGCGGGATGAGCCAGCCGCTTCTCATTCCGCAAGCTGTCGACGTCGAGCCGGCGCTGATCGCCGCCGCGGCGGACCATCGAGCGGACCTTGCCAACCTCGGCCTGGAGTACGAGGAGTTCGGCCCCAGGAGCCTGCGCATCACCGCGGTTCCCGTCGAGATGCCCGCGGGCCGGGCCACGGCGGCGGTGCAGGAGACACTCGGAGCGCTGGCCGAGAACCGGGGCGATGGCGCGCTGGAGAAGGCGGCCGCCGCCCTCGCGTGCCACTCCGCGGTTCGCTTCGGCGACGTGCTGGACGTGGCCGAGCAGCGACGCCTGCTCGCCGACCTCGAGTCGACTGAGGAATCGGTGACGTGTCCGCACGGCCGCCCCACGCGTCTGTTGATCGAGTGGCAGGAGCTGACTCGGCACTTCCGGCGCAACTACTGATTGCGGGTTCCGGTCATCGTCGGTCCGACCGGCATCGGCAAGTCTCAACTGGCCCTTCGACTCGCGCTGGAGCTCGGCGGAGAGGTGGTGGTGGCCGACTCGAAACAGGTCTACGAGCGGCTGGACATCGCGACCAACAAGCCGAGTCCGGAGGCCAGGGCACGCGTGCGATATCACATGGTCGATTTCGTGGATCCGGCGAGAGGTTTCAACGCCGCGGAGTACGTCCAGGGCGCGCGAGCAGCCATCGCCGATATCGGAGAGCGCAATGCTGTGCCTGTCGTCGAAGGCGGAACCATGCTGTATGTCGATGCGCTGTGCGATGGGTTCAGCCTGACCGGGGTCCCACCTAACCCCGAACTGCGAGCCGAGCTCGCAACTCTCGACATGTCGGCCTTGCGCGAACGGTTGCTTGCCCTCGATGCCGATCCTGGTGTGGACGTGCAGAACCCTGTCCGAGTGATTCGCGCCATCGAGGTGCTGCAGGCGGCGGGCGCTCCGCTGCGACGCCTTCGCACTCGCACTCCTCCTTCGTGGGCTCCGGTGCGCATCGGGCTGACGGCGTCCCTGGAGGTGATCGATCGCCGGCTTGACGAGCGCAGCAGGCAGCAGGTCGAGCGTGGGCTAATCGCTGAGACGCAGGCGGCCCTCGACTCCGGCGTGCCGGAGAGCGCGCCTGTCCTGACCGGCATCGGCTACGCCGAAGCTCTCGCCTACATCCGTGGCGAGTTGACGCTCGAGGAGCTTCCGCCGGCAATGGCACGCTCCAATCGCAGGTACGCGCGTAGGCAGCTCCGCTGGTGGCGCCGTGATGATCGCGTCACGTGGTTCGAAATCGAGCCCGATCCTTTGCCCGCTATCCTCAAGTACGTGAGTTCGCAAAATGAGTAAAACAGTGCATCCAGGCGCAGCCCGGCTGGGCAAGATTCCGCCCTATCTATTTGCCGAAATCGACCGCAAGGTCCAGGAGAAGAAGAAGGCGGGAGTTGACGTGATCTCGCTGGGCATCGGCGATCCTGACCTGCCGACGCCGAAGCGCATCGTCAACGTCCTGCAGGAGGCTGCCGCCGACCCGGCCAACCACCGCTACCCCTCGTACTTCGGCCTGGCCGAGCTGAGGGAGGCGATCGCAGGGTGGTACAGCGAGCGGTCGGGCGTAGCGCTCGACCCGAGCACCGAGATCCTTCCGACGCTTGGCTCGAAGGACGGCATCGCACATGTGCCGCTGGCGCTGGTTGATCCGGGCGACGTGGTGCTTGCCCCCGACCCCGGCTACACGGTTTACTCGACCGGTGCGTTGATGGCGGGAGCGGAGCCGTACATCATGCCGCTGACCGCGGCCAACCACTGGCTGCCCGACCTCGACGCGATCCCCGACGACATCGCGGATCGCGCGAGGCTCATGTGGCTGAACTACCCCAACAACCCGACGGCGGCTGTCGCCGACCGCGAGTTTCTCGAGCGCGCGGTCGCGTACTGCAAGCGCCATGACATCGTGCTCTGCCACGACGCTCCGTACTCGGAAATCGCCTTCGGCGGATACCGGCCGCTCACGCTGTTCGAGATTCCCGGCGCGAAAGACGTCGGCCTCGAGTTCCACTCACTGTCGAAGACTTTCAACATGACGGGGTGGCGCATCGGCTGGGTGTGCGGCCGTGCCGACCTAATCGGTCTGATCGGCCAGCTGAAGACCAACATCGACTCGGGCATCTTCCAGGCAGTCCAGTGGGCGGCGATCGAGGCGCTGAATGGGGGAGAGCAGGAGACAAAAGCCGCGAACGACGTGTACGCGAGGCGTCACAAGCTGGTCGCGGACACGCTCAACGAGCTGGGCTGGAAGATCAAGCCTCCACGCGCGACTTTCTATGTGTGGGCGCCGGTGCCGAACGGATATGACTCGATCGGGTTTGCGAGCCACGTGCTGGATGAGGTCGGCGTGAACATCACGCCCGGCGTGGGCTTCGGGGCGCACGGCGAGGGGTATTTCAGGCTTTCAGTGACGGCGCCGGATGCACGCCTCGAGGAAGCGATGACACGAATGAGGACGCTCAAACTCTGAAATCCCCACGAAATCCGAGGCTTCGCCGCGATTTCGTGGGGGCCCCTGTCAAATGATCACGACCAGGTCCCCGCGAGACCGGGCGTTTCTCATCGGCGTGTTGCTCCCGGGCACTACCGCGGAATTGGTGCAGGAGCAAATGGCCGAGCTGGCTGAGCTCGCGCGCACCACAGGCGCGGAGGTCGTGGGCTCGGATGTGCAGCGTCGCGGCCAGGTCGACGCCAGGCACTTCATCGGCACGGGCAAGGTTGAGGAGCTGAAGTCAATGAGGCTTGAAGGCGGCTTCGACATCATCGTTTGCAACGAGGACCTGAGTCCTCGCCAGCAGCGAAACCTCGAGCTCGAGTTGAAGACCAGGGTCCTCGACCGCACCGAGGTGATCCTCGAGATCTTCGCCCAGCACGCGCGCACGCATGAGGGGCGTCTGCAGGTCGAGGCGGCAAGGCTGCATCACCTCCTGCCTCGGCTGATCGGCGCGTACGCATACGACCGCCAGGTTGGTGGGCGTCGCGGTGGTGTCGGCGCCCGTGGTGGTTTCGGTGAGCAGCAGATCGAGGTGGAGAGACGGCGGATCCGCAAGCGGGTGCGTGACCTCGAACGCGAGATCGAACAGGTGCGCAGCCAGCGTCACCAGCAGCGGACGGGGCGGCGTCGCGCAGCCCTGGAGACCGCGGCGATCGTCGGGTACACCAACGCCGGCAAGTCGACGCTCCTGAACGCGCTGACGGGCGCGGGGGTGCGCGCTGAGCAGAAACTGTTTGCCACTCTCGATCCCACCACGCGCAAGCTCTCGCTCCCGACAGGACGGGGACTGCTCGTCACCGACACGGTGGGATTCATCCAGAAGCTGCCGACGGACCTGATCGCTGCTTTCAGGGCCACTCTCGAAGAGGTGACCGAAGCGGATCTGATCGTCCAGGTGCTGGATGTGAGCTCGGCAGCGGTCGAGGAGCAGGCCGCCACGGTGGATCAGATCCTCGGCGCGCTCGAAGCAGCTGACAAGCCGAGGGTGGTGGCCCTCAACAAGGTGGATCTCCTGGGCCCTGCGTCGCGGCGGCGTGCGATCGCCGCGCTCACAGAGCGCTATCCGGGCGCCGTTCCGATCTCAGCGACCAATCACACCGGCTTCGCCGAGCTCCTGGAGGCGATGGACCAGGCGAGCCGCAGCGACACGGTCCCGCTCGAGATCCTCGTCCCCTATGGGAGCGAAGGAGTGCTCGCCGACCTGCGCAAGGTCGGTGGGGTGGAGCGCACCGAATACGTCGACACTGGCACCAAGGCCTGGGGCTGGGCCCCAAGCCACGCCGCCGCCCGCTTTCAGAACTTCGCGGTCAAGGTGCGCCCTGCGCGTGGAACGCGGCTTAGCGGAACATCCGGATCACGCCGCGCACGACTCCCACGAGGCTGACGTTGGTCGTGACTATCGGCTCGTAGGCGGGGTTCTCGGCGATCAGCTTGACGTGGCCGTTGCCGCGCTCGAACCGCTTGACCGTCGCATCACCGTCGACCAGAGCGACCACTATCGCGCCGTTTGGTGCCTCTTTCTGAGGGCGGACCAGGACGAGGTCGCCGTCGAGGATGCCGGCGTTGATCATGCTGTCGCCGCGCACGTGAAGCAGGAAGTAGCCTTCCTGCGCCATCTCAGGCGAGAGGAGCATGTGCTCTTCGACGTTCTGCTCGGCGAGGATCGGGGCGCCGGCCGCGACGTTGCCGATGACAGGGACGGAGACTGCGTTGCGCCGCTGGTTGTCGGCGTTCTGGTCGCGGACCAGCTGGACGGTGCGTGACTTGCTGGGGTCACGCTTGATCAAGCCGCGGCGCTCGAGCTGGTTGAGGTGGTTGTGGACGGTTGAGCTGGAGCTCAGCCCGACCGCCTCGCCGATCTCACGCACGCTCGGGGGATAGTTGCGCGACTTGGTCACGTAACGGATGTAATCGAGGATCTTCGTCTGCCGTTCGGTTAGTTGATCGTTCAATTTCGTGTTCTTTCTCCAACGCGTGATGGGGCCGTTAGGCCGATGCTAGCAAACTCCCCGACTTAGTGCAAACCTTTGTTCGATAGGCTTGACATCCGAACGTCCGTTCGCTACAGTTCACCGCGAACAGATGTACGCCACAGGTTACGCCATCCGCCCGTTGAGGTCCACGCGTAGCGTCAGACCGGTCCACCGGCTGGCCGCCGTGCTGCTGCTGGCGCTCTCGGTCAGCGTCGGGCTGGCCTTCGGGGCGCACGGCGGGAGCGCGGCAGCTGAAGATGCGACGGTGGTGGTGCAGCCTGGCGACACCCTGTGGTCAATCGCCGCCGAGCATTACCCATCCGCTGACATCAGGGCGCGCGTGGAGGCCATCGAGCGGGCAAACGGCCTCCACAGCCCGGTCATCCAGATAGGGGAGACTCTGCGCCTACCGTCCTAAGTCCCGGAATCTAGTGGTCGAGCGGTCGATAATGCGCGACAACTGTGGACTTTGCCCGGCCGGCCGGCAGCGCGTGGAGCAACAAGCTGCGGTTGCTGGCATCTGCGCTGACAGCGATCGGTGTGATGGGCCTCCCGGTGGTCTGTTTCGGGCCGCTCTTCGAATATCTCGTGAGGCAGGGTGGGATACGGGGTGGCTGTGGCGGAGGTGGCGCCATCCTTGTCGCCATGCTTTTCGGCGCGATCGTAGTGGTGCTGGTCATCGTCGCGATCCTCGGTGCGGTCTCGCTGGTGGGCGTCATCCTGCTCTCGCTAAAGTCGTTTGCAGGCCCTTTGCTCCTGTTCATCGCCAACCTCCTGACGATGACCGCATACGGCTTGATCGACTTCAACGCTCGCCCGGAATCGTGGGGGACAGCACAGTGGGCCCTTGTCAACTTGGCGTTGGGCGCAGCACCCGCGATCGCGGCCGCGCTTGTTCTGTGGCCGCTGCTCACCGGGGGATGGCCGCGCGAGCGGGTCGCCCAGGTTGTGGTCCTCGGCCTGGTCGCGCTTCTCCCGGTACTGGTCTATGGCTACGGGGTCGCATTTGACGTGGCGTTCGCCTGGACGGCGGCGCCGCCACCGCCAGTCGTGGCTTCGGCGGGGTGTGGTCCCGCTCCGTCGGCAGGGCTACCGGCCTGGACCGTGATGACAACGACACGATGACAGTCGTCTTGGTCACGAGGAAGGATTGCCACCTATGTGACGAGGCCCTCAGCCTCCTCAGAGGCCTCGGCGTCGAGCCCGAGCTCCTTGATGTCGACTCTGATGACCACCTCCACTCGCTGTACGACTGGCGCGTGCCCGTTGTGTTGGTCGCCGGCCGTGTTGTCGCCGAAGGACGCCTCGAACGCGACATGCTTCGCGAGGCGCTCAAGCCGGCCTGAATCGGTCGGGAAGGGCTAGTTTCGGCTGGTCCGAGCCAGGTCCAAGCTCGAGTGAATGCTACTGATAGTCGCAGTTATGAAAAGCATAAGCTGGGGCCTGAAGCGCGGATTCGGTGCTTTTGGCGCCAGGGACACCTTATGAGCGCGCTGATAAGTGCCGTTGGCGCCAAACGCACGTATCGCGTCTAGGGCGCCCGAATCCGCGGCGCGGGTTAGGCGGACCGCTGCAGGGCCGGCTCGCTGTCTAGACCGCGCATGAAGATCTCGAGCGGCAAGGCCGCGCCTTCGAAATCCTGGCGCAGGAGCTCCAGGTCGGCGCCGACCTGCTGGACGCCCGCGATCGAGAGCTCGATGGTGCGGAGCGCATCACGGACGTAGCGCTCGAGCGGCCTGGGAAGCGATCCCGAGCCGTTTTCGCGTCTCCAGGAGTCCCGGACGGCGTCGGCCATCTCCAGGAGCTTGGCGGCGGCCGAGCCGGCCATCCGGCGCTCAAGAGGATCTGACAGCAGCCTGTTCAGCGCCTCGTCGAAGGCGCGGACCAACCGCCGCAAACGGACCTGGGTGCTGAGAGTACGCATGCTCGCTATCACAGCATAGCGAACAGGTGTTCGGATTGCAACTGCTCAGGCTCCTTTGGCCTATTAACGCGGAGCCGGTCTCCCCCACCTTTGGGCAACAATCCGAGAACCATGCGGGACCTCCTCATCGCTGCGGGCCTGTTGCTGCCGCTGGCCCTCGACACGTTCGCCCTGGCGGCGGCGCTGGGCATGGCGGGGCTCGAGGGTCGCGATCGCCTGCGAGTCGCCCTGATCTTTACGGCATTCGAAGCCGGGATGCCGATCGCGGGAATGCTCATCGGTCGGGCCGCCGGCTCCTTCCTTGGCTCCTGGGCCGGCTACGGCGCCGTTGCTTTCCTGTTTCTCGCGGGTGCGCTGCTTCTAAGACCTGTTAAGGACGAGGCGGACGAGACCCGCCGCCTTCGGCTCCTCTCGCATGCACGCGGCCTGGCGATCATCGACCTCGGGCTCAGCATCAGCGTCGACGAGCTGACCATCGGATTGAGCGCCGGACTGCTCGGGTTCTCGATATTGCTCACGGTCCTGTATATCGCGGTTCAGGCATTCGTGGCGACGCAGGTGGGACTCAGATTGGGTGCTCGTCTTGGCGAGGCGTTTCGTGAGCGATCGGAACGGGTTGCCGGCGTCGCGCTGATCCTGGTCGCGCTGATCCTGCTCGCCCTGAGAATCGCAAAGGTATGAAGAGGCTAGAGAGACAGTTGGATCGCCAGCTCGCTCCAGGGATCCAGGTTGGCGGCAAATCTTCCAAGTCGATTGGGCACGAGCCAGACGTGCAGCATCCACGGCGTGAAATAGGTCGCTGACCCGGACGGGCAATTAGGTCCTGCGCCGACCACCTGTCCCGACAGCGTGAAGCAGAGGTCGTCGTGACGGTGCCAGGGCGTCAGCACGCCCGCCACGTCCGGAGGTGCCGCATTTGGATCCTCCAGCGAGTACATCGCCGCCACCAACACAGGCCCCCTCAGGGTGTTGGCGTAGAGAAGTGATTCGATGTGTTGAGGGTCCAGGACTCTGCCGTCCTGCATGTACTCGGGCTTGACGTAATGCACCAGGGGCTGGCCGATCGGATTGAAGGCGACGTAGCCGTCGGTCCGCGCGTTGGCAAGCGACCTGTACCGTTCGGTCGCACTCTTCGTCTGCAGCCATAGGAGGTCCGCAGCCGCCTGCTGAGCGGGTGTACCGGACGGAAGTGGAGGGCTGGCGAGGCTTGTGGTCACCATCCAGGCGACGGAGCCGACGAGCGCGGCCACGGCAGCCAGGCCCAGCCAGGTGTTCACGCTGCGGACGATCGCCCACGCGGCCGCGGCGGCCGCCACCAGGATGCCCGCAGCGATCAGGTCGTGGGCAGGCTGCAGGATGTCGATCGGGGACTCGTGCACGCTGATTGGGTAGGCGGCGTGGATCGAAACGTCCCAGGCGAGCCCAACCACGGCAACAGTGGCGCCAGCGAGGCAAGTCAGTAATGCCGGATCGGACCGCTTCATTTTGGGAGGATACTGCCCGCGATACCTACGCTCGCCGTGTTCGTTAGGTAACAAACAAAACCATGAGCTTCAGTGGGAACCGGACCGTCGCTCTCAGCGTTGTCGGTGGTCTCGCCTTCACCGTGATGTGGATCGTGGCGTGGATCTGGGTGATTACGGCTCTCAGGCCGACGCCCCACGAGATACATACGACTGGAAGCGCACCGTTGCAGGCGCAGGACGTGCAGCCGGACAAATGGATTCCGCTGAAGAAGACGATTGAGCCGAGCGAATCATTGGACGCCATTCGCTGTCAGCTGTGGCACGCGGACCACGAACGACCTTCGCCCTGTCCTGACAGCGCGACCCTGACCGCCGAGTACTTTCCCAACCTGAAGCAAAGCCCGAAAACGCTCTACATCCCGTGGAAGCGATGCACTCCAAGCATCGGCTTTGGTTGGGATGGATTCAATGTCGAATACCAACCCAGCAGCCGGACGATGGTCGTCCACTGTTATGTCGCGGAACCCTTCTACCGACGCCAAGTGGCCGGTGTCCTCGCCCAGGCCGCGCAGAGTCTTCTCGTTGTCTCAACCGCTTCGCTCTCGGCGGGATCCATCACGATCGTTGAAAACGATTGGATCCAACACATGTTAGGTGTAGGCGATCAGAGCACGGTCTTTCAGCTAGCGTCCGCGACCATCTCCTGACGCGATGACACGTACTCGAATCGGTTGTCTGGTCGCGGTCGCCATCCCAGTATTGATCGTGGTAGCTGCCTTCTTTACACCTCCTCCGCATGAGGTGCACACGCCGGGAGGAACACCAGTGCAGACACGGTTCGTATCCGACACTTCCATCGTGTTCAGCACTAGCCCGATGCACGCAAGCCGGTCACTGGACGATGTCCGATGCGAGCTCTGGCGCACTGGCCCGGCCACGACGTCAAGTTGTCCCGACAGCGCTACTCTCGCCAGCCGGTACTTCGGCGACCTGAAGCAGACTCCTAAAACGCTCTACGTTCCGTGGCGCGGCTGCATGGCCTTCGGGGTCTTAACTGGATTCAATGCGGAGTATCTGCCGGGCAGCCGGACGCTGGTCCTCCACTGCTATAGAGCCGAACCGCTTCTATCCCTACCGCAGCGAGTCGTGATGGGCGCCGCGCCACGGGCGCCGCAGTCTCTTCTCCTAGTTTCAACCGATTCGATTCCGGCTGGAAATCTCACCATCGTCGTGGACTACCGCGTCGAGCGCTTGAAGGGCGATGAGAGCAACGAATTCCCAGTGGCGGTCGCGACAATCTGATGCGGCGGGTGTTGCAGTGGCGGCTGACGGGTTGGGTGGTCGTTGGGCTGGGCAGCGTTTGTGGGGCTTTACTCCTGACGGCCGTATGCCATGCCCCGGAGAATCACGACATCCACACGCCTGGCGCCATCGCGATTCAGTTCGGGTATTCAGAAGGTTGGCCGGAGAGGTACTTCTCCGGGACCATTAGACCGAGCCAGTCACTGGCTGACATTCGATGTCAGGCATGGCAGGCCACCAATGGAAAGGCCTGCCCAGATGACGCGACTCTTGAACGGACTTATTGGCCCAAGCTCAAACAGAGCCCCGCAACCCTCTACTTAGGGTTCCCATCAACCTGCGGCCAGGATTACCTCGGTGCCTTTAACGTCGAGTATCTCGCCACCAGCAGAACCTTGCTCATCCACTGCCACGTCGCCGCCCCCTGGATAGTGATCCCAGTGCGCATTTGCTGTCCAGGCCTGCAGCCCGTCCCCCACAACTTTCTTGTTTTAGTGGAGACCAATTCAATCCCGCCCGGAAAAGTCCGCATCGTTCGTGACGAACGGATCGAGCACCATCTGGGCGATCAAAGCACCGAGTCTTTGCTGGCAACAGTGACGATTTCCTGAGCGCTCAGCCGGCCCGCTGTGGCATGGCTTCGAGCCACGCCAGGCTCTCGTCGGTGCTCCCAAGCGGCCGGTACTCGAGGCCCACATAGCCGGAGTAACCGATCCGATCCAGCTCCGTCAGGAATGCGCTGATCGGCTGCTTGCCGGTGCCTGGCTGGTGCCGGCCGGGAACGTCGGCGATCTGCACGTGCGCGATCAGCTTCTCGTGGCGGTGCAGCGCTTCGATCGCGTCACCGCCCGACATCGCCGTGTGGTACTGGTCCAGCTGGAGGCGGACTACATGGCTGCCGGTGGCACGGACGAGCTCGGCGGCTTTGTCCACGGTGTCCAGCAGGTAGCCGGGCATGTCGACGTTATTGATCGACTCGACGAGCAAGGTGAGCCCAGCGTGCTCGACGAGCGGGGCCGCCTGGCGAAGATTCGCAAGCGCGACCTCGGTCGCCTGTTCCCGGGAGGTGCCTTCCGGCACGATGCCCGCCAGCGCGTTCAGCTTCTTGGTGCCAAGCTGGGCGGCCAGGGCGATCGCCTGGTGGATGCTCCGCATGAACTCGTCCTCCCGACCCGGAAGGCAAAGCAAGCCGCGCTCGCCCCCGGCCCAATTCCCGGGAGCGGGGTCGAACAGAACCAGATCGAGCTCATGCTCGAGCAGGATGGACTCGAGACGATCGGCATCGAGCTCGTGGGGAAAGAGCATCTCCACATTTTGGAATCCGTGCCGGGCGGCGGCAGCGAATCGCTCATATGGATCGAGCTCGGTCCACAGCATGGTCAGGTTCGCGGCAAAGGTAGGCAAATGTGTCCTCCTTGTTGTCTTAGTTCGGGACGGGGGTCGGCTTGTGGCCGACCTCCAGACCAGCTGCCTGCTCCACGAGCCGCACCAGGCCGGCCATGTCGTCGGCGGTCATGCCGAGGCTGCTCGCCTTGGCGAAGAGCTGCTCGGCAAGCGCGCCCAGCTGCAGCGGCACATGGGTCCGTTCGGCCTCGGCCTCAATGAGCCGCAGGTCTTTCAAGATCAGGCCGACAGGCGTCGCCCCGCTGAAGTCGCGGGAGATGAAGCGCGGGACATTTCGGAGCAGCATCTGCGATCCGCCGAATGACGTGCCCAGCATGTCGAGAAGCACCTGCGGGTCGGCGCCAAGACTTACTCCGAACACCACGGCCTCGGCGCTCGCGGCGGTGTGGATGCCCACGAGCAGCTGGTTGACCAGCTTCACCGCCTGGCCGGCGCCGACCGGACCGCAAAGCCGGATGTTCTTGCCGAAGCTCTGAAAGACGGGCAAGGCACTGTCGAAAGTTGCCTGATCGCCGCCGACCATCACCGTGAGAGTTCCGGCCTGTGCGCCACCAGGCCCTCCGGACACCGGTGCATCGAGAAAGTGCGCGCGCTTCTTCGCGAGTAGCTCTGCGCAGCGGCGATTCTGACCAGGGGTGACTGTCGAGTGGTCGACGTAGATCTGGTCCGCGCGGGCTGCGCCGGCCAGTTCCGCGTAGACCTGCTCCACAGTGTCTGGGGTCGGCAGCGCAGTGAGGATGACCTCGGCTCGTTCGGCCACGGCAGTCGCCGATCCGGCGTCTTGCGCTCCGTCTGCGACCAGCTCAGTCACCGCCTGCGACGAGCGATTGTGTACGTGGACCGTATGACCCGCCGCCAGCAGGCGGCGCACCATGGGCTTGCCCATCTTGCCGAGCCCTATGAATCCAATTTCCATTACACCAACGCTCCTTCCTCTTCCAGCGCCGGCAGCTCGTCGAACTCCTTGATCTTATCGATGGCCGGACCCATGGCCGCGTTGGCGTTGCGCTCGATCAAGATCTCGACCAGGACAGGGCGCTTGGTGTCGCGCACCTGCTGCCGCCCCCACGCCAAAGCCTCAGCGATCGACTCCGGCTTCTCGACGCGGCGAGCCGTGCAGCCCATCGCCTCCATCACCTTCACGTGGTCGATGCCCACCTCTTCGCCCGCGCCGGCGTCATAACCAAGGTCGATCGCGTAATCCATGCTGTAACCCAGCTCGGCCTGGCGGATCAGCCCCAGGTTGAAGTTGTTGAGCATCACGATCAGGAACGGCACCTCGTACTGGGCGGCCACCGCGACCTCCTCCATGAGGAACTGGAACGAGTAGTCGCCGACTATCGCCACCACCTCCCGGTCGGGACGGCCGAGCTTGACGCCGATGCAGGCCGGGATCTCCCAACCCAGTGGACCAGCCTGACCGCAGACAAGGTAGTGACGCGGCTTGTACGTGGTCTGGAACTGACCTGACCAGATTTGGTAGAGCCCGATCGCCGTCACGAAGATGGTCTCCGGGTCGAAGAACTTGTTGATCTCGCCATACGCACGAGCCGACTTGATCGGCACGGTGTCAAAGTCCATTCGCCGGAGCAGCGTCCGCTTCAGCTCCTGGACCCGCTCGAGCCAGGCATCCGCGCGATGGCCGGGCGGCGGCTGCTTGCGCGCCTCCTCCACCATCGCGCTCAGCACCAACTTGGCATCGCCGACGACGCCGAGGTCCGGCTCGAACACTTTGCCGATCTGGGTCGGCTCGATGTCGACCTGGATGAAGCGGCGGTTTCCCCGGTACACGTCGAGGGCCCCCGTGTGGCGATCGGCAAAACGCGCACCCACCGCCAGGACCAGATCGCTCTCCAGAAAGATCGCGTTGGCGTAACGCTGCTGGGTCTGGATGCCCACGATTCCCGCGTAGAGCGGGTGGTCGTCGCCGATGGCTCCCTTGCCCATCAGCGTTGGACTGACCGGTATCTGAAGCAGTTCAGCCAGCGCGAGAAGCTCCTTGCTGGCCTCGGAGATGATCACTCCGCCGCCGGCCAGAATGACCGGCCGCTCCGCGCTCATCAGCATCTCGATGGCGCGCTTCACGCGACCGGCACCGGGAGCGAGGCGCGTGACCGGCAGCGGCTCGTCGATCTCCTCGTCGTACTCGATCTCGCCCCGCTGCACGTCAACTGGAAGGTCGATCAGCACCGGACCCGGCCGTCCCTCGCGAGCGATCTGGAAGGCCTTGCGGAAAACCCACGGCAGCTGCGCGCTTTCCTTCACCTGGACTGCCCACTTGGTGACCGGCTTGGCGATCTCGACGATGTCGACCGCCTGAAACGCTTCCTTATGAAGGATGGCCTTCTGAGCCTGACCGGTGATGCAGATGATCGGGACGGAGTCGGCCAGCGCCGTGTACAGCCCGGTGATCATGTTGGTGCCGGCTGGGCCCGAAGTCCCGATCGCGATGCCCACTCCGCCGGTGGCACGCGAGTAGCCGTCGGCCGCATGCGTCGCACCTTCCTCGTGGCGGACGGTGAGGTGCTTGATGCGCGACTTCCTCATCGCGTCGTACAGCGGCAGGATCGCGGCGCCCGGAATGCCGAAGGCGTACTCGACGCCCTCGCTCTCGAGCACCTTCACGACCGCTTGCATCGCCGGCATTCGCACGCTGCTCAGGTCCTCCACCGACCAACCGCGATTTCTGCATTACGGAGCAGCTGATCTGTACCGCGGAACATAGACCAGACGCGCGTCTGCGTCAATAGGTGACGGCGTCGTCCATCCTTAGCTTCCCTTGACGAGTCCCGCGCCGCGCGCCCAGCGGTATTTGGCGCCGAGCACGGCGACGGGCTTTTCCGTGGTGTAGGGATAGGCGGGAATCCCACGCTTGAACAGGTACTCGCTCGCCTCTTCCACTTCGACATCACCCGCGAGTGAGGCCACTATCGGCTTATCGATGCCCTTGGCTCGGTACTCTTCGACGACCTCGGAGATGACTTTGGCGAACACCATCGGCGGCGTGACTATCGTGTGCCAGTAGCCGAGGACGAGAGCGTGGATGCGATCGTCTTCGAGTCCCAGCGCGACGGTGTTCCGGTATGTCGTCGGCGGCTCTCCACCCGTGATGTCGACAGGGTTACCGGCCGCACCGAACGGCGGGATGAACTTCCGGAACGCGGCGTCCAGGTCGGGCGGCATCGCCATGAGCGTCAGACCGTTGTTCCAGCACGCGTCGGAGAGGAGCACCCCCGAACCGCCTGCGCCCGTGATAATGACGACGTTCTCTCCCTTAGGCGTCGGCAGGACGGGGAGCGCCCGCGCGTACTCGAGCAGGTCGTTGAGCCCTGGCGCGCGGACCACGCCAGACGAGCGGAGGATGTCTTCGTAGACCTTGTCGTCACCCGCGAGCGCCGCGGTGTGCGAGCTCGCGGCCTTGGCGCCGTAGGCCGTCCGACCGGCCTTCAGCACGACCACCGGCTTCTTTTTGGAGACTCTCTTCGCGACCTCGGCGAACGTGCGGCCGTCCTTCAGGTCCTCCATGTGCATCGCGATGCACTGCGTGTTCTCGTCCTGCTCGAAGAACGTGAGCAGGTCGTCCTCGTCGAGGTCGGACTTGTTGCCGAGGCCGACTATCGCGGAGACGCCCATACCCGACGAGCGGGCGAAGCCGAGGATCGCCATTCCGATCCCGCCTGACTGCGACGAGAGCGCAACCGCGCCCTTCACGTCGTACGGAGTGCAGAAGGTCGCGCACAGATTGGAATGCGTGTAGTAGTAGCCGTAGATGTTCGGTCCCATGAGCCGGACCTTGTGGCGCCTGGCGATCTCGATGATCTGCTGCTGGCCCTCCACGTTGCCCGTCTCGGCGAAACCCGACGGGATCAGGATCGCCGCCGGGATGGACTTCTTGCCAACCTCCTCGAGCGCGCCCGCGACGAACGGCGCCGGGATCGTGAAGATGGCGACGTCAACCTCGCCCGGAATGTCGGCGACGCTCTTGTATGCCTTGCGGCCCAGGATCTCATCGGCCTTCGGGTTGATCGGGTAGATCTCGCCCTGGTAGCCCCCGTTGATCAGGTTCTTCATCACGGAGTTGCCGATCTTGCCGGTCTCGGCCGAAGCTCCGATCACCGCCACCGCCTTCGGCTTCATCACGCGGCGCATCACGGAGAGGATCTCGTCCTGCGAGAACTGCTGCTTGGCCGGAGCTGGGTTGAAGTCGAGGAGGATGCGCACGTCGGCGGCAGTCGCGCCGCGGCCGTCGGCGAAGACGGGGTTGAGGTCGACCTCGGAGATCTCAGGGTTCTCGCTGACCAGCTCCGACACGCGCTTGATCACGTCCGCGAGCGCCGTCCGGTTCACTGGTTCGGAGCCCCGGACGCCCTTCAACATCTGCGCGGCGGCGATTGAGTCGAGCATCGACTCCGCCTCCGCGGCGGTGGTTGGGGCCAACCGGAACGTGACGTCCTTGAGCACCTCGACGAGGACGCCGCCGAGCCCGAACGCAACCAGCTTGCCGAAGCTTGGATCGGTGACCGCGCCGATGATCACCTCCTGGCCGCCGCCGAGCATCTGCTGGACCTGGACGCCCTCGATCTTGGCGTTCGCCTGGTAGGCGCGGGCGTTGGCGAGGATTTGCTCGTAGCCATTACGGACGGCGTCGGCACTCTGCAGGCCGACGAGCACGCCGCCGGCCTCGGTCTTGTGCAGGATGTCCCGCGAGACGATCTTGAGGGCAACGGGGTAGCCGATCTGCTCGGCCGCATCCACCGCCGTCTTAGCCGATGTGGCGAGCGCTTCCTTTGGAGTAGGGATGCCGTACGCGTCGCAGACAAGCTTGCCCTCGGGCGCCGTCAGCGCGTTACGGCCCTCCTTGCGGGCCTGCTCCAGCATGCTGCGAACCGCCGCGCGGTCGGTCTTGACGGTGGTAGTGCTTGCCATCGTTTCCCCCTAAACCACCCCGGCGGCCCGGAGCTCTTCGATTTTCTTTTCGTCGTAGCCGTCGAGCTGGCGAAGGATCTCGGCTGTGTGCTCGCCCAGCAGCGGCGAGCGCTGGATGTCGACCGGCGAGTCGGACATGTAGATGGGCGAGCCGACCGTCTTATACGTTCCGCGCTTGGGGTGGTCGACGTCGACGATCATGCCGCGCGCGTTTAGACCCTCATCTTCGATGAGGTCCTTGGTGCTCAAGATCGGCCCGCATGGGACGTCGAGCTCGTTGAGCTCGTCCATGGCCTCGAGCTTGTTGTGCTGGGAGGTCCAGCTTTCGATCAGGGCGAACATCTTGTCCAGCTTCGGGAGCCGCGCCTCGGGCGTCGCCCACTCGGGGTCGGTCGCAAGCTCCGGCTTGCCGATGAGCTTGCAGATGGGTTCCCAGAGCTGCGGCTGAACGATGACGTAGATGTAGTCGTTGGGGCCGCCCGGCGCGCAGCGGACCGCCCACCCGGGCTGGCCGCCTCCGGACGCATTGCCTGACCGGGGCACTTCGTCGCTGAACGTCTTGTTGGGGTACTCGCCAAGTGGACCCGCAGCCAGGCGCTGCTGGTCGCGGAACTTGACGCGGACGAGGTTCATGACCGCGTCCTGCATCGCCACCTGGACGCGTTGACCCTTCCCCGTGCTGACGCGCTGGTAGAGCGCAGCCAGGATGCCGGCGAGCAGGTGTACACCTGTGCCCGAGTCGCCGATCTGCGCGCCGGTGCTGGTGGGCGGGCCGTCCTCATATCCGGTTGTGCTCATCGACCCGCCCATCGCCTGCGCGACAGTCTCGTAAGCCTTGTTGCTTTCGTACCGGCCGGGACCGAAGCCCTTGACCGACGCATAGACGAGACGGGGGTTGATCGCCTGGATCTTCTCCCAGCTGAAGCCGAGACGGTCCATCACGCCTGGCCCGAAGTTCTCGACTATCACGTCGGCGCGACTCAAAAGTTGCGTGAAGATGGCCTTCCCCTGCTCGTCCTTGAGGTTGAGGGTCAGGCTCTTCTTGTTGCCGTTGAGCATCGTGAAATACAGGCTGTCGACGCCCGGTTTGTCGCGGAGCTGCTGGCGCGTGATGTCGCCGCGGCCGGGCGGCTCGATCTTTGTCACCTCGGCGCCAAGCCACGCGAGAAGCTGCGTGCATGACGGTCCCGACTGGACATGCGTCATGTCCACGACGCGCACTCCCGAAAGGGCCTTCGAGTCCATTTGTGAGGCGCTCCCTATTACTTGTACATGGTCTGGTTCATGGTCCCGGGCGCGAATGCATCGGGATCCACCCAGACGTTGATGAGTGACGGCTTGCCCGACTCGCGCGCCCGTTCGAGCGCCGGCCGGATGTCCTTCGGGTCGCGGACGGCTTCGCCGTATCCGCCGAGCATCTCCGCGAACTTTTCGAAGTTCACGTCGCCGAGGTAGTTGCCGATGCTGCCCCGCTCGGCGCCGTACTTCTGGATCTGGCCGTAGCGGATCTGGTTCATGTAGGAGTTGTTGCCGATCACGCCGATGAACGGCAAGTTGTTGCGGACCATGGTGTCGAAGTCCCATCCGGTGAGACCGAACGAACCATCCCCGAAGAGAACCAGCACTTCCTTCTCCGGTCGCGCGAGCTTCGCCGCCATCGCGAACGGTGTGCCGACGCCGAGGGTGCCGAGCGGACCTGGGTCCATCCAGTGGCCCGGCGACTTGGGCTGCACGACTCCACCGTGGAAGGTGACGATGTCGCCGCCGTCGCCGATGAAGATGGTGTCCTCGGTCAGAAACTCGTTGATCTCGTAAGCGAGGCGGAGTGGGTGGATCGGCGTAGCGTCGGAGCGCAGCCTTGCGTTGCGTGCCTCCTCCGCCTTGTCCTCTTCCGCGCGGAGCTCGGCAAACCACTCCTTGCGGTTCGATTTGCCGGCTCGACCGGTGAGCGCCTGCGTCAGTGCGGCGAGGATCGCGCCGGCGTCGCCGACGAGTCCGAGGTCGATGTCGCGGTTCTTGCCGACGGTCCGGTAGTCGAGGTCGATCTGGACCACCTTGGCGTTTGGTCCCAGACGCCGGCCGTAACCCATCCGGAAGTCGAAGGGAGTGCCGACGATGATGATCAGGTCCGCATTCTTGAACGCGTAGCCGCGGGTCTGGTGGAAATGATTGGGATGGCCCGGCGGCAGCGTGCCGCGACCGGCGCCGTTCATGAACGCAGGAACGCTGTTCTTCTCGACAAACTCGATGGCGGCGTCGGTGCCGCGGGTCGACCAGACCTGGTTGCCCAGCAGGATGACCGGCTTTTTCGAAGCGTGCAGCATGTCGGCGAGCTTTTCGATGGCGGCAGGGTCGCCCACGCTTTTCGTGGAGGCGCGGTAGTGACCGAACTGCGGCAGCCGCGCTCTGTTGACAGGAACCTTGCCGTCGAGGATGTCGCGGCCGATCTCGAGGTACACAGGTCCTGGCGCTCCGGCGTAAGCCTCGCGGAACGCCATCGAGATCATGTCGGCCACGCGGTCGGTGGTGAGCACGCTGGAGGCGAACTTCGTGATGGGTCGCAGGATGTCGACGTGCGGCAGGTCCTGCAGCGAGCCCATGCGGTGCTGGTCCAGAGCGCCCTGGCCGCCGATGAGCAGCATCGGGCTCTCGGCGCGGAACGCGTTGGCGACACCGGTGATCGCGTCGGTGGTGCCGGGGCCTGCCGTGACGACGGCGCAGCCGGGTTTGCCGGTGATGCGCGCCCAGCCGTCCGCGGCGTGAGCCGCCACCTGCTCATGACGGACGTCCACGATCTTGATCCCCTCGTCGATGCAGCCGTCGTAGATGTCGATGATGTGACCGCCGCAGAGGGTGAAGATGACGTCGATCCCCTCTGCTTTCAGAGCCTTCGCCACCAGGTGGCCGCCCGAGATGAGCTCGGGCTCCTGCGGTGCAGGACTCTTCTCTGTCACTTCTGCAATCGTCTTGCTCACTGTTTCTCCCACTCCTCTTGTTGCTTGTTGTCCTGCTTCTTCGACTTGGTACTAGGCACTGCGGCTGGCGATGTGCTCGAGATGTCCGGCGACGTGCTTCGCCAGCCCGAGCGCGTGTTCGCGCACCAGGCGCTCAGCAAGGTCCGCGTCGCGAGCCTCGAGCGCTTCGATGATCTGAAGGTGGTCGATGATCGACCGCTTGTACCGCTCGTCCTCGCGGATCGCGCGCCGGCGGAAGGCCTCCATGTGGACGATCAGCCTGCCGGCCATGTCCACCAGCAGGCCGGATCCGGACAGGCTGAGGATTCGCTTGTGGAAAGCAAGATTGGCGTCCGAGTACTCGTCCAGGTGGGCGACCACGCTGCCGTCCGAGGCGAAGGTCGCGAACAGCCTGCGCAGCGAAGCGATGTCCTGGTCGCTCGCCGTCTGGGTCAGCAGGCGGGCCGCCGCGCTTTCCAGCGCCGCCCAGGCGGTGATGATCTCGATGATCTCCTGCCGGCTCTTGCGCACGACGAAGATGCCGCGCCGGGGCACGCTTCGGACCAGGCCTTCGTGCTCGAGGCGGACGATGGCCTCGCGGATCGGGGTCCGGCTGACGCCGAGCTGCTCGGCCAGACGCCTCTCGTCCAGGCGCAGCTCCTGTTCGTGGGCGTAGACGTCCATTTCCAGGACGGCCCGCTTGAGCGCCTCATAGGCGAGGTCCCCAATCGACGTCGAATCGATGGCCTGGAGACCGAGGCTGGGGGAGGTTGCGGCGTCCTGAACCATACCGTGGCATATCGTATACCACGCACCAGCAGGCAGTGCTAAGGTTTGTTGGCGAGATGGGATTGGGGCACGTCCGACTGACCCAGCCGATGGTGCGAGAGAACGGCTCCTTGCGCCCCGCCTCCTGGGAAGAGGCCCTCGACCGCGCCGCGGCCGGCTTCGCCAAGGCCCGTACAGCCGACGCCACGAAATCGTTCGGCATCTTCAGCTGCTCGAAGACCACCAACGAGATGAACTTCGCCGCTCAGAAGTTCGCGCGTTCGGTCATGGGCAGCAACAACATCGACAGCTGCAACCGAACTTGACACGCCCCTAGCGTCGTCGGTCTGGCGACAGTGTTCGGGGCCGGAGGCGGAACCTCCTCATATAAGGAAGTAGAGGAAACGGACCTCATCATCCTGTGGGGTTCGAACGCCAGGGACACCCACCCGATCTTCTTCCACCACGTGCTGCGCGGAATCCACCATGGCGCCAAGCTCTACGCTGTCGATCCTCGCCGCACCGGCACCTCGGCGTGGGCCGACCTGTGGCTCGGCATCGACGTGGGCAGCGACATCGCCCTCGCCAACGCGATGGCGCGCGAGATCATCCACGCCGGCCTGGCCAACATGGAATTCATCGAGAACGCCACCACCGGCTTCGAGGAGTTCCGGAAAACCGTCGAGACCTACACCCTGGAGCGCGCCGAAAAGCTGACCGGAGTGCCGGCTGCCGCAATCCGCCAGCTGGCCCATGCCTACGGCCGGGCCGACCGGGCGATGATCTGCTGGACCCTCGGGATCACCGAGCATCACAACGCAGTCGACAACGTCCTCGCGCTGATCAACCTCGCCCTGCTCACCGGCCACGTCGGCCGGTATGGATCGGGACTCAACCCGCTGCGCGGCCAGAACAACGTGCAGGGTGGCGGCGACATGGGCGCGATCCCGAACAAGCTTCCCGGCTTCCAGGACGTCGAAGATCCCGCCATCCGCGCCCGCTTCGAGCATGCCTGGGGCATCCCGAGCGGGACCATTCCGAGCGTCAAAGGCCGTCACCTCTCGCAGATGTTCGAAGCGATGGAGCACGGCGAGATGACGTCGCTCTACGTGATCGGCGAGAACCCCGCTCAGTCGGAGGCGGACCAGAATCGCGCTGTACATCTGCTGAGCTCGCTCGAGCACCTGGTCGTGCAGGACGTCTTTATGACCAAGACCGCCGAGCTCGCGCACGTGGTCCTGCCGGCGGCGGCCGGCTGGTGTGAGTCTGAAGGCACGGTGACCAACAGCGAGCGCCGGGTTCAGCGCGTCCGCAAAGCACTCGAACCGCCCGACGGCGCTCGCGACGATGTCGACATCATCACCGCGCTTGCCCACCGCCTCGGCGCTGGGTGGTCGTATGAGAAAGCGGAAGAGGTCTGGGAGGAATGCCGCTCCCTCTCCCCCATGCATGCGGGCATGAGCTACCGGCGACTCGAGGAGCTGGGCGGAATCCAGTGGCCGTGCGCCGACGAGAACGACCCCGGCAGCTTGTTCCTGCACGGCCGGTTGTGGCAGCGGCCGATCGAGGGGCCGCCCGCTCCCTTCACCGCGGTCGAGGACGATCCGCCGGTGGAGAAGCTCAGCCCGGAATTTCCTCTCCGGCTCACCACCGGACGCCGCCTGGACTCCTACAACACCGGAGTCCAGACGGGCGGCTACACCTCGCCGCTGCGCAAGCAGGAGTACCTGCAGATCTCGCCCGAGGACGCGCACACGCTCGGTGTAGTCGAAGGCGAAGTGGTCAAGGCCAGCTCCCGGCGTGGCGCGGTCGAGGTCGCCGTGCACGTCGACTCCACCCTGCGGCCGGGTCTCGTCTTCATGACTCTGCACTTTCCCGACCAGGTGGCAACCAACCTGCTCACCATCGACGCGCTCGACCCCAAGTCCGGCACCGCCGAGTTCAAGGCCAGCGCCATCCGCATCGACAAGGTGCCGGCAGGAGTCCCAACCGGCTAGTGGATATCAGGATCGGGGGCGGCCCCGCAACCGGAGAAGAGGTCGCTGCAGTCGACTCGGTGCTCGGACCCCCGACATCGGGTTGGGAGTCGGGGCAGCGCACGGTGGCGGACACCCGTGTGGCCTATGGCGGTCACGACGCGCGCTCGCGCCGTCACCTTCTGCTGCCGGCACTGAATTCGGTTCAGGACCGCATGGGCTGGATCAGCCGTGGCGCGCTCGAGTACGTAAGCACGCGGCTGTCGGTCCCGCCGGCGGAGGCCTACGGGGTCGCCAGCTTTTACGCGCTGCTCGCTACGGAACCGAGAGCACCGATGGTCGCTCACGTTTGCGACGACATCGCGTGCCGGCTGTCGGGCGGCGAGGAGATCTGCCGGGCGCTGGAGTCCACGCTCGGCCCGGCCGGCGAGTCGAAAGATGGACGCTCGACGTGGCTGCGCAGCCCGTGCCTCGGCCTCTGCGAGCGGGCGCCGGCGTGTCTTCTGCAACGCGCGGGGTCTGGGGAGATTCACAAGGAAGTCGCCAGCGCGCCGGTCGGCGCCGCCGACGTTGAAGCCGCGCTTCGCGGCGGCGAGTGGCCGTCGCCAGCGACGCCGCTGGTGCCGCAAGCCGGAAACAGCGAGCTGCGGCTGCTGCGACGGATAGGCGTTGTCGATCCCGAAAGCCTGGAAGACTACCGCCGGCTCGGCGGCTATAGCGCTTTGCGCCGAGCCCTCGAGCTGGGACCGGAAGGGGTCATCCGCGAGGTGCTCGACGCCAAGCTGGTCGGCCGCGGTGGCGCCGCTTTTCCGATGGGGCGCAAGTGGGATGCCGTCGCCAAGGCGTCGGTGCGACCGCACTACCTGATCTGCAACGCCGACGAGTCAGAACCCGGGACTTTCAAAGACCGCGTCGTGATGGAGGCTGACCCTTTCGCGCTAGTTGAATCCATGACTATCGCGGCCTATGCCACCGGATGTGAGCAGGGCTACCTCTACGTCCGCGGTGAGTACCCGCTGGCGCGGCGCCGTCTCGAGAACGCCATCGAACACTGCCGCGCGATGGGCCTGCTCGGCGCCGACATCATGGGAAGCGGTTTCACTTTCGACATCGAAGTCCGCCGCGGGGCTGGGGCATACATCTGCGGCGAAGAGACCGCGCTCTTCAACTCCATCGAAGGCAAGCGCGGCGAGCCGCGCAACAAGCCCCCCTTCCCCGTTCAAGCCGGCCTCTTCGGCAAACCCACCGTCGTCAATAACGTCGAGACCCTGATCAACGTCCTCGACATCTTGCTTCAGGGTGGCACCGCCTACGCGGCGATTGGAACCGAGGGATCGACAGGGACCAAGCTTTTCTGTCTCTCGGGAGATGTGGTCAAGCCCGGGATCTATGAGGTTCCGTTCGGTACCACGCTGCGTCAGCTGCTGGAGCTTGCGGGTGGAATGCGCGCGGGTCGCTCGCGGGCGATCCTGCTTGGTGGCGCGGCCGGCTCGTTCATCACCGACGAGCAGCTGGACGTGCCACTCACCTTCGAGGGCACGCGCGCGATCGGGTCGACGCTCGGCTCGGGCGTGGTCCTTGTCTTTGGACCCGATGCCGACATGGGAGAGGCAGTGCTCAGGATCGCCCGGTTCTTCCGCGACGAGTCGTGCGGGCAGTGCGTGCCATGCAGAGTCGGCACCATGCGCCAGGAGGAGCTTCTCCATCGCATGGTATCGGGCCGCACGATCGGCAGCCCAGACGACGAGCTCGCCCTCTTCAAGGACCTCGCGCAGGCGATGCGTGATGCATCGATCTGCGGCCTTGGTCAGACCGCGGCGGCGGCGGCAGAGTCGGCGCTGAAGCTCGGCCTGTTCAAAAGCAATGGCACGATCAACGGGAGTACGCATTGATGTCGACTGCATTCATCGGGATGCCAAAGCGGATGCTGACCGTGACAGTAGACGGCGAAGACGTCACCGCTGTCGAAGGCAGCACGATCCTGGAGGTCTGTCGCAACCGCGGCATCGACACCCCGACTCTGTGCTACTCGGAGAACCTCACCCCGGTCAATGCGTGCCGTGTATGCGTGGTCGAGCTGGAGGGCGCGCGCACGCTGGTGCCCGCCTGCGCACGAAAGATCGAGGCCGGCATGAAGATCAAGACCGACTCCGAGCGCGTGCGCGCAAGCCGGCGCATGGTGCTCGAGCTTCTGGAGTCCTCCGTCGACATGTCACTCACCGGCGCCCAGGTCACGGGCTGGAAGGAGCGTTACGGCGCGAGAGCGGATCGATTCGGCCCGACCGGTGAGCGCGCCACAGTCGCTCAGCCCGTGAAGATCGACAACGAGCTCTACGTACGCGACTACTCGAAATGCATCCTCTGCTACAAGTGCGTCGAAGCGTGCGGCGAGGATGCGCAGAACACATTCGCCATCGCGATAGGCGGCCGCGGGTTCGACGCGCATGTCACCACCGAGTTCGACAATCCACTTCCGGATTCAGCGTGCGTCTACTGCGGCAACTGCATCGGGGTATGTCCCACTGGCGCGCTGATGTTCCGGAGCGAGTACGAGATGCGCGAGGCGGGCACCTGGAATGAGTCCAGTCAGCAGGTCACCAGCACGATCTGCCCGTACTGCGGCGTCGGCTGCCAGCTCGACCTGCATGTGCAGGACAACAGCATCGTCAAGGTGACATCGCCGCTCGACCACTCGGTGACTTCAGGCCACCTGTGCATCAAAGGCCGCTTCGGCTTCCAGTACGTGCAGTCGCGCAAGAAGGAGTCTCGAGAACGGTAGCTTCGTCCGTCCTGTTGGCGCCAAACGTGCGTTAAGCACTGGTTACTCGACGCCTAGGGACACCTTGAGGTTCTGCCGCCACTCGGAGCCGGCAAGAAACGTGCGGAACGCCTGCGCCGCTGGGCTGAGCAAACGCTCGGCGACCCACGCCGAGTGCCAGGTGCGGCAGACCGGGAAGCCCTTGACATCGAGCGCCTTCAACAGTCCGAGGCTCAGCTCGAGGTGGACGGAATGGACGGAGATGATGGTCGCTCCGAGCCCGCCGGCGACAGCTCGTTTCAGCGCGCCGTTGTTTGCCATCACCACGTCGGGTCGGACGCCCGCAGGGTTCAAGACCTCATCGCTGGCCTCTCGAGTGCCCGATCCGGGCTCGCGCACCATCAGCGGCGCCCCGGCGAGATCGCGCGGCTCGAGGTTCTTTCGCGACGCGAGCGGATGCGTGGGAGCGGCAAAGCACAGGAACTCGTTTTCCATCAGCGGCTCGAAAGCAAGGAGCGGATCGTTGCCGGTCACGCTGAGGATGCCGAGGTCGACCTCACCGCGAAGCAGGAGTTCGCGAACCGCGTCACGCCTCACCACTTCGAGGCTCAGCTCGATGTCGGGATGCAGCCGGTGGAATGCGGCGAGTGCGTCTGGGAGAACGTAGACGCTGACCGTCGTGTCGCCGGCCACGCGCACCGCCCCCCGCTTAAGACCGACAAGCTCGTCGATCGCCTCGCCGGTTTCCCGGATGAGCGCCAGCACTAGCCCCGCACGCTCGTGGACAGCTCGTCCGACTGGAGTGAGCTCGAAGGTGCGACCGGTCTGAAAGAGCGGCTGCCCGAGCGCACGGGCGAGCGTCTGCATCTGGTGGGTGACCGCCGGCTGCGTCAGCGACAGCTGCTCGGCTGCGCGCGTGAAGTTGCGCTGGTCGACAACAGTTTTGAAGATCCGCAGCTGACGAAGCGTCAGTCGCCGTTCCAGTGAATTCCCGAGTTCCACTCGCCCCTCCTACCCTCTGTGGGGTGCCTCTGGTGCCGCTCTGGCCATGAGCGTTCCTAATCGGACTATGCCATGAATGGAAGTAATAAGCAAGCAGGTGGAAATGCATTGGACTACATGGCTGGAGTTGACTAGTTTTGGCTGATGACACACCTTCTACCTCGTACTGGCGAAGCATTGGCTCGGGCGATCATCCTTGGGTTGCTCATGGTCGGGGCCGTCCTCTTGAGCCCCGTGATTCTCAGCTGGTGGGTCTACGGCGCGCTGAAGCGCCGGCCCCACCTCATCGAACCCGAGTACGCGATTGTCGAGTAGCGCCCGGCCGCGGTTTGCGATCATCGGCGCCGGAGCGACCGGTGGGTTTCTCGGCCTCCATCTCGCTCGGGCCGGCTATCCGGTCTGTCTGATAGCTCGAGGCGCGCAGCTGGACGCGATCAGGCGATCGGGGCTGGTGGTCAAGCGCCATGACGGCACCTCGATCACCGCCCGTCCCGAAGCCACGGATCAAATCGAGGCCGTGGCCGGCGCGGACGTGGTCTTCCTGACCGTCAAGGCGCATTCGATAGGCGCGATCGCGGCGCGGCTCGGGGCGGCGCTGCCTGCCGGCGCCACTCTCGTGACCGCCCAGAACGGAATTCCGTGGTGGTATTTCCACGGCCACGGTGGACCGCTGGAAGGAGTCCAGCTCAGGTCGGTGGACCCCGACGGATTGATCGCTCGGCACATCAACGCCGACCAGGTTGTCGGCTGCATCGTGTATCCCTCCACCGCGGTGATCAGCCCCGGCGTCGTCGAGCACGTCGAGGGCAAGCGGTTCTCGCTCGGCGAGCCGGATCGCACTGGTGAATCGGAGCGGTGCCGCAGCATCGCCGCCGCGCTGGTCGAGTCAGGTCTCGAGGCGCCCATCCTTGACGACCTCAGAGAAGAGCTGTGGCTGAAGTTGCTCGGCAACGCCGCTCTCAACCCGATCAGCGCGCTGACTCACGGCACCCTGGCCGACATCACGACCCTGCCCGAAACGCGGGAGCTGGCAATCCTCGTGATGGAGGAGGTGGACCAGGTGGCGCGGGCGCTCGGCATCGTCATCGAGCGGGGAGTCGAGCGGCGCATCCGCGGCGCTTCTCGCGTCGGGCCTCACAAGACCTCGATGCTCCAGGATGTGGAACAGGGGCGTCCCATGGAAATCGACGCCCTGCTCACCGCGGTCCTCGAGTTAGGCGGGCTTCTGGAGCTTGACCTACCCCATCTACGAACGCTTCAGGCTTGCTGCAAGCTCCTGAACCTGACCCAGCAGAAAATCGATATCACTCAGCAGATCGCTTAGGCCTCAAGCGATGCAGGTTCCTGCATGCCCTTTCGTTTGCAACATCCAAGACTTCATGGTGTGTTCTTGGCCCAAGCACATGACGTTGAGTGCATGGGGCGATTAGAGAATTGAGGTTTACGACCTCGACCGGCAGCGATACGTTAACGGGCGATGAACGTCCGGGAGCTGCCGGCTTATGCGACAGCCGCCTCCCTGACCGCGTGGGAATCCGCGAGTTCTTCGTGAGGGGAGGATTGTTGTGGCCACAGCAGTAGCGCCGGCGAACCCAGTCATGAGGCTGGCGACCAACCGCTGGTTTCAGCTGGTCTTAGGAATTGTCGCGATGCTTGCCATCGCGAACCTCCAATACGCGTGGACTTTCTTCGTCACCCCGCTGCAGAAGCACTACCACACCCAGCTTGCTGTCATTCAGTTCACGTTCTTCATCTTCATTCTCGCCGAGACCTGGCTGGTGCCGATTGAGGGATTCCTCATCGACAAGGTCGGTCCCCGAATCATCATGGCCATCGGGGGCGTTCTCGTCGGCCTGGGCTGGTATGGGTCTGGGTGGTGGGCGCCGACTATCCAGCATCTCTACTTCTGGTACGTCCTTGGCGGCATCGGTGCCGGCGCGGTCTACGGCGGCACCATCGGCAACGCAATGAAGTGGTTCCCAGACCACCGAGGGCTCGCGATCGGGCTCACCGCGGGCGCCTATGGCATGGGCACCGCGCTCACGGTTGCGCCAATCGCAGCCATGATCAAGAGCAACGGGTATCAGTACACATTCGGCTACTGGGGAATTCTGCAGGGCATTGTTGTCTTTCTCGCTGCGCTCTTCATTACCGCGCCGCCGAAAGGCTGGGTGCCGGCAGGTTGGGCCAGCAAGGTGAGCGAGATCACCGCCCGCGTGCGCATGACTGGGCGCGAGTTCCACCCGCTGCAAATGTTCCGGACCCACGAGTTCTGGGTCCTCTACGTGATGATGACGCTGATGGCCTTCACCGGGCTGGTCATCACCGTCCAGGTCGCGCCGATCGCGAAGTTCTATCACGTCGACAAGACGATAGTGTGGTTCGGTCTCACGGCCCTGGTGCTTGCGGTCGAGGTGGATCGCATCCTCAACGGTTTGACCAGGCCTTTCTGGGGCTGGATCTCGGACCGGGTCGGCCGCGAGAACGCAATGTTCGCCGCGTTCAGCTTGCAGGCGGTGACCATCATCATCCTGACGTTCCTGACGAAGAACCCCGTTGCGTTCATCATCCTCACCGGATTCGCCTTCTTCACCTGGGGCGAGATCTTCTCGCTGTTCCCGGCCGCGGTCGGCGACCTTTTCGGGCGCAAGTACGCAACGACCAACTACGGGTTTCTCTATACGGCGAAAGGCACCGCCGCATTCTTCTCCGCGCCTGTGGCGGCCTACGTCACCGACCACGTCAAGGGAGGTGACTGGACGCTGATCTTCTACGTCATGGCGGGCTGCGCAGCGATCGCCGCGCTGATGGCGCTGTTCTGGCTCAAGCCAGTCACTCGAAAGGCGGTCGAGAGCGCGCGCGCCCAGTCCACCGAAGAGCCCGTTTCACAGCCGGCGATAGCCAAGGCAGTTTGAAACAGACCTAAATCCTCCGGCGAGAAGCGCTCAGATCGTGGGCGCTTCTCTCCTTGAGGGGTCCAATTCCGTCGGTTTTGCGCGAAATCGACCTAATCGAGGGCGCCAGCGCAGTGCTCTTCGCTTTTTCAGGGGGCGAAGATGCGGCAGAGGCTTTCGGCGAGTGATTCAGCGTCGGCGCCGGGGTGGGTCAGGAAGTAACCCACGGAGTCGCTGACCGCCCCCACGACTGCCCGCCCGAAAACCTGCGGATCCTTGTCCGCGTAGAACGGATCGTGTTCCTTGGCGTGGCGGACCTCCTCCGCCACCGCGCCGGCAAAGCGTCCCTGCAGCTCGTGCCGGACCTCGTCCACTCCCTCGCTCAAGCCCACAGATTCAACGATGAGAAGACGTGCCACGGACGCCTGCTGAAAGCAAGAGAGCACGAAGGTGGTGATGCCAAGACGCAGTCTCTCGTGGTGGTCGCGGCCGGTTGCCGCCGCGGCCAGCGTCTCATGGATCAGCGCGCCGCCTTCGTCCGCCAGGAGCTCGCGGAAGCAGTGCTCTTTGGAAGTGAAGAACTCGTAGAACGCGGACTTCGACATCCTGGCCTGAGCCACGATCTCCTCGACAGACGCCGCGTTGTAGCCACGACTCGCAAACAGCGATAGGGCCGCGTTGGCGATTCGCCTCCGGCGCTTTTCCAGCCTTGCATCTCTGCGCAGCCCGACGCCGGATGCGACTGCCACTGCGCTGACTAGTTCTTGGCGAGCGCGCGAGAGATGACTATGCGCTGGATCTCGCTAGTGCCCTCGAACAGCGTGTAGATCTTGGCGTCGCGGTGCCACTTCTCGACAGGGAAGTCGCGGATGTAGCCGTAGCCGCCGCAAATCTGGATCGCCTGCTCGGTGACTTTGACCGCGACCTCTCCGGCCTTCAGCTTGGCCATCGAGCCCTCAGCCTTCTTGAACTCGCCGCCGTTGCGGCCTTCCCACAGCGCTCGCCAGATCAGCGCCCGGGTGGCCTCGATCTCTGTCGCCATGTCAGCCAGCATGAAAGCGATGGCCTCGTTCTCGATCAGCGTGCGGCCGAACTGCTTGCGCTCCTTCGCATACTGCAGCGCGAACTCGAAGGCAGCCCGCGCGATTCCCAGCGCCTGAGCACCGACGATCGGGCGGGAAAGCTCAAACGTCTTGAGCGCGACCGACGAGCGCGAATGCGTGCCCTCGCGCGCGCGGGCCAGCTTGGCCTCGAGCTTCTCGATACCCCCAAGCACGTTCTCCGCCGGGATCGTGACGTCCTCGAGCAGCACCTCAGCCGTGTGCGAGGCGCGGATGCCCATCTTCTTTTCCTTCTTGCCCATGGTCAGGCCCTTGGTGCCCGGCCCGACGACGAAGCTCGCCTGGCCGCGAGTGCCAAGCTCCGGCTCGACAGCGGCGACGACCACGTGCACGTCGGCGATGCCTCCGTTGGTGATGAAGATCTTCTGGCCGTTGATCACCCAGTCGCCGTTCTTCCGGACGGCTCGCGTTTTCATGGAGGAGACGTCAGAGCCGGCCTCGGGCTCGGTGACCGCGAAGGCTCCAAGGGCTGGCTTTTCCACGGTGCCGAAGCACGCGGGGATCCAGGTCGCGATCTGCTCGGGGGTGCCCTGAGAGAAGATCGCGGCGATCGGCAGGCCGGTGCCCTGGATGGCGAGCGCGATGCCGGCGCAGCCCCAGGTCAATTCCTCGGCGACCAGCGCGGGCATGATCCCGGTGGCGTCGCCGTAGGTCTGCTGGAGGAAGTCGACGCCGTAAAGGCCCACCTCGGCCGCCTTCTTGACGACCGGCCAGGGGAATTCCTCTGACTCGTCGTACTGATGGGCGACGGGGCGAATCTCCTTCTCGGCGAAGCTGTGAACCCAGTCTCGAATCTCACGCTGCTCGTCGCTCAGTTCGAACGAAATCATGCTGTTAGCCACACTCCTAAAACGTTTCAGTACTCAAACGTACCGATTTGGAGTTCGAACATTACGCCGCGCTGCGTCAAGGTGTCAAGAACTTATGCCGGGGACTGCGGCTCGCCAGTTCGAGTCGCCTTGGGCCGGCGGGCCCCCAGCGCAATCGCGACGGCGCTGAAGAGGAGGAACATTCCGAACAGGCGGGCCAGAAACGTGCCTGGGATCCCGACCGCGATCACGGCGCCTATCGCCGCCCCAACCGCTCCCCCACCCCCTTGCCAGATGGCTGCGTCGAGCCGCACGTTGCCCTGGCGAAGGTGAGTGATCCCACCCACCAGGGACGTCGGGACTATCGCCGCGAGCGACGTTCCATGGGCCAGGGTCTGGGAGAACCGGAAGCCTACCGTCATGATCGGCACGAACGCGATCCCGCCGCCGACCCCGATCGTCCCGCTCAAAAATCCGGCAAGCAGGCCGCCACCTATGGCCGCGGCGTCACTCCAGGTCACGGGAAGACCGCTTCCTTGACGCCTAGCACCAGCAGGCATAAAGCGACGGCCAGCTTGAGCGGCCGGTCCGGGATGTGGTTGAGCAGCCTCGCGCCGGCGAAAACACCGATGACGCTGCCGATGACGAGGAACAGCGCCATATGGAAGTCGACCTGCGGCGTGCCCTTCTGAAAGTAGTAGATGGGCACGGCGACCAGCGCGATCGGGATGATCGCAACCAGCGAGGTGGCGTTGGCCTGACGCTGGGGCATCTTGGCCCCGAGCACCATCAGCGGCACCATGACGAACCCCCCGCCGACACCGAGGAGCCCCGCCATCAGGCCGCCCAGCAGCCCGATCCCGGCGAAGACCGGGCGAGAACCTATTCCGCGGCCTTGGGCGGTGTGTCGGGTTGGTTGGTCACCACCGAGTGATGGCGGAACTGGGTATTGGGGGCCGGCGCCGCTGCCCCTTTCACCTTCTTTTTCTTCTTTGTCTCGCGTCCCTGTTTGTCTCGTCCTTTACCCATGGGCATCAGTTTCTATGACTTGGGCCAGTTCGCGCAAGAACGATTCCACATCGGTGACCAGTCCTATCGACTGCCAGCTCCCGCGATCTGCCAGTTTCGTGACCACCGCGGGGTTGATGTCCACGCACACGGTGCGCACCCCCGCGGGCAGCATGTTGCCCGTGGCGATGGAGTGCAGCATTGTCGAGAGCATCAGGGCGAGGCGAACGCCGGGCAGCGCCGCACGCATGCGCCGCTGCGCTTCGACCATCTCGGTGATGACGTCGGGCAGCGGGCCGTCGTCACGCACAGAGCCCGCGAGGACGTATTCGACGCCGTGCTCGATCGCGGACTTCATGACTCCCGACTTCAGCTGACCGCTCTCGACCATTTGCTTCAGCCCACCGGCGGCGCGGACGCGGTTGATCGCGCGCATGTGGTGCTCGTGCCCGTGTTCGATCGGCAGCCCGCTTTCGATGTTCACGCCGAGAGCAGTGCCGAACAGCGCCGACTCGACGTCATGGACCGCAAGCGCGTTGCCGGCAAAGAGCACCTGCACGAACCCGAGCTCGATGAGCCGCGACAAGTAGATGCCCGCGCCGGTGTGAACTACACCAGGACCGGCGACGACCAGGATCCGCCCACCCGTCGAGCGGATCTGCTTCATCTCCTCCGCAATGGCGGAGATAAGGACCTTCTTTGGTTTCTCCGCCGAGACCTCGCTGCCCATGAAGCTGAAGATCTCGGTCTGCCGGGACCGTTCGAGAGGCGTTACGCGCACGCCCTCGTACCCGACCACCACCTCCATCCCTGGTTTGGCGCCCTGGAAGACTATGCACCACGCGCGATGGGCGGCCCTATCGACTGCAATTGCGGCGTCCATCTCGATGTTCTCGACGCGGACCCATAGGCTGTCGATCAAAACCTCGGTGGAAAGGTTGCTCGTCGAGTAGAAGCCCTCCGGAAAGACTCCTTCCTGGGTGACCTTCTCCACTCGGGCCGGCTTCTCTTCCTCCGCTGTGGCGCCGAGGGCTCGAGCCTGTCGCACTATCCGGTCGAGGTCTTCGGGCGATCCGGCGACGACCTCCATCCTGCAGATCGACGGGTCGGTCTTGTGCTGGCCGACCTTGAGCTCCTCGATGGTGAAGTTGCCGCCGAGGTCCATGACCATGTCCATCACCTGGGGCAGGATCATCGAGTCGATGATGTGACCCGTCAGGACGAGGCGGGCCGTGTACTTGCCTTCGCTCAAGCGCGGACACCGGCAGCGGCGTTGATCTGACGCTTCAGCGCTTCCGCTTCGCGTGCCGGGCTCTTCGCGTACAGCACGCTGCGGCTCGCCGAGACAAGACATGACGCGCGGTCGCCGTTCCACGCTCCGTGTACGGAGCCTTCGACGTCGCCGCCTTGCGCTCCGACGCCAGGGATCAGGAACGGCAGCGACGTGGCCCGCCGCACTTCCGCGATCTGGTCCGGCGCCGTCGCTCCGACGACTAGGCCGACGTTACCGGCACCGTTCAATCGTTCGGCCAGCTCCGCGACATGCAGGTAGATGGGCTTGCCTGCCGCCTCGAGATGCTGCAGGTCGGCGGCGCCAGGGTTTGACGTGCGGCAGAGCACATATACCCCGCGGTCGCTGTACTTCGTGAACTCCTGGATCGAGTCGGAGCCCAGGTAGGGATTGACTGTGGCTGCGTCCATGGCGAGGGTCACGAAGACGGTTCGCGCATAGGCCTCCATCGTGTTTCCCATGTCACCCCGCTTGCCGTCGAAGAGGAACAGAGTCCCGGGAGCTTCGTCTCGCAATTCCATCAGCGCCGACCAGCCGTCGGGCCCGTACTGCTCCCAGAACGCGCTGTTCGGCTTGAAGCAGCACACGTGCTCCTCCGTCTGGCGCACCACCTCCCGGCAGTGCCGGAGCGCGCCGGCGGCGCCACCGTCGATCCGGGCGGGGTCCGGGTCCAGGCCGACGCACACCAGAGTGTGGCGTTCGGTCGAGAGCGCGCGAAGACTGTCGAAGTAGCTCAAGCAGAGCCAATGCTAACGAGGCCTGGAGGTCAAAATTGATCTCGTGTGGCAACCACTGCGGGTAGCGCTGGCGCAGATCAACCCGACTGTCGGTGATCTAGAGGGAAACTCGCGACTGATCATCGACTGGATCGGCCGCGCCCGCGACCAGGGCGCCGACATCGTCTGCTTCCCTGAGCTGGCCCTCACCGGCTACCCGCCAGAGGATCTCGTCCTCAAGCGAGCATTCGTGCGCGACAACCTCAAGCAGCTTGAGCTCGTGACCAAAGCCACGAAGGGAATCACCGCGGTCGTCGGGTTCGTCGATGACGACGGCGCGACTTTCAATGCCGCGGCAGTGATCAATGACGGAGAGCTGAAAGCCGTCTACCACAAGGTCTTTCTGCCGAACTACGGAGTCTTCGACGAGCAGCGTTATTTCGAGCCAGGTCACCGGTGCCCGATCTTCGAGCTCAACGGACTGCGCGTCGGTGTCTCAGTCTGCGAGGACTGCTGGTATCCGTCGGGTCCGATGGCGTGGCAGGCGCATCACGGCGCTCAGCTCCTGATCAACATCAACGGCTCGCCTTACCACGCGGGCAAGCGCGCACCGCGCGAAGCGATGGTCGCCGAGCGCGCAGTGAACTACGGCGCTTACGTCGCATGGGTGAACACGGTGGGCGGGCAAGACGAGCTTGTCTTCGACGGCAACAGCGTCGTCTTCGGACCGCGCGGCGAAGCCCTTGCGCATGCCTCGTCATTCGCCGAGGAGATGCTTTTCTGCGACATCGATATCAGCAAGATAGGACGTCGACCCGTTGAAGAGATCCGCCGCGAGGCCGAGGGCGCGGAGCGTCTCGAGCTCGTCGTCAACGAGGTCCCGCTGACTGATACGAGCTCACCATCGAAGGCGCCGATCACACCGCGGATTACCAAACCCCTGGACGGTGCGGCCGAGATCTACGCCGCGGTGGTGCTCGGCACCCGCGACTACATTCGCAAGCAGGATTTCCAGAAGGTCCTCATCGGCCTGTCGGGCGGTGTCGATTCCGCGCTGACCGCCGCCATCGCCTCCGACGCGCTCGGCAGAGAGAACGTGATCGGCGTCCGCCTGCCGTCGCGACACACCTCCGCCGCAAGCCTGGAGGACGCCGCGCTTGTGGCCGAGCTGCTCGGCATCGAGCTTCAGGACTACTCCATCGAGCCGCCCCATCGCGGATTCGAAGAGGTCCTCGCGCCCGTGTTCAAGGGCACCAAGCCGGGAGTCGCCGAGGAGAACCTGCAGCCGAGAATCCGCGCCACGATCCTCTACGCGCTGTCAAACAAGTTCGGCTACATAGTCCTGAGCACAGGGAACAAATCGGAGCTCGCGACCGGGTACGGCACGCTGTACGGCGACATGGCGGGCGGCTACGCGGTGCTCAAGGACATCATGAAGACCACCGTCTACGAGCTCTGCCGCTACCGGAACTCTTTGAGTCCCGCGATCCCCGAGCGCGTGCTGACCAAGGCGCCTACCGCCGAGCTCCGGCCCGGTCAGCAGGACACCGACAGCCTGCCGCCCTACGCCGAGCTCGACCCGATCCTGCGCGGCTATATCGAGGAGGACTTGAGCCCCGAAGAGCTGGTCGCCGCCGGCAACCAGCCGGAGACTGTCGCGAAGGTCATCCAGCTGGTGGACCGCAGCGAGTACAAGCGACGGCAGGCGCCACCCGGGGTCAAGATCACGCCCCGCGCTTTTGGGCGCGATCGCCGCCTCCCCATAGTGAACAGGTACAGCCCCAACGGCGCCAAACGAGCGCCGGACCGCGGCTCCACGGCATAATTTCCGTCGATACCTCGTATAGATAGGAGCTATATGGCCGGTTCTTTTGACGTTTTGGTGATCGGTGGCGGACCCGGCGGATACGTGGCCGCCCTGCGCGCGGCGCAGCTTGGCGCGAAGACGGCCATCGTCGAAAGGGACCGGCTTGGAGGCACCTGCCTGGTCCGCGGATGCATCCCCACGAAGGCGCTTCTCCAGTCGGCCGAGCTCTACACCCTGGCCAAGACGGGAGCCCCCTTTGGCGTGACCGCGGACAAGATCGGGTTCGACTGGTCTGTCGCCCAGAAGCGAAAGTCCGGCGTCGTCGACCAGCTGGTCAAGGGAGTCGAGGGACTGCTCAAGGCGGGCGGCGTGACGATGCTGAGCGGCACGGCAAGCCTCGCTGGCAAGGGCGCTGTTGACGTCTCCGGCGAGAAGCTGCAGGCCAAGGACATCATCATCGCCACCGGCTCCGCCATCGCCCGGATACCCCTGAAAGGCGCTGAGCTCACCATCGACTCGGACCAGATCCTGGAACTGAAAGAGGTTCCGAAGCGCCTTGCCGTCATCGGCGGCGGCGTGGTCGGCATGGAGTTCGCGGCGATGTTCGCCGCTCTCGGCACGAAGGTGGCGGTGTTCGAGATGCTGCCGCAGGTCCTGCCCATGGTCGACGCTGACCTCGTTGCCGCCTACGCCAAGCACCTGGCCGGGCTCGGCGGAGAGATCCACACGAACGCCAAGGTCGAGGAGGTCGCCAAGAGCAAGGGCGTCCTGCAGGTCCGCTTCTCTTCTGGCGGCGAGGGTGGCTCGGTCGACGCCGACCAGGTCCTGCTCGCCGTCGGCCGCGTGCCGTACACGCAGGGTCTAGAGGCGGAGAAGGCGGGCGTCAAGCTCGAGCGGGGACGTGTTGTGGTGGACGCACATCTGCGGACCACGGCCGATGGCATCTGGGCGATCGGCGACGTGATCGGCGGAATCATGCTCGCGCACGTCGCGTCCTACGAAGGCGTATGCGCGGTCGAGAATATCGTTGGACACGGCGACCGGGTGCCCGACTATCACGCCGCTCCCAACTGCGTCTACACCGACCCGGAGATCGCGCATGTCGGTCTCGGTGAGAAAGAGGCCAAGGAGAAAGGCCTCGACGTGAAGATCGGCAAGTTCCCGTTCGCCGCGTCGGGACGCGCGCTCACGCTCGGGCAGTCGGAAGGTTTCGTGAAGGTCATCTCGGACGCGGGCTCCGGCAAGCTGCTGGGCGCGCACATCATCGGCCCACGGGCCACCGACCTGATCGCTGAGGCCACGCTCGCGATCCAGAACGGCCTCACCCTCGAGCAGATCGACCTCACGATTCACGCACACCCCACGCTGCCGGAGTCGTTGATGGAGGCGGCACTGGCCGCGCAAGGTCGTGCGATTCACATTGCAAACAGGCGGGTGGCACCCGTACAACCCTCCAGTAATGGAGAGACCGTTCAGGAGCAAAATCGAGTGCAGCAGATGACAGCCCCGGTTAAGACCCCTCCACTGCCCCCCACCGCGATCAATCCCAAATCGCTAGAGCTGAAGAAGGAGAATCGCGACTTCCTGCTCGCCCTTCACCGCCAGATGCAGCTCATCCGTCGCTTCGAGGAGCGAACCCAGGAGCAGTACACCAAGGCGAAGATCGGCGGCTACTGCCATCTGAACATCGGCGAAGAGGCGACTGTCGTCGGCAGCTTCGCCGCTTTCAAACCCAACGACTACATCTTCACGAGCTATCGCGAGCACGGACACGCCATCGCGCGCGGCATCGACCCGAAGGCCGTGATGGCGGAGCTCTTCGGCAAGGAAACCGGAACGTCACACGGCCGAGGCGGCTCGATGCACATGTACGACTCCGACCTTCGCTTCATGGGCGGGTACGGAATCGTCGGCGGCCATCTCCCGCTCGCCGCCGGCGGTGGCTGGGCGGTGAAGTACCGCAAGCAGAAGGATGTGGTCGTCTGCATGTTCGGCGACGGCGCGACGAACATCGGCGCGTTTCACGAGGCGCTCAACCTGTCGAAGGTCATGCACCTCCCCGTGATCTGGTACTGCGTCAACAACCGGTACGGGATGGGCACGCCTGTCGAGAACGCCTCGGCGGTCGCAGACATCTACAAGAAGGCCTGCGCGTACGACATGGAGGCGATCCAGGTCGACGGCATGAACCTGCGTGAGGTGATGCTCAAGACGAGCGAATTCGTCGAGAAGACCCGCGCGGACTCGGAGCCGAGATTCATCGAGTCGCTCACCTACCGGTTCAAGGGACATTCGGTGGTCGACCCGGACAAATATCGCTCGGCCGAGGACAAGGAGAAGTTCCGCAACGCCGACCCCATCGTCGCCTTCGAACACGAGCTCGAGAAGAGCGGGCTGGCGGACGAGGAGTACTTCAAGAAGGTGCGGCAGGAGATCGACGCCGAGGTGCAGGAGATCATCCGCTTCGCCGACGAGAGCCCCGACCCCAAGCCCGAGGACCTGTACAAGTACGTGTACGCCGGTGAGTGGGAAAATCGCCCCGAGCTCCGCGGAGACCCGCTCTAATGGCCACCCGCGTTGCCGCTCCGACAGACGAGAAGCTCTATCGCGTCGCGCTGCGCGAAGCGCTCAGCGAGGAGATGGAGCGTGACGACAGCGTCTATCTGATCGGCGAGGACATCGGCAAGTTCGGCGGTGCGTATCGGGTGACTGAAGGTTTGCTCGACAAATTCGGACCGCAGCGCGTCGTGGACGCTCCGATCGCCGAGGAGGGCTTCGTCGGCGCCGCGATCGGGTCGGCCATGCTCGGCCTGCGCCCTGTAGTGGAGATGATGACCATCAACTTCTCCCTGGTCGCGTACGACCAGATCGTCAACAACGCCGCGAAGATCCGCTACATGTTCGGCGGCGAGGCGAAGGTGCCGATGGTGATCCGCATGCCTGGCGGCGCCGGACACCAGCTTTCGGCCCAGCACTCACACAGCCTCGAAGTCATCTACGGCCTGATCCCAGGCCTCCTCGTCGTCGCTCCGACGACCCCTGAGGACGCGAAGGGAATGCTGAAGTCCGCGATTCGCAGCGACAACCCGGTGATGTTTCTCGAGTCCATGGGCCTCTATAACGTGAGAGGCATCGTGCCCCCGGGCGACTACACGACACCCATCGGCAAGGCAGCGATCCGGCGCACAGGTTCGGACGTGACGGTGGTGGGAGTGTCGAGGATGGCGGTGCTCGCGTTCGAAGCCGCCAAGCAGCTCGAGGAAGAGGACATCGACGCCGAGGTCATCGACCTGCGGTCGATCCGGCCTATCGATTGGGCGCCGATAGTCGAGTCAGTGCGCAAGACGGGCCGTTGCGTCGTGGTCGAAGAAGGCTGGGCGACCTACGGCGTGACCGCGGAGCTCGCGGCCGGCGTGCAGGAGCGCGCGTTCGACTATCTCGACGCCCCCGTGCGGCGGCTCGGAGGCGCGCAGGTGCCGATGCCGTACAGCCTGCCGCTCGAAAGAGCTTCCATCCCCACGAGCGAAGACATCAAGAAGCTCGTTCGCTCCGTCGTCGGGAAGTAGTTCGATGGCCGACGTCAACATGCCGAAGCTCTCCGACACGATGGAGGAGGGGACGATCGTCGAATGGAAGAAGAAGACCGGCGATGAGGTGAAGCAAGGCGACGTGCTGGCGGAGGTCGAGTCCGACAAGGCCACCTTCGACCTAGAAGCCGAAACGGCCGGCGTGCTGTCGATCCTGGTCGAGCAGGGTGTGCCGGCGAAGATCGGCGCGCCGATCGCGCGCATCGGCGACGCGTCCGCCGCACCGGCGAAAGAGAAGGCGAAGGCTCCCGCCGCGGCCGCGAAGGCAAAGGAACCTGAGGCTCCCAAGGAATCAGTAGTTCCACCTCCCCATCCCCCGCCCGCGGCGGGGACTTCCCCACAAGTGGGGAAGCAGGACACCTCCCAAGCTGAGGTGAATCAATCCGAGGATGGGGAACACATCAAGGCTTCGCCGCTTGCCAAGCGCATCGCCGCCGAGATGGGCGTCGACCTCGCTTCGCTGAAAGGCAGCGGACCCGACGGTCGCATCGTCAAGGAAGACGTGCTGGCCGCGGCGGGCGGCAAGACGTCCGGCGAACGCCGGAAACCCACCCCAGCTTCGCCGCGAGCCGCCGGACCCGACGTCGAGGTCATCGACCCGACGCGGATGCAGGCCACCATCGCGCGGCGCATGACCGAGTCCAAGTCCACAGTGCCGGAGTTCACAGTCACCGTCGAGGCTCGCGTCGACGAAGCGGTGAGCATGCGCCAGCAGCTGAAGGATTCGGTGACCGGCGCTGACAAGGTGACGATGACCGACATGCTCGTGCGCGCTTGCGCCCTCGCGCTTCGGAAGTTTCCCGAGGTCAATACCTCTTGGGTCGATGGCAAGTTCCAGCGCAAGCGCGCGGTCAACATCGGCCTCGCCGTCGCTCCGAGCCAGGGCATGGGCCTTCTCGTTCCTGTCGTCCACGACGCCGACCTCAAGGACCTGATCCAGATCTCCATCGAGTCGCGACAGGTCATCGAGCGCGCTCGCTCGGGCCGTCCCAACGAAGGCGACCTCAGCGGAGCGACGTTCTCGATCTCCAACCTGGGCATGTATGGCGTCGACGAGTTCGTGGCGATCATCAACCCGCCCGAGGCAGCGATCCTCGCCGTCGGTGCGATCAAGGACGTCCCTGTCGTCGACGAGGGGCGCATCGTGCCCGGCAAGGTCATGCGCATGACCCTCTCCGTGGACCACCGCGTCTTCTATGGCGCCACGGCGGCGCAGTTCATGGCCGAGGTCAAGAGGCTGATCGAAAACCCGGTGACCCTGGTCGTTCCGCCGACCCGCTAGACGCTCGTCGTTCCGCACGATCACCGCCCATACTTGCGCCGTGGCGAAATGGTCAGGGCGAGAGAAGTTCTGGTCTGTGTTGGCTGCACCGATCGCCGTTGTCGTCGTCTTCTGGATCGGCCCCGCGTATTTGATACCGCTGCCTACGTGGCTGCAGCTGGCGATCGCCGTCGCTGGTGCTTGCTTCGTCGCGACGGTGGCCGTCGTCAGCCGGCGCCGAGCGCGCCGCGGGTCCCGCCCAAGCAACCTCGTCTAGGAATCAGCCCGACCCGTTGTAGCTCCCCGGTCGCGATCGGAGAGTGGAAGGCTGACGCTCACAGCCAGCCCGGGCCCCGCAATCACGGCCAACCGTCCACGCTCGCTTCTCGTAGGCATCGGCGCCGGTCTGTTGCTCGGGCTTGGTGCGGTACAGGGCGCTCTCGCCATCAACGAGGCGGCCAACTCGGGCCGCGAGACTCCCGAAAGGGCCGAGAAGGCCACAGTTCCGGGCGAGACCGCCGCAGAGCAACCCGCGAGGTAGCCGGAGGGCGTTCTGGCGCGTCCCGGTGGGGCGGGAGGCGGAGCTGTCAACCCTCTAGGACACCCTGCTCGCGGCTCTGCAGCGAGCTGACGACCAGGGCGGAGAGCCATCGGCGCCACCTTGATGGAAGGCTCCTGCCCCGAGGCGGACCTTGCCCTGCCCTTCCTGGAGGCAATCGGGAACTACCTTTCTTCCGGCGCTATTGCTCTTTGAGGCGTTCCTCGCGCTGCTCGGCCTGGCGGCGGAGGAACGCCGTCGTGCGTATCCCGGGCGATCGATAGCGCCATTCGCCCAGTTGGTCGAGGCCGTGACACTCCCACCCATTCATAGGTCAAATTGATTATTGACTTAGTACATCCGTAAGCCCTGAATTTACAAGTCGCGCCGGAACTCCCTTCTAGGGCGGGAGGCGGTCGCGTTATGCCTCCTTGTCGGAACCGGGAGGCATCCTCGTTCACATTAAGGAGGAATGGATGGATCGAACTTTCTTAGGCCACTCGATGGATTGGCTGATTGCAATACGGCGCCGGGCCCTCAGGATGATCATGGCGCTGCTCATGGTCGTGGGCGGCTGGGGCGCGACCGTCGCTCCCCTGCCGGCGCACGCCGCCCCCGTTCTCAACACGGCCCTCATCAACGCCGACTCCGTGTCAGGCGGCGCAACCAGTGTGGAGGCAGTGCAGGCGGCCGCGGCTGGGTTTACCGTCACAGTGGTTACGGGCGCCCAATGGGGAGCCATGACACAGGCCCAGTTCGGCCAATATCAGGTGCTCATCACCGGCGACCCAACCTGCGGCGGCGTGCCTGCATCTACCAGCGCCAACGCAGCCGTTTGGGCGCCGGTTGTCATGGGCACCGCCGGTGGTAACACGGCGGCCGGCAACCGGGTGCTCATCGGAACCGACCCGGTGTACCACCAATTCACTGGGCAAGCTACAGCGCTCATCAAAGACGGAATCAAGTTTGCCGGAGCACTGCCAGGCCGGACCGGCATGTACTACGCCGCAAGCTGTTATGACAACGTAGCGGGCTCAACTCTCGTCGCGATGAACCTGCTCAGCATCGGCACCGGCGCATGGACCGAGGACTTGGGTCCGCCTTGCGGTGGCGGTGTCTCGCTGATCGCGACGCACCCAGCATTCGCGGACCTTACGACCGCGGGCCTGCAGGGGTGGGGCTGCTCAGTCCACCGTGCGTACCCGACGTACCGTTCCGACTGGGTTCCCCTTGCGATCGCGACTGACACATTGCTGCGTCCCACCTGCGGCAACGATCACGACACCGGGATTACGAAGTGCGGCGAGGCTTACATTCTCGTGGCCGGCGACGTTGTCGCCACCGCACCCAACATTTGTCTCAACCCCACCACAGCGACCAATCCCGTCGGCACTTCCCACACCGTGACTGCCCACGTTCAGACGGGCGCGACTCCCACATGTCCGGCTGGTCCGGGCATTTCGGGACAGCTGGTTACCTTCACCGTCACCGGCGTGAACGCCGGCGCTATCGGGACATGCGTGCCCGTGACATGCATCACCGACGGAAGCGGCAACGTCACCTTTACCTATACCGGCACCGTCGCGGGAAACGACACCATCATCGCCAGCTTTACGGCAGGTACGCCGCCAACCACGCAGAGTGTAACGGCGGCCAAGACGTGGACCGCCCTAACTCCGCCAACTTGCGTGCTGACGGCCTCATTCGCTGGACCGCCAGCGGTGATTGTGGTGACGGTCCAGAGCGCCGGCAATGGCATCAGCACAATCACGCACACCGAGACCAACGCCATAGTAGTCGTTGACCCGTTCGCTGTCGGGACCAAGGCGGCGGTTAACATCACCGCTACCAAGATCGATAACACGCTGGCGGCTACGCTCGATGTCGTCGTGACGGACATGGCGGGACTTACCACTATCTGTGATCCAACCGTCGTCACCATCCATTCCGCTACAGATTCAACCTCAACCGCTCAGGATGAGGTTGTCGTCACGATCGACGGTTCAGAAGCTAAGGTCTCAATCTTGAACAGCGGCATTGACTCCTTAACCATCGAAGTCAACGGCAGGACGTTCACCTTGAACACCGCAGGACAGAAGAACCTATCGCTCAACATCGCGTCCGCCCTCAAGCCCGGCACCAACCTTGTGACCATCCAAGGTGAAGGCCTCAAGGGCGCCAGCGCCACGTTGATATTCAGCTCATGAACAGAGAAGGGGTGATGCATCTGCCATATCGAAAGCCTCGGTTACGGCGGCTCGGACTGCTGAGGCGGCTCACGCGCTTCAGCTTCTGATTCCGCGGAGAAGGGGGGCGAGCCCGCGGCTCGCTCCCCTTTCTCTATTTATGGGACAAGCTCTGGCCCAGGGACCCGAAGTCCCATTGCCCGCCCCCTTGCCGAGTGGCCGCTCGCGAGGTCAATACCTCTTGGGTCGATGGCAAGTTCCAGCGCAAGCGCGCGGTCAACATCGGCCTCGCCGTCGCCCCGAGCCAGGGCATGGGCCTTCTCGTTCCTGTCGTCGACGACGCCGACCTCAAGGACCTGATTCAGATCTCCATCGAGTCGCGACAGGTCATCGAGCGCGCTCGCTCGGGCCGTCCCAACGAAGGCGACCTCAGGGGAGCGACCTTCTCGATCTCCAACCTGGGCATGTTTGGGGTTGACGAGTTCGTGGCGATCATCAACCCGCCCGAGGCAGCGATCCTCGCCGTGGGTGCGATCAAGGACGTCCCGGTCGTCGACGAGGGGCGCATAGTGCCCGGCAAGGTCATGCGCATGACCCTCTCCGTCGACCACCGAGTCTTCTATGGCGCCACGGCGGCGCAGTTCATGGCCGAGGTCAAGAGGCTGATCGAAAACCCGGTGACCCTGGTCGTTCCGCCGACCCGCTAGCCACCGAAACAGGCGGAAATTTTAGCGAGCCTTTAGACCTGGCAAATAGAGTCCGAGCCGTGACATCCCCCCTACCGGAAACCAGCCCCGCGGAGGGCGCAAGCCCCCCACCGGCGCCGCCCACCTATCGAGGGGGGCGCCGCGACCTCGTTCTCGGCGCCGTCATCGGTGCCGCGGTTTCGGTCGTTCTTCTTTTGCCGGCCATGATCACCGCCTTCGGTGGCGGCGAGTTCTTGCCCTTTCTGGCCGAAAGTGGCCTGACGGTCATACTCGTCCTGGTCGGGATCGTGATCGCGATCTGGGCCGTCGTCGACGGCATCCCCGCATGGCGCAACAGGACGCCGCGCGTGCCGGCGGAGGTCGCCAAATGAACCTCACACTCACCCCAATCACCGCCAACCGTCCCCGCTCCCTGCTTGTCGGCCTCGCCGCCGGCTTGCTCCTCGGCCTGGGCGCGGTGCAAGGCGCTCTCGCCATCAACGAAGCAGCCAATCCGGGACGCGAGACCCCCGAGAGTGGCGAGAAGGCGTCACTTCCCCGCGAGGCTGCCACCGCCGGCTAGTTGTAGTTCGCGCTAGTCGTTAAGGGGTCCAATTCCGTCGGTTTTGCGCGAAATCGACCTTTGATCGAAGATGATTCGGTCGGTTTTGCGCGAAATCGACCTAATCGAAGGCGCCAACGCTTGGTCCTCAGGCAAGTCGCTCAGGGCCACCTCTGAGACTCAGCTAGTCACGCTCCGCAGACGCCTACGCGCGTCTCGCGCCTTACGATTGGCTCGCCGTGATCACGCGGGCGGTATGCCGCGTTTTGGTGGGGCGGGAGGACGAGCTTTCGACACTCGAAGACGCCCTTCTCGCGGCATGCCGTGGCGAAGGTTCGGTCGTGGTCCTCGCGGGCGACGCGGGCATGGGCAAGAGCCGGCTCTGCACGGAGCTGGCGGCACGGGCCGAGAGCATCGGCGCAACAGTTCTGGAGGGCTCCTGCTCCGAGGCGGACCTGGCCCTCCCCTACCTCCCATTCCTGGAGGCAATCGGCAATCACCTCTCCTCAGGTGAGTCCACGAAGTTGCGTGACCGCCTGGGCGTGCACGCGCGCGAGCTGGGCAAGGTCTTTCCGCAGCTGGCCGAGGAAGGGCACGAGGCGACGGAAAGCGACACTCCCGACCGGCGCCTGAGGCTGTTCGAGGCGTTTCTCGCGCTGCTCGGACTCGCGTCGGAGGAACGCGGCCTGCTCCTCATCGTGGAGGATCTCCACTGGGCGGACGCATCGACACGCGAACTTCTTGACTACATGACGCGCCGCCTGCGCAACCGCCGCATCCTCGTCCTGGCGACGTACCGGCGCGACGAGATGCACCGCAAGCACCCGCTGCTACCCACCATCCAGGGCTGGCAGCGCTCTCGCCTGGCCCAGCTCGTCGAGCTCGAGCCGCTGTCGCCGGTGGACGTGGCCCGAATGGTCAGCTCGATCCTCGACGACACGAATGTGGGCGCGGAGTTTCGTGACTTCTTCCACGCCCGCACCGAGGGCAACCCATTCGTGCTGGAAGAGATGCTGAAGGCCGCGATCGACCGGGGTGACGTTTACCGCGATGAATCCGACTGGCAGCGCAAGCCGATTTCCGAGCTCCGCATCCCGGAGACGGTGCGAGACACCATCCTGCTCCGGGTTGAGCGCCTCGACAAGAATCAGGCGGCAATACTTCAATGCGCGGCGGTGCTCGGCCGGTCCTTCGACTATCAAACGTTGATCCGGGTCTCGGAGCAGGACCGGCTCGCTGTCGAAACAACGCTTCAAACAGCCGTCCAGCAGCAGCTGCTAGAGGAGGAGTCAGGATCTCGCCACCGCTACAGGTTCCGCCACGCGCTGACGCAGGAGGCGATCTACGAAGACCTCAGCGCACCCACGCGCGAGCGCCTGCACTCAACTACGGCAGACGTTCTGGCGGAGGTTCCAGACGCGTCAAGGGCTGAGATCGGCCTCCACCTCCGGAGCGCCAACCGGTGGCAGGAAGCCATCCAGGTCACGATGGAGGCGGCGGCTGCCGCCGAGGCAGGACTTGGGTTTGGAGAGGCGGCGGCACTCTATTCCCTTCTGCTGCCAGTGGTCACGACAGGTATCGACCGCGCCCGCTTGCTCTGCCGGCTGGGCGACGCGTACGCGCTCAACAGCCTGCCCGCCCGGGCAATCGATCCGCTCGAGAAAGGCATCTCGCTTCTCGAGGAGCTCGGCCAACCGCTGGAGGCCGCCCGCTACCGCCTGACGTTGGGACGCAGTTACTGGGAGCGAAGAGACTCACGTCGAGCTCTCGCCGAATACGAGCGCGCTCGCGAGGTCCTGGAGCCCGCGGGTCCGAGCCGCGACCTTGCGTTCGCCTACATCCGCCTGGCTGGAATGCACGTCTTCAACTACCAGAGCGCGGCGGCGCAAGAGCTGGCCAAGAAAGCGATCCAGATTGCCACCGACGCTCGCGCCGCCGACATGCGGATCTGGGCGTACAACTTCGTCGGTCTCGCAATCGCCCAACAAGGGGATTATCCGACCGGCATCGAATACCTGGAGCGCAGTGCGGACCAAGCGCTCGATGCGGGCCTCGTCTACATCGCCGGAAACGCGCTACACAACCTCATCAGCACCTATTTGAGCAACCTGGAGCCGGACAAGGTGCACGACGTGGCGCGGCGGCTGGCGGCGATCAGGATGGAGCGCTGGGGGGTCATCTCGAGCGGTTTCGCCACGATGCTCTGGGAGCACGAGACCGGGCGAATGGAGTCCGCGGCCAAGACGGCTCGGGACCATGTGGCGCGCGCCGGCTCACTCGGTGACTCGGCCGGCGAACAGCTGGCCAGAGCTGTGCTCTCCCAAAGTTGTACAGAGCTCGAACGATTTGACGAAGCCCGCGAGAACCTGTCTTCATCCAGAGACGGCGCCGAGGTGCAGGGTCTGGCCGGAGACGCTTGGGGAAGGATGCATTTTCATCTCGCCATGGGGAACGCCGCAGGAGCGCTCGAAGGCGCAGAGGTCCTGCTCGGCCTCGCCGACCCTGCCGTCCATGAGCGCGCGGCCGCCATAGCAATCGAAGCACTCGTCAAGGCCGGCCGCCTGGATGACGCAAGGCGAATCCAGTCGGCCCTGGAAAACGGACCGTCTCCCAGCCACAAGCTGGCGGCCAGCCTGGGCAGAGCAAGGATCCGACTGGCGAGCAGCGAGGCCACCCGTTCGGCAGATGAGGTTGGAGATGCCGTGGCGAGGCTGAAGGCAGCGGGTCTCGTGCCGCGGGAGCTTCGGGCGCGCCTGCTCCTGGCCGAGGTCCACCAACACGACGGCGACACCGCGGCTGCCGAAGCCGAATACCGGCAGGTCTTGAACGCAAGCCGAAGACACGGCCTTCGGCTTCTGGAACGCCGCGCCGGAGAGGGGCTCGGCGCGCTCGGGATCGTGGTCGACGCGCCCAGCGCGCCGGTGGCGCCTCACCGCGAAGAACCCAGCGAGATCGGTGAGCGGCTGGTGACGGTGATGTTCGCGGATGTTCGGGGCTACACGGCAATGGTCGGCACGAAACCGCCGGCCGAGATGGTCGACCTGGTCGCCACCTATCAGCGCTGGGCGGCCCAGGAGGTCGAGCGACATTTCGGCACCGTGGACAAGTTCGCCGGCGACGCGGTGATGGCCACCTTCAACGTCTCAGGCAATCAGGTCGACCACGCCGCGCATTCGGTGAAGGCTGCGCTGGCACTGCGCGACAAAGCCGCGATGCTAGGACTGCCGATAGGCATCGGCATCGCCACCGGCTCCGCCATGGTTGGTTCGCTGAAAACCGGGGCCAACGTGTCCGTGGTCGGCGAGACAACCAACCTCGCGTCGCGCCTGCAGGCGCAGGCCGCGGCGGGCGAAGTGATGCTCAGCGATGAGACTTACCGGCGCCTGGTGGACACTGTGGAGGCGACACCGGTACAGCTCGAGCTGAAGGGCATCGCCCGACCGGTCACCGCGTACCGTGTCGCCTCAGCGTCCCTCTAAGAGGCGAACCGGGCCGCTTCGAACTGGCTCACGCTGGTCGAGATGCCGGCGATTACCTGCCAGCCCTCGGGGCCGCCGAGCCCATCGGTCATGACGACCAGGATGTAGGCGCCGTCGGGTCCACTCGTGACGAGCGCCGCGTCGTTGTCGACCTGGTCGATGGTGCCAGTCTTGTGCACCACCGACATGCCCGCCACTCCGGCCGGGATGCCGCTTTCCGTGCGTGTGTTGGTCAGCATCGGGTAGAGCCACTTTTGCGCTGCGGCCCCACCAAGATTCCCCTCCGCCTCGGCGCGCCACAAGGTGGCGAGGTCGGCCGAGGTGGTCGTGTTCCCGTCGAAGAAGTTGGAGCTGGTCGTTCCGTAAGAAGCAGCCCAGGCATTGAGCACTCCCGCGCCACCGACATCACGCACGAGCATGTGCCCAGCTGTGTTGTCGGAGAACTTGCCTGCACGAATCGCCAGCTCGTTGCGGGTGAAGCACATGCCGTCTTCGTAGTCGGCGAACCAGCCGTCCTCCCAGTCGCTTTCCTGGTAGCAGACCTTGCCGTTGGGGTCGCTCTTGCCCGTGGCGATGTTCTGCGCCTCCAGCATCATCGCGGCAAGCTTGTAGGTGCTCGCGGCGGTGAAGACTCCACCGCCGTTCACCGACCACACCGTCGGGTCCGCTCCGCCGAGCTCGATCACCGTGACGCCAACCGAGGCGCCGCTAGATGCGATCAGCTGCTGGACAGCGCCGGCGAGGCCGCTCATGTCGCGAGGAGCAACCGCGATCGGGTTCTTGGAGGTGATGTTGATGGTCCCTATCTCGACCGGCCCGGTGTCCACCGGCATCGCGGCGGCTTCCGGGGTTCCGGCCGGGACGAACAGCGCCGGGATGACCTGCGGCTCGGCCGGCGGTTCGACAGCTTCGGGCACTGTCTGGACACTCGGCGGTTGGGGAGCGGTGTCGCTCGCCGACGCGGAGATGAGGGCCGGTGCGCTGAGAGTCAGAAACAGCACCATGGCCAAGAAGGGGACCAACCCCGGCGAAACCTTCCGGCGTTCGATCATGCGGCCAACGTTGAGGAGCATCTGTAGGGGTTAACTGAGTGCATGCTGGGAACCTGCTGTGAAAGTAGGGTCCGTTTAGCAAAGCCTCTGTCGGCTTTAAGTGATGAATCTGTAAACGGCGCTGGCGCCGTCCCGATGGCCCACTTTTTCACGGCTGCAGGATCGGACCGGAACAGTCCCAAACGCAGTCTCACCGGGGTTTCAAAAATCCGCCGCTGGTGGTGCACGATCCCTCGCTGCCTAATACGCGTCGACCGGGCTTATCTCCGTCAGCTTCCTGATGGAGCGTCCACTCGTATCAATGCGTCAGCCCCACGGAAAGCTACGGTCTAGGTTCTCTGGAAGCCCTCCGGGGTCCTCAAACCGAAGCCGAGGCTGCGGTCGAACGAGATGTGGGCGGTCCACGCGAGCCCGGCCGCGAGCCAGCCGGCTGCCCACTGGCTGCCAGCCGACCCTGCAGCCAACCCGAATGACACCGCCAGGAGCACGCCTGGCGCCCAGTATCTGTGCAATGCGTTGTAAAGCGGCACCGCTCGAGGGTGCAGCTGACCGCGCGCCAGGCGACTTGACATTCCAGCCAGAAACGAGATGTCAGGGAAGATCGCGAAGACCACCAGGGGCCACCAGCTTGCGCCTTGCCTGACGACCATCAAGATCGCCGCGCCGGTGGCTAAAAAGCCGGCGACTCCGTAGGCGGTCCGCTTCATGGCGGCGGCGCAGGTAATGGCATTGGCTCCTCGGCCGGCGCCGGCTTCGCCGCCGCGGGCAGGAGCAGATGAATCCTCAACACGTCCTGGTCTTTGGCGATGTCCGCCCACAACTTGCCACGCATCGCAGCAGCGAGCTCCTTCGATATGGCCAGGCCCAGGCCAACCCCGCCGGCTGCTTGGGAACGCGATGGATCGGCGCGGTAGAACCGCTCGAACAGCCTTTGGGGATCAGGCCGGTGGACGCCCATCGCGTTGGCGACGACCACCTCGACGCCCGAGACGTTCGAGAGCGCCGTGATCTGGATCGCAGTGCCTTCCAGTGCGTACTTCACCGCGTTGTCGACCAGGTTGTCGAGGATCTGGTGCAGGCGCTCCGGGTCCGCGGCCACTGGTGGGATGCTGGGGGGAAAGGACAGATTGAGCTCGAGCCGCCGCTTGACGGCCCTGCGCCGGACTAGTTCCAGCTCCTGGTCGAGCATGCCTCCCAGGTCGACCGCGGTGATGTGCATCGAGATCGAGCCCGCCTCCACTCGCGCCAGGTCCAGCAGCTCCTGGGCCATGCGCAGCACGCGCTCGGACTCCTCGTGGACGATGGTCGCCGCCCGTTGCCGTTCGGCTTCGTTCTGCAGGCTTCCGTCGATCAGGGCCTGGCTGAAGCCGATCAGGCTCGTCAGCGGAGTCTTCAGCTCGTGCGACACGTTGGCGAGGAACTCGCGCTGGATCTTGCGCGCCCTCTCGACTGCTTCCGCCATCCGGTCGAACGCAGTACCGAGCATTCCGATCTCGTCGCTGCCGTGGATGCGGACGCGGCGTGAATAGTTCCCGGCGGCGATGTCCTCGGCCGCGGCCGCGAGCTGCGTGAGCGGCCGGGTCAGGGAGCGGGAGATAAAGAGAATCAGGAGCATCGCGACTATCAGCGCAGCTCCACCTGCCTCGAGGAGTCGCGTTGCGAGATCCCAGGTCGCCGCCGTCACCACGAACTCCTCGGGCTGGGCGAGCACTATGTAGGTCGCGCCGAGCGGGTTGCGCTTGGGGTCGATCTTGACCGCCGCGCCTATGTACGCCTGGCCGCCCAGGGCCGTCCGCGTTTCGTCGACGCCGGCGACACGTTTGGACGGTGTGAGCGGGATCACGGAGATGAACATCTCCTTGTTGCTGCTGTCCCAGACGATCATTCGATCAGCGCGCAGAAGCAGCAGCCGGTTGCCGCTCAACGTCGGCACCACGCGCGCCTGCAGCCGGTCCTCGAACTCCGCCGGTGGGTCCAGCTTGCAGTTCGCCGGGCCTGGGTTTGACACCAAGCCAAGCGGCAGCGTCGCGCACTCCTGGTGCTTCACGTGATCCTTCACCGACAGCACACCTCGGTCCATCTGTTCCTGCACGTTCTGGACCACCAGATCGCGCACGAGGAGCCAGGTCAGGGCGCCGGCGAGGAGCAGGCTCACGATGACGATGCCGGCAGCCGCCGCCAGAAGGCGGATGCGGAGGGTCAGCTGGCGCCCAGCTCCAGCCGGTACCCCACTCCCCACACCGTCTCGATGCTCGGGTCGGTGACGCTAGCGGTCGCCAGCTTCTCGCGCACCTGCTGGACGTGGACGTCAACCGTTCGGGTGTAGCCGGGGAAGTCGTAGCCCCAGACGAGGTCGAGCAGCTCGCTGCGCTGGAAGACGCGGCCGGGATGGCGGGCCAGCAGGGCCAGGAGGTCGAACTCCTTGGGGCGCAGCTGGACCTTCGCCTTGCCGTACCGGACCTCATGGCGCTCGAGGTCGATCTCGAGCTTGCCGGCGCGGATCAGCTTGGGCTGGTCGGGTTCGATGTGCGCCCGCCGGAGCAGGGCCTTGGCTCGCGCCACCAGCTCCTGCGGGTGAAATGGCTTGGTCAGGTAGTCGTCCGCCCCCACCTCGAGGCCGACGACCTTGTCAGTCACCTCGTCGCGAGCGGTGAGCATGATGATGGGCACCTGGCTCTGCTTGCGGATCTCCTTGCAGATCGTCAGCCCGTCGGTGCCGGGCAGCATGATGTCCAGGATCACGAGGTCGGGCTTGAGCTGGCCGAACCTGATCAAGGCCTGCGTGCCATCGCCGACGCCCTCGACGTCATAACCCTCGCGCGTCAGGTAGAGGCGCGCCAGCTCGAGGATGTGCGCCTCGTCGTCCACGACTAGGACTTTGGAGCTCAAATCGGTCGCCACAGAATCAATAGATCACCGGACCGTCAGAGGGATGTCCTATTGGCATGAGGGAAATGTAAACGCCGCCCCCCGATTCCGCTCAGGCGCTAAAGGCCACCTGGCAACGCAGTGGCGAAAAAGCCGGACCCTCGAGGCTCGATCGTCGCCGATACTCCCGAGATGATGTCCACGACCAGTTCAGTCGGCAGGAAGCCTTGCGGGGAGCCAGGCGGGATGTCGGTTTCCATGATGAGGTGAGTACTGTCGATCCAGCCTACGGGCGTTGCTTGTCGAGGCAGGTTCACATTCATATTCGTGCCGTCCGGAGCAAGGAGGAAGGCGCCATCCCCAGCTCTGCAGCCTCCGCCCGGCCCTGTGATCGAGCGATTCGCCATCACACCGTCAGGCGATAGCGGGCCCCACATCGGGCACCCACCGTCCAGGGGTGCGCCGCGGCTGCTGCCGTCCCACGAGACGACCGAGGCGTTCGGGTACTGGACGTTCGGGTACTGGACGCATACGGTGCCGGCCGGTGACTCGGGAATGTAGCTGTCGCCCCCGTTGCACAGGGTCCGGATAGTGTTCCCCGTCTTGGCGTCGGCCACATGGTACCCGTGTCCACGTTCGAACCATTCCCCTGAATTCTGGGGAGGGGAATTTCTTCCTATGGCCATGACCAGCGCCCCGTTGTGCCATCCTGCCGGCCATTCGAGGACTGTAGAAGAGGAGAAGAGCTCGACGTGGTTCGCGCCGCCTTTGAGGTCCTCGACGTAGAGGCGCGTGCTCACCGGCCAATGGGTGTAATCGAGGACTGAAACCGCGATCCGGAGGTCATCGGGACTCACCGCGAACGCGGCCACCTGATTCGGTCCGAGATTGACCTGCGTGGCGATTCCCTTGGCGAAAGGTTTGGGACGTATGAATCGAATCGTTGAATCTCCGTCCAGGTAGTACAGGGTAGTTTTCGACGTGCTCACACTTCCTATCTGTGAGCGAATGCTTCTCCTCGGCACCCCGGACGCCGCGATGAATTGGCCGTCGGTATCGACGATGGAAACCGTATAGAGCGAGCCACCGTCGAGGAAGTCCAGCACCATGACCGCGTAGGCGCCTGGAGTACCTGCGACAGGAGACGGACTGGATGCCGGAGTGATCGCAGAGACCTCAGGTGTTGCGGTCGAGGCGCTCGGCGAGACAGTGCACGCCGCCACGACTAACAGGAGGGCCGCAGCGAACCTCATCCAAGGGCTATTTTCCGCGCTTGGCGTCGGTCCGGGTCGCCTGGCGGGCCGCGCCCTTCTCCCCACCCGCCCGCAGCACCAGCTTCAGCGGGTTGCCGAACAGGCCGAATCGCTCCCGGATCTTCTTTTCGAGATAGCGCCGGTAGGAGAAGTGGAGTAGCTGAGTGTCATTGACGAAGAGGACGACTGTGGGGGCTTCCCCCGACGCCTGCGTCGCGTAGCCCAGCTTGAGGCGGCGGCCTTTGAAGCTCGGCGGCGGGTGCGACAGGAAAGCCTCGCGAAGCACGCGGTTCAGCTCGTTGGGCGGCATCTTGATCCGCCGCTGACCGACCACCTCCAGCGCCGCCGGGATGATGCCGCCTATTCCTTCTCTTGTCTTGGCCGACACCGCGACGATGGGCGCGAACGGCGCGAACTTGAAGTCCTTGGCCAGCACGGCACGCCAGTGCGCCGGTTTTCGCTCGGCTGCCTCGACGAGGTCGATCTTGTTGACGACGAGCACCAGGCCCTTGCCGGCTTCCAGCGCGTAGCCGGCAACGTGCTGGTCCTGGGCCAGCACGCCGGCCGAGGCGTCGATGACCAGGAGCACGGCGTCGGCGCGCTCCATCGCGTGGATGCCGCGCATCAGGCTGTACCGCTCGATCTGGTCGCGGTTGGACGACTTGCGCCGGATGCCCGCGGTGTCGATGAGCACGACCGGCATGCCGTCGTAAATGAGCTCGGTGTCGATGGGATCGCGCGTCGTGCCCGGCACCGGGCTGACCAGCGCCCTCTCGTCGCCGAGCAACGCGTTGAGCAGCGATGACTTGCCGACGTTCGGCCGGCCCATGATCGCGATGCGGTCTGCCTTCTCCTCCGCGGGAGTTTCAGGGTCGGGCTCCGGGAGCGCCTCGAGCACGCGGTCGAGGAAGTCCCCCACTCCGATGCCGTGCTGTGCCGACACCAGCGATGGTTCAGCGAAGCCGAGCTCAAGGATCTCGTGGGCGAAGTGCTTCTCGCTCGGTGAGTCCGCCTTGTTGGCGGCGACTATCACCTTCCGGCCGGAGCGGCGCAGCAGCTGCGCGATCTCGCGGTCGATCGGCGTGAGGCCCTGGCGGACGTCGAGCAGCAGGACTATGGCCTGCGCCTGGTCGATCGCCACCTTGGTCTGGGCTTCGATGGCGCCTTGAGAGGAGTCTTTCGCACTGTCGAGGTCGAGCCCGGCGGTGTCGACGACGGTGAACTCCCGCCCGCGCCAGTCGGCGACGCCGTACAGCCTGTCCCGGGTCAGGCCGGACTGAGGGTCGACGATGGCCTTGCGCCAGCCCAGGATGCGGTTGAACAGCGTCGATTTGCCGACGTTGGGACGGCCGACGATGGCGACGATGGGGCGAGGCACGGGTCAATTAGACCGGGTCGGAGGTCTGGTTCACAGGATGAGAGCGAATTCCGCACTTTTGGCGCCAAAGGGTCAATCAGCGCCGGGCGATTAAGCACCTTTGGCGCCAACAGTGTCGAATCGGGCATCTATTGTGGGAGGCCTCGCCCACAGGAGCACCGCGGCCAGTGCGCACAGAATCGCCCCAAAAACAAGGGCGGCGGCAGGGCTGACGAAGGTCCAGAGGAGCCCAGCGGTGACGCTCGAGGCGAGGTCGGCGGCCCCGTTGATGCTGTTCAGGAAGCCGAACGCGGTGCCGAGCCTGCGCTCTTCCACCAGCGAGCTGGTGAGTGCGCTCTCGCCCGCGTTGACTATCGGGTGCTGGGCGCCCACGAAGAGCGCCATCAGGGCAAGGGCAAGCCATCCGTGGCCCACCAGGCCGACGACACATCCGGCGGCGAAGATCAGGTAGCCGGCGGCGAGCACTGACGCCTTGCCCACTCGGTCGGCGAGCCATCCCGCGGGAAATGAGACTGCAGCCCCGACCGCGTTGTGGGCGAGGTAGAAACCGACGGCAGCCGCCAGCGCCGCGGTCTGACTCAGCTCGGGCTGCATGATCTCCGCCGCGCGCAGGGTGAAAAAGGCGGTCGCGAAATTTCCCAGCCCGAAGATGGCGACCGGCTGCATCAGGCGCCAGAACCCCGCGGGCATCGGCACTCTCAGCGACACGGGTTCCGGAGCGGAGCGTCTCGGGTCCCGCGTGATGAGCGCGAACAGCGCGACGCAAAGAATCCCCGGCACCAGCGCGAACCAGAAGACTGTCTGGAAGTTGTGTCCGGTGGCGATGAGCGCGAAAGCGATAGCGGGACCGATCAGCGCGCCGAGCGTGTCCAGCGCCTCATGAAAACCGAATGCCTTGCCGAGGTCTTCTTGCTCGACCGAGCCGGCCAGCATCGCGGAACGAATCGGCTGCCGCAGTCCCCTGCCCATCCAGGCGAGCGAGCGGGCGAGGATGATCTGGGGCCAGCTCGTGATCGCGACCAGGAGGCCGAGTCCGAAAACCGTTGCCCCATAACCGCCCACCGCCATGCGCTTCCGCCACGCGATGCGGTCGCTGTACCAGCCACTCCAGAGCTTGACCGCAGCCGAAGAACCGTCGCCGATGCCTTCGATCAGCCCCACCGCGTAAGCGGGCGCACCCAGGCCCGCGGTGATGAACAGCGGCAGGACGGCGAAGATCATTTCGTAGTTGGCGTCCGCGGCGAGGTCCGCGATGCCGATGCCGAGGACGTTGCGGTTGAGCCACTTGACCTTCGTCCCGGCCACCGGGGCAGCCGGCGCGGTCAGGCGATCTCCAGAGGTTCGGGCCGGAACGGGCCGCCGTCCTTGTCGGCGACGAAACCGTTCTGGTCGACTGGCTTGCCGGTCTGGATCGAGACTATCAAGTAGACGTAACCGGCCCACGCGCGCTCGGTGTCGAAGCGCGACGCCTGCGCGGGATGGTCGGGGTGGCTGTGGTAGTAGCCGACGATGTCGAGCCCTTCGGCGTCAGCCTCGCGCTGGATGCGGATGTGGTCGCGCGGATCGATCTCGTAGCGATCGCGCGCGCGCTCGACGATTATGTTGCGAGCTCGCCGCACCTCGGTCACCGCGCCTTCGCCGCGCGGGCCGAGCATGATGCCGCAGATCTCGTGCGGGTAACCCTCGGCGCCGTGCTCCCGGATCGCGTCGAGCGCGCTGTTCGCGATTTTCATTTGCGGCCGTACAGCCCAGTCGACAGGTAGCGGTCCCCTGCGTCCGGGAAGACCGTGACCACCACTCCCTCTTCTATGGTATTCGCGAGCTGGTGCACAGCCCACAGCGCGGCACCGCTCGAATGCCCGACCAGAAGTCCCTCGGTGCGTGCAATTGCCCGCGCGAGGTCGTAGGCCGGCTCGGTCGGACACCCCCAGACCTCGTCCGCGAGGCTCGGGTCCCAGATCCTTGGGACTATCGCGGTCGGAAGGTGCTTCAGTCCTTCGAGACCGTGAAACGAGTCCTCCGGCTGCACGGCGATGGTGCGCACGGCTCGGTGGTGCTCCTTGAGGCGTCGGGACGTGCCGACGAACGTGCCCGTCGTGCCGAGCCCGGCGATGAAGTGCGTCACTCGCCCGGAGGTCTGACGCAAGATCTCCACCGCGGTGCCCTCGTAGTGCGCGAGGGCGTTGGCGGGATTCGAGTACTGGTCCGGATAGAAGTACGCGTCGGGGTCCTCGGCCACCAGCTCGCGCACGAGGCGAATGGCTCCGTCGGAGCCTTCGCCCGCGTCGCTGTAGACGATCTCGGCGCCATAGGCGGCAATCAGCGTCTTGCGCTCGGCGCTGACGTTCGCGGGCATCACCAGCTTGCATCGATAGCCTTTGGCCGCGCAGACCATCGCGTAGGCGATGCCGGTGTTGCCCGAGGTCGAATCGACGAGCGTCTTCTTCGACGTGAGCGCGCCGCGCCGCTCGCCGTCCTCGATCATCGACAACGCCGCCCGGTCCTTGACCGAGCCACCAGGGTTGAACCATTCGGCCTTCGCGTACACCTCGACCTTCGGGAACTCGCGCTCGAACATGCGGATGCGCAGCAGTGGCGTGTTTCCGATCAGTCGCGTGATCTCAGCTGTCCTGGTGTTTTTGGTGCCTTTGTTGGTGATTTGCGCCATCCTCAAAAGAATAGAAAGCTAATCAGCCCGAGAAGTGGACCAGGACGGCCCCTGCAATCACGTAGAGCCCGGCGAGTGCGTAAGCGATGATCGAGCGCCGGTAGACGGTTCCGCCTTCGGGGGCGAGGATGTTCAGCAGCGCCTTCCCGATCAGGTAGCCGCCGCCGAGCAAAGTGATGATCGGCGAGCGGGTCAGCACTCCATATAGAAGGACGGCGCTGGCCGCGAGCACCTCGAATAGCTGAAGCGCCGTGTAGACGGACACTACGAGATGGCTTGGGCGAAGTCGTCGATGACGTCGTCGGGGTCCTCGATGCCGACCGATACCCGCACCGTCCCGGGCGTGACGCCAAGCTCTGCGCGTTCGGCAGGCGTCAGCCCGCGATGCGAAGTGATCTCGGGGTAGGAGATGGTCGTCTCGACACCGCCAAGGCTTGCGGCGAAGGCGACGAGCTTGAAGCGAGACAGCATCCGCTGCACGGCCGGCCGGCCTCCCTCGAGGTCGAACGCCATCATCCCCCCCGCTCCCTGCGGCAGCAGACGGGCGGCGACGGCAAATGATGGCGAGGCCTCCAGCAGCGGATGGTGCACGCGGGCCACCCCCGGCATCGATCGCATCGCGCGCGCCAGGGCTAGCGAGTTGTCGCTGTGCCTGCGCATCCTGACGTCGAGGGTGCGCAGCCCGCGAAGCGCGAGCCATGCGTCGAAAGGACTGAGGGTCGTGCCGGTTCGCACGGCGCGGGTCTTGGCCGCGCCGATGACTGTCGCACTGCCGACGGCGACGCCGGCCATGAGGTCGGAGTGGCCGCCTATGTACTTGGTTGCGCTGTGCATCACTGCGGTTGCGCCGACCTCGAGAGGCCGGAACAGGATGGGTGAAGCGAAAGTGTTGTCGACGAGAAATGGAACGCCGCGGTCGCGCGCCATCGAAGCGATGGCTTCGATGTCCGGTACGCCGCACAGCGGGTTGGTGATCGTCTCCGCCAGCACCAGCCCCGCGCCATCGAGTGCGCGACGCACTGCATCGAGGTCGGTCAGGTCGATGAAATGCGCCTCGTAACCGGCCGGCTCGAAATCCTGGCGGAGCATGGCCAGCGTCCCGCCGTACAGCTCTCGCGTGGCCACTATCGTCGTGGGTTTCGGCGCGAGGGCGAGCATGGTGGCATGCAGCGCGCCCATGCCCGAAGCAGTCGCCAGCCCGGCCTCCGCGCCTTCGAGCTCCGCCACCGCGCGCTCGAGCATGTCTCGGTTGGCGTTCGAGTTGCGTCCGTAGTAGTGGCCAGGGCGCTCGCCTTTCGCCACAGCGTCGTAGTCGTCGAGGTCGGTGTACACGTGCACCGCGGCGGGACTCAGGTCTGGGGCAAGGGGGCTTCGCGCTCCCAGCTCGCGCCCGGCGTGGACGGCGCGAGAGGGCGGTTTCACCGGAGTGTGGAGCGACCGGCGTAGACCGCCGCCTCGCCCAGCTCCGCTTCGATGAAAAGCAGCCGGTTGTACTTCGCCACTCGCTCCGAGCGCGCGGGCGCCCCGGTCTTGATCATGCCCGCGCCTGTGGCGACCGCTAGGTCCGCGATGGTCGTGTCCTCGGTCTCGCCCGAGCGGTGCGAGATGACCGAGCTGTAGCCCGCGCCGCGCGCGAGGTCGATGGCGTCGAGCGTCTCGGTCAGCGTCCCGATCTGGTTGACCTTGACGAGCAGTGAGTTCGCCACGCCTCGCTCGATGCCTTCCTTCAACCGCTTGACGTTGGTGACGAAGAGGTCGTCGCCGACGAGCTGGACCTTCTTGCCGATGCTGTCGGTCAGCAGCTTCCACCCATCCCAATCGTCTTCGGCCATTCCGTCTTCGATCGACACGATCGGATAGCGCGCCGTCCAATCCGAATAGAGTTGAACTAGGGCCGCCGCGTCGAGGGAGCGGCCCTCACCTTTCAACGTGTACTTGCCGTCCTTGTAAAACTCGCTCGCGGCGGGATCGAGGGCGATCGCGACATCGTGTCCCGCCTCGTAGCCGGCCTGCTTGATCGCCAGCATGATCAGCTTCAGCGCATCCTCGTTGGAGCTCAGGTTCGGGGCGAATCCCCCTTCGTCCCCCACTCCCGTTGCGAGCCCTTGCCCTTTCAGCACTTTCTTCAGCGCCTGATAGACCTCTGCCACCGCGCGAATCGCTTCCGCAAAGGTCGGTGCTCCGACGGGGCAGACCATGAACTCCTGCAGGTCGACGGACGTGTCAGCGTGAGCGCCGCCGTTGAGGATGTTGGCCAGCGGCAGCGGCAGAGTCGCCGCATCCGAGCCGGCCAGGTATCGGTACAGCGGCACGCCCTTCGCCTGCGCAGCAGCGTGGGCCACGGCCAGCGACACGCCCAGGATGGCGTTGGCGCCCAGGCGTCCCTTGTTCGGGGTGCCGTCGAGCTCGATGAGGGCCGCATCGATTCCCTTCTGGTCCAGGACGTCAAAGCCCCCAAGGCGCTTGGCGATCTCGCCATTGACGTTCGCCACGGCCTTCGTCACCCCCTTGCCGCCGTATCGCTTGGGGTCGCCGTCGCGGAGCTCGACGGCTTCGTGAACTCCAGTCGACGCGCCGGATGGAACTATCGCGCGAGCACTCCCTTTTTCCGTATGCGCGGTGACGGCGATGGTGGGATTGCCGCGAGAGTCCAGCACCTCAAGGGCGGTCAGCCCGGAAAGTCGAACCACGGACGAAGTCTAGGGATTGAACGCCAGCGAGTTCAGGCGGCCATGCCGGCGAGGCGCTGCCCAAATCCGGCGTCGGAGCGGACGCTGAAGCCGTAGTTGAGGAGGAGCGCCGCGTCGTCCGTCGAGTGGCCGGTGGCGTTGAGCACGACGACTATCAGGTGCCGCCCGTCGCGGGTTGCGGTCGCGAGCATGCATCCGCCCGCGTCGTAGGTGAAGCCGGGCTTCAGACCGGTCGCCCCCGGATACGTCCAGATCAGGCGATTGAGGTTGTGGGGGTAGAACGCCTTGTGCTCCGCCGTGGCCGGGATGGCCACATCCTTCGTCCCGGCGATCGCGGCGACCTCCGGGTAATACCGACTGAGGTACGCGGCGGCGTGGGCGAGGTCGTGAGCCGACATCACGTGGCCGGGAGCGTCGAGACCGCTCGGGTTCATGAAGCGGCTGTTGGTCAGTCCGATGCTCCTTGCCTTCTGGTTCATCTGCCGGATGAACCGTTCGCGAGGCACGATGCCCTGCGCAAGCGCTTCAGCCGCGTCGTTGCCGGAGTCGAGCATCATGCCCGCCAGCAGCTGCCGCACGGTCAGACGCTCACCGGGCGACAGTCCCATCACTGTCGGGATGACATGCGTCGCCTCCGGCGTGACCTCGACCACGCGGTCGAGCGACCCCGCGTCATCGATAGCGACCATCGCGGTGATCAACTTGGTGAGGCTCGCCGGCGCGCGCATTGTCTCCGCGTCGCGCTCCCACAAGACCGTCCGCGTGTCGAGGTCGACCAGATAGGCGGCCTGAGCGTGCACCGGCAGCGACGCCTGCGGATGCGTCGCGAGCCAGTAATTGGAAAAGGCGAATTGATCGAAGCTCTTCGGTGCCGGTGCCACAGCGCGCTCGAGCGAGAACTTGATGGGTACGTTGGATCGGTGGCGATTCGTGGAAATGAAGCCGGTGATCGCGACGACGGCCGCGACCAATCCGAGGCCAAGGCCTATCGCGACTAGAACTCTCGTGCGGTCTCGTCGGCGGCGATAGCGGCCGCGCATCCGCGAGCTCCCTGTATCTGGAACGTAGGCTGAGACTGTCGGGACCCCCTAGGTGAATTTCGCGCTGCGAATTCTAGGGGTTAGGACACCGGTTAGCTCCAGACGATTCGGTAAAGCTATGAAAATCCCGGCTTAGGCGCCGTCTAAGGAGCTTTTTCGGGCGCGTATTTCGGTGGCGGCGGATAGGGCGGGACGGGCTTGGTGGTCGGTTGATGGAGTCGCACCGCAAGCTCGTCACTTGCGGCTTCCATCGTCTGGAGCACCGCGGCGGCGTCCTTCTCGTTCATGAAAACGGGCTGGCCGTAGTCATAGATGCGCACCGCCTTCCACGACGCGGCGACGAGCTGCGTGCCATAGAAGGTGTAGGTGCCGATCACTCCCTCGCGTGTCTCTTCCGACCACATCTGGTCGAAGACGAAATTTCCGTGCGCATACGTGATGAGCTTGCCGTGGTACACCTCGACGCCCTGGTACCAGTGAGGATGGTTGCCGATCACTATGTCGGCGCCCCAGTCGATAGTCTCGTGCCCGACGGTCACAGGATCGTCCGGCGCAACGCGACCGCCGGACACCGGCAACCGTTCGTACTCCTTGCCCCAGTGAAATTGCACCACCACGACGTCGGCCTGCCGGCGCGCCTGAGCAATGCCTTCCCTCAGCGCCGTTTTGTCGATGCTGCGACCGACGCCGTTGAAACCGATGAAGCCGAACTTGATCCCGCGCACGTCGATGACGGCGACTGGGCCCAGGCCTGACGTCTGGATCCCGTTCCTCTCCAGCAGCTTGACCGTCGCGTTGAGACCGTCGGCTCCGTAGTTGGTGATGTGGTTGTTAGTCATGTTCGCAACCTTGGTGCCCATCAACGTCAGACCGTTGACGAATCGCGCGTCGCCGCAGAACGTGAAGGTCTCGGCGGCACTCACCGGGCATCCGGCGAACAGCGGTGACTCCAGGTTGATGTACGTGATGTCGGCATTCTTGGTGTAGTCGGCGGTCGGCCGGAAAGGCCACAGGAAGTCGCGGCGCTGGGTGGCGAAATAGTTGACGCCGCGGGCCGGGATGACGTCTCCGGTCACGAGCAGCGTGCGGATCTTGTCCGGGTCCTGCGGGACGTTGTACGTCGGGTGGAAGAGCTCCTGCAGCGAGAGGACAGGCGGCCGGCCGGTGCGATAGGCGAAGGATGGCTGGTCGGCGAAGTCCGGGGCGGCGACCAGCGCCCGGGCGCTAGAGGCGGCGGTACCGGCTGCCGGCGGAAGGGAGGCGTTGTTGCTGCAGGCGGCCAGCAGCAGCAATGCGGCGAAAGCAACACCCCTCCCCGCTTGCCGGGGAGGTGGCGCGAAGCGCCGGAGGGGGCGTGCACTAAACAAGGTCACTCGACGGGCAATTCTGCCAGCAGGTCCTCGATCGCGAGCAGCCGCGCGACATAAGACTTGACCGGCTCACCCAGCTCCCCGCCGGCCCGGAACAGGACCTGGTTGCCCTCCGCCCGGCGCGTCGTCAGCATCTCGGCGTGGTTGGCGTCGAGGCCGCCCTCCCGCAGCGCCAACTCGACCATGCTGCCGAGCCAGGAGGCGTAGAGCGCCACTTCCTGCAGCCTGGGGTCGGTGCCGGTGTCTGGGAAGGGACGGTGCACATGCTCGTTCCAGAGCCGGCGGAGCCTCAGAGTGTTGTCGCTAGTGCCTCGCACCTGAGCTCCGACACATATTCCCGGCATCGGCGCCGTAGGTGCCGTTGGTTCCAAAGGCACCTATTCGGCGCTGAGCAAAGGTGCCGTTGGCGCCAAAGCAACCCAATGGCCTTAATGGGCGGGGCGCTTGGCCCTTCACACCCTCGTTTTGAGCTGGTCGATGATGGCGTCCGCGACCTGGCTCGTGCCGACCGACGTTGGGTCGTTGCGCTTTTCCTTGAGGTCGTACGTCACGTTCTTCCCGATCTCGATCACCGTCGCGATGGCGCCCTCGAGCCGGTCCGCGGCCTCCACCTCGCCCAGATGACGCAGCATCAGGACGCCCGACAGCATCACCGCCATCGGGTTCACCTTGTTCTGGCCCGTGTACTTCGGCGCGCTGCCGTGCGTCGCCTCGAAGACGGCGCCGTTGGTCCCGATGTTCGCGCCTGGCGCCAGTCCGAGCCCGCCGATCATGCCCGCACCGAGGTCCGAGATTATGTCGCCATACAGATTCGGGCAACAGAGGACGTCGTACTCCTTCGGCCTCAGCACCAGCTGCATGCACATGTTGTCGACGATCCGGTCCTCGAACTCGATGTCGGGATTGCGCTCGGCGACCTGTCGCGCGACGGCCAGGAAGAGGCCGTCGGTGTGCTTCATGATGTTCGCCTTGTGCACCGCAGTGACCTTGCGCCGCTTGTTCTTGCGTGCGTAGTCGAAGGCGAACTGCACTATGCGCTCCGATCCGCTGACGGAGATGGGCTTGATCGACAGCCCGCTGTCGGGCCGGATCTTTTTCTTGAGCAGCCCTGAAATCTCTTCGATCAGGTGGACGGCGTCCGGCGTGCCCTTCTCGAATTCCAGTCCCGCGTAGATGTCCTCGGTGTTCTCGCGCACGATGACGAAGTCGAGGTCGTCGCGCAGGTTGCGCGCGCCCTTGTATGCCTTGACGGGACGGACCAGCGCGTAAAGGTCGAGCTCCTGGCGCAGCGCGACGTTCACGCTTCGAAACCCACTGCCGACCGGCGTCGTTATAGGACCTTTGAGAGCGACCTTGTTTTTGCGAATGGAAGCCAGCACCGGTTCCGGGAGCGGAGTGCCGAATTTGGCGATGGCCGCCTCGCCCGCCTGCTGCACGTCCCAATCGAACTCGACACCAGTGGCCTCGAGCACGCGAACTGTGGCTTCGCAGATCTCGGGTCCAACGCCGTCACCAGGAACGAGGGTTACCGAATGCCGACCCAATTACGTGAGCTGCCGGGGAATGGTCGCCGGATCTTCGGCGCCCATGCGGCCCATCTGCGTTGTTGACGCCTCCGCTTCTCGCTCACGCATCAACGGATGCGTTCGCTCCGATGCTCGGCGGCGCCTAGCAGCTGGGCCACCTGTGCGCCGAATCTCTCGCCGACCCTCCCCAGCAAGCTCACGGGACCTACCGGTTCTTGAAATAGTCGGCGTTGATCTTGATGAAATCGCGCCACTGCTCCGGAACCTCATCCTCGGGAAAGATCGCGTCCACAGGACACGGGTCCACGCACGCGCCGCAGTCGATGCACTCGTCCGGATCGATGAAATACATCTGAGATGCGTCGTCGGAATGGATGCAGTCCACCGGACAGACCTCAACACATGAGGCGTCCTTGACCGTGAGGCAGGGCTGGACGATGACATATGCCATGTGCACGAAATGTACCATGCAGCCTTAATGCCGGAGAGCGAACCGAAACCGAAGCTGATCGAGCTCGTGGCCCCTGGCGCGGGAGCGGGGTGGAAAGCCGTGCTTAAGAACGGGAAACCGGCTGTGATCCACGAGATCCCGGTCCCGCCGGCCGAGGCTACCGCGGCGATTCCGCGTATTCAACGTTTGGCCGACCACCGCCACCCTGCGCTCTCGCCGGTGCTGGCCTGGGGCACTGACCCGAACGGCATCTGGGTCGCGGTCGAGCCCAATGAGGGCACCCCGCTGGCGACGATTCTTTCGCGCGGCCCGCTCACGCCGCCCGCCGCCGCCGCGCTTGGCGCCGCGGTGCTGTCCGGCGTGGCCGCGCTGCATGAAGCCGGCATCGCAATGGGAGGCTTCGCCGCTTCCGCGATCCGCGTGAACGCGAACGGCGAGGTGAGGATTGCCGGCCACCCAGCGGCGGCAGTCCGCGGCGCGCCTTCACAGAGCGACCTGCGCGCCGACGTGCGTTCGTGCGGCATGGCTGTCTGCGCGGCGTTCGGCGTCGACCCCGCCGGAGCGCCGGCACCGCCCAACGTCCCTCCCGGCCTCGTCGTGACTATGCGGTCCATGGCCAGCGGCGCGATGGGCCCGGCTGCGGACCGGGCGCAGAACGCGCTGCGCGAGATGGCTTCGGCCCTCCTGGCCCCGGACCGCCAGGTCGCGGCCCAGTCAGAGCTCGCCACCCGGGCAGGCGGTCGAGACTCGCCAGGGGTGACGCCATTCGTGCCGGCGGGCACCGTCCCCCCCGCTCCCCAGCCTGCCGCTCCCGGCGGCTTCGTGCCGAATCCCCCACGGCAGCGAGACGAGACTCCTGTGCGGGCTCCGGCCTCCTACGACGCCCCGGCGCGTTCTCTGCAGACCTACCCGGCGATCCCGGCTCCCACCTTCGGGCCGACGCCGACACCCCCGGCACCGGCGCCGCCTGTCCCCATGGCGCCAGAACCTCCTCTGCCTCGACCCAGCCCCGTACCGACCTGGGCCGACCCTCCGGCCGCCCCCGCGGCCATAACCCCGCCCGCCCCGGCTGCGCCGGTGCCGGCGCCCCCTGCGCCGTTCACCCCGGCTGGGCCGCGCTCGCCGTTCGACACAGGCACGCCGTCGCCGGCCTCTACCAAACCTCCCGCCCCGGCCCCACCGGCGCCGCCGGCACCTCCAGCTTTCTCGCCCCCTCCATCTCCACCTCCCGCTGTCCCGGCGCCCCCACCCGCCCAGTCGACCTGGACGCCCCAGGAGGCCCCGTCGTGGAAGCCGGCGGCTGTCGAGTCAGCCGCGGCGGCAGCGGCGGCTGAGTGGGCAGGGACGGCCGCGGCCACTCCCGCACCCGCTCCGGCTCCCCCTGTCACTCCCACGCCGCCGGCACCGATGCCGATGCCGGCCCCGGTCGCTCCGGCTCCGCTGCCCACGCCCTACGCCCCTGCGCGCAAGCCCACCGTGGCCCGCAAGCCGGCCGGCGGCGGAGGGGGTCCCAGCGAGCGGCCGCCCTGGCTGGTCCCCGCGATCATCGCCGTCGTGCTGATCCTGCTGCTGGGCACTATCGGCGGGATCGTCGTCGCCAATCGCGGATCCGGCCAGCCGGTGGCCACGACGTCGCCCAGCCCCAAGACCACGCCGAAGACGTCACCCAAACCCAGCCCCGCCACGAGCCCGACGGCCAGCCCGAGGCCGAGCGCCGGGGTGGGTCCGTTCGCGGTGCCCAACTTCGGTCCCGCCTCGGCCGACCCCGTCACGAAAGTGCTCTTCTGCAGCACCGCCACGCCGTGCACGATCGGCGCCGGCATTCCGTCCGAGACCGGTACTGCCTGCGACCTCAACTCGTGCAAGGTGGAGGTGGGCATCTACTTCAATGCGCCGCAGAGATCTCCGGTCTCGTTCATCATCAAGTTCTTCGACCGCTGTGCGAACACGACGAAGGACCTGCCCGGTCCGAACGCGTACACGCCACCCGGTTATGTGGTCGTGATCGCCGCGGACAAATGGAACGTGTCGATTCCCGCTGGAACGAAATCTGCCGCCATAGTCGCGGTGTCCCAGCAGCCCACTGTCGCCGCATCGGCTCCTCTGATGCTTGGCGGCGAGAGCTGCGCCTAGTCTCGTAGGGCGATACACAACAACCTGACGCGCCGCGAGGCGCACGAGCGGGCTGAGCTGATCTCCGTACAGGGCTACGACGTGCGCTTGGACTTCACCACCGGCGACGCGACATTCGGCTCGGAATGCACTGTAAACTTTCTCTGCCGCCGGCCGGGGAGCAGCACGTTCATCGAATTCGGTGGACCTACGGTGCAATCCGCCGAGCTCAACGGACAGCCGCTTACTTCGAAGCTCGAGGACGGAAGGCTGCGGCTGGATGACCTCGCCGCCCAGAACACGCTGACGATCAAGGCGACCGCGTCGTACTCACGCGACGGGACCGGCATCAACTGGTTTCGCGATCCCGTCGACGGCCGCCGGTATCTGCACAGCATGTTCTCCGAACACCAGGCCTACCGCGGCTACGCGTGCTTCGACCAGCCCGACCTCAAAGCGACATTCGCATTCGGGGTCAAGGCGCCGGACGGATGGGTGGTGGTCTCGAACGCCCCTGGCGCAAGAAATGCGGATGGCGATTGGTCGTTTCCCGCCACCAGCAGGATCTCCACCTACGTCACCGCGGTAGTGGCAGGTGAGTATCACTCTGTTCACCAGGACCATCGCGGCATTCCCCTCGGCCTGTACTGCCGCCGGTCGCTGGCCGAATACCTGGACCCCGACGAGATCTTCGAGATCACGCGCAACGGGTTTGACTTCTTCGAGCGTCGCTTCGGCCACCGCTATCCATTTGGCAAGTACGACCAGCTCTACGTGCCCGAGTTCTCTGCAGGCGCGATGGAGAACGTGGGCTGTGTCACGCACAACGAGCGCATGATCTTTCGTTCGAAGGTTACAGACGCCGACCGCATGGGCCGCGCGGAGACGACCCTCCACGAGATGGCGCACATGTGGTTCGGCGACCTCGTGACACCGAAGTGGTGGGACGACCTGTGGCTCAACGAAAGCTTCGCCGAGTACATGGGCTACTTAGGCGTCGCCGAGGCAACCCGTTTCCAAAGTGCGTGGATCGAGTTCGCCGACGCCACGAAAGCGGCAGCACGCACGCAAGACCAGCTTCCGACGACGCATCCGATAGTCGCCGACATCCCCGATGTCGCGTCGGTCTCGCTCAACCTCGACCGGATCACCTATAACAAAGGTGCCGCGGCGCTGACGCAATTGGGTGCATGGGTCGGTGAAGACGCGTTCTTCAAAGGAGTCGACGAGTACTTCACGGCCCACGCGTACGGGAACACAGAGCTGAAGGACTTCCTGGCCGCGCTCGAGCATGCATCCGGTCGTGACCTCGAGGCGTGGTCGGGAGCATGGCTGCAGACCGCCGGCGTCAACACGTTGGCCACCGCCTTGAAGGTCGAGGGCGAAGTCATCACGTCAGCGGCACTGGTGCAGACCGCGCCCGCCGACCACCCGACCTTGCGCCCGCACCGCCTGCGGGTCGGCCTCTTCGACGTGGTGAATGGGAAGGTCATCCGAAGACGCGCGGTCGAGCTGGATATCGAGGGGGCCCGCACGCCGATTCCCGAGCTCGCCGGCGAGCGCGTGCCCGACCTCGTGCTCGTCAACGATGGCGACCTCACCTACTGCAAGATCGCTTTTGACGAGCGATCGATAGCGACGCTGAAGCATCACCTTCGCGACATCGAGGATCGCCTAGCGCGCGCTCTCTCCTGGGGCGCGGTGTGGGATATGGCCCGAGACGCCGACCTCCGCGCGCGCGAATACATCGCACTCGCGATGGCCAACATCGGAGTGGAGAGCGACCCCTCCACGCTGGGCACCCTCATCGCCAGGATCGAGCGCGCGGTGGACAGCTACACCTCACCCGATAATCGCGCCACGGCCCGCGAATTGCTGGCCCGCGCGTCGTTCGAGCACTTCACCCGCTCAGAGCCGGGTGGCGACACGCAGCTGCTGTGGGCGACCACATACATCGGCGCCGCACGCCTGCCCGCCGACGTCGCGTGGGTGCGCGGCCTGCTCGACGGCAAGACGCAGCCTGCGGGTCTGGCTGTGGACTTCAACGTGCGGTGGACTGCAATCGTGGCGCTCGCGACCATCGGCGAGGCGGACGAGGACCTCATCGCCCGCGAGCTCGAGAGGGATCCGACCGACCACGGTCAGAAGCGAGCCGCGGCGGCTCACGCGGCGCTGCCCCTCATGTCGATGAAGCAGGCGGCCTGGGACGCGGTCATGTACGACGGGGCCACGTCGCATGCGATGAAGAGAGCCATCGCCTCCGGGTTCCATCACGTGGACCAGCAGAACCTGCTGGTTGCGTTCGTCCAGCCGTATTTCGACAGCCTCATGGCCGTGTGGGAGTCAGCTGATGTGGACGAGGCGATCTCCATCGCGCAATGGATGTACCCGCGCGCGGTCATCAGGCAGGAGGTCGTCGCCGCGACCGCCGCGGCGCTTCTCAAGAAAGAGCTCCCCGGTCCCTTGCGTCGCTCGCTGCTGGAAAGTCAGGACGCGATCAAGCGCGCGCTGCGGGCGCAGGCGTTCGATAGCGGAGGCACGGAGTTCCAGCGCTGACTTAACGTCCCGTTGTATCCAAAGGGACGGAATCGGCGTGCGCAAACGTCCCGTTGGATGGTGGTCTCATGCGGTGGGCGCAACACCGGCTACCGTCAGCGCCCATCCTCGCGTGCTTTCGTCCTTGCAAAGGCACCGTTGGTCCCACAAGTGTCGAA
>Ga0209011_1000027_pt1 | contig 117573 bp, 108 predicted proteins | sample BlaSpr_A8_OM1_M3_FD_187986 | JGI IMG/M metagenome (GOLD analysis project Ga0209011, IMG submission 187986) | Forest soil microbial communities from Thunder Bay, Ontario, Canada - Black Spruce, Ontario site 2_A8_OM1_M3 (SPAdes) (version 2) | ecosystem: Environmental > Terrestrial > Soil >...
CGCATCGCGCGCCAAAGGACTCTGTAGCCTGCTAACAAGATGCTCGTTCGCGACTACCAGGAATCGGATCTCGCGCAATTGCGCGCCATTCACATGTCGCAGGGTTTCGATTATGCGCTGCCGGATCTGAACAATCCGCTTTTCGTAACCAAGCTAGTACTCACGCAGCGTGACGCGTCCCCTGTAGTGGCGCAGCATGCTGCGCCACTACAAAGAGCCGCCACACAGTCCGCTGGCGGAGAAGAAAGCATCGTCGGCGCGGCGCTGCTTCGCCTCACCGCCGAAGCGTACTTGCTCCTCGATCCGCGCACCGGAACTCCGCGCCAGCGCTGGCAGTGGCTGCTCGCGCTGCACGCCGCTGCCGAACGCGACGCCTGGCAGCGTGGCCTGGAGGACGTGCACGCCTGGCTGCCGCCGCCCATCGCCAAAAAATTTGGCAAGCGCCTCGCGCGCCTCGGCTGGGTGCGCGACGACGCCTGGACGCCATACTGCAAAAAGCTGCAAACGACGGAGTAGAGAACTCAACAAGCAGCAGAGCTACTGTGGTCTTGCGGATCGCTCTTTAACAACCTGCAACCAAAAACTAAGAACTCTTTCGAGGTGTCCTATGGGCCGTGGCACACAAGCACAAACACAAAAACTTACCGACGAGCAGCTCGCGGGCATCAACTCGCTGAACCAGCAACTGCTCGGCAATCAGCAGCAAATCGGCAATTCGCTGGTGCCGCAATTCCAAAGCATCGCGAATAATCCGGGCTTGAGTCCCGCCGACAAAGCCGCCGTCACCGCGCAGTCGCAAGGCGCGCTGGGCAGCGCCTTCGACGCGCTGCAGCAGTCCGCCGCGAACCGCGCCGCGCGCACGCGCAACTCCGCTGGCTTCGCCGACCTCGCTGACGAAGTCGCGCGCCAGAAGGGAATTGCGGCAGGGAATCAAGCGCAGCAGAATCAGCTCGCCTTCAGCAACACCGCGTTCCAGCGCCAGATGGCCGCGCTGCAAGGCCTCTCCGGCCTCTTCGGCGTGGACACCAATCTCCTCGGCCGCACCCTAGGCATTCCCGCCGAGCTGCTCAACGCCCGCGCCAACGCCTCGCGCCCCAGCGGCTTCTTCAGCTCGCTAGGCTCGAGCCTGGGCGGCACGCTAGGCGGCCTCCCCGGCCTCTTCCTCTAATTAAATTAATAATACGATCGCGCTTTTGGGCTTGCTGCTGATTGGGATAGGTATCAAGATGGAAGCTGAGCCATGATCTTTCTTCCTTGGATTGCGTTCTTACTCGGCATCGGCTACATGATTTGGCAGGGCACCAAAGCCAAAAAGGAATACCTGCGTCGCAAGATGGATCAAGAGAAACTTACTCGCACCGGCTAGAGACCCGACCGTCTGCGAATAGAGCGTAGCACATAGTCCAGAGCTTTCGTCTTTCGCTGTGGCCATCGATCCCTCTTGATGGCCTTTCCAAACGATTCCAATGCTCATTCCTAGCTCCAGCTGGCGTGTCGGTATGGGCTGGCTCACTGCTGCTGTTCCCGTCGCGGTGCAATTCGTCATCTTCCTGCGCTGGCTGCATCGGCGCATGCGCAACGACGAAATCACGCGCGCCTTCGTGCGCGACATCGCCACCAATCATCTGCCGCACATCTACAACGCGCTGCAGAAAATAGCCGCGGAGCAGGGAATTGAGCTCGACGAAACGCCGCTAGTCCAATTCATCGACTTAAACCACCGCCGCCGGTCGTAATGTGAAAGATAGTTCCCTCAGAAGTGCCCCACCATGAATTTTGATCGGGAAATAGTAAGCGAACTTTATCGTGCGCTTGTGCTTCTAGGGGCTGACAGCGGATTGCTCGGGATTGTCGGTTCATGGCGCTCGAACCTGCCGGCCAAGGATGTCCTGTGCGGTCTAAGAACGTGGAACGAATCGTCTGCAGAAGAAATCAAAAAGCGCATTGCACATTATGAAATGTCTTACCGCCGTCCCTCCGATAGCCAGGTCGAGGCCCCAAGAACCGCTGCGGAAGCACGTTGAGATCGGCAATGTCCGAAAGCAGATATTCTCGCCAGCCTTGACCTTCCTGCGATTCGCTGGCGCCTCCGAGAAACCAGGCACTGAGGGCAAGATGCTCGGTGCCATTATAGGCGACCATGTGTGGTTCGACCATTCGGAGTCCTGCTGCTTCGTCGCCACTGTAGTAGAACTGCACCAGATTTCGCGACTGAATTGCGCCGCAAAGCGTGTTTTGGGTCACATTTTGCCTCGCGTACGGCCGAGCGTATAGCGGCGAGTATACCCGAGCAGGTCATCGTCCGGATGGCGTTCCCAGTCCAACTCGTCACACTCGCGCGCCGCGCCGCCGCCGCGCAATCGCTCGACCCCGCGCTGGTCTGCGCCGTCGTCGAGCAGGAATCGGCCTGGAATCCCTGGGCCATGCGCTACGAGCCGCTCTTCTTCGCCAAATACGTCGCATCCTTATATACAAATAACAAGGTCAGCGCCTCGGAAGCCTACGCCCGCGGCTTCTCCTGGGGATTGATGCAAGTGATGGGGCAAGTCGCGCGTGAAACCGGCTTCGATGCCCTATTCCTCTCGACGTTGTGCGATCCCGAGCAGGGCCTAGCCATCGGCTGCAAAGTCCTGCGCAAGAAATTCGACGCCATGGCCGGAGACACAACGCGCGCCCTGCTCGCCTGGAGCATGAGAGGTGACACTTTGTATCCCGCAAGAGTCCTGGCGCGAGTGCCTCACTATTCATGAAAAATCACGAAAATCTATCTCTCATCGCGCTGGCCCGGCAAATTGCCGTCAAGCACTGCGTCAACCCATCCCTGGTCTGTGCCGTGATCGAACAGGAGTCAGGATGGGACCCGTGGGCCATGCGCTTCGAGCCCATTTTTGAACGCCGATACATCCGTCCTGCATTGCCATTAGCACCGTCCACTGAAGAATTATCTCTGGCGATCTCCTGGGGACTAATGCAAGTCATGGGCGAGACCGCGCGGGAACATGGGTTCACGGGTAGATTTCTTAACGCGCTTTGTGATCCGGAAGTCGGTATATCCGTGGGCTGCGCGGTTCTATCAGACAAGCTGAACAAAGCAAAAGGAGACGTCCCGAAGGGGCTATTTTCATGGAATGGCGGCGCCAATAGCGACTACGCGGGGCAAGTGCTTGCTAGAATGCCCAATTACGAGTGAGCTCAGCGGGGCCAGTGATAGCAACTTCCTTTCCTCGGCGAAAAGTGATATTTATCCACCCATAAAAGCTGGGCTAGGAGGGCGTCTGAGCAGTCTTACGATCTTCATTCCCCGATTGATTCAAGTGCTTCTGCCTCAAGACTCACAATGTTTCGGCGCGAAACTCCAGAGCGCATACGTGAGTTACCGAAAAGAGTGCAGATCTGGTATTCCTGAAGTGCTCGTTTCAGCGCTAGTCGTTGCGGAAGACCATCGCTTTTTTCGTCATCGCGGCGTCGATCCAATTGCCATCCTACGGGCAATTTGGCATTCGTGCTGCCAGCGACGCCTGATAGGCGGAAGTACGATCGAACAGCAGTTAGTCCGGACGCTCACAGGTAGAAAGGAAAAGAGCGTCAAGCGAAAAGTAAAGGAGCTAACACTATCACTTTGCGTATCGCGGTACGTACCGAAATCCAGTGTTCCCGGTCTTTACCTGTCGGTTGCGTATTTCGGACATGGGATGAACGGAATTCACCAAGCGTATGCGCGGCTTGGCATAGACCACCGGGCAATGACCGCGCGCCAAGCGGCTGAGTTGGTCGCTAGGCTCAAGTATCCGCAGCCTGGTAAGCCAACAGCGGACAGAATCTGTCAAATATCAATGCGCGGCGACTACATCCTGGGAAGATTGCATTCGGTCTCAGTTCAAGACCGCGTGTGCTCCACGGGATTAACGGACGATGAAGCCCTTTTCTGTAACCGATAGTGCAAAGCGGCTCACCGAAATCTACCCTCCTCCTGAGGCATTGAGCGAGGCTCTCAAGCTATTCACCCGACAAGAGAAGCTTGGATTCATTCGGCTCTGGCTTGCTGAAGGCATCCCGTTCGCCTTCAGCCAGTTGCCAATGATATATGAGGCCATGCGTGATTACCTCTCACAACGTCTTGGGGTACCTGCGACTACGATCACTCTAATCGGTAGCGGGCGGATTGGTTACTCCCTTTCTCCTCTTCCGGAATTTGGCCGTCCATTCGGAAAGCATTCAGACCTTGACCTCAGCATCATCGAACAAGGACTGTTTTTGAAACTAGAGAAAGACTTCCGGACCTGGAAAGAGGACGTCGAGGCCGGCACAGTGAGACCTCGGAATCCGAACGAAGCGAAGTTTTGGCCGGAGAACATCCGGATTCTGCCTCAGAACCTCGCACTCGGCTTTGTGGATCCATACAAGATTCCACGCTACTTTAAGTACGGAACTGCTCAGATGATTGCGGACACAGAGTGGGCCGTGTTGACGCGGATGAAGATGACCTCTGGGGTTCCAGAAATACGGCGAGTATCCACCAGAGTCTATCGCGATTTGAACTCGTTCATTCACCGAATAGATCTTAATCTCCATCACACGCTACGGTCGCTCGTAAGGAAATAGTTTTCCCCTACCTGTAGAGCAAAAACAGAAAACTCCAGCAACTAAATCGAGCAGCGCATGACACTTCAGGTATGGTGCGCCGCTAAGGAGCGGTTTTCACGACATACCGATGCCTACACGATCCTGGCTTCGCCTCGCAGAAATCCTTGTCACCGGTTTGTTGACGGCAATTGTCGTCAGCGCGTGGCGAGCCGACCACCGCGATCGCACGCAACTTGCCGCTGACCTCGCCACAGCCCAGCAAGCCTTGGCACAAGCCGACGCTCGCCAGCACGACCGCGATGCCCAACTCCTGCAAACCCTGGCGGCCCTAGCGGCAGAGAAGCGTACGATAACCACGCCCGCACAAATCGTCCGCGCGCTCCCGCAGCAAATTCCATTGCCCGTACCGATAACGCTGCAAGCCCAAGATCCTATGAGCAAGCCGCAAAAGGAGACCTGTAGCTCAGGTTTACCCTGGTCCGTGAAGGGTCCGCTTTGTGGACCTGAGGGTTTAGAGTCAACGCAACGGAGCACCAATCCGGCGAGCAACGCCGCGGCAACTCCAGCCATCCTCCCGGCTGAAGATCTCAAACCGCTCTACGACTTCACCCTCGACTGCAAAGCCTGCCAGGCCAAACTAGCCGCCGCCCAGGCCGACCTGACCGACGAGCAAGCCAAGACCACAGTGTTGACGCGCGAGCGGGACCAAGCCGTCCGCGCCGCCAAAGGAGGAAGCCTCCTACGCCGCATCGCCCGCAACGCCAAATGGCTGGCCATAGGCGCCGCCGCCGGAGCCATCGCCGCAAAAGCCCATCCCTAAGCAGCCAGGGCGCGCGGTGCGCGGGTCTGACGGTAGCAGCGGCCCCAGAGCGGTCGCCGCAGAATCTCTCCAACACTGGCAGGAGCCTGGCGCACCCCCACCCCAACCCCTCTGGAAGGGGCGGACCACCGAAGTCTAAAGCGCGAGAAGGAAAGCGAAAAAGCTGTGGATATCCCAGAGAATCCGCTTGACACAGCGTCGTATAAGTTATATTATGTTAACTAGAAAATCTGCTACAAGTCGCCTTCCCACAGACCCTCCCTAACAAAGGATTTGACAATCCCAGGGCGCTCTGCCCCGCCGTAGAGTTGCGTGTCAGTGCGGGCGAAGTGACCCGAGTCCCAACGGCAACGTCACTTTTTCGCGGGTTTCTGCCGCGCGAGTTCGTATTGGATGTACTGCTCGAGGACATGCGGATCGGCGCCAACCAGGCGGCGCCCATTCACAAAGACACTCGGCGTGCTGGTGACTTCGAGCTTCTGGCCGTTGGCGCGGCTGGCGTCGACCGCGGCCGCAGCTTCCGGGCTGGCCATGCAGGCCTTGAACACATCCGGGTTTAGGCTGGATTGTGTGGCGAAGTCCCCCATCTTCGACCAGGCGTTCGAGGCGGATATAAGCTCTTGCTGGTCATAAATCGCGTCGTACATCTTCCAGAACGCTTTCGGGTCCTGCTCGTAGGCACAATGTCCAGCCAGGGCAGCCGTTCGCGCCCATGGATGCAGAACCTCGATGGGGAAATCCTTGAAGACCACGCGCACCTGCGGATAATTGGGCAGCATGCCGCGCAGCACGTCATGCAAACTGCGGCACACCGGGCACTGGAAGTCGGAGAACTCCACCAAAGTAACAGGAGCGTTTGGATCGCCCAGTGAGGGAGCGTCTTTCACCTGGATAAGGGCGCGGGTCTCCGCGAGCGGATCTTTGGAAAGATCCGAAACTTCTCCGCGCACCAGGTACTTCCCGTCCTTGCTGAGATAGAACTTGGCCTTCTGCGAATTGTCGCCATCCTTCAGATCAACGGTGGTCTCTAGCAACCCTGGAACTTCGCTCTCTTTGGGCGCGGAGACGGTGAGCTGCACGTTGGGTCCAAAAGCATAGAGATTCCGCAAATAAGCCTCAACGTTCTTCTGTAGTGCTGTCGGGAGCGGTCCACCCGCGGCAGTTTTGCTGGCGGATGATGCCGGTGCTAGTGTTTGTCCCTGTATCAATGCAGGCGGGCAGCTCAGAACAAGCACCATGGCGACCGCGGAGAGCCATGCTCTTCTCTGCGACCTCTGTGCGCTTGCCTCTGCGCTGTCTGCATTAAATCTTTTCACCCTGAGCCTCTTCTCGCGGCCCCAATCGCTACGGAATAAACCGCTGCGCAATAGGGAACGGCCGCCCAAATCCAAAAGCGCGCGATGTGATTTTCAGGCCCGGCGCGGCCTGCTTGCGCTTGTATTCGTTGCGGTCGACCAGCAGCGCAATGTCGCGAACCAGCTTCACGTCGAAGCCGTACTTGTCAGCAATCTCCTGCGGGCTGCGCAGGTCTTCGATGTAGGCCTTCAGGATGCGGTCCAGGACGTCGTAAGGCGGCAAGCTGTCTTCATCCTTTTGGTTGGGCCGCAACTCGGCCGAGGGCGGTTTCTCGATGGTGGAAGCGGGAATCAGTTCCCTCTCGCGGTTGATCCAGCGGGCCAGCTCGTACACCATCAGTTTCGGCACGTCCGAGATGACCGCGAGGCCGCCGGCCATGTCGCCGTACAGCGTGCAGTAGCCCACGGCCAGCTCGGACTTGTTTCCGGTACTGAGCAGCATCGAGCCGAATTTATTCGAGAGCGCCATCAAATAATTGCCGCGGATGCGCGCCTGGATGTTTTCCTCGGCCACATCCGGAGCGCGATTGCCGAACGCCGGAGCCAGCGCCTTGCGGTAGGAGTCAAACACCTCGCTAATCGGAATGGTGATCATATTTATGCCGAGGTTTTGCGCCAGCGCTTTTGCGTCTCGCTTGCTGCCCTCGCTTGAAAACGGCCCCGGCATGGACACGCCTTGGACGTTCTCGGCGCCAAGGGCGTCCACGGCAATCGACGCCACAACCGCCGAATCGATGCCGCCGCTCAGGCCGACTAGAACTTTTTTGAATCCGCACTTGGAAACGTAATCGCGCGTGCCGACCACCAGGGCGCGATAGGCATATTCAATCTCTTCCGGCGGCTGCGGATGAAATTCGCCTTCTCCTGTTTCCGTGTCGAATAGGACGAGATCTTCCTCGAACGCCAGCGCCTGTGCTGCGACCTTGCCATCGGCGGTCACCGCCATGCTGGCGCCGTCAAAAATCAGGCTGTCGTCGCCGCCCACCTGGTTCACATAAATCACCGGGCGTTTGTGGGTCATGGCGATGGAGCGCAGCATCTCCAACCGCAGGGTACGTTTGTTGATGGTGTAAGGAGACGCGGAAATATTCAGAAGCAGGGTAGTTCCCTGCGCGACAAGTTCCGTTACGGGATCGCGCTCGTAGCGCAGCTTGGCCCAGAAGTTCTTGTCGTTCCAGACGTCTTCGCAAATCGTGATGCCCAGGTGTTCGTTGCCAAAGTCGTAGGTGGATTGCTTTTCCGCTGGCTGAAAGTAACGCGATTCGTCGAAGACGTCGTAGGTGGGCAGCAGCATCTTGCTTTGCTCGAAAACAATGCGACCGCCGCACAACAGGGCCGCTTTGTTTGCAATCGATTTACCGGAGCCGTTTTTGACCCTTCCGGCGTAGCCGACAACCGCGGGCAGCGGCAACTTCCCTGCCAAGGCTTTCAATTCCTTTAAGTTGCGATCGATGAACGCAGGTCGTTCCAGCAAGTCCAGAGGCAGATAGCCGCACAGGCAAAGTTCGGAAAAGACGGCGAGCTTGGCGCCGCGCGCTTGCGCTTGCGCCGCTAAATTCAAAATGCGCGCGGAATTGCCCGCGAAATCGCCAATCGTGGGATTAAACTGCGCGAGCGCTATCTTCATGCTGGCACTTTAGAATAAGGTCGCGTCGTCAAGATTGCAATCGCATGCGCAACGGCTATGCTCCGAATTTGGACTGCGGCGGTCTTGTTGATCCTGAGCCTCGAAGGGCCGCCGCTTTTGCGATCGAGCCTCGTCACACTCTGTAGCAACAGATGCATCGCACCCAGGTCAACGCCGTAAAAGCGGTAGCAAGACTACCGCGCTCCACAAATTCACTTTGGCTTCTGCGCGATCAAGCTCGCAATTCCCTTCCCGGCGCGCAACTCCCGGTAAAATAAGATGCGCAGCGCGGGAAACGCAGTCCTCAGCTCTCCTGGTTCCAAAAGATAATTTGTGTTTCTCGGCCCACCGGGGAACTCGAGCTGCGCCAGCGTGTAGGTCTCGAACAACACCACGCCGCCGGGAACCAGTGTGCGTTCGATCTGCGAAAAAAGTGAGCGCTGCAGGTAATTCACGCAAAGGACCAGCGGAAACGCTTGCGCCGGCAGGCTGACTTCCTCGAGATCTGCTTGCCATAGCTGAATCCCATGCCGCCTATTCGCGCCCTGTGCCGCGCGTTCCATGCGCGTTACCTCGCAATGCGAAGCGTGCGCGCGCCGCTCGAGAATTTCTAGCGCCACAGCAGAAGAATCCACAGCGGTCACCGGCTGGTGACGCGAGGCAAGCAGCACTGTGTGGCGTCCCGTGCCGCAAGCGAGGTCCAATGCGGGACCAAGCGGCAACAGTGGCAGCAATTCCCGAACGAAACCAGCAGGTTCGGGCGGCGATTTTTCTGCCTCGGCTCGATATTTGGCGTTCCACTCTGGTGCGCTAGCCGTCATAAAAAAGGCTCCTGAACATTGTGTCCAGGAGCCTGGAAATCCGCAGCCGGAGCAAACTGCCTCCGACGATCAAACCCTATACGCTGAACGAGCTGCCGCAGCCGCAGGTGCTCTTCACGTGGGGATTGTTGAACTTGAATCCCGCACCCTCGAGCGTCTCGATGTAGTCGATCTCCACACCCTCGAGGTACATCGAGCTCATTTGGTCGACGGCGACTTTCAGCCCGTCGAAATCCAACAGTTCGTCAGTGTCGTTGGTCTGATTTTCAAACGCCATATGGTACTGAAAACCGGAGCAGCCGCCACCAACCACAGCAACGCGCAGCGCCACGGGCACCGGGCTCTGCATCTGCATGATTTCCTTCACCTTGGTACTAGCAACGGGCGTCAAACTGATCATGATTCCTTTCGCCTCCGCTCGCGGCCCCAAGCCGCCAGCAATCCGATATGCCTATTATAACAGAACCTTATTTCAGCCGCACAAGGGGCGGTTCTTTTCAAGCAACCCGGCGTTGCCGCCTTTCGACAAGAATTTGGCCTTCGCATACAATACGATGCAGCCATGCGACACAAAGTCACGTTGATTCCCGGCGAAGGCATCGGCCCCGAAGTCGCGGCGGCCACGCGGCGCGTCATTGACGCCGCCGGAGTGCAAATCGAGTGGGAAGAGCTTGCGGCGCGTACCGACAGCGCCACGGAAGCAGGCCAGCTCGTTAATCAAGCCGCTATCGCTTCGGTGCGGCGCAATCGAGTTGCGCTGAAGGGTCCCACCGGCACGGCTATTGCTGGCGGAGCGCCCAGCGTGAACGTGGCCCTGCGCAAAACGCTCGACCTCTACGCCAACCTACGCCCAGTCAAGAACTTACCGGGAGTCAAGTCGCGCTTTGAGAACGTGGACATCGTTTTGGTACGCGAAAATACAGAGGATCTGTATTCCGGCCTGGAGCACGAAGTGGTTCCCGGCGTGGTCGAGAGCCTGAAAATTATCACCGAGCGGGCGTCCACGCGCATCGCGCGCTTCGCTTTCGAGTGCGCCAAGAAGAGCGGGCGCAAAAAGATTCACGCCATCCACAAAGCCAACATCATGAAGCTGAGCGATGGGCTGTTCCTGAAGTCGGTGCGCGCCGTCGCAGAGAAATACAAGGAGATTGAGTACAAAGAACTCATCGTCGACAACGCCTGCATGCAGATGGTGTTGGATCCGCAACAGTTCGACATGCTGCTGCTGCCGAATCTCTACGGCGATGTGATGAGCGATTTGGCCGCGGGTTTGGTAGGCGGGCTGGGCGTAGTGCCTAGCGGAAACATCGGCGATGAGTGCGCCATGTTCGAGGCCGTGCACGGCACCGCGCCGGACATCGCCGGCAAGGGCCTCGCGAATCCTACTGCGCTGCTGATGAGCGGCATCATGATGCTCGATCATCTCGGCGAGCGCCCTGCTGCGCGCCGCATCGAGGCGGCCCTCGAAAGGGTCTATCGCGAGGGCAAGCATGCCACCCGCGATCTGGGCGGCACAGCGACCACGCAAGAATTCACCGACGCAGTGATTTCGGCGGTCTCGGTCGCGGCTACGGCTTAACGTAAGCCGCAGAGTAAATCTGATACACCATCAGATACACGATGACGCCGGTCACGCTCACATAAAACCACAGTGGCAGCGTCCAGCGCGCAATCACCCGGTGCCGGTCAAATCTCTCGAGCCAGGCACGCCGCAACGTGACCAAAATCATCGGCACGATCACCACAGCGAGAATGGTATGCGTGGTGAGCAGTACAAAATAAACAGGGCGAATCCAGCCCTGGCCCTGAAACGCGACATGGCCGACGCGGTAGTGGTACACCAGGTAGGAAACCAGAAAAACCGACGACACAGCGAACGCAGAAATCATGAACGCCTTGTGCACAGCAATTTTGCCGCTGCGGATAGCCGCGTAGCCGCCCGCCAAGAGAATCGCGCTCACACCATTCAGGGACGCATTCAGCGCTGCATGAGAAAACATCCGGTTACTTCCTTAGGCAAAGTCAGCGGAGAATCTTGTCGTAGACCATGAGACCGAGCAACAACGGGATGTACACAACGGTACCGTGCATGAGCCACTTGGCTCGAAAATTCGTCTTCTCGCTGGCAGCCCAAAGACAAACCTGTAGAAGACCTACGCTGAGCACCAGCGCCCCGAAGAAATAAACAATTCCGGCCAGCCCAGCGATTGCCGGCAAAAGGCTAACGCCCACAAGAGCCACCGCAGTCACTAGAATCTGCCGGAACGTGCGCGAACCTTCGCGGTCGACCACGGGAAGCATCAGAATTCCCGCGCGCGCATAGTCTTCGCGATACATCCAAGCAATGGCGTGAAAGTGTGGGAACTGCCAGAAGAAAAGAATCGCGAACAACAGCCATGCTCCGAGATCGAGCCTGCCGGCGGCCGCCACCCAACCAATCATCGGGGGAATCGCTCCGGGAAACGCGCCGACAAAGGTGGCCCACACGGTGCGCTTCTTGAGCGGCGTGTACGCCAACAAATAACTCAGGCAGGTTGCCACGCCAAGCCCGGCCGCGAGTGCGCCCGCCGCAAAATATAGATACAGCGCCCCGGCGATCGACAGCGCAACGCCGTACACCAACGCCTGCCGCGGCTTCAACACACCGCTCGGCAGCGGCCGCGAAGCGGTCCTGCGCATCAGCCTATCGGTGTCGCGCTCGACGTAATGATTCAGTGCCGCCGTACCACCGGCGATCAGCATAGTTCCAAAAACGGTGTGAATGAGGTGCAGCCAGGCCACCGGGCCACGCGCGCCCATGTAGTAACCCGCAGCCGTGGTGATCAGCACCAGGAACGATACATCAGGCTTGGTCAGCGCGACGTACGCGTTCGCGCGCGACGCCAGCGTCAGCTCCGCGGTGCGCAGCGTGCTCATTGCACAGCCACCTGGCTCGGCGCTGCCGCCGCGACTTCCCTTCTCCGCGGCACCAAGCGATAGCAAATTAAGGCAATTAGAATTGAAAACGCGAATAGCAATGCTCCAACGACGGTGTGAGTTACCGTCACGATCACAGTGATGGACGTAGGTCCAGCTTTTTCAGACGCCAGCCTTGCCCAGTAAGCGCCAAATCCCAGCACGAACTGGACACCAAACATGGCATGAAGCAGAGCACGTGCCCGCGACAGCTCGCCGGAGGTGCCGAAACGCTTGCGAAGCGCCACGGCGGTCCATGTCACGGTCGCCATGACCGCAAACGCGCCGACAATGTGCGGCCACACCGGTATTTCTGAGTGCCGAAAGCCCGCGCCCAGCACCACCTGGAAAAAGATTACTCCCACGTTGACCATCGCCACCGTTTGAATGGAGGGCGTGCCGCGGTCCGCAAGCTGCGGGCGCTCCGACATCCACCACGAGCTGGTAAACACGGCGATTCCAAGCACGGCAGCGAAAACAATTTGCGCGAAACACGCGTGGATCACCGGCAACCAGTACTGCAGCAACTGCCTAACCACTTCACCGCCCAAAACAGCTTGCACCGCTACTCCCGCAACGGCGATCACGCCGAACCAGCGCAACCAACGGCGATCATCTTTGAGCCATATCAGAATCGCCAGCGCAAGCGCAAAAATGCCCAACCCGCCCGCAATCACGCGGTGTGAGTGCTCGAAGAACGCGCCACCGGCAAGCTGCCTTAGCGAAGGAAACCAGGTTCCGAACGATTTGGGCCAGTCTGGAACCGAGAGTGCGGCATTATTTGAAGTGACCAGAGCGCCAGCAATGAAAAGGAGCACCGTCCATGCCACGACGAACTTGGCAAAGCGGTGAATCCCTGGGTTATACGTCGTCGTCATCAGTGAAATCTCGGGGTGAAGTATAGCTCAGCCGCAACTCTTTTGCCGCCAAGCACTAAGTCCGACGCCAGCACCAGAATTCCTGCACTAGCTCGCTAGCGACGCCGTCGGCAGTGCCACCGACCCCGCTTCCATTCCTACGGCGCGCAGCACTAAATCTTTCAGCGCTGCGATGAACAGGGGAGAATCGCCCACAGCCGGCATCATCCTAAAGGTATTGATGCCAACCTTCCTGGCTTCGGTGCGAGCCTCGATGTTAATTTCATGCAGGGTTTCTATGTGCTCGGTGACAAACGAGATAGGCACCACCAGGATTTCCTTGACGCCTTCGTGTCCCAGGCGCTCGATGGTACCCGTCAGCGGCGGCTGCAGCCACTTCGCCGGGCCCACGCGGCTCTGATAGCAGAGCAGGTGCGTTCGGGGCCAGCCGGCATATTGCCGCGCGCCCGCGTCGCACACCAGCCGCACCGTCGTTTCGATTTGCCGGGGGTACGGGTCGCCTTTCTCCACCAAACTCATCGGCAAACCGTGCGCGCTGAAGACCAGATGGATGACGGAGCTGTCCGCAAATTGCCGCAGCACCGAGCCGATCCGCTGTACGACGGCCTGAATGTACAAAGGGTGATCGTAGAATTGCCCAACGGTGTGCTCTTTCGCGCGGCCATTCGGCGGACCGTACACGCGCCGCCATTCCTTCAAGCTGCTCAGCGTCGTGGCATAGGAAAAATGCGGATACAGTGGCAGCAGCACTATGTCATCGAGTGGCTCCGCGCTTCGCAACGTGTCAGCGGCTTCCGCGCTCATCGGGTGCCAATAGCGCATCGCAGTCACGGCAACCGTTTCGATGTAGGGCGAGAGTGCCGCAACCAGCCGGACCCGCTGCCGCTCGGTCAGCAAGCGAATCGGGGAGCGTCTGCCAATCTCCGCGTATTTGCCGGCGACCGGAATCGAGCGCCGCGAGGAAATCAGCTTCGCAATCGGCTTCCGTAACACTCCCAGCGGACCGAGAGGAATAATGTCCGGATCGAGAAACAGGTTCAGGAGAAACGGCTCGACCGCTTCGAGCGAGTCCGGCCCGCCGAGCTGAAACAGCACAATTCCGACGCGCTTCTTCCCTGCCACGCTACTTTCCCCGTGTGAGTGACTGCTTCAGGCGCTCAACGTCCTTGCGGAGGTCGGCAGTGCGGCGCGCCACGGTCACGAAATAAATAAAAAACACGCCCCAGCCAATCATATATGCCGCCATAAGGCTGCCAAGATTCTTCACCCCGCCTCCGCTTCCTGCGCGAGCGTTTGCGCTTCGGCTCGCACTGCTTCCAACTCGCAACGCTGACGGATCAGTAAAGCCATCAACGCCATCAAGCTCAGCCACGACAGATAAAAGATCTTGCGCATCTCCGGATTCAACCCGCCGCTAGTGAACACCACCGGCTGCGGATGCTGCGTGCGCCACCACCAGATCGATCCATAAACCAGCGGAACGTCCAGGAAAATGAACACGCCGTAAAACGAGCTGATCAGCGCTCGCCGGTCAGGGTCCTCGACCATCGTCCGCAAGATTAGATAGGAAAGATAGAGCAGCCATAGCACCAGCGTAGAGGTCAGGCGCGCATCCCATGCCCAGTACACGCCCCATGCCGGCTTCGCCCAGATCGGCCCGGTGAGAAGCACCACGGTGCAAAACGCAAGGCCAACCTCAGCGGATGACACTGCCAGCCAATCCCATTTCGCTTCGCGCTTGAACAGGAATCCCAAGTTGCCCACGAAGCATACGATAAAAGCGGCAAGCGCTGTCATTCCGCAGGGCGCATGCAGATAAAAAATTCGCTGCACGATGCCCATGGTCAATTCCGTGGGCGCAAGAAAGAAAGCGCCATAGGCCGATGCACCCAAAAGCAGAACTACCGCCGCCGCGCTGAGAACTTTTCCCGTCATTTTCATTCTTCCAGGAGATATTCGCCGAAAAGCCATACCGCCGTCAAAAAAATGATGTCAAACGCGATTAAGAAGGCCAGCCAATCCCAGCGCAGCACCGGATTCTCCGCAAGCAGCGCGGCCGTCGCTTCAGTGCTGGCGATGAGCAGCGGCGTCAGTAGGGGCAGCAAGAGCAGCGGAAGCAGCAACTCGCGCATGCGCGCTTGAGCGGAAATCGCAGACAGCGTTGTGCCGGTGACGGAAAGCCCCAGGCTACCCAGGAACAGCACCAACGCAAGCTGCGGTACAACCGCGAGCAGCGGAACGTTATAGAGCACCCCGAACACTGGCAGCATCAGCAGCTCCGTGACCAACAGGAAAAGCGTGTTGGCGCAGAGCTTGGACAGAAAAATCGCAAACGGATCCGAGACGGAAAGGCGTAACGCGCTGAGTGTGTCGTTGGTCTGCTCGCGCAAAAAGCCCGGCTGCAGCATCAACGAGGCCGCGAAAAGAAACGCCATCCAAAGCAGGCCGGGCCCGAAATGCCGCGACTCTTCTCTCGTGGGGTCAAACGTGAAGCTGAACAGCACCACCACCATCAAAATGAAAACGACCGTCGTAGTCAGCAGCTCGCGCGAACGAAACTCCGTGCGCAGCTCTTTGCCAAGCAGGACGGTGGTGTTGGAGAGCAAGCTCATCTAAGCGTTGGCAAACGTCAGGATCGAGCGCAGGCTCGCACCGCTTCGCGTGTCGGCCACCACCGCGCCTGCATCCAGGCGTATCGCGCGCGTGGCCAGCGCGGAAATTTCCGATTCACCGTGCAGGCTCATCAGAATGGTGGAGCCGGCGTCGCGCAGCCGCAGCAGCGTTTCCGCCAGCCAGCTCACACCCTGCGGATCGAGCCCCGTGGCCGGCTCGTCAAGAAGCAGAACCGAAGGCTCGTGAAGCAGCCCGCGCGCAATGGCTACGCGCTGCCGCATCCCGCGCGAAAACGTTCGCACCAAGGAATCGCGCCGCTCGAACAGGCCGACATCACGCAGCAATAACTCGACTCGCTTCGCTGGTTTTGCGATTTCCAGCAGACGCGCGAACAGCAGCAGGTTCTCCTCGGCGGTAAGCTCGTCGTAAACCATCGTGGCGTGCGCCACAAAGCCCGTATTCCTATTCGACGGCGCCGCCTCCGTTTGTGCGGGCGAAAATGTCAGCTTCCCCGCCGAAGGCCGCACCAACTGCGCTGCAATGCGCAGAAGCGTGGTTTTGCCAGAGCCGTTGCGCCCCGCCAACGCCACGCACTCACCGGGCGTGATCTCCAGGGACACGCGTCGCAACGCATAAAGCCCGCCGTATCTTTTGTCGATATTTTCGAAGCGAAGACCGATGCGACGCGCTTCAGCCGGCGTCACCGTGCGCCCTCACCCACATGCGCCGCGCATCGTGTATCCACGCTCAGCCTCGCACCAGGTCGCGCAGTACCTTTTCCGCGCGCGCGCGCTCCCGCGCATACTCCTCGTCGGAAATTGTGCCGGCTTGCCGCCGCAGCTCCAGGCGAAACATTTGATCTTTCAGCGCATCGAGGCTCGTTCCCACTGCTGCATCGACTTGCGAAAGGGCGGCAGACGTTGGCGCAGAACTTGCGGTACCGCTCACCGCAGGTACGCCACCGGCGACGGCCACGACAGGTTTGCGCGCCAGAAGCATCGCACCCAGCGCAAAGATCCCTACGAAGCCGGCAATCAGCGGCCACTTGAGCACATCCAGCCGCCCGGGTATCGACTGTATGTTTGCCGCAGGCGCGGCGGCCTGCGCGTCCTGAGCGCCTTGCCCACCGCCGGACTCGGAGCCTGCGGACTGCAACAGCGGAGCAGTGCCGGAGACGTTCACTGCGATCACGCTGTTGGCCGCCACATTCTCGCGGCCGTACACGCTCATGCCCTGCTCCTGTCCCCCACTCTGCAAGCCGTCGCCGCTGACCTGCAACGTCGGCGAAGCCACCACCAGAAGACGCGCCGCCGGATATACCGTCGCCACCTTCACGGTCGCGGCGTTTCCCGGATACGGCACTTCGTACGAGTAACGCACGGTGTTCTGCCCAGGCCGCAGGGCATATGCGATTGCGTACTTCCCTTTCGCCTTGTCGATGGGCGCTTGGACCACTGGCATGCCCGTCGGCCCGGAAGCCGCCACCTGCTGCAAATGCGCATTCTCTGGAATCGCAAACTCAAAATTGCCGTCGGGGCGAAAGTACGCTTGCGGCGGCTGCGAATTATTTTGGATCGAATATTCCTCGGCCACCGTCAGGTTTGCACCACTGGGCTGAAAAAACACAATCCGTGAAGCCACGGAAATGGTCTTGGGATCTTTCGAGGGCTCGAAAATGCTGACTTCCACGTCGCTGCGGCCGGGCGGCACGGGCTGATGAAAGTTGATCCCTTTGTAGACTGCGCGCACCAGCATCGGCTGCGAGCCGAGCGACGGATTATCAAACGAGAATTGCCCTTGCGCGTCGGTCTTGGAATTGGCGACCGGCTGCATTCCGCCTTGCAACTGAATCAGCACGACTTCGACGCCGGCGGCCGCCTTGCCGGTCGTCCCGTTTTTCACCGTGCCATGAAGCTCTCCGGCGCGCGCGGACATTGCAAAGAGCAGCAGGGCCGCGAATGAGGCGCAAAAACTACGAAACTGCATCATCGCTGCCCACGCTCCGTCTCCACCGGCCGCACACCGCGAGCACGGCGAACCTGCGATTCCGTCACCTGGTCGATTTCGGCCAGTACCAGAGCCGCTTCGTTCTCAAGCGAAGTCTTCATGGCGTTGAAGTCGCCTTCGGAATATTTTCCAGAGCGAAACTCAAAACGCAAGTCTCGCAGATTGTCGTAAATAGTGTCTCGCCGCTCCATCAATTGGTCCAGCTTGGAGCGATGCGGCGCGAGGTCAGAAGCATCGGGCTGGATGTAGAAGATAAAAAGCAGAGTAGCAATGGCCAGCGCCAGGCATGCGCCGAGCACTGCGCCATCGGCCGAAGAAATTAAAAATGCAACTGTCAAATTTAAAAAAACAACGGCCATCAATCCTCGGTCTCTTGCGCCACGCGGCGCCGCGCGCGCTCCAGGTCCTGCGGCGAAATTCCCGGCGCTCCACCCACCGCCTCAGGCGGCATGGGGCGCGAACGCCACCGCCAAATCACGACAATCACGAGCAGTGTTCCCAGGAGCAGGTAAATGCTCGGCAGGCTCCATGCCACTAGGCTGAGTCCGGATTTCGGAGGCTCCGCGTAAACCTTGGTCCCAAACTCCTGCACAAATGCCGATGTGACGGCGGTCTCAGAATCCCCGCGCGCCACCCAGGCGTCCAGCTCTTTCAGCATGCTGGCGGAAACCGTGCAGCCAACGTGATTGCATTGCGTAAGCACCTGATTGCAGCTGCACATGCACATGAACTTGCCGCCAATTTGCTTGGCGCGATCGGTTTGTTGCGCCTGCGCGCGTGAGGAAAGCAACGCGCCCGAGAAGATGCTCAGCGCGATGACAAGAGAGAAAGCAGCTAGCCGCCGTTTAGTCATGCCCTTCCCGAAGCGCCACGGAAGGCGCGAGCGCCTGCGGCTGTTGCGCCGCCGCTCGTTCTGGCGCGCCGGCCAAGACCAGCACGGCTCGCCGGTTCGGCAACAGCGTGACCAGCGTGCCCAGCACCACCACCAGGCCGCCGAGCCAAATCCACTTCACCAGCGGATTCAAGAATGCGTGAATGACGGGGGCTTGCGTTTCCGGGTTTTGCCCTGCGTACACCACGTAGAGGTCTTCGCGGAGGGTCGAGTAGATCGCCACCATCGTTCCTGACTGCTCGTTGGTCTGGAAGAAGCGCCGCTCCGGATACAGCATCATCAGCGGCTTGTTGTCCCGCCACACCTCGACGATCATGCGCTCGGAGGTGTAATTCTTTTCGGGCTTGGAATCGAAACCTTGCAGCAGGAGTTTGTAACTCCCAATCTCCAGCGTCGAGCCCGGCTGCATGTCTTTCTGCGCGTCGCGATTGAACGCCGCGCCCGCCAGCCCCACGAAAATCAGCACCATGCCCATGTGCACGATGTAACCGCCATAGCGGCGCGTATTGCGCATGGTCAGGTCCACCGCCGAAGCGAGCAGCGATGCACCGGAGCGTGACCGAATGACGCGCGCGCCGCGGAAAAACTCCATGCCGATCGTCGTGGTCACAAATACACAAAGCATCAGGCACACCAGCGAGAAGAACTCGCGCACTCCTAGCGCAAAAACTGCGGCCCCGGCCAGCAAACCAGCGATCAGGGGCCAACCGAAGTTACGCTTCAAGCTGTCCGTGGAAGTCTTGCGCCAAGCAAGGAGCGGGCCCACACCGGTAAGAAACAAAAGCAGCAACCCGATAGGAATATTTACCTTATTAAAGAACGGCGCGCCCACACTGATGCGTGAGCCCGAAAACCATTCTGAAAACACTGGAAACAGAGTTCCCGAAAGGACCGCGATGCAGGAAACCAACAAAATCAAGTTGTTGAACAGAAAGCTCGATTCGCGTGACACCATCGAATCCAGTTGGTTTTCACTCTTGAGGTAATCGCGATTCTTTACGTAAGCCACAAGGCAAACAGCGAACACGAGCAGCAGGAACCCCACGAAGTAGTTTCCGATGCTCGACTGCGCAAAGGCGTGAACCGAGCTGACCACGCCGCTGCGCGTCAGTAGCGTCCCGAGGATGCAGAGCATGAACGTGGAGAAGACCAGCCAGACGTTCCAGACCTTCATCATGCCGCGCTTTTCTTGCATCATCACCGAATGCAAGAATGCCGTGCCCGTCAGCCACGGCAGCAGAGATGCGTTCTCGACCGGATCCCAGCCCCAGTAGCCGCCCCAACCCAGCACCGCGTACGCCCAGTGCGCGCCCAGCAAAATGCCCATGGTCTGGAAGCACCAGGCGATCATCGTCCACTTGCGCGTCAGGTGAATCCATTTTTCGCCCGGATAGCGCGCGAGCAGCGCCCCCAGCGCAAACGCAAACGGAATCGTAAATCCGGTATAGCCCGAATAAAGATTCGGCGGATGAATCACCATCTCCGGATATTGCAGGAGCGGATTGAGCCCGTTGCCATCGGCGCGAGTGAAAACTCCGAGCGCGCCATTCGCTCCCATGGATGCCAGCACCTTGAACGGGCTGGCCACAAAATTATTCAGCGTGAGGAAAAAAATCTGCACGCCGGCCAGGACTACGCCGACGTAGGGCATCAACTCGCCATTTTTGTTGCGGTATACCAGGAGGACGGAAAAAACGTAAATCGCCAGCAGAAAGCTCCAGAAAAGCAAAGAGCCTTCCTGCCCTGACCATAGCGCGGCAATCTTATAAAACGTGGAGAGGTCGCGGTTGCTGTGCGCCACTACGTACGACACCCAGTAACTGTCGCTGAAGAATAGATAAACGAGGCTGGCGGTGGCCAGGAAAATGAGCCCGCATGTCGCAATCCCCGCTTGCCGCGCGCTCTTGATCAGCAGTGGATGCCGCGTACGAATGGCGGCGATGCCGCCGACGAACGCATACCCCGCGCACAGAAATGCAAGGAGTAACGCGAAGGAACCAAAAACGTCCACTGCGGTCCGCCTTCCCCTGTAGCGCTGGGCGCGCCACGAGCCTACATCGTGCTAGGTTTCGCCGAATCTGGCTTCGCGTCGCCGCCCGGCGCCGCTTCGTACTTCGACGCGCACTTGGCCTGGACGTGTTCGGCTACAAAGCTGCCGTTGCTTGCCAAGCTGCCTTCCACCAGCGCTTGGGACTTGTCGACGAAGGTGTCTGGCAGCGGCTCGTTGCCCACATAGGTCACGGGCAGCAGCTTCCCTTCCCCTGCCAGCACGAAATCCACGTGCCCGGAAAGGCGCTTGATTGTCCCAGGCTCAACCGTGCCGCCGACACGGATGCGATGCGCTCGCGCCGTGCCGTGCAAGGTCTGCAGTTCGGCGATCGTGTGGTAGTACGTTTTGCTCTCGCCGTACCCTAGCCAAGCGAGGAAACCCAAAGACACCACGATGATACCGATCCCGACCCCAAATTTTGCCTGCTTCTGCACAGCGGCTCCTGAAAGAAGCACGGTTTCTCTCGCAAAATTCTACCACATTGCAAAAGGTGCTTGCGGCTGCAATATCCCTAAAGCCCGGCCGCTTGGAAATTTAGCGCAGCGACGGCCTGCCGCAGCCGCCCGGCGGCTTCAGAGGGCGCATCCGCGTCCAAGTCGAACGGCCCTCCGTGGTCGAGCAGGATCGCGCAGGGCAATTCGCCCGAAGTTAAAGCAGGTAGGAATTGCTCCAAGGCCCGAGAAATGGGTGCCAGCCTCTTAGGTTTGAGCGAGCGGCGAATCCGCGCCAGCGCGGCCGGAAAACGTTTGGCAATGAGTTCATGGACCCTCCCGCGCTCTCCGTCTTCCAACGGGCACTCCAGCACATGCGTGAGCAAAAATCCGCGGCGCTGAAATTCCGCCAACGTCGCTTCGGCGGATTTCCCTTCCAGCGCCAGCCCTGCGGCGGCAAGCAAAGTCTTTGCCTCCCCGCCCCAAGGCCCGGCTGGGGAATAGATAAAATCGGAGTCGCTTTGCGGCGCAACAGCTCCCAAGAGCAGCGTGCCGATATGCACCGGCCGGTAGCGCGTGGTCCACTCCAGCCGCTGCAGACGTCGCGCGATATGCTCCGGAGAGGCTGGCTGACCGCAGCCGTCACAACGCATATCTGAGTTGCTCATGACACAAAGAATCGTAGATGAGGCGGGCGCGGAGCGCAAATCGCTACGGCGAGCTTGGAATGTCCCTCAAGCGTTGTGAAACTAGAGTGTTTGCAAACTGTACTGAGGGCAGAAACGCTTATTTGGGTACGGCGAGGTCCGAAGGCAGCTTCGACCGCAAACACCACTTCAGCTCCTGGCTCAACTCGGTCACTTCCATGCCTTGCATCACAATGAACTTGCAGCTCAGCATCTCGCGCGACTCGTCGTCATCCGGCAACTGGCAGGACACCCGGCAATACTGGCATTCCTGGTTCCAGCAAAATCGTCCATACGGAATCGTTTCTGGGCTGATGAACTGGAAGCAGCGCAAAAGCGAATTGCGCTCCGGCACCTGAAACTTCTTCCCCAGGATCGTAATTTCCACCAGCTTCTCGTACGGACGGAACGGTTCCGACATGATCGAGTCCTGTTTTCCGCGCACCAGCCGCTGCTGGTAACCGCAGCGTTTCCCTGTACCAGTGCACCACTGTAATTAGAGCAATCAGAGTAGACCGCGGGTGCGGGTGCGACAACGAAAGCTCTACCCAAACGTTGCCAATGTGCTACGGGGTGCCTTTAGGCTGTGAGTGAACCGCAGAGAGGGCCGATGGTATGGGTCAGCCGAAATCGAAATATTGCCCCATGTTGCGGAACTTCTTATAGCGCGCGTCGATCAAATCTCTTACGGACTCGTTGGTCAGCATTACCAATTGCCGGTCCAGCACGATATCGAGCAGCCGCGCAGCCGCTTCGTAATCAGTATGTGCGCCGGCTTCGGGCTCGGCCACGATCTCGTCAATAATGCCCAGCTCTTTCAAGTCCGTGGCGGTAATCTTCAGCGCGACCGCCGCCGTTTCCGCTTTAGTCGAGTCGCGCCACATGATGGCCGCGCAGCCTTCTGGCGAAATCACGGAATAAAAGCTGTTCTCCAGGATATTTACCCGGTCGCCCACGGCAATTGCCAACGCGCCACCTGATCCGCCTTCTCCGGTCACGGTAACGATGATCGGCACCGGCAAGCGCGCCATCTCGCGCAAGTTGAGCGCGATCGCCTCGGCCTGTCCCCGCTCCTCCGCGTCGAGGCCCGGGTAAGCACCCTGCGTATCTATGAACGTAAAAATCGGCCGGCCGTACTTTGCCGCCAACTTCATGACGCGCAGCGCCTTGCGATAACCCTCCGGCTTCGGCTGGCCGAAATTTCGCACCAGTCGCTGTTTGGTGTCGCGGCCCTTTTGGTGACCAAGGACGGCCACGGGCCGCCCGTGAAATTTCGCCAACCCCGCAACGATCGCTTTGTCATCGCCGTACCCGCGGTCTCCGTGCAGTTCCACAAAATCGGTGAATAGCAGCCCGATAAAATCCAGCGTGTACGGCCGCTGCGGATGCCGCGCGACTTGCGCCCGCTGCCATGGCCCAAGATGCTTGTAAAATTCGTGCCGCAGCTCAGCCACCTGCTGGCGAATGCGCTCGAGCTCCGCTTCTCCATCCGCGCTCCCAGAAAAATGGCGTAGCTCCTCGACGTCTTTTTCCAAACGATCGATCTCACGCTCGCGGCTTCCGTGTGTTGGAACCTTATTTCTGGGCGTCATCAAATCACCAGCTCGATAGCCTGCGCACCGCAAATTTGCCGCACCGATTCTATCAGGTCGGCCTTCACCGTCACGCGCTGTTGCGCCTGCAGCACCGCCACCGAGCCGTCCGGCGAATGTAGCTCAAATAGCACGGGGCTCGGCCCCGGCGAGCCGGCAAGTAATTCTTCCAATTGATCGAGCGTGCCTTCGCTCAGCGAATCTATCTCTAGCCGCACCCGAAGCTCGGGCGGCGCCTTGCGTTCCGCAATATCTTCCAGCCGCCGCGCTTCTTGCAAGGAGAGGCGCGTTCCCGCTTCTTCGATTTGCACGCGCGCCTTCAGCAACAACGGCGTTCCCTGCTTCAGCACGCTCTCCAGCTTCGCGAAACTTTCCGGAAAAGCCAGCAGCTCCTGCACGCCCGTCATATCTTGCAGTGTGTAGATAGCCCATCGCGCACCTTTGCGCGAGCGCATCGGCCGCACGCCGACGATCAGGGCCCCCACTGCGACTTCCTTCCCGTTGCGCTGTCCCTCGATTTCTGCAAGAGAAACGGTCTTGAGCTCCTGCAAGCGCGAAGCGTATTTCGCAAGCGGATGACCCGAAACGTAGAATCCCAACATGGCGTACTCGCTGGCCAGCCGCTCCTCTTCGCTCCACGGTTCCGCTTCGCGCATCTCGAACGCGACGGGCGCCGGCGCCGCCGCGGTTCCAAACAGGCCGTGTTGACCCGATTCCCGGACCCGCGTGGCTCGCTGCAATGCCATTACGGCGTCGTCGACCGACGCCAGCATGCTCTCGCGCGCGCCAAGCGAATCCATCGCGCCAGACTTGATCAGGCTCTCGAAGACACGCTTGTTCAAGAAACGCGACTCGATGCGCTCGCAAAACTCATACAGCGAGCGAAACTCGCCTTGATTCAAACGTGATTCGCGGATCGCTTTCGCGGTGTTTTCGCCCACATTCTTGATCGCGGCAAGTCCAAAGCGGATGGCCTCGGCAATCGGAGTGAAATACAAATCGCTCTCGTTCACATCCGGGGGCAGGATGGAAATGCTCATCCCGCGCGCCTCGTTGATGTACTTCACAATCTTGTCGGTGTTTCCGGCTTCGGAGGTGAGCAGCGCCGCCATGAACTCGACGGGATAGTGCGTCTTCAAGTACGCGGTCTGGTACGCCAGCAACGCGTAGGCGCAAGAATGCGATTTGTTGAAGCCGTATCCCGCGAACTCTGCCATCAAATCGAAAATTCGCTCCGCCTTCTTCTCCGGAATCTTATTGTTCGCGCACCCGGCCATGAACTTCGCGCGCTGCGCCGCCATCTCTTCTTTCTTCTTCTTACCCATCGCGCGGCGCAAAATGTCTGCTTCGCCCAGCGAAAAACTCGCCAGGCGGTTGGCAGTCTGCATCACCTGTTCCTGGTACAAAATCACGCCGTACGTCTCTTCCAGGATGTCTTTGAGCTGCGGCAGTTCGTAGCTGACCTTGGTTGTTCCGTGCTTGCGCTTGATGAAATCGTCGATCATGCCGCCCTGAATCGGCCCCGGGCGGTACAGCGCGTTCAGCGCCGTTAAATCTTCAATGCGCGTCGGCTGATAGCGCCGCAGGATGTCGCGCATGCCGTGTGATTCAAACTGGAAGATCGCGGTGGTGTCGGCGCGCGCAAAGAGCTTATAGGTGTCCGCGTCGTCGAGGGCAAGATTGTCCAGGTCCACCTTGGCGCCGCGGTTTCGCTCGATCATGCGCACGGTGTCCTGCAGAACCGTCAGCGTCGTCAGCCCGAGGAAATCCATCTTCAGCAGGCCGATGCGCTCCAGCGCATTCATGTCGTACTGGGTGGTGACTTCATCCCGGCTCGTCTTGTAGAGCGGCACGATATCGGTGAGCGGCCGCGGAGAAATCACTACACCTGCCGCATGCGTCGAGGCATGCCGCGCCAGCCCTTCGAGGCGCAGCGCCACGGCCATCAAATCGCCCAGCCGTTGGTCGGCGCTCACGGCAGCTTTGAGCTGTGGGGTTTGCGCCAGCGCTGGTTCCAGCTCGATGCCCAATGTGTTTGGCACGAGTTTCGCCAAGCGGTCGACCTCAACATAGGGAATGTCCATCGCGCGGCCTACGTCTTTAATCGCCGCTTTCGCCGCCATTGTCCCGAATGTAATAATCTGCGCGACATTTTCGCGCCCGTACTTCTGCGTGACATACTCGATCAATTCGCCACGCCGCCGCATGCAGAAATCGATGTCGATATCGGGCATCGATACGCGCTCAGGATTCAAGAAGCGCTCAAACAGCAAGTTGTACTGGAGCGGGTCCACGTCTGTAATGCGCAACGCGTAGCTCACCAGGCTGCCCGCAGCCGACCCGCGCCCTGGCCCCACCGGTACGTCCTGCGAGCGCGCATAGTGGATGAAATCCCAGACAATCAGGAAGTAGCCTTCATAGCGCATCTTCTGGATCATCTCGATCTCAGAAGTGAGCCGCTTCTCATATTCCGAAAGCGGATTGCGCAGCATGCCCTGCTGCGTTTGCCGTTCCAGTATTGGCAGACGCGACGCGAACCCTTCGCGCACCACTTTCTCGAAATAGCTTCCCGCCGTATGCCCAGCAGGCACTTGGAATTCCGGGAATGGGCTGGGGATGCGTTCGATCTTTACGTTGCAGCGATGCGCGATGTCCACCGTTCGGCTGAGTGCGTCCGGCAATTCGCCGAACACTTGCGCCATCTCCGCCGCCGTCTTGAAATAAAACTGGTCAGTTGCGAACTTCATGCGATGCGCGTCGCTCAAGGTCTTGCCGGTCTGAATGCAGAGCAAAACGTCTTGCGCGTGCGCGTCGTCGTGGTGCAGGTAGTGGCAGTCGTTGGTGGCCACCAGCGGGATGCCCGTTTCTTTCGAGAGCCGCACCAGCTCCCGGTTCACACCCTTTTCGATTTCCAACCCTTGGTCCTGGACCTCGATGAAGAAATTGCCTTTGCCGAAAACGTCGCGCAGCCGGTACGCGTTTTCTCGCGCGAGGTCATACTTTTCCTCGACCACCGCCTCAGTCACCGGTCCGCGCAAGCAGGCGGAAAGAGCGATCAATCCTTTGCTATGTTTTGAAAGCAGGTCATAGTCAATGCGCGGCTTGTAGTAAAAGCCCTCGAGGAATCCCGCGGAGACCAGCTTGATCAGATTGTGGTAGCCCTCGAGCGATTCACAGAGCAGCACCAGGTGATTGCTGCCGCGCGCCCCCGGCTCCCCCTCGGCACGCTCTTGACCGTTGCCTCCATTAGTTTTTTCGCCGCGTTCGTGCCGGCTGCCGCGTGCAACGTACACTTCGCAGCCGATAATCGGCTTGACGTCGCGCTTGCTCGCCTCATAAAAGAAATTGGCGGCAGCGAACAAGTTGCCGTGGTCGGTAATCGCCACCGCCGGCATTTTCTGCCGCGATGCTTCATCCAATAGCTCGGAAGTTTCGCAAGCCCCGTCAAGCAGGCTGTAATCGGTGTGAACGTGCAGGTGAACGAACTGCGGTTGACCCATGGACTTCAATTCTAAATCTTGCGCGCCAGAATTGCGACCGCCATTCTACGTTTCCCACAAGGCCGCTAGCGCCGGCATCTGGCCGCCGCGTACAAATCGCTCAGCAAAATCTTCAGACGCTCCAAAGCACCCCTACTTCCCTCCGCCGCTCTTCTTCGCTCCCGCCACGGACTTCCCACGCGAATGTGCCGCCGCTTTTGCTCCGTGCTTGCTAACGATGCGTTCCCGGTGCTGCGCTTTTGTCGCCGCTTTAGCTGCCGCGGTACTGGCATCGGTGTGCTTCCCGGCCGCAGCAGCGTGCGATTTCTCAGCGCCCTTCGCGCTCTTCTTCTCTTTTTTCTTCGGAGCTTCTTTAATTCCAGAGAGCTTCCGCAGAATCTTCTCGCGTTCTTCCGGCGTCTTGCCTCGACCCGTCAACTGAATCGCAAACACCTGCTCCACAATAGTGTCGAATTTCGGCCCCCGCGCCATTCCCAGCGCTTCCAGTTCATTCGCGACGCTCGGAAGCGCAATGCGAGCCGGGCGCCACTTGTTGAGGTATGCGCGAATCTTCGACAGCGCCGCCGAATTGCGCGACTCCGCCAGCAGATACGCCACCTGGTCGAGCGGCAGCTTCTCAAGGAAGCGGTACGCATCAATGGGAGCATTCATTTTGCGGCCGGACAATTCTTTCGCCGCCTCGTCAGCCTCTTGCCCAAAGCCCAGCACAAGGTCGGACTCAGCGGAGCGGTAGCCTGCCTTTGACAGCACCGCAGCCTGCTCGCGGTCCTTCAGTCGGCCCAGAACCGCCAACAGCATTGGAGTCGCTAGGCGCGGACGGAATCCCGCGGTGAACAAGTCTTCACGTACCTTCATCAATCGCGCAATTGCGTCATAATCCGGATGGCGCCTCGCAAGATTCGGATTGACCGCCTCCAGCAGATCGTGCTGCTCCCACACCTTCAACACCACCGTCGGCCGCTCTTCACGCGCGGCAGCGCGCAGTTCTCCGCCGGCATCATCCGGGGAGATGGTTTTGTGCAATTCGCGCTCGATGGCCAGGTCAAACCACTCTCCCGTGCGCGCCTCGACCTTGAAGCCCATGCGCGCAGAAAATCGGAGCACGCGCAGCAAACGCACTGGCTGGTTCGTAAAGCTGTGAATCGTGAGCGCGCGAACCTCCCCGCGTTCGATGTCAGACAAGCCATTGGTGGGATCGAGCAGCAGTCCTCGAGACGCCGGATTCAGCGAAATTGCAATCGCGTTCAGCGAAAAGTCCCGCCGCCGCAAATCCTCCATGATGGTCGACCAGCGAATCTCCGGCCGCGTCCCCGGACGCACGTAATGGTCATCGCGCGCCCCCGAAATGCTGCCTTCCACGTCGCCCGCGAACAGTACCTCGATGTGCCGCAGCTTTTCGTCCTCGGAGAGGATTTTCGCTCCGCCTTTCTCCAACTCGCGCGCAATTTTTGTCGGATTCCCCTCGACTGTGAAATCCAAGTCGCGCAGCGAGGCTCCGGTGATGAGGTCGCGCACCGTTCCGCCCGTCAAGTACAAGTTGAAGCCCATCGCCGCGGAAAGTTCCTGCACGCGCATCATCACCGCGCGCTGCTCCGGCGACAACCGGCTTTCCAGCAAGAACATGTAATCTGGCATCGCTCTCCTTAGCCTTGAGGTGTCCGCGCTAGTCTCCGCGGACGTCCTCTCTGCATATCCTGGGGTTCTGGCCGCCGAGCCCGTTTCCGCTGCGCCTGCCCCTGCCCCTGCTAAGCTCGCGGATGATGGGCCTTGTAAATTTGCTTCAACCGCTCCTCGACAACATGGGTATAAATCTGCGTCGTAGAAATATCTGCGTGCCCGAGCATAAGCTGTACCGAGCGCAAGTCTGCGCCACGCTCCAGCAGATGCGTCGCAAAACTGTGCCGCAGCATGTGCGGCGTCAACGCCACACGCAACCCAGCGCGCCGTCCGTAGGCCGACAATATCTTCCACACACCCACGCGGCTGAGCGCGGCGCCCCGCCGGTTCACAAAAAGCGCCGGCCCCGAAGTCGCTTTCGCATTCCGCAGCAACTGCGGGCGCCCCTCTCGCAGATACTTCTCCACCATACCCAAGGCCTTCTTGCCCATAGGTACGATACGTTCTTTATCGCCTTTGCCGATGCACCGCACGCAACCCACCTTCGCATCCAGATCGCTTACACCGAGACCAGTCAGCTCCGATACGCGCAATCCCGTCGAATAGAGCACCTCCAGCATCGCCCGATCGCGCAATCCCGTCGGCGTCTTCGAGTCTGGCTGCTCCAGCAGCTTATCGATTTCCTCCAATCGCAAATATCCCGGCAAGTGCCGCCGGATCTTCGGCGACTCCAGGTTAATCGACGGGTCCTCGGGTATCAGCTCTTGGACTTGCGCAAACCTAAAGAAATTCCGCAGGGTCACCAGTTGCCGCGCGACCGTACGGCTCTCCAGCTTTTGTCTGTACAACCCAGCCAGAAAATCCACCAAGTCATCCCGGCCGACACTCTCCAGAGTCAGCTTTCGCTTTCGCGTGAACTCTTCGAACTTGGTCAAATCGCGCTTGTACGCAGAAATAGTGTTCGCGGAAAGGCCTTTCTCCACTCGCACGTGCATTAAGAACGACGAAATGACTGCCGAAATTTCCATTAGGTTTCCACGTACGCCGCGCCGTCACGCCCCCGTCGTAAAGCGATTCCGTAAATCTCTTCGATTTCATGGCAGCGGAAAATCCACGCTAGTCCCAGGTACAGAGCCGTAGCCCCCACGATAAGCGCTGTAAACACGGAGAGTTGCACCAGAAATCGTGAATGCACTGTGAACTCCGTATAGTGCATGCCAAACCAGCACGCCACGCCCATGATTGCGGAGCACAGAGAGATCTTTAAGAACGACCGCAGGATCTCCATAGTCCCCATCGCGCCATAGCGCAGCCGGAAGATGATGAACAGCGCAAAAAAATCAACGAAGCACGCTATCGCCGTGGCCAGCGCCGGTCCCCCGTTCTGCACGCGCTTGAAGAAGAATTGCAAAAACACAATGTTCAGCACCAGATTAATCATCAGCGATATCCCCGCCACGATCACCGGCGTCCTAGTATCTCGCGTCGAATAAAAGGCGGGTACGATCAGCTTCACAGACGCCAGCGCCGGCAGCCCTATCGCGTAGTACAGCAAAGCTCGTGCCGTCAATCGTGTAGACGCCGGCACGAACTGCCCGTGTTGGAATAGCACCCGGATAATAGGCTCGCGCAAGATCATCAGCCCGAGAGCGGCCGGTATGGTAATAAATGCCACAATTCGCACGGAAAACGTCAACGTTTTCTTTAGAGCTTCGTAATCTTTCGCGGCCGCTTGGTGCGACATCATCGGCAGGATGGCAGTAGCCACAGCAATGGCGTAGCCCCCCAGCACCAGTTCCATCACGCGGTCCGCATAGTAGAGCGCGGTCAGGCTCCCCTCCGGCATTTTGCTCGCCGTCGAAAAATACGTGTCCACGAAGAGGTTGATCTGCCCGATCCCAATTCCGAAGAACCGCGGCAGCATCAGCCGCGCCACGTTTTGTATCCCCGGATGCGAAAACGATATGCCGAAGTCGAACTTCATGCCTTTCTGTACCAGCGACGGCACCTGAATCAGAAACTGCAACGCGCCTCCGACCAATACTCCAACCGCAAGAGAGACAGCCGGATCCTTGAAGTAGCGCCACACGGCGCCGACCGAAAACAGAATCACCGCCAAGTTCAAGAAAACAGACGTGGCCGCCGGCAACCCAAACGTATGAAAGCAGTTGAGAATCCCCATGGCCAGCGCCGCCAGCGCCACAAAGAACAAATAAGGGAAGATGACGCGGTTCAGGTTCACCGCCTGATCCCAAGAAACGTTGGTGCCCGCATCTGCCGTAAACGCGTGGATCACCGCAGGCGAGAAGACCATTCCCAAAACAGTGATGATCGCCACCACTAGCGCCAGGGTCCAAAACAGCCGATTCGCGAAGTCCCACACTTCCGCCGTGGACTTCTCCCGCATATACGTCGTAAAAACGGGGATGAAGGACGCGGTCATCGAGCCTTCCGCCACTAATCGGCGGAACAGGTTCGGAATCCGATAGGCCAAAATAAAGGAGTTAGCAGACAGGGACGTGCCCAGCAGGAAGGCAATTCTTTGGTCCCGCACATACCCCAGGATGCGGCTAACGATGGTGACCAGAGATATGATCGAGGCCGACTTCAGGATCTGCTTTTTTTCGGTCAACGGCCCGCTCCGTGGCCTAAACCCAATGAAAACAATGACTTGACAGGCAAAACGCGCTTAACATAACATACATCTTGCCTTTTCGCAAATTAGGGTCTTTCAACGCGTGCGCATTCTTTGAAGAACCGAGCCCCAGCCTCTACGCACAAGAAAGTCGTTGTCGTGCTCCTGGACAAGACAGCCCTTCGCGGCTATCTCGGTCCCACGCGACTCGGCCAATCTGACCCGATCGACGTGCTCACTCCCGACGGTGAGCACGAGCAGATTCCCCTTGCCAAAATCCGCTCCATCTACTTCGTAAGGGAGTTTTCCGACGACTTCGAGCCGGAACGCAAAGCCTTTCTCAGCCGCCCTAAACTCGATGGCCTTTGGGTCCGCCTGCGCTTCACAGACAATGACACGCTTGAAGGCGTCGTGCCCAACGACCTGCTTTCATTGCTAGACAATGGCCTGCAAATCACACCGCCCGACTTAAACTCCAGCACTGACCGCATCTTTGTCCCGCGTTCCGCTCTCGCCGAAGTAACTGTCCTGGGCGTAGTAGGCATTGCTCGCCGCAAGCCCGCCGCAGCGGCGGCGGCCGCTGCCCTCAACCAGCCTCGCCTCTTCAGCGAATAAGTAGCGAGCGCGTTCTCGCCCTAAACGCGTCCCACGGGGTCCGTCGCTAGGCCTGACCTAACCGCCGGGGAACTCCCGTCGTCTATACGCGTATACACGGGTGGCTGCTCTCTGCGAGGTGCCGATGCAATCGCTCCTTTCTGATTTGCGCTATGCCGCTCGCGAACTCCGCAAGCGGCCGGGCTTTACCCTTACCGCCGTACTCTCGCTTGCTCTCGGCATCGGAGCCACGAGCGCGGTCTTCAGCGTCATCTACGCCGTGCTTATCGACCCTTTCCCCTACCCCGGTTCCGACCGCATTGTGGAGTTGCGCCTCGTGGACAAATCCGGCAGCGACCGCTTCGCCGGCCCCAACGGCCAACAAGCAGACCAGCTTCGCAAGGCGAAATCGGTCGAAGATGTCACTCTGATGGATTGGTGGAACCTGACCACAACGGACGGCGACCTCCCCGAAGATGTGCAGGCGATGTACATTGACCCGAACGCGCCGAATCACTGGGGCATCCGCGCGCTGATGGGACGCTGGCTTATTCCTTCGGACGCGCCGCCGGGCCAAACGCCACAGCCCGTCGTGGTGCTGACCTACCAATTCTGGCAGCGCTATTTTATGGGCGACCCCAACGTGATCGGGCGCACCATTCAGCTTGTCCACAAGCCGTACCAGATCGTGGGCGTGATGCCGCCGCGCTTCAAGTGGGGCAACCCGGACATGTACGTCCCGCTGAAGGTCACTCAGGACCCGAACATCCGCTATGCCGCTTCCATCAAGATCCGGCCGGGCGTGAGCCTCGAGCAAGCCGGCGCGGAACTGCAGCCCATTGTTGAAGAATTCGCCAAGCAAGCGCCCGCGCAATATCCGGATAAGTTCAAAGTCAAACTGCGCAGCATCGTAGAGGTGTACGCACGCCCGCTCGGGCCCACGCTGTATTTGCTGCTGGGCGCGGTTGCATCCCTGTTGCTGATTGGCTGCGCGAACGTCTCCATTTTGTTGCTGGCGCGAGGCACGGAGCGGCAACACGAGCTCGCCGTACGTGCCGCCATCGGAGCCAGCCGCCTGCGCATGATTCGCCAACTGCTCACGGAGTCGCTTGGCATCGCGACAACCGGCGCTGCACTGGGCATTCTTCTGGCCTGGCGAGGGCTGTCGTTGCTCGCCTCGCGCCTACCAGAAAATTCGTTTCCCGCCGAATCCGTAATCAAGATGAACATTCCGGTACTGCTCTTCAGCGTCGGCTTGGCGTTTGCCACTGCCATTGTTTTTGGGCTCTGGCCGGCACTGCAGCTCTCGCGACCCGAGATAGCGCGGCTCATGCAGACGAGCTCACGCCGCGTTGTCGGAAGCGTTGGGGCAAGGCGCAGCCACGGCGCGATGGTCGGCGCGCAAGTGGCATTGACGCTGCTGATGCTGACCGCGGCGGGCGCCGCGGGCAAAGGCTTTCTCCGCCTCGTGCATACGGATCTCGGCTACGACCCTCACAACGCCATGTCTGTCCCCATTCCTGTGCACGACAACACGCACGTGGCGTGGAAAGACCGCGCCGAATATTTCGAGCAACTCCTCGCCAAAGTCGCCGCGATGCCGCAAGTTGTGACCGCGGGAATCTCGACCAACGCAACTCCGCCCTCGAACGGCTGGCGCCAGAACATCGAAATTATGGGCAGCACCGCGTCGGAAAAGCCCGAAGTGCGCGTGAACTTCGTCAGCCCAGAATATTTCCCACTTCTGCGCATTCCGCTCGCGCAAGGCCGCCTCTGGGATCATGCCGAAACTATGCGCGGCGCCTCGCTCGCAGTCATCAACCAGACCATGGCACGCCAGTTCTGGCCCAACGGCGACGCCATCGGCCACCAAATCAAAATACCTTCGCTGAAAGACCAGCCCCCCTACCAGCGTGCAGCGGCTGGAAGCGATGGCTGGTTGCAAATCGTCGGCATTGTGGCCGATGCGCGTGACGATGGCTTGCGAAACCCCATCAAGCCTGGGGTGTATGTGCCTTTTACAACACAGATGTGGATGTTCACCCAAATTCTCGTGCGCACGCGCGTAGCGCCGCTTTCTCTTCTGCGCGATATTCGCGCACAGATTGTGCAGGTCGACCCGGAGCAGCAGACCATGCGCGTGCGCGACCTCGACACATGGATTACCGGCCAGCAGGAGTATGCGCAGCAGCGCCTCGTTGCCACGCTGTTCGGCATCTTCTCGATTTTGGCGCTGGCGCTCGCCGCAGTTGGCTTGTACAGCGTGGTGTCCTATGGAGTGGTGACGCGCACCAACGAGTTCGGCATCCGCATGGCCCTCGGCGCCAGAGCGCAGGACGTATTCCGCATCGTGCTTTCCTCAACGGCGGTGAATGTGGGTGCCGGCCTAGCGGCTGGCCTTTTGTTGAGCATCGCCTTGGACAAGCTCGCTACAAAATGGGTGACGGAAAGTTCGCGCGACCCGCTGATCCTCGCGGGCGTAACGCTGCTGCTTATCGTCGCTGCCGCATTGGCCTGTTTCGTACCGGCACGCCGCGCCGCTGCCACTGATCCCATGCAGGCGCTGCGCTACGATTAACCTGCGGAGGCCTGCCGAGAACGTGTGAGGGATTTCGGCCGTCGAATCATCGGTAGATTGGGCGTAATGCCCAGGTGGCGCGGTGGCTATCTCACATCAATCGTAGTCACACTCAGTGCCGGAAGCGTGAGCGTCAATGACGATCCGCTCACAGCTATCTGTCCCGCGGCGACAGGCTGGACCGGATTCTGTCCCTGCGCGGAGGCCGCCGTCATCTGGTACAAATGCGCCATCCCGGAAAGAGATGCGCCGTTGATGGCTGTCACCTGCGCGGAAGTGGAACGATTGATGGCCACAAACACGACTCGCCCCGGCGTGGAGCTGTCCGAACTTGCATACACCACCACGTTTTTCACATTGCTTGAAGTTGCCTGCAGCGACGTGTCGCCGAAATTGGCGCTGGCTCCATCGAAGGCGCGGAATGCCCGGAATCCTGCCAGCGCGTAGGAATAGGTGCCGCCCGGAGGCCAAAAGTTGGCCGCGAACACTCCCTGGCTGCCGAAGATTCCCAGATTGTCCGCCTGTGCGATTGTCCCTGCGATGTGGTTCCAGCCACCGTTCTCGTATTCGGTGATTGCGATTTTCATGCCCGGAAATGTGGCGTTAATTTTGGCCTGGAGGCGTCCCAAAATGTTGATCGGACTTTGGCCAAGCTCGTTGTAGATCCACGGATTGCTGTTGTTGTCGTCCTTGAAAGTAGGATCCCACAAGTTCCGTGGGCTTTGCACAATCAGTTGCACCTGGGCATCCGTTAGAGTCGTGCCCGTAAGGTTTAATATCCGCGTCCCATTTGCGTCATATACTTCTGCATACCAGTGAAAGTCGTAAGCGTCGACCAATGGTTTGCCGTACGACGTCGAAGCTGCGGCGATCGCTGCCAGGTATTTGTCTGGAAACCAGTTCGCGCCGCTGGGCGTGGCGCTCAATTCGCCTTGCCAGTTGTAGATCCCTTGAAAGCCATAATGCACCGGCCCGAAGATGAGCACGTTCGGGAACTGGTCCTTCAGCGCCTTGGCGAGATTGGTGGTCTTGGTGATGTAGTTGTCCGACGTCACGGGATTGTGGCCCTGAATTTCCAGATGAGTTGAATTCCAGAGCTCTGGCTCGTTGTCCAAGCTTACGAAGGTGGGCAGTGCGGCACCGCTCGTGAAGATGCCGCCGGGCAGTTTCTGATTCAGAGCCCACAGGAATTCATCCATGTATGCGTTGGCGTCAGTAGTGTCGGGAGTTACAGTGAATGGAACGGCTGATACGGTGCTTTTCTTGTCGACCACGTGCTTGAAGCGCGCCAAATCGGGCGGATTCGTCACGCTTACTGGGCCGTTCTCATCCGCGGAAACCAGCCCTTGCAACTGCAACGTCACCAGGCTGGCCGCTCCGCTGGCCTCGTCGCTGGCAATGAAACTCCGTACCGCCTCGGCGGGGACGTTGCTGCTGCTCAGGTAGTTGTCATTGTTATAGATATAGTCGCTTCCGGCGTTGGACGCGTTTGTTTCCCAGTTATACGCCGTCCAACGGTTGCCGCCGGCCCGGTCGAATGTGAGGTGCGGAGGAGCGCCCGAAACGCCCGCATAGAAATTGATGCCGTAGATCCAGGGTGAAATGGGTTTGGTCTTTGCAGGATCGATAGTGATCGTCACGTCCGCGACCGCGTTGACGGGCGTTGCCGTAGCTTGCGAGGAGTCCGCACCTTCGCCGCTGGCGTTCACGCCGGACACGACGTAGAAGTACGCGGTACCGTTAGTCAGACCCGTGTCAGTGAAAGCCGGTGCCGTCGACGTCCCGATTTTTGCGTAGCCACTGCCGTTGGTCGGGGACCGCTTCACGTTGTAGCTCGTCGCTCCCCCGCTCGCGCTCCAGGTTAGCGCCACCTGCGCGTTACCAGGTGTCGCCATGAGGTTTGTCGGCGCAGCGGGCGGTGCGGCAACGGTAGGAGTCGCACTCACTTCCGTGGAGTTTGCACTCTGGCCGGCAGAGTTATAGGCGGACACGACGTAGTAGTATTTCGTCCCGTTCGACAAGCCCGTGTCGGTGTAGCTCGTGCCTGCCTGCGTCGCTATTTGCGTGTAGGGGCCGCCGGTGGCGGTCGACCGCTTCACGTAGTAGCTGGTCGCACCAGTGCTCGCGGTCCAAGTCAACATCACTTGCGCGTTCCCAGCAGTAGCCGTCAATCCGGTTGGGGCGGCCGGCGCGGCCGTGCCTCCACTACTTCCGCCTCCGTAGCCGCCGCAGCCCTGCAGCAAGAGCATCAAAGCCACCGCGGAAAAAATGAGGCGTGCGCCGCCGAAAGGGCAACTAAGCTTCATGGCGTCGCTCTCCAATGCACACGCTACACCCTGCGCTCCCGAAATTTACACGCACCTGATGGTGACAAGAGGTTATAGAACACGGCAGAATCCAACAAGCTGTCCAACAGGACAGAAATAGTCCGGGCATGGGGATACAGCCACCCATCCTGGCGCCATCAACAAAGCGTCATTGTCTGGCTCTTCACTATCCGCTACTCACTACCCACTTTCCTGTGCGAGACTCCCACACAGAACTTCAGGAGTCCGTCATGAAACTCGCAGAAGTTGCGCAGAAGCTTGGCTGCCGCCTGGAAGGCGCGCCCGACACCGAAATCCGCGGCATTGCCGGCATCGAGCACGCCGAGCCCGGCCAGATCACCTTCCTCGCCAATCGCCGCTACTTCCCTCTTCTCAAGACCACGCGCGCCTCCGCTGTGCTGATCGAAGACCGCATCAACCTCGAGCGTGGCGTCGGCTCGCCTCCCATCGCGGCACTGCGCACGCCGAATCCGTACCTCGCCTTCGCTCATGCCATCGAACTTTTCTACCAGCCACCGCGCTACGAGTCTGGCATCCATCCCACCGCGATCATTGCGAGGACCGCGCGTATCGGCGACGGCGCGCACATTGGTCCCTACTGTTTCATCGACGATCAGGCGGAGATTGGCCGCAACGCCGTGCTGCACAGCTTCGTCACCATCTATCGCGGCGCCAAAATCGGCGACGACTTCTTCGCTCATGCCCATGCGGTTGTCCGTGAATTCTGCCGCATCGGCCACCGCGTCATTCTCCAGAACGGCGTAATCATCGGCGGCGACGGTCTCGGCTTCGCCAAGCAAAAGAACGGCACTTGGTACAAAATGCAGCAGTCCGGTCCGGCCGTGCTGGAAGATGACGTGGAAGTGCAGGCAAACGCCTGCGTCGACCGCGCTACCGTGGGCGAAACGCGCATCAGACGCGGTAGCAAGCTCGATGATCTCGTTCTTGTCGGCCACGCCTCTCAGGTCGGCGAAAACACCATGCTCTGCGGGCAGGTCGGCCTTGCCGGCTCAACGAAAATCGGCGCTGGCTGCATCCTGGCTGGTCAGGTTGGCACCGCTGGCCATCTTTCGGTCGGCGACGGCGCGGTAGTCACCGCGAAGAGCGGCATCCCCAGTGATGTTCCTCCCAAGTCACTCTATTCCGGCTATCCCGCGATCGAGAACCGTCAATGGCTGAAGAACACGGCGGCGCTGAATCGCCTGCCAGACCTGCAAAGGCGCGTGTGGGAACTGGAGTCGGAGATCGAAAAACTGAAGAACCGCTGAAGCCAGGGTCGAGTTCCTCTGCTTATTCCTTCGGCGCCCAAAACGGCTCGCGCGCCGGAACGAATTCAACCGGCACCTCGCTGACAAACGTCTTTAGCCAGCGAGCGCATTCCTCCATGCCGGCCTGCTCCGAGGGAATGTGCCCGAGAATAATCAACGCTTTCGGCTTGCCTTCTGTCACCGCGTCGGCCACGTATTCGACGGTCTCCCACTCGCGCGGCTCTCCTGTGATCAACACCTGGATGTCACTCATCTCCAGCGCGCGCGTCTCTTTGCCGAAGCCGGAAGCGCCGGGAACCAGCGCCACTTTTTTTACTTTCAGCTTCGGATCACCCACCACGCGCATGACATGAATCTTCAAGCGACTCTTTAAATCGGTAGCCAGGTTTTCCAAATCAGTCTCTGGAACCGCAAACAGGTATTGGTTGCTGGAATCCTGGAACTTTTCCCAACCCAGCGCGTGTATCATTCCGGCTTCAATGCCGTCCGGCTTCCTCCGGTGCCAATGATCGTGAAATCTCCAGATCACCAGACCGTGTTCCTGAATAAACGCGCGTTTGGCTGCCAGCACCGGATCGTTCTCTTTTTGCTCCAAGTCGTCCGGTTTATCGAGATGGTTGTAGAAGGTCGGCTCGTGCGTAATGATCAGATTTTGCTCCGCCGCCGCGGCGCGCTGGAGCACATCCAATGTGGCCATCATCGTTACGGCGATGCCCTTGACCTCCGCGTCGGGATTTCCGGCCTTGAACGTGTCCACCGTCTCCTGCTGCCAGGGAATACCCACGTGCGATTGAATGCGCGCAATCACGTCGCGCGCGGTTAGCGGTTTTGCTTGAGCGGCTGCTGGATTCGCGCCGATACTGGCCGCAGCCAAGAACAGAAGCGCGCAGGCTTGAGCAGTTCTATTGTTCATGGAAGAAACCAGTCCTTTCTTGACGAATGGCGTTTGGCCTACGAAGCCTCACGCACCTTCCAGTGGCGCAGCCCCAGGGAAACCGATGGGCCGCTGGTCCGTCGGCAAACCGGCGGCCATGGCATCGTGCACTCGATCGTTCAGTGCATCGCGCTCTTCGAAGGAATATTTGGAGGCATCGACCGGCTCGAGAAATTCCACCAGGATTTCGCCGGGATAAATCCGCAGCGACCGCTTGCGCATTACCTTGTGCGCGCCCGAGCACGCGATCGGAATAATCGGCACTCCTGCTTTGATGGCCAACACCACCGCACCTTTCTTGAACGCTTGCAGCCGGCCATCTGGGCTGCGCGTGCCTTCCGGATAAATCAAAAACGATTGTTTGCCGCGTAGTGACTCCGTCGCCTTCTCCACACTCGCAATTGCAGAGTCGCGCTCGCTGCGATTAACTGGGATGAATCCCGCCAGCGCGAACGCTTGCCCGGCGATCGGCCACCTGAACAAGGATTCCTTGAGCAGAATCGCCACGCGCCGCGGAATCGCCCCCACCACCGCAGGCGCATCCACTGAACTGGTGTGGTTGGCCACAAACAGACACGCACCCGCGGGAATGCGCTCGCGGCCCTTGATTCGCACCTTAACCCCAACCAGCCGCACCAGGAACATGATGCCTTTGACGCCAGCCCAATACAGAGGATTCGGATTACGCGAAATCAGCGTGTATAAAAGCAGCGGCGGGCCCGCGAGCAGCGAGTACAGCGGAAGAAAGATGCAGATGAAAATGGCGCGAAGCATAACTCCGCAGAACTCTCTCGAATCCCGCGGCCAGCGTCAAGTACAGGTCTTCATCGGGTCGAAGCCGTGACCGGCTGCGTACTGCCGCGGAGGATACCTTCGCGGATGCGCTTGGCCTTTGCGCTGGCGTGCGCATCTTCGACGACTTGATAAAAGGTCTCCGTCGTCTCGTCAATTCGAAAGTCGATGGACATCTCGCGGTCATCGCGCCGGACCCGCAAGCGCACTCCGCTGCCGGGCTTCTGCGAGTAGACCCAGCGCTCCGGACTGCGCGGCGGCTCCGAGCCGTTCCAGGCAAGAATCACATCGCCGGAGCGCAGCCCCGCTTGCGCGGCAACGCTATCGGGGTCCACATTTCTGATGATGACTTCCCCGGACGCCCCGCGCTCGGTGAAAAATCCCAGCACCGGCCGCTTTCGCTGCGAAGTTCGCAGATCGAGACCCGCGAGTGAAAACGTCTGCGAGTACGGCAACGGCTCCGCATGGGCGACATGCTTGCGAAAAAACTCCCCGAAAGAGCCGCCTGCAACTTGCTCCACCGTCAATCGAACGTCCAGGCTGTCGCGGTATGGTTTGTTCTTCTTCGCAAATTCGCTATTCATCGCCCGCAGCACATCATCCAGGCTTTTCTCGTTGTCCGTGCGATCGCGAATCACAATATCGAGCAGCACGCCGAGCACTTGTCCCTTGGCGTAGTAAGACACGCTTTCCTGCGGCCGGTTGTAGAGTGGATATTTCTCCAGCCAGGCATCGAGGCTGGACTCCTCCGCGCTTTGCCAGCGGTTCGCGGGGCGAGCTTCGAGATCGCTGACCTGCTGGCTCAAATCCAAATAGAACTGCTCCTTGCTCCACAATTGCAAGCGCACCACGGTATACGCCGCATACGTGCTGGTCACTCCTTCGGCGAACCACAGGGCCCGCGTGTACTGCTCCTTTGTGTAATCGACCGGGTCCAGCGTCGCAGGCCGGATGCGCTTCACGTTCCAGAGGTGAAAAAACTCGTGAGCCGCGATATTCGGCAGCGCTTGCTCGGAACGCACCGAAATCGCAGTAGAATTGGCGTGTTCCATTCCTCCGCCCGCTTCACCGAGGTGAATGATAAAAGTGTAGTGCTCGTAAGGGGCCCCTTCCATCAGCCTCAACTCATACGTGCAAATTCGCCGCAACTCTTCCTCGATCTCCTTCTTCTTCCATTTCTCGCCGTGCACCACAACGGAAACCGGCGGATTCATCCCGTGCAGCTCAAACTCCTCAAACTTCGCGGCCTCAATCGGAGCGTCCACGAGCGCATCGTAGCTCGGCGCAGCAAAACCAAAATTGCGGGGCTGGCCCATGGGCTCAAGAAGCTTGCGCGACGCGCCTGCCGTCTGCCACTCGAGCGGAACGTCCTGCATATTCAGGATCACCTCTTCGCCGCGCCGAGCAGAAACGTACATAAGAATCATGGCCGGGTTGATGAACGCATGCTCGGAGTTCAGCTGCGTTGCGAACGGCCCTGGCTCATCCCAATGCGTCGCGTAGCGCAGTGTGATCGTGCCGTTCCCCATTATTCGCCAGGTCAACTTATCCACTTTTTCGAGTGCCACCTGATTCGAACCCGCGAACGCCTCAACCTCGCGCACGTGCGCGCTAAAATCGCGAATCTGGTACAGCGCATTCCACGCCGGCATCTGCACGGCAACTTCCCCACTCACCTCGGGAATCTCCATGCTCACGTGAAAAATATGCTGCTCCGGGTGTTCAACGGAAACGGTGTAGCGGATCGTGGCGCTGGCGCCGCTCGTAACAAGCGCGAGAAGGAAAAGGGGCAAAACAATTCGGAGAGCTGGAAAGCACCGGGATTGCGGAGTCATCACCGGGCGGGCGCCTCGGTGGGTACACTCCGGTCGAGCTTATTCACAAGCTTTTCGCACAAGCCGTCAAAGCTGCCGTTTGACATGATCAGCAAAACGTCGCCGGGCTTCGCTTCCGTCGAAAGATACTCAGCGATGGCGTCCGAACCGGCGAAGTTCCGCGCTTCACGACCCAATTCGCGCACACTAGCGGCCACCGATTCGGGATCCATGCGGTTATCGTCACCAAGTTGCTGCGCGCGAAACACGCTGCCGAGAACGACGCGATCGGCAAGAGCCAGCGCCTTCGGAAGCGACTCCTGAAACACTTTGCGTCGCATCGAATTCGAACGCGGCTCCAGGATCGCCCACAGCCGCCGCGTCGGCCAACGGCTGCGCGCCGCTTCGATGGTCGCCCGCACCGCAGTCGGGTGATGCGCAAAATCATCCACAACCAAAATCCCTCCGTGTTCGCCCTTCACATCCATTCGACGCTTCACGCTGCGAAACGTTGCCAGTGCCTTGGCAAGCGAATCCGCGCTGATGCCACGCCCATGCGCCACGCCAATGGCAGCCAAAGAATTGAGCACGTTGTGGCGACCCGTTGCCGCAAGCGCAAATTCGCCAAACGGTTTGCCTTTATGCAGCACGCGGAATCTCGTCTTTTCGCCGTCAACCGCCACCTGATCAGCAACCCAATGGTTGCCTCCCGAAAATCCGTACGTTTCCACCGGACAAAAAGCCTTGCTCGCCGCACGCCGCAAAGCCGGACCCGAATCTTCCGTGTCGCCCCAAATCACCACGCGCCCGGTTCGCGGCACCAGGTTCACTAGCCTCCGGAACGCCAGCTCATAGGTCTCGAAATCCGCATAGATATCCGCGTGATCAAACTCCAGCGAAGTAATGATCAGATCGTCCGGATGATAATGGAAAAATTTCGGCCCGCGATCCCAGAAGGCGGTCTCGTACTCGTCGCCCTCCAAAATAAATTCCGCGCCGCCGCCGAGTCCATAACTCTTTTCGAAGTTCTCCGCTACGCCGCCAACCAAAAAATTCGGCCGCCGCCCCGCGCTGTGAAAAATCCACGCCAGCATCGCCGTGGTCGTGGTCTTCCCGTGCGTGCCGCTGACCACGATAGAATGCCGCCCCGGCAAAAACACTTCCTCCAAAATCTCCGGCAACGAGCGATACGGAATTTTCCGGTCCAGCGCTTCCTCCAGCTCCGGATTCCCTCGCGCAATGATGTTCCCGACAATCACCAAATCCGGCGCCGGCTGCAGGTGCGCCGCATCAAACGTGTTGTAAAACGAAATTCCCAGGCTTTCGAGCAGCGTCGAAGCCGGCGGATACACGCCAGAGTCCGATCCAGTCACGCGAAACCCGTGCTCACGCAACATTCCCGCCAACGGCGCCATGGCCGAGCCGCCAATTCCAATCACATGTACGTGCTTCGCATCGCTCATCGCGTGACCGCCGCCTCCAGAATCTCCAAGCTGCCATCTCCCTGCGCGTGCAAGCGCGCGTTCACGCCCAGCGGAATGGTCAGCATCGGCCGCATGGTGTGGCCCACCGGCGCGCCAAAAACTACAGGCACGCCCAACGGCCCGAGAATTCGCGCGCAAACGTCGCGGACCGTCGGACTGCCGGCGATCGGCGGCTCGCATTCCGGAAAATCACCCAGCACGACTCCCTTCACGCCATCCAGCTTCCCGGCCTGCTTGAAGTGCATCAAGACGCGGTCCACCTGATAAGGCTTCATCCCGCGATCTTCCAAAATCAAAATTACGCCACGCGTATCCAGATCCCACGGCGTGCCGAAGGTTGCCTCCACCATTGTCATGGCCCCGCCAAGCAGCCGCCCTTCCGCTTGCCCGCCAACCAGTGCTTCCCCGCGCAGCGAAATCTTCCAACCAGCGCCCAGCTCGTTGATCGACGATCGCAGCGACTTCTCATCGTAGCCGCCGGCAGCGCCCGCACCGGCATCCAAGCCTGCCGCAACCATCGGCCCGTAAAACGTCACCCATCGAAACTGCTGCCACAAAAAAATCTGCAGCGAGGTCAGATCGCTAAAGCCCATAACCGCCTTAGGCTCGCCCACTCCCGATGCAAGACTCGCGTCCAGCAAATAATTGGAGCCGTAGCCGCCGCGCAAGCCGATCAGCCCATCAATCTTCGTGTCACCTAGCAGCCTCAAAAACTCTACGCGCCGCGCCTCGGCGCTAGCGGCGAAATAACCCTCAGGCCGCTGCGCCACGGGCAGGTCTGCGGCAAAACCCAGCCGCCTCAGCTCCGCGATGCCAGCCTTAACCTTCGCCTCGCTTCCCGGGGAAGCCGGCGCAAACACAGCAACCCGCGCGCCGCGCTCAAGAGCTTTCGCTTTGCGCGCCACCGCGCTCGATCGAGCTTCGGAACTCGCGGATGTATTCGGCGTCATTCGTGCTGGCCCTCAAACGGAACGACCTCAACCACCACGCCAGGCCGATTCAGCTTTTGCACGATTTGCTCTTGCTGCCGATGCGACGTATCCGCTTGAAACTCGACAATCGAAGTGGCGCCGTTCATCGATACTCGAAATTTCTGCGGGTTCACCTTCAAGGACTCCAGCAATTGCTGAACCTCGCTCGCGATGCCCTCCGCGTGGCTCGCCGTGATTCGGAAACCCATCACGCGCGGCTTCAGGTTGGCCACCCGCGCCAGCCAGCCGAGACACACCAAGCCAAACAGCACCACGCCCGTCGCATATCCCCCGACTGCGTAAAGTCCCCCGCCCACCGCCATTCCGATGGCCGCTTCGACGAAGATCGTCGCCGCGGTCGTTAAGCCAACGAGCCCTCCGGCCTCGCGCAAAATCGCGCCCGCACCCAAGAACCCGATTCCTTGCACCAAATTGGAAGCAATGCGCGTGGCAGACGTGTCGCCAAACATTTTCGCCAGCTCAAAGGAAAGGATGGTGAACAGCGCCGAGCCCATGCAAACAAAAGCGCTGGTACGAATTCCCGCAGGGCGGCGGTGCAGGTCGCGCTCGACGCCAATCGCAGCACCCAGCAGCGCCGCAAAACTCAAACGCAAAACGATTTCATGGAGGGAGAGCATTTGGTTCGCGCGAGTTTCGCTCGCACCGATGGAATTTTACTATTTAGAGCTTGAATTGCGTTAGTTTCGCGAAATGCCGTGCTCTGGCGTGTATCTCGTTGCCTTTCAGGGTCCGCAAGCGCTCCAGCCCGAATTTCTCGACGCAAAAGCTGCCCATCACCGAGCCATAAACCATAGCGCGGCGCAGCGACGCATCGCTTTTGTTACCCACCCTCGCCAAATAGCCCATGAATCCCCCCGCAAAGCAATCGCCGGCTCCTGTGGGATCGTGCGGCTCCTCCAGCGGAAACGCGGGCACGCAGAACACGCCGTGCGCGTCCACCATCATCGCTCCGTACTCCCCGCGCTTCACCACCAGCGTCGAAGGTCCCATCTTGAAAATGTGCCGCGCGGCGCGCAGCAGATTGTGTTCGTTCGAAAGCTGCCGCGTCTCAATATCGTTGATCATCAAAATATCGACGTGTTTTAAGGTCTCGCGCAGATCCGCATTGGTGCGCTCAATCCAATAGTTCATGGTATCCAGCGCCGCGATTTTCGGCCGTTTGCTGACCTGGTGAAGCACGTCACGCTGCAAATCCGGCGCAATGTTGGCGAGAAATACATACTTCGACGTGCGATAGCGCTCCGGAAGCCGCGGCTTAAAGTCGGCGAACACGTTCAGCTCGGTGGCCAGCGTGACGCGCTCGTTCAGATTCTCCGAATATTTCCCGGCCCAGAAAAACGTTTTCCCCGGCGCGCGCTCCAGGCCATCGACGTCGATGTGCCGACCGCGAAAAATCTCCGCATCCTTTGCCGTGAAATCATCGCCAACAATGCCCACCAGGCTAACGTGCGTGAAGAAACTTGCCGCGACCGAAAAATATGTCGCCGCCCCGCCTAGCGTGCGGTCTACTTTCCCATACGGGCTCTCCAGCGCGTCGAAGGCCACAGAGCCGACCACGAGTAAGGACACGATATTCTCCTAGGAAAGATATTTGCCGATGATGGAAGCAAGGCGCTTCTTGGTGGCCGAAGGAACCAGTTTTAAGTCCGTGACCAGGGCGTGCCGCAGCGCCGCGCCGCATTTGCAGTTTGGCTCCACGGGCATGCTACGCACCGACTCGCGCAGCACTTTTTGCGCGTTCTCCGCGTTTTGGCTCAGCGTGGCCATAATCTGCGTCGCCGTTACCGACTCGTGCTCCGGGTGCCAGCAATCGTAATCCGTGATCATCGCGATCGTGGCGTAGCAAATCTCCGCCTCGCGCGCCAGCTTTGCTTCCGTAACATTCGTCATCCCGATCACTTCAAACCGCAGTTGCCGATGTACATGGGCCTCGGCCAGCGTGGAAAACTGCGGGCCTTCGATGCAGACGTATATCCCGCGCCGATGCACTTTAACCGCGCAGTGCACGCTGGCGTCCGCGAGGACAGCCGAAACTTGCGGGCACGTAGGCTTGTCAAATGCCACGTGCGCGACCAGCCCGCCGCCGAAAAACGTCGAAACGCGACTCTTCGTGCGGTCCACGAATTGGTCGGGCACCAGGAATTCTCCCGGACGCAAGTCCTCCTGCAGCGAGCCCACCGCGCTCACAGATATAATGCGCTCGACCCCGAGCTGCTTCATCGCGCAGATATTCGCGCGAAAATTGATTTCACTCGGTAGAATGCGATGCCCTCGCCCGTGACGCGCTAGAAACACCACGCGCTTCCCTTCCAGCGTGCCCAGCACGATGGCGTCCGACGGCTCACCGAACGGTGTCTTCACGCGAATTTCGCGGGTCTCCTTCAGGCCGGCCATCGAGTACAGCCCGCTGCCACCGATGATGCCGATAGTCGCCGTCGCTTCCTTGCTGCCTCTTTTCCCCCGCGCTGCTGTCATCCGCCTCCCCCGAAACCTTTTGCTCCCATCACGCCGTACCGCCCAGTCCGCTGCGCGCCAAAATGTCGTTCACCGCGGAAAACGGATCTTTCTTTCTTTCGGCCACTTCTTCCGCCAACTGTGTCAGGCGCGCCTCGCCGCCTGCTCCCCCCAGCGCTCGCTGCAACAAGCGCGACTCCAGCAATTCGATCAGCCGCAGCTTCCAATGCTCCACGTGCTTGCGCTTGCGCTCCCCGCTCGCTTCGAATTGCTTGCGGAAGCGCGCGATGGTCTCCGCGAGCACATCGATTCCCTTGTTTTCCGTCGCAACCGTGCGTACCACCGGAGGATGCCAGCCATCGCGAGGCATCACCAGCGACAACATGGCATTCAATTGCTGCTCCAATCGGTCCGCGCCCTCGCGATCCGATTTGTTCAGCACAAAAATATCGCCGATCTCCATGAGTCCGGCCTTCATGTTCTGAATGTCGTCGCCCATCCCCGGCACTAGCATCACCACCACGCAATCCGCGAGCCGCACGATATCGATTTCGTCTTGGCCGACGCCCACGGTTTCAATCAATACTTGCTGCTTTCCCGCGGCATCGAGCAGCAGCGCCACTTCCGCCGTCGCCCGCGCCAAGCCACCGAGGAATCCCCGCGTGGCCATCGAGCGAATGAACATCCCAGAGTCCCCGGCGTGTCCCTGCATGCGGATGCGATCGCCCAGAATCGCGCCACCCGAATACGGGCTCGTCGGATCCACCGCGATCACCCCAACCTGTTCCTGCTCGCTGCGATAATGCGCCGACAACCGATCGACCAGCGTGCTCTTCCCTGTTCCCGGCGCTCCCGTCACTCCGATGAGATATGCTTTCCCCGTTCGCGGAAACAGCAGCCGCAGCAATTCGTCTGCTTCCAGCTCGTGGTTTTCGATCGCGGTAATCGCCCGCGAAAGCGCCCGCACGTCGCCCGCGCACACCCGCTGCGCCCAATTCTCAATTGACTGCGACATTGCTGTCCTGTGGAGCGCTCGCGAAGGCCAGGCGCATCACCCTATTTTGTCTTGCCAAGTAGCTGCCGGGCAATCACCAATCTCTGAATTTCGCTCGTGCCTTCTCCTATGGTGCACAGCTTTACGTCACGGTAATACTTTTCCGCCGGATAGTCCTTGATGAACCCGTACCCGCCGTGGATTTGCACGCATTCGTTGGCCACGCGCACCGCCACTTCGCTGGCGAATAGCTTGGCCATGCTGGACTCGCGCGTGAAGCGCGCATCCCCGCGGTCCGCAAGCCACGCGGCCTGATATACGAGCAGTCGCGCCGCTTCCACCTGCGTGGCCATGTCCGCCAGCTTGAACTGGATGGCCTGAAATTCGCTGATGGGCTGGCCGAACTGTTTCCGCTGCTTGGCATATTTCGTCGCCGCTTCCAGCGCACCTTGCGCCATTCCCAGCGCGAGCGCCGCGATCGAAATCCGCCCGCCGTCCAGAATCTTGAGACTGCCGATGAATCCTTCGCCCTCCGCGCCCAGCAAGTTATCTTCCGGCACGCGACACTCGGAGAAAATCACTTCCGAGGTGTCGCTCGCCCGCATTCCCAGCTTGTTCTCTTTTTTCCCCGGCTTGAATCCCGGCATTCCCTTTTCCAGAATGAACGCACTGATGCCGTGCGAATTCTTCGCCTTATCCGTCACCGCCATCGCCACGCAAACGTCCGCGTAATGTCCGTTGGTGGTAAACGTCTTCGCCCCGTTTAGCACCCACTGCTTGCCGGCGCGCTTGGCGGTTGTCCGTGTGCCGCCCGCATCAGAACCAGCTTCCGGTTCCGTAAGCGACCAAGCGCCAATCTTCTTACCCTGCGCAAGCGGCGTCAGGTATTTCTTCTTCTGCGCTTCGTTGCCGAACTTGAAGATGTGATTGCTGCAAAGCGAATTATGCGCTGCCACGATCAATCCGACCGAACCATCGACCCGCGACAACTCCTCAATGGCAATCGCGTACTCAATGTATCCAAGATCCGCCCCGCCATATTGCTCCGGGAAAATGACGCCCAGCAACCCCATCTCCCCCAGCTTCGGCATGATCTCCATCGGGAAATGCGAAGCCTCGTCCCACTCCATCACGTGCGGAGCAATCTCGCCCTCCGCAAATTCGCGCACGCTGCGGCGCAATTGCTGCTGCTCTTCAGTAAAAGAGAAATCCACCGGATCCTCGGTAGGTCTAGGTTTTATCTATACCCAGCCAAACTCTGGCTTATAGATATTGTAGCGCATGGCAGCTACCAACCTACCGGATAGTGATTCGCTTGGTTCTGCTCATCCAACCACGCCTTAAGCGGCGCGAAGTAATCCCCCAGCGCGTTCGCGTCCATCTGCTTCTCGCCGGTCAGCGTCTCCAGCGCCTCTTGCCACGGCTTGCTCTGCCCCAGCGCGAGCATATCGTTCAGCCGCTTCCCGGCGACCTTGTTGCTGTAAATCGAGCAGCGATGCAGCGGCCCCGAATACCCCGCCTCCCGGCAAAGCGCCCGCTGAAACTGAAATTGCAAAATGCGCGCCAGAAAATATCGCATGTAAGGAACATTCCCCGGCACATGAAATTTGGCGCCAGGATCGAAATCCGTTTCCGTGCGCGCCACCGGCGGCGCCACGCCCTGGTACTTCAGCCGCAAATCCCACCAAGCCTTGTTGTATTCCTCCGGCTTGACCTGGCCGGAGAACACTTCCCACCGCCACTTATCAATCGTCAGCCCAAACGGCAAAAACGCCACCTTCTCCAGCGCCTGCGCCAGCAGGTAATCAATATCGCCAGAAGCCGGCGGCGCCTTTTCAATCAAACCAATCTGCTTCAAATATTCCGGCGTGACCGACAACGCAATCGTGTCCCCCACCGCCTCGTGAAATCCGTCGTTTGCGCTGTTCTGAAACAGCGGCGGCTGCGTGTTGTACGCGCGCTGATAGAAGTTGTGACCCAGCTCATGGTGAATCACGCGAAAATCTTCCTCGGTGGTCTGAATGCACATCTTGATGCGCAGGTCGTCTTTGTTATCGATGTCCCACGCACTCGCGTGACACACTACATCGCGATCCGCCGGCTTCGTGAACAGCGACCGCTCCCAAAATGTTGTCGGCAGCGGCGCAAATCCCAGCGAAGTAAAAAATCCCTCCCCATGTTTCACCATGCCGTGCGCGTCCGTCTTCCGCTCCCGCAAGATCTTCGTCAGGTCGTAGCCCTGCTCCGGCTTCGGAGAATCCATCAACGGATAAACGTTGTTCCACTCCTGCGCCCAAATATTTCCAAGCAGATGCGCGGGGATCGGCCCATTGGGCGGCACAACTTCCTTCCCATATTTCTTCGCAAGCTGCCCGCGCACGTACGCATGCAGCGACAAATACAGCGGCCGCAGTTGCCCCCACAAACGGTCCAGCTCTTTCTCAAACGCGTCCGGCGGCATGTCGTAGTTCGAACGCCACAGCGCCCCCGCATCCGCAAATCCCAGCTCGCGCGAACCTTTATCTCCCAGCTCGACCATGCGCGCGTACCGTTGCCGCATCGGCGCACCAACCGCGTGCCATCCGATCCACGCGCGCTTCAACTCTTCGGGATCGCGGCTCTCCGCCATCAACTTCCCCACCGCCGTCACGTCCAGGCACTCCCCCTGTTTGCCTTCCGCGCACCATTTCCCCCTGCCGTAGTCTCCGTCCAGCGATGCCACCGTTTCCGCCAACTCCTTCTGCTCTCGCGGATTGGTCGGCGCGGGAAAATTCGTCGCCAGCTTCAGCAGCTTCATCTTCCGCGCCATCACCGGCGGCAGCTTTAGCCCATCGAATCGCGCCGCCTGCTTGACCAGCTCCACGCTCAGCGTGTTGAGCACTTCGCCCGCATCCGCCGCCATCGCTTCCGTGTCATCCGTGATGAAATTCTCCTGCACCCACGAGGCCCGCGACTGCTTCACGCCCAATTCCGACAGCCGCTTCTCCGCGTCGTCCAAGAACGCCTTCGCCAGCTCCACCGTAGGCGCAGCCGCGTTGCCCTCCCTCGCCTTGCGCACATTGTTGCGCGACTTCTGCTCCGGCGGCGCCGTCTCGCCACGGTCCTGCGACGCACCTCGAGCGGCAGCAGCATAGGCGTCAGCGCTTTCCGACTTTCGATCTTCGATTCTCAAGTTTCGCGTTGCGCGTTTCGGAGCTTCCGCGAGAGCGACCGCCGCCGCGGTGACGCAAATCGCAATCACAATCCTCAACCTAGCCTTCATGCTATTCACGCTCCCGCCTTTTGCGTCTGCGCCGCCACGTCCCGCAAAACTACTAATGCCCTCTCGATTCCTTCGCGGTTCACATCCACATGCGTAACCAACCGCACCGAATACAGCGCCGTATCCTGCGCCCAAATCCCGTGCCGGTACAGCGCCTCGCACAACTCCACCGCCGCCTTCCCAATTCCCGAGCAATCAAAAATCACGATGTTGCTCCGCACCTTCGCCGCATCAATCTGCAACCCGCGAATCTGCGCAATCCCCTCCGCCAGCCGTCGCGCATTCTCGTGATCGACGTGCAGCCGCCCAGGCGATTTCTCCAGCGCAATCAACCCCGCCGCCGCGATCACCCCCGCCTGCCGCATCCCGCCTCCAAACATCTTCCGGTACACGCGTCCCTTTTCAATAAACGCGCGCGTCCCCACAATCATCGAACCCACCGGCGCGCCCAGGCCCTTCGACAGGCAGAACATCACCGAATCCACCTTGCGCGTCATCGACGCCACTTTTTCCCCCAGCGCCGTCGCCGCATTAAAAATCCGCGCCCCGTCCAGATGCACCTTCAACCCAGCTTCGTGAGCGCGGTCGCAAATCTCATCTACCTGCGCCGTCGGATACACCGTCCCGCCCCACATGTTGACCGTGTTCTCCAGGCAAATCAGCGCCGTCTGCGAGTCGTAATAAATCTTCGGCCGGATCACTGCCTCAATCTCCTTCCAGCTCAGAATCCCATCTTCCGCTCGCGCCACGCGCGGCATGCACCCCGCAATCGCCGACATCGCGGCCAGCTCATACAAATTCACATGGCTGCGCTCTTCGCAAATCACCTCGTCGCCATGATGCGTCCAAACTTTGATCGCAATCAGGTTCCCCATGCACCCGGTAGGCACAAACAGCGCCGCCTCTTTCCCAAAAATCTCCGCCGCCCGCGCCTCCAACCGGTTCACCGTCGGGTCTTCGCCATAGACATCGTCCCCGACCTCCGCCTCCGCCATAGCCCGCCGCATCTCCGCCGTAGGCCGCGTAACCGTATCGCTGCGCAAATCCACCGCCCCACTCATTGGTCTCCCTCGATTCAGCTCCATCACCACATCCGTCTTAGTATCAGTCGCCACGTTCTGCCTCTTCTCTGTGCCCTCTGTGTCCTCAATGAACTCTGTGTTAAGTCTCTTTCCCAGTCTTTTCCTTAGCTCATTGCTTCTTCGTTTCTTTACTTCATCAACTCAACGAAGACCTCATTCGAAACGCTGACCCTCCCCGGCGCCAACCGCACCAAGCTCCCCTCTCGCTCAATCAACCCCGCCACAGCCAGCGGCTCAAATCGTCCGCCCAGCGAAACGCCATATTCCCGCTCGATCCGCGCAACATCGATCCCCTCCAACTGTCGCAATCCCAAAAATAATTCCTCCTCCAGCGCGCTCTCCGAAGTCAGCTTCTCGTGCTGCTCCACCGGTAACCGTCCCGCCGTCACCGCATTCACATAACCCGCCGCATCGTGCGCATTCGCCCATCGCTCCGTCCCCGAAAACGAATGCGCCCCAGCCCCAAATCCCAGATATGGCTCGCGTCTCCAATACTTCAAATTGTGCCGCGAAGCAAATCCCGCCTTCGCCCAATTCGAAATCTCATAATGCCGATAGCCCGCCACATCCAAAACTGAGCAAGCCGTCTCATACAACTCCGCCATCTCATCATCGCCCGGCACATCCCCAGCGCTGTAGCGTTTTCCCCCGCGCAAAAGCTCCGACCCTAACCGGCTGCCCTCATCCACTTCCAACAAATAAACCGAAACATGCTCCGGCGCCAATTCCACAAGCGAATCGAGCGACTCCCCCCAACTCGCCCGCGTTTGCTTCGGCAGCCCCGCAATCAAATCAAAACTAATATTCGCAATTTCCGCCCCGCGCAAAATCGCGGCCGCACGGTAAACATCCGCCCGCCGATGCATCCGCCCCGCCGCCTTCAGCTCCTCATCACAAAACGACTGCACCCCAAAACTAACGCGATTAATCCCCGCCGCGACCCAAGCCGCCGCCTTCTCCTCCGTCACAGTCTCCGGGTCCGCCTCGAGCGTAACTTCCGTCAGCTCCGCAGCAAAGTTCTCGCGAACCGCATCCACAATTCGCCGCAGGTGCGCGGCATCCAGCAAACTAGGCGTCCCCCCGCCGATGTAAATCGTATCAACCGCCGCATCCGCAAGTCCCGCCGGCAAAGCAATCCCCGCACTCTCGTAAAGCCCGCGACGCCCCGCAATTTCCTCACAAACGCAACTCACATACGGCGCAAACCGCGCCGAAGACACCACTCCCGTATGGAAGTTGCAATAAGTGCACTTCGTCTGACAAAACGGCACCTGCACATAAATCCCCAGCGTTTTCATTCTTGCAAACTCTAGCACACCGCCCCAGCTTGCCCAGACACCAGACTTCGGGCCTAACTTCAGGTATCGAATTTTTCCACCTTCACAAACATTTTTCTCTCCCGCGGCCCATCAAACTCACAAAAGAAAATCCCCTGCCATCTCCCCAACGCCAACTTTCCGTCCTCCACAAAAATCACCTGGCTAGCCCCCACCATCACCGCCTTAGCATGCGAATCCGAATTCCCCTCCGCATGCCGGTAAGGCCCCGAGTGCGGCACCAACCGGTCAAACACGCCCTCCAAATCCGTAGCCACATCCGGGTCCGCATGCTCATTAATCGCCACGCCCGCCGTCGTATGCGGCACATACACATAACAAACGCCACTCACCACGCCAGACTCCGTCACTGCGCGTTCCACGGCCGTAGTCACATCAACAAGCTGCGTCCGCCGCCCCGTCTTTACCCGCAAAGTTTCCATCGAATTTCTGATCCTCAAGCGCCTAATTCTAGCATTGCGCCCCCGCGAACCTCGGCGCGCTCCGCCCCTTTCTTTTCTCCGTGTCCTCTGCCCTCTGTGTTAGATTCTTGCCGTTTCCGACCCATGTCCAATCGCCTCCAAGACAAAGTCGTCATCGTAACCGGCGCCGCCCAAGGCATCGGCTTCGGCTGCGCCCAGCTCTGCGCCGCCGAAGGCGCCACCGTAGTCCTCGCCGACATCCAAAAAGACCGCGGCGAACAAGCGGCCGCCTCCATTCGCAACGAAGGCGGCCGCGCCATCTTCCACCCCGTCGACGTCCGCGACGAATCCCAATGCGCCGCCCTCATCGACGACGCCGTCCGCACGCACAAAAAGCTCGACGGCCTCGTCAACAACGCCGGCTGGTTTCCCCGCGCCACCCTCGAGCAAACCACCACCGAGCTCTGGGAGGAAGTCCTGCACGTCAACCTGCGCAGCGCCTTCTATTGCTGCAAGTATGCCGTCCCCAAAATGCGCGAAGCCCGCGGCGGCAGCATCGTCAACATGGGCTCCATCTGCGGCATTCAAAGCCTCCCCAATCTGGTAGCCTACGGCGCCGCGAAAGGCGGCCTGCTCTCCCTCACCCGCACGCTAGCCGGCGCCCTCGCCGAGCATCGCATTCGCGTGAACTACGTAATCCCCGGCTGGATCTTCACCGAAGGCGAACTCTCCATACAAAAGGGCGAAGGCCGCACCCCCGACGACCTCCACAAAGCCGGCGAAAAACTCGCCTTCGGCCGCGCCCAAACCCCGCTCGAAACCGCCTACGCCGTCGTCTATCTCCTGAGTGACGAATCCGCCCAGGTCACCGGCACCACCCTGCACCTAGACGCCGGCGCCTCCACCCTTCCCATCCAACCCGGCACCTACCCAGGCTAATCAAACCCAGGCTGATTGTACGTCTCCTGTAGCGCAGGGCGGAGTCTTCGCAGCCCTGCGGCTTTTTGCCAGCACGAGCAGCAATTGTCCGAACCCTTAACGCTTGTCACACGCGTTGCAAATCCGCTCACTGCCGTCGCGTACATTGCGCTTACACTTCTGCTAAGGAGCCATCCCATGTCTCGCCCCTTCTTTCTTGCTCTCGCGCTGTTGTCTGCGAGCCTGCCCCAAACCCCCGCCCAAACCGACGGTGACGAAACCAAAATCATCGCCCTCGAGAATCTCTGGAACCAAACGCAAATGGCCCACGATGCCGACGCCATGGGAAAAATGCTGGACGCCGACTTCGTGCTCACCGATTACGACGGTTCCGTCCTGAACAAAGGCCAATTCCTCGCCTCCATCCGCGACAAATCCAATCAGCTCACCACCGAAGTCTCCATCGACATGAAGCTCCACCGCCACGGCGACACAGTCGTCGTCACCGGCGCCACCCACGAAAAGGGCACCCTCAAAGGCAAGCCCTACGAACACCACGGCCGCTTCACCGACACCTGGATCAAGCACGACTCCCAATGGCTCTGCATAGCCAGCCAGCTATCCCTAATCCCCAAATCTCTGTAATCGATCGCGCGAGCCCCAGAGCCTTGGCGCCAACGAGCCGTTGTAGGGGTGCGCTTTAGCGCATCCCAGCCAGTCTTCGCTTTGAAAGACCCGCCTTTATCACCTAAGTCCTCGCTACCACATTGTGGTACTATCACATTGTGGAGTTCAGTCCCAGCCATTTACGCGAAAGCTTCACCATCTCGCCGGCGAGGATGCCGACGAAGTGCTGAAAGCGATTCAGGGAGAACTCGAGCAGAATCCCGATCGCGGCGCGATGGTCCCGGGATTGGCTGGCGTGCGTAAAGCCCGCGTAGCAAACCCAGGCCGGGGTAAAGGAAAACGTGGTGGTTACCGCTATTTGTATCTGTACCTGGAGAAGAGGCGGCACATTCACTTGCTGATTTTGCTCGACAAGAACGAACAGGAAGATGCCAGCGAAGAGCAACGCAAGCAGATTCGGGAATGGGTCAGGCAGGTCAAGAAGGCGTCTGGAGGTTGATCGATGGCGAAGAAAGTCAAAGTGAGCATTTTCGATGACATGAAAGAGGCTCTTCATGGCGCGGCGGCTTATGAACGTGGCGAGGCCCTGAACTTGCGCGTTACGCGCATTCCCTCGCGACCAAAGCCCATTTCTGCCAAAGAGGTCCGGCACATCAGACAAACACTCAACGCAAGCCAAACGCTTTTCGCGACCTACCTGAATGTAAGCCCGAACGCCGTGCGGAGTTGGGAGCAAGGCACCCGCCGCCCTCGTCAGGCAGCGCTAAAACTCTTACTGATTGCCAAGAAGAATCCGAGAGCCCTGTTGGTGGGGTGATCGATGAGGGCTGGGAAGTAGCGTTGGCCCATTGTAGGCAGTGGTTTGGGTGTACGCTGCCCTCAAAATGGGCAGCCGGCCAGATCCGGCGATGCAACCTCCGTGATCGACCCGGTTCGCCTGGCAGGCATTCAAAACGTCGGCATAATCACAGACCAGCGCCAGCCCACGCCACGACAAAACCCGGCGGCAGCCACCGGAATTCCGGTGTGGGTCAGTTTCCGATTTCGGCGTTTACCAGGCACTTGGGCGAAGAACCTCCTAAATTGTTCGACGGGCTGTTTTCCCTGGCGCTATCATCAGCACGATCATTTCGAGACCTTTGGGCGGCACTGTGCTGATCCCAGGGGGAAAGGGATGGACCGTTTGCGGAGACTCTTGCTGCCACTGTTGGCAATTTCCTTCCTGGTCTCTGCCCAAGGGACGGAAGTTGGGGGAGGAGTGATCCAGGGTGTGGTCCTGGGTGAAGGCGCACGGCCAGTTCGCGGCGCAAAGGTGCACGCCGAGTTGAAAGGCGTCCCAATGGCCAAGAAAATTCGCTACGTCGAAACCGACGAGAACGGTTTCTTCCTAATCGACCAATTGGAATTCGGCACATATTATGTTGCCGCAGAGAATGAGGAGGAAGGATACGGGGACAGTGGTTTTTCGTTTTTCAACGACCAACCTGTCCCCACGGCTCAGATTTCCGCTCAACACAGAATTGCGGATGTGGTCATAAATCTGGGACCGAAAGCAGGAATACTGACGGGCACGATCAGCGATGCGGCCACCGGCAAACCAATACCCTCCGGTTTTTGGTTGGTGCAGGCGAAAGACCGCAACAAGTGGATGAGTACGTCGGCAGCGCCAGACTTTCGGGTGTTGATTCCGTCCTCGAAAGAAATGGAAGTGAAAGTCTCTGCACCCGGGTATGAGGATTGGGTTTACCCCAACCCTGCCATTCCATCTCAAGTTCTACGTATGGACCCGGGTTCCGAAATTCATCTGGACATACAGTTGAAACCGGCGCACGACCGGAGCCTTCCCGTTTCCAAATTCTTGATTCCTGACGGATACATTGGTTGGTTGCGTGTGGAGTATGACGTTGAATGTTTTCCTCCAATCCCTGTCGAAGATGGAGTGAGGATTCTTCGATTTGCTGGTGCCAACGTGTTGGAGACTTCTTCTTCGATGCCTGAGGATGCAGCCGAACGGGAGTACTTTTACTACGCGGCAGATGGTTCCGAGCGAAACTTGGCGGCAGACTATCGAAACGGAAATGGGATGATTTCAAGAGAAAGCCCCGGCTCTCGTGGCGGAAAGATGAAAATGTTCATATTTTTCGTGGGGACTAAGGAACAGTCCAAGAGCCGTCTACTCCCCGGATTTCCGGCTCCTGCCTGTCCGTGAGCGGCGCTGACCGCTAAACGTCCCTTGATTTACCGTAACCCTTCGGCTATCATAGCCCTTGTAAAAATCTGCGTCTCGCCTGCGGGAGCCTTCTTCCGCTTTTTCTTTTCAGAAGCGAGATCCCAACCCAAGAAGAAGAGCGCCTCCGCATAAACGGTTCCCGTACGCGCAACGGGGGCACATGCGCAAGTTTTGCGCACGAATTATGTTTCCTTCTAACTTCCTTTAGAATCAACACTTGCAAAAGTGTATCAAAACAAAGGACTTTAACTTACTTTAGAATCAACACTTGTGAAAAACCTAGGGGGAGGGGGGTAAAGCATAACCTACGGTATCCGCACAATCCGGTGCTCGCCAAGGGTGTCGCTGCCGGAGAGCTTCTGCAGTTCGCTAAGCCCTTCCATGCCCCACCGCGCCAGAAACGGCAGGAAGCACAACTCCCGCGACTGCAGTGACTTATTGGGATAAAGCAGACTTTCCAGGAACTGCTCGTGCTCGGCCAGCCGGCCGCTTTTCTGGTCCAGCGCTCGGCCCGTTTTCCGTCGGAGCTTCTCCAGTTGGAATCCAATCTTGTTTCGTGCCGTAGCCACCGCCCCGGCCAGCGTCGGATCCAACTTCTCGATCTGCGCTCCAAGCTCAGCCAGCGTGCTCTCCATCTCCGTCTTGTCCCGATCGAAACTCTGGGACAACGCTTCCGGCACCGAGACTGACTCCATCTTTCGCCGCAGCTCCTGTGGACCGGCCCAGAGGTTCTCAATACAAAGGCCGTACTTCTGCAAAAGCTTTTCCGCCTTGGCATCCAGAATCGTGAACCCAGCGCGCGGCAGAACCACCGGCATGCGCCCCAGGAGGTGCTCGTAAATCACGGAGGACTGCGCGAAATACGCAATCTCGGCAGGTCCGCCAAGGTACGCCGCAGTCGGCAAAAGATAATCCTGCACCACCGGACGGAACAGCGCATTCGCGCTGAACGTTTCCGGCGACGAATCCGCCAGGCGCAGCGCCTCTTCCCGTGTCCAGGTAGCCTCACCGCTCTTGAAGTGCGCGTTGCTCGCGGCCACCGGCTGGCGCACCCCATCGCGAATAGTGAAAAGCAGCGTGCTCCGCGCCGTCACTTTCACCTGCACGTCGTAGCCGGCGCCTTCTAATTCCTTGCCGCGCTGCAAAAGTTTGTCGTTCAGTTCGTCGCGGTCTTCGATCGCCTTTTTGTAGAGCGGCGCTGCGATGCGATGCAGCCGCGCTTCGAGAGGATCCAGCAAAATCAGTCCCTGCTCCGCAAAAAGATGCGAAAACAATTTCCCAAACGCGCTGCCATACGTCTCTTCAGGGTGGTAGCTCTGCTCAAGGATTCGCGAAATCGTTTCCCTGGCCGGGCCCGAAAGCAGCCCCACCGCCTTCTTTACATGCTCTTCAACCGCAGGCCCAAGCCGCACTTGGCCCACCGGACGCCCGGCCGCTGCGTCCGCCGGAAGCTCAAAGCGCACCAGCTTTCCAGAATCAAACCAGGTCACATGGCGAACTTCGTCGAGGTCGTGATCCTCGGTGGCCATCCAGAAAATTGGCACGGCCGGAATGCCTGCTTCGCTAAGCTCCTGGGCCAGCCGGATCGCCGTAACCGCCTTGTAAACTGCGTACGCCGGCCCGCCGAATAAACCCACTTGCTGGCCGCTCACCACGGCCACCGCGCCGCGCTCCAATTTCTCGAGATTGCTCATCGCCGCTGCGTTCGCGCCGAATGCGGTGTTCTGCTCGCGCAAAATCCGGGCGACTTCGCGCCGGCGCTCCGCGGGGTAATCGAGGCTCGACGCCACGCGCTTCACTTCCTCGAGCTTCGGAGGGTGCGCATAAAACTGCTTCACACTGGAATAATCATCAATCAGGCGGACAAACAGCTTAGGCTGGTGCGGCAGTCGCCGAAAAGGGATAGAGACACAGCCCATGGGTATTTTGATGATACACGCCGTCTTTCGTCACGCCAAATGAGAAGACCGGGCACCCGGAATATCCCCCAGTTGGACGAACGCCGGGAGTAAACGGTAGCCTTTCCGTAGGCGCAATCCTGCCCATGTAGGGGCACGGGACTCCCGTGCCCGTCTTATGTGCGTTGGAGATCGAACCAGATGAACAACCAACGCCGGTAAAGCCTGTCTCTGAATCGTTCGTCGGTTAAGCCCGCGCAGCCACCGGCTCGAAGCTGGCGAGGAGTTCCAAAACGCGCCGCTTGGCTGCATCCGAAAGCGGTTGCAGCGGCAAACGCGGAATTCCTCCATGATATCCCCGCTGATCCATCACAAACTTGACGCCCGGAATTCCCAGTTCGGAAACGATCAGCTTCGACGCGCGCAATAGATTTTTCTGAAGGTCCCGCGCCGCTTCCATCTGGCTGCGTCGCGTCATTTCATAAAGCTCTGCGCATTTTTCCGGCAACGCACTCGCCAGCGCCAGGATCGCGCCTTTCGCTCCTACCGTGAGCGACGGCAGCAACACGCCCGCGCCTCCGGTCAACACCTGGAACGAAGCCGGCGTCGCTGCAACCATTTCCCCGACGCGCTGCACGTGCCCGGAACTTTCCTTAATCCCAATAATGTTCGGATGCTCCGCGAGCACGGCCACTTCCGGCGCTTCCAGCGAAATCCCGGTGAATTGCGGAACGGAATACAGCAGCACCGGAATCGGTGAAGCGTCCGCAACCCGCCGGTAATGTGCGATCAGCACCTCGGGCTTGTACACCGGCTTGTAGTAGAAAGGCGTTTTCACCAGCGCGGCGTGGTAGCCCAACTCCGCGGCGCGCTTGCTGCGAGAAATGGTTTCCGCGGTGGATTCGACGCCGGTGCCCGCAAGCAGCCGTTTCTGAGGACTCGCCGCATCTTTCGCGGCAACCAGCACGCTGTCCCACTCCGCGCGCGATAGCAGCACCGATTCGCCAGTCGAACCCTGCACGGCGTAACCGGCCAAGCCGGTCGCGTTGTAGCGCTGAATGTTTTGCTTGAGGTCCGCAAGCGCAACGGTATCGTCCGCTGCGAAGGGTGTGGTTAACGCCGCAAACACTCCGCTGAAATCCATCGCTCAGTCTCCTGCCTCTGATGCTCCGCCCGAGGCCGCTACCTTGCGTTTATGCAGATCCTGCAGTGCCGCCACTTCCGTGCTCTGCTCCACCAGCGCGCGAATCCCGCGCGCCGCGGCATGCCCCGCCGCCAAAGTGGTGATGCACGGAATATTGTAGCGAATTGCCGCGCGCCGAATCGACTTCTCGTCGTAGAACGACTCGCGGCCCAGCGGCGTGTTGATGATCAAATCGATCTTCCCGGTCTTCACCAGGTCCACAATGTTTGGTCGGCCTTCATTCACTTTGAACACCGATTCCGCTTCCACGCCCGCGGCCTCCAGCGCCGCGCAAGTTCCCCGCGTAGCCAACAAGCGAAAGCCGAGCGTGTGCAAATCTTTTCCAAGCGAACCGACGTGCCGCTTGTCGCGATCGTTGACGCTGAGGAAGACCGTTCCCTTGCGCGGCAAGCGCTGCCCCGCCGCAAGCTGCGCTTTCGCGAAAGCTTGTCCGTACGAACTGGAAATGCCCATCACCTCGCCGGTCGAACGCATCTCCGGTCCCAGAATCGTGTCCACGCCGCGGAATTTGTTGAACGGAAACACCGGCGATTTCACGGAATAGAATTCGTGAACGGCAATCTCGGAAACGCCGTTGTGCCGAACCAGCGGCAGGTTCATGTCCGTTAGTTTTTTCCCCGCCATCAATCGAGCCGCGACCTTCGCCAGCGGCACGCCTGTTGCCTTGCTCACAAACGGCACCGTGCGCGAAGCGCGGGGATTTACTTCCAGCACATAAACGGTGTCGCGCTGAATCGCGTACTGCACGTTCATCAGCCCGACAACTTTCAGCGCCAGCGCCAGCCGCTTGGTATATTCGCGAATCGAGTCCAGCATCGCAGGCGTTAAGCTCACTGGCGGCAACACGCACGAAGAGTCGCCGGAGTGCACACCCGCTTCCTCGATGTGCTCCATGATGCCGCCGATCACAACATCAGTGCCGTCGGCGAGCGCATCGACATCGACCTCCGTCGCTTCTTCCAGGAACTGATCGATCAGCACCGGGCGCGCCGGTCCCATCATCGCCGCTTGCGCCACATATTCCTGGACCGTGTTCACGTCGTACGCGATCACCATCGCGCGCCCGCCCAGCACGTAACTTGGCCGCACTAAAACCGGCAGGCCGATTTCGCCGGCCACGCGCGCCGCTTCTTCCGGAATTAGCGCGGTGGCATTGCGCGGCTGCGGAATCTTGAGTTCATCGAGCAAGCGGCCAAAGCGCCGGCGATCTTCCGCAAGGTCAATCGACTCGGGAGTCGTGCCAATAATTGGCACGCCATTACGCTTCAATTCCAGCGCGAGGTTCAGCGGCGTCTGCCCGCCGAACTGTACGATTACTCCCTGTGGCTTCTCGCGCTCGACAATCGCGAGCACGTCCTCGAGCGTGAGCGGCTCGAAGTACAAACGATCCGAAGTATCGTAATCCGTCGAAACCGTCTCTGGATTGCAATTCACCATGATCGTTTCGTAGCCGTCTTCACGCAGAGCAAACGAAGCATGGCAGCAGCAGTAGTCGAACTCGATTCCCTGCCCGATGCGATTCGGCCCACTGCCCAGAATCATGATTTTCGGCCGCGCCTGCGGGTCGGATTCGTCCTCATCCTCGTACGTCGAATACATGTAGGGAGTGAACGACTCAAATTCCGCGGCGCACGTGTCCACGCGCTTGAAAACCGGCGCAACTCCATAGCGCGCCCGTTGCAAACGCACCGCCGCAGGAGTCGTCTTCCAAATCTGCGCCAGATACTCGTCGCTCGTTCCGTGGCGTTTCACTTCGCGCAGCAATTCGCGCGACGCCGTTTCCACTGTGACGCCGGCCGCGCGCCGGTTCATGGCGTTCAGCTCTTCCAGTTGGTGAATGAACCACGGATCTATTTTAGTGAGTTCGCAAATCTCTTCCGCGTGCAACCCGCGCTCGACTGCGGTGAGCAACCAATGAATGCGATCTGGCCGCGGCGTCGATAATTTTTCTCGCAACAGCGAATCCGGCGTCTCCGCGGGAGCGCGCCACGGAGTATGCGGTTCGAGCGAGCGAATTCCCTTCTGCAGCGCCTCTTTGAACGTGCGCCCGATGGCCATCACTTCGCCCACCGATTTCATCTGCGTGCTAAGTGTGGTGTCCGCGCCGGGAAATTTTTCAAACTGCCATTTAGGAATTTTCACCACTACATAATCAATCGTCGGCTCGAAGCACGCCGGAGTCTTCTTGGTGATGTCGTTGGGAATTTCGTCCAGCGCCATTCCGACGGCCAGCCGCGCCGCAATCTTCGCAATCGGGAATCCGGTGGCTTTGCTGGCCAGCGCCGAGCTGCGCGAGACGCGCGGATTCATCTCGATCACCACCATGCGGCCATTCTCGGGATTCACTGCAAACTGCACATTCGACCCGCCTGTTTCGACGCCGACCTCGCGAATAATCGCGGCGGCAGCATCGCGCATGCGCTGAAATTCCTTGTCCGTCAGCGTCTGCGCTGGCGCCACGGTGATGGAATCACCGGTGTGAACGCCCATGGGGTCAAAGTTTTCAATCGTGCAGACGACCACGAAGTTGTCGCGAAAATCGCGCATCACTTCGAGCTCGTATTCCTTCCAGCCGAGCACGGACTCCTCGACCAGCGCCTCATGCACCGGGCTCATCTCCAGCGCGTGCGCGATAGCCTCGCCAAATTCCTCGCGGTTGTAGGCAATCGAGCCGCCAGTGCCGCCGAGCGTGAACGATGGCCGAATCACCAGCGGAAATCCGAGCTGATCGCACAGCCGCAGCGCGTCCTGCGCGTTGTTCACCAGCGCCGACGCCGGAACTTCCAGGCCGATCTTGCGGCAAGCGTCCTTGAACCACAGGCGGTCTTCGGCAACTTTGATCGCGCGCAGCGACGCGCCGATCATTTCCACTTTGTATTTTTCGAGAATCCCGCCTTCACTCAATTCCACGGCAAGGTTCAGCGCCGTTTGTCCGCCCACGGTAGGCAGCAGCGCGTCCGGTTTTTCCTTCGCAATAATTTCCTCGAGATATTCCTTCGTCAGCGGCTCGATGTAAGTACGGTTGGCCAGCTCCGGATCGGTCATGATCGTCGCCGGATTCGAGTTCACCAGGATGACTTTGTAGCCCTCCGCACGCAGCGCCTTGCACGCCTGCGCGCCGGAATAGTCAAACTCGCACGCCTGCCCGATAACGATCGGCCCCGACCCGATAATCAGAATCTTCTTGATGTCTTTACGCTTCGGCATTGGCCGTCACTTCCGCGAGCTTCCTGGTTGCTGAAACTCCTTCATCACATCGGTGAACTGGTTGAACAGGTAGTGGGAGTCGTGGGGGCCGGGGCTGGCTTCCGGGTGATATTGCACGCTGAAGAGCGGCAGCGACTTGTGGCGCATGCCTTCGTTGGTTTGATCGTTCAAGTTTATGTGCGTGATTTCCACATCTTTGGAAGGGAGCGAATCCGGGTCCACGCAGAAGCCGTGATTTTGCGCGGTGATCTCTACCTGCTCGGTCAGCAGATTCTTTACGGGATGATTCGAACCGTGGTGGCCGAACTTCATCTTGAAGGTTTTCCCGCCTAACGCCAGGCCGCACAATTGGTGGCCGAGACAAATGCCGAATACCGGGACGCGACCGATAAGCTTGCGAATATTTTCCACCGCGTAATCGATTGGCTCCGGATCGCCCGGGCCGTTCGACAGAAACACGCCATCGGCGCCCATGCCCAGGATTTCCTCCGCCGTGGTTTGCGCGGGCACCACGGCAACTTCGCAGTGGTGATCCACGAGCAGACGTAAAATATTTTGCTTGATGCCGAAATCGTACGCGACAACGCGAAACGTGCGCGCCTCGCCCCCGGCTCCCGCTTCACCCATTTGCTCGGCCCACGGCGAAGTGGCCAAATCAATCGAGCCGGTGTTCCACATGTATGTTTTCGCGCAGCTAACGCGGCTGGCCAACTCCTGCCCAGCCATGCTCGGCAGTTGCTTCGCTTCATGAATCAACTGATCCGCGGGCGTGCCGTCGGTGGAGACGACGCCGCGCAGCGCGCCGACCTTGCGAATGTGGCGCACCAGCGCGCGCGTGTCGATATCCCAGATGGCGGGAATCTTGTGGCGGTTCAGATAGAGTTGCGCCGTCTCCGCCGACCGCCAGTTGGAGCTGACCTGTGAGAATTCGCGGACGATTAAAGATTCGATGTAAGGCTTTTTCGCCTCTTCATCCTCGAGGTTCGCGCCGACATTTCCAATGTGCGGATAGGTCAGGCAGACAATCTGTCCGGCGTAGCTGGGGTCGGTGAATACTTCCTGATATCCGGTGAGGCTGGTATTGAAAACGACTTCGCCGCCGCGGCGCGTGATCGCGCCGGCCGCGCGGCCGTTAAAGACGCGCCCGTCTTCCAGCGCGAGAATCGCGGGTCGGTGCGGAACTTCCGTCAGTGTGTCCTCCCGTGTTCATTCTGAAAAATTGCATGCTCATTTCGTCTTCGCTTCCGTGGTCGAAGTGGCGGAGAGCGAACCGAAATGATCCACCGGCCAATAAGCAAACACCGCGCGGCCATAAATAAAGCGGCTGGGCACCGGGCCAAAGACGCGCGAATCGTTGGAGCTGATGCGGTGATCGCCCATCACAAAATAACAGTCGGGCGGTACGCGCAAGGGACCGAAATCGCTCAGGTCCTCATATTGCGGCGGCACGTAGGGTTCGGCAAGCGGCGCACCATCAACATACACGATACCCTGGCGAATCTCGACAACCTCGCCGGGCAGGCCGACAACACGCTTGATGAAAGATTTTGTGCGGTCCAGCGGATACCAGAAGACGACCACGTCGCCGCGATCGATAGGCTCGAAGCGATAAACGAATTTGTTGATGAAGATGCGCTCCTGATCGGAGAGCAGCGGCGCCATGCTGGTGCCTTCGACCTTTACGGGCTGGTAGAGAAAAACGATGATGACCAGCGCCAGTCCAATGGCGATGAGCAGGTCGCGCGTCCAAACACGAATTTCGTTGCGCAAGGAATGTGCGGCGGGCGACCCCGAGGGCAGGGTCTTACTAGCGGGCGAAGCCGGATCGGGGGCATCCGGTATCGCTGAGGTCGGAGGTAGTTTCTCTTCCGCGCTGTCCATTTTTGGCTGCCATGTATTTATAGCACGGGGGTTATGTGCCGCGCTAGATTTGGTTTCCGGCGGCGTTGCCCGCTACTACACCATCGGATGTCGGACGTTGCTAGTTGGATTCTGCAACGGCGCGCCGTGTTGCCCCATAAGGCTTGGTGAGTGCCCGATAGGCGATTCACTCGGCGAGCGCGTAATTAATGGCTGCGATGGCAGCGACGACGGCGGTTTCCGTGCGCAGGATCAGCTTGCCGAGTGAGGCTTCGCGGAAACCGGAGGCTTGCGCGCCGGCAAACTCGGCATCCGTCCAGCCGCCTTCGGGACCGATGGCGAGGACGGCCTGTTGGCGCGCTGGCTCGGTCTGGAGGGTTCCGCGGAGGGATGGAGCGTCGGTCCTTTCGGAGAGCATGATTTTTACGGCGGCGTTGGCGTGTGCGCTGAACGCTAGCGTAGGCTGCGAAACATTTTGTAGCACGGGCACGCGGACGCGGCGCGACTGCTGCGAGGCTTCGGAGAGAATTTTCTTCCAACGGTCGGCGCGCTTCCCTGCCGCTGCGAGCAGCGCCTTTTCACTGCGGGCCGAGGCCAGTGGAATGATTGCGCTGACGCCAAGTTCGGTGGCTTTTTCGATGGCCCACTCGAAGGCGTCGAATTTCACGATGGACAGAAGCAACGTGAGATCGATTGCCAGCGGATGTGCGGGAATTTCCTCGAGCAGCGCGAAGTCGACGCGGTCACGCGCGACCTTCTCGATGCGGCCGAGGCGAACGTGCTGGCCGTCGCTCAGTTCGTAGAGTTGGCCCTGCTGCGCGCGCAGTACACGGCCGAGGTGATGGGCGGCATCGCCCTCCATGACTGCGGTATTGCCCGCAAATTGTTCAACGAAAAATCGTCGCCGCACGCGGCAATTCTATCCTAAGCACAAACACAAGAACGAAGATGAGCAAAATATGGATTATGGCGACCCCGCCGCCCCGTTCCGGCAAGGGGATACGAAGGGAAAAGCCGCAGGGCTACGAAGACTCCGCCCTGCGCTACAGGGACTATCTTGCGCCGTGAAAGCGGGAGCCAACCAGCGGCAGGCTGGCAAGACTCTCGCACTCCAAAATCAGCCGAAGATGTCTTTGACTTTGTCAAAGAGGGAGGAGCCGCGCTCGGCGGGTTTGTTCTCCACTTTAAGCGACGCGCCAAGTTGCTCGATGAGCTTGCGCTGCTCGCGTGTTAGCTTGGTGGGCGTCAGCACGCGCACGTGATAGTACAAATCGCCTTTGCCGCCGCCGTGCGGGTCCGCCAAACCCTTGCCGCGCACGCGAAAGACCGCGCCGCTTTGCGTGCCTTCGGGGATTTTCAGTTTTTCCTCGCTGCCCAAGCCGGGCACTTGCAGTTCCGCCCCGAGCGTCGCCTGGGCAATGCTGATGGGAATGGTGCAATACAGGTCAGCGCCACGGCGCTCGAAAAACGGATGCTCCTTGACGTCAAGAACGACGTACAAATCGCCGGTGGGTCCCCCATTGGGGCCGGGTTCGCCTTCGCCTTGCACGCGCAGCCGAGTCCCGGTATCCACGCCGGGTGGAATGCGCAGCTCAATTGTTCTTTCCTTTTCGACGCGTCCTTGTCCGCGGCACTCGGCGCAGCGCTCTTTGATGATTTGGCCTGCGCCCTGGCACGCGGGGCAGGTACGGGTGATGGTGAAAAATCCCTGCTGGTAGGCGAGCTGGCCGCGACCACCGCAGGTGTGGCAAGCGACCACGCCAGTTCCGGCTTTTCCGCCGGTGCCATGGCAGGCGCCGCAAAGCTCCTCGCGCGGGATTTTGATCTTGGTGTTGACGCCGGTGGCGGCTTCCTCAAAAGTCAGCGTCATGTCGTAGCGCAGATCGGAGCCACGTTGCGCGCGGCGGCTGCGGCGTCCGCCCGAGAAAAGATCCTCGAAGCCGAAGAAGTCGCCGAAAATATCGTGGAAGTCCTGGAAGATGGTGCCGCTGAAGTCCACACCAGCGCCTGCGCCGGAAAGCCCGGCATGGCCGTAGGTGTCGTAAACTTGGCGCTTTTGCGCATCGCTGAGCACACTGTAGGCCTCGGTGCTCTCGCGGAACTTCACCTCGGCTTCGGCTTTATCTTCCGGATGGCGGTCCGGGTGCCACTTGAGCGCGCACTTGCGGTAGGCGGCCTTGATTTCCTCGACCGTAGCCGTGCGGGTGACGCCGAGCACGTCGTAATAATCGCGTTGATGGGTCTTTGCCATTTTCCTGTTGTCAGTTCCTCGTTTTTAGTTGTTAGTCAAAACTACCTGGAGCCAAGGTTAAACTGATCCTGACTCGCTGTGCAAAAGCGGATGTCTGCAAGGATCGTAAGAGTCACGCAGCTCCGCCACCGTTGCTCTCAGCAAGAACCAAGAGCTAATCACTGAGAATTTCCCTAGTGCACGCTACTTTTTGATGCCGGAGTCGCGTGTACCGCTACACGCACCATCGCTGGGCGCAGCACGCGCCCGTGAAAAACATAGCCCGGCTGATAAACCTGCAGGATGGTGCCGTCCTCGGCCTCGCTGGTTTCCGTGCGATCCATCGCCTGATGCAAGTGCGGATCGAAGCGCTGGCCGAGCGGCTCGATGCGCTCTACGCCGAGCTTGCTGAGGTTGTCGAGGAGCTGCTTGTAGATCAGCTCAAAACCCTTGCGATAATTGTCGTATGCCGGCTCGCGGTGCGCGGCGAGCGCATGCTCGAAACCGTCGACGATGGGAATCAAAGCTTCGAGGAGACGAGCGGTCGCGCGCTTGGAATCTTCGGCGCGTTCCTTTTCGATGCGCTTGCGATAATTTTCAAAGTCGGCCTGGCGTCGCAGCAGGGTCTGCCGCAGATCTTGCAAATCGGCGGCCAGCCTGGCGATTTCGGCGTCTGCCACCGCCGAATCAGCGGCGACACTCTTGGCCTCCGGAGTTTCGTCGAGTCCGTCGGACTCGTCACGATCGATATTGAAATCCTTATCCAGCACGGTATGCCTCTTTCTGCCGGGAATAGACTAAATTTTGCTCAGCGCTTCGCTGAAAAGCTGGGCCACGTACGCCACCGCGGTCATGGCGCGTTCGTAATGCATACGCGTCGGGCCGAGAACGCCCAGCGAGCCTTGTACGAGGTCATTTCTCATGTAAGGCGCGCTGATGAGCGCGAGATTTTCGCCACGCTCGGAAATCTCCTTCACGCCAATCTGCACGTGCACCGGCTCGGGAGTTTCGATGCACGCGTTCAGCACAGTCACGAGGCGATGCTTCTCCTCGATAGCTTCGAGCAGGTCGCGCAACTGCGCCTGGCTGGCGAAATCGACCGCGCCGACCATTTGCGCCGTGCCTTCCACGTGCACCTCGCGCGACAGATCGTCGCCGAATACGGCCGGGTCGCATAGCGTCAGCGCGCTCTGCACGATCCCTTCGTAACGCTCGCGCTCATTGGCCAGTTTCTGCAACAAGTCCTCGCGAATCGTCTCCAGCGTCCAGCCGGAATAGTGGCGATTCAAGAAGTCCGCGGTGGCGTCGAGCTCCGCTTGGGAAAAGCGGCGGCTCGGGCGCAACACCTTGTCCCGCGTGTTGCCGCCCGAAATCAATACCACGACAACACGGCCATCAGGCAAGAGCCACATGCGCGCATGCTCGAGCACGGTCTTGCCCATCGGTGGAGATACGATGATTCCCAGGCCATTAGAGACTCCCGCTAAAACGTGTCCGGCGCGCTCGGTGATTTCCGCCGCGCTGGTCGGCGTGCCCATTTCGCGACGGATCCAATCCTTGTCCACCGCGCTGATGGTGGCCTGCGAAGCAATCTCCTGGGCGAAAAACCGGTATGCCGCCGCCGTCGGAACGCGGCCGGCAGAGGTATGCGGCTGGTACAGAAATCCGCCATCTTCTAAGTCCACCATTATGTTGCGGATAGTGGCGGTGCTGAGGGTTTCTTCGAAGCGCGCGGAGATCGCCCGCGACGAGACCGGCTCGCCGCTCTCGATATAGGTGCGCACGATATCCGCCAAGATCTGGCGGTTACGGCGTTCCTGGAGCGCGGCAGTCCTCATAGCACCACTCTACTCCCATGTGCTGACTATATTGTAGAAATGCTGTCAAGCAGCGTCAACGCGCGTCCGGACGCTTGTGCGCCTCGAGCGCCCAGGACGCGTCCGCGAGGCTCAGCCCTACAGACTAGAGATCTACTCCGCGTTGTCGATTTGGGCGCGCTGGAGCTTGTCGGAATAGTCGATGTAGAGGGTTTTCCACTCGGTGTAGAAGTCGATGGCGGCAATGGCGGCTTCGCGGTGGCCATTGCCGGTTTTCTTGGTGCCGCCGAAGGGCAAATGCGTTTCCGCGCCGATGGTCGGAGCGTTTACGTAGACGATGCCGGTGAACAAGTCGCGAATGGCGTGAAACGCGCGATTCACGTTGCGCGTGTAGATCGAGGCGGACAGGCCGTACGGCACACCGTTGGCGACGTCCACGGCTTCTTCGAGGCTCCCAATCGGGATCAGCGAAACTACGGGGCCGAAAATTTCCTCTTGCGCAATGCGCATCTGCGGGCTGCAGTCGCCGAAAACGGTCGGCTCATGGAACCAGCCCTTTGCGTACGGGCCATCGGTCAAGCGATGGCCGCCAGTGAGGAGCTTCGCGCCTTCCGTCTGCCCGATCTGCGCGTAGTCCATCACGGTCTTGAGTTGCTGCTCGTTGATGCACGGACCCATGTCAATACCCGGGTCGAGGCCATTCCCGACTTTCAGCTTCTTGGCGCGCGCGACAAAGCGTGAACTAAAGTCGTGATAGATGGCCTTGTGCACCGCGATGCGGCTGGCCGCAGTGCAACGCTGGCCTGTGGTTCCGAATCCGCCCCAGATGGCGCCATCCACCGCGAGATCAAGGTTGGCGTCTTCCATCACGATGATGATGTTCTTGCCGCCCATCTCCAGGCTGCAATGCTTGAATTCGGGCGCGCACGCTTCAGCGATGAGACGTCCTACGGCGGTCGAGCCGGTGAAGCTGACCACCGGAACATTCAGATGCTCGGCCAACGGCGCTCCCGCGTTGGGTCCGTTGCCGCTGACTAGATTTACTAGGCCGTCCGGAACTCCGGCTTCCGTGAGGATCTGCACCAAGTTGTATGAAGATAGCGGCGTGTCCTCCGCCGGCTTCAACACCACGGTATTGCCGCTGATGAGGGCGGGCATGATCTTCCACGACGGAATAGCCATGGGGAAATTCCACGGGGTAATCAGTCCACAGGTGCCGATGGACTGCCGCACGCTCATGGCAAATTTATCGGGCAGCTCGGACGGAGTGGTCTGCCCGAACAAGCGCCGCCCTTCCCCGGCCATGTAGTAGGTCATGTCGATGGCTTCTTGGACGTCGCCGCGCGCCTCGGCGAGGACTTTGCCCATCTCGCGGGTCATGTCTTTGGAGAACTCTTCCTTGTGCTGGAGCAGCAGCTCCGCGGCGCGAAAGAGAATTTCGGCGCGCTTGGGCGCGGGGACCAGGCGCCACTTCTTGTAGGCGAGGTTGGCGGCATCTACGGCCAAGTCGACGTCCTCTGCCGTTGAGGAGACGAACATACCGATCAGCTCGTCGGTATTGGCAGGGTTGCGGTTCTCGTAGGCGTTTCCGCTCCGCGAGTCCACCCATTCTCCGTTGATAAAATTCTTGTAAACACGCGGTGCCGCTGCCGTGGCCATACTGCCTCCTGGAACGCTGCGCTTGAACTGTGGTCCTTTGCGGGTTGGAACGCGGAAATTACTCCAAAATTGTACCGTTGCGTTTGGGAAGCGTCAAACCAGGGTGGGACGGCACAGTACTGCCAAATTGTCATGCAAATATTTTGCGCAGGCGGGAATTTTTAGTGGCCTTCAGCAGTTTGCGCAGGTAATACGCGATTCTCCTTGGGCACACGGGCCGGCGGGATGCACCCTGCATCTTCCGGCCCTCTTCTTCTAAAGGTCAGGCCAATTGAGGCGCAGGTTACCTCGCCGGAACGTTCCTGCGGTCGACCACGACAGCGCCGTCCTTCATGACCCACTTGACATTGTTCAGAACTACTTTGATATCCGCTAGCGGATCGCCTTCCACCGCCACCAGATCCGCGAGATAGCCAGGCGCGACGGCGCCCAATTCCTTTTCTTTGCCCAAAAGCTCCGCGCCATTGCTGGTCGCCGTGCGCAGGGCTTGCTCCGGCGACATACCGGCCTTCACAAACCAACCAAGTTCACGCGTGTTCTCACCAAACATGGTATAAATCGCGTCCGAGCCCATGGCGAACTTCACACCAGCCTTGAACGCCTTGCGCGCGGTCTCGAGATTGCGCGGGATGAAGGCTTGCAGCCGCTCCTTGTATCCGGGCGCGTAACCGATTCTGTCTCCGTTGTCGATGTAATAGCGGTTGTGATCGATCGTCGGCACGTAGAAGGTGCCGCGCTTGGCCATTTCCTGAATCGTGGCGTCATCCATATCCGTGGCGTGCTCGACGGAATCCGCTCCGGCGCGCACGGCATCGCGCGCGCCATCAGGACCGTAAGAGTGGATGGCGATTTTCTTGCCGAATTGGTGGGCCATCACGACGGCGGCTTTCATCTCCTCGAAGGTGTAAGTCTCGAAGCCGGTGACATCGTCGTCGGTGCCGGTCGAGCCGTACATCTTGATAACGTCAGCGCCCGCGGCAATTTGCTGACGCACGGCGCGAAGGACTTCGGGGACGCCATCGGCGATGCCGCCGGCGGGCGGCGTTCCCTCTTTACGAAACGGGGTCGCCGTAATGTATAGCCCGTAGCCGCAGACGAACATGCGCGGACCGATCATTTCGCCCCGATTGATGAGGTCGCGCATGGCAATGTCCATGTACTGGTCGGCGCCAAGGTCACGCACGGTGGTTACGCCGGCTTCCAGTGTGCGCAGCGCGCCTTTGCGAGCCAGAAAAACCTCGACGGCGGGGACGGGGTTCGCCATTTGCTTCAGAAGCGGAACGCCGGGAGTCTCGTCCGTGTAAAACGTCATGTGCGTATGCGCGTCGATGAGACCCGGCAGCCCGGTGTACTTGGAGAGATCGATGGTCTCGGCGCCGGCCGGAATTGCAGAGGCGTCGGTGGTAACGGCGCGAATCTTGCCGCTGTCGACAACCACGATCGCATTCGTCCACACTTTGCCCTTGGCGTCCCACAATTTGCCGAAGCGCACGGCTTTGATGTTCTTCGCGCCACTTCTCTCCTGAGCGAAGACGTGGGTCGACACCAGTGCCAGCAGCATCGCAATTGCGATCCGAGACAATCGCATGAGCATCAGCCTCCCCCGCATGCGAAAACGCACGCGCGCTGGTCAGCGTTCTAATTCAGTTTAGGATGGAATGCAAACGAGATTCGCAGGTGAATATGCCGGTGAGTCTTGCTGGGAACAATACTACTGGCGCGTGGTCTGTGCGGGCGTGTTGGCTGACGTGGAAGTGGCGACTGGCCGCATGGGTGCTGCTACGCCCGCGGTCTGCGAGCCGAGCCCCAGCTTTTGCAGCGTCCGCGCGTCGAGCTTGCCGCTGGGATTCAGCCCGTGGCCAGCCTGAAATTTCTTCATCGCTTCTACGGTGGAGTCATCCCACTTGCCGTTGGGCGTGCCTGCGAAGGAACCGTCCTTGGCTAACGCCTGCTGAATTTCGGAAATGCGTTCGGGAGCCGGGGCTTTTTGCCCCCGCTCCCGCCGCTTGGAATGTTTGCTGGACTTCTTCACACGAGACTTGCTGCCCGGGGAAGCCGCCGGCTTGGCCGAGCTGGCGGTGGCCTTTGCCTTTGCTCCGGACAACGTGGCGGACCACGCCGTTCCTGCTGTCAGGAGCAGCGCCAAGCCCGCGGTAATCGGTGTCCGAAGTTTCATCCAGCCTCGACTATCTATATCGCGAACCCCGCGATTCGACAATAGGACTACTGCTTGTTTTCCGCTGGTACCACGCCGGGCAGGAACACCGTCATGGTGCGGTCGCCATCGCCACGCCGCAGGATCTTGAACACGACGTTCGTTCCGGGCTTTAGCTTGGCCACGGCGCGCTTGTAGTCGTCCACGGAATTGATCGGCTCGCGGTTGATCTCCGCGACGACGTCGCCGCGGCTGAAGCCGAGGTCGTCAGCAAAACTCGCCGGATCAACTTCGGTGACCAGCACACCGCGCTGGCCCTCCATGCCGACGCGCGCGGCGCGCTCCGGCGTGAGGCTATCGACGCGCAGACCGAACTCGGCTGGCGCGGATTCACCTTGCTGATCACTCAGGCGGCCCGCTTGCGTTGGGAAGACACGCGTGCGGTCTTCGACGACAGCGGTAGTTTCCTTTTGCGAACGGTCGCGGACATAACTCAGCTTGACCTTGCTTCCAATCGGCGCTTGCGCGATCGGATTCACCAGGTCGTTGCCGTTCTTCACCGCAGTGCCGTTCACGCTGGTTATGACGTCGCCGCCCTTGAGTCCGGCCTTCTCCGCCGGGCTGCCGGGTTCGACGTTCATGATGACCACGCCGTACGGCGCGCCCAATTCCTTCAGCGTGATGGCATTGGTGCCCAGTTCTTCCTGGAAGCTGACACCGATGGAGCCGCGCGTTACGCGCCCTTGCGAAATGATTTGGTTGTAGACGTTGATCGCCGTGGTCGAGGGCAATGCAAAGCCGACGCCTTCGTAGCCGCGGCTGCCGGTGATGATAGCGGTGTTAATGCCGACCACTTCTCCGGCCAGGTCGACGAGTGGACCGCCGGAGTTGCCAGGGTTAATCGCCGCGTCGGTCTGCAAAAATCTTTGGAACTGGTGTCCGGCACCGCCAATACCCGCGCGATCCTTCGCGCTGATGATTCCGGCTGTCACGGTCGCTTGCAATCCGAAGGGACTGCCAATCGCCAGCACCCAATCGCCGACTTGCACGCCATCGGAGTTGCCGAGCTTTGCGGTAGGCAGGTCTTTGTTGGCTTCAATCTTGATCACCGCCAGGTCGGTGTCTTCATCCACGCCGATAACCTTCGCGGTGTACTTCGTTTGCGAATTGCCGTCCAACTGCACCTGAATTTTGGTGGCCTGCTCGACGACGTGATTATTGGTGAGAATGTAGCCGCGCTTGTCGACGATCACGCCGGAACCAAGGCTGCGCTCCGCTTGCGGCGGGCCGTCTTGCCGCCCATCAAAGAAGCGGTCAAAAAAGTCCTGCATGGGATCGTCTTGGTCAAACTGCTGCTGCGGACGGCGCTTCCTGGTGTTCTTGCGCTCCAGCACCTGCGTGGTGGCAATGTTGACCACGGCCGGCTCCACGCGATTCACGATGGCGGAAAACGAAGCTGCGGAAGGAATTGGATCCGGCACTGCCAGCGGAGTGGCGTTGGTCCCGGCGAAAGAGAAGGTCTTCATCGCCGAAACGCGGCCGGAAACCACCGAACCAATCATAATGCCCACGGCGAGCGTCAGCGCTACAAAGACAGAAGCCAGAATCTTGCGCCGACGCGCCCAGTCGTACAATTCTTTGACTTGCTGACCCATTTTCTCTTACTCCTCTATCCCCCAATAAGCTATCCGGCGCGACCTACAGTATACCATCGCGGCTACCGCTCCAATTGTTTGCTACTGCGATGCGCTATGAGCATCACTGGTCGGAGGGCCGGGTGTCGGCGGCGCGTTTTTGGATTTCGCCAACCGGATGAAACATTGATGTCACATATCCTTTGACGCACCAGAGTGCCAATATGTTGGCCTAAATTTTACGCCGAGGCTTTGTTCTTGACATCTCCTTGATTTTCAAGCATAAAAGGACAGCCGCGGTTGCGGCGACACGTGGCGATTTAGGGCAACTTGCTCCACGTAAAAAACTGCTAAAGAGCTAGAAGAGTTCCCAGAAAGTTTCTGAGACCCTCCAAGCGCTTTGGCAAGGAGGGTTTTTCATTTTCCCTCCCTGCTGCCCTAAAACCACACGACTACGGCACCGAGCGCGTGCATTCGGCGGCTGCGTGCCACCTGGAAGGCAGCATTATGTCCGATCTCTACGAATTGCGATGTAAAGAATGCGGTAAGGCTTGGGGCAATTCCCCGCGGTCCTTCTGCGAAGACTGCTTCTCTCCCCTGGAAGTCTCCTTTGACTATGATTCCCTGAAGAAAACGGTGCGCCGCGAGGACCTCGCGCGCCGCTCCTTCAACATGTGGCGGTATGCCGAGTTTCTGCCATTGCACGACGGCAACGCGCCTCGCGGAGAGGTTGGCGGCACGCCGCTGATCGTCTCAAACAAACTGGCGACCCGCTGGGGCGTGAAGAAGCTCTTTATCAAAAACGACGCGGTCTGCTTCCCTTCGCTTTCGTTCAAGGATCGCGTGGTGGCCACGGCGCTCGCCGCTGCGCGGCGCTTTGGATTTACGACCGTCGGCTGCAGCTCGACCGGCAATCTGGCGAATGCGGTTGCAGCGCAAGCGGTGCAGCAAGGCTTCGATGCTTGCGTATTCATTCCCGCGGACCTGGAGCCGGCGAAGGTGCTGAACACCGCGGTCTACGGCGCGCGGATCGTACGCATCAACGGCAACTACGACCATGTCAATCGCTTGTGCGCCCAGGTCGCCGACCGCTTTCAGTGGGGCATGGTCAACGTGAATCTGCGGCCGTATTACTCGGAGGGCTCGAAGACACACGGCTTTGAAATTGCCGAGCAACTCGGCTGGAAGCTGCCGGACAACGTTGTGGTGCCCATGGCCGGCGGCTCGCTGATCGGAAAAATCGCCAAGGCGTTTCGCGAACTTGTCACGCTTGGCTGGGTCGAAGAGAAGCCGGTGCGATTCTTCGGCGCGCAAGCGACAGGCTGCTCGCCAATTTCCACGGCTGTGAAGCGCGGGCTGGCGCGCTTTGAGCCACAGAAGCCGAACACGATTGCGCGCTCGCTGGCCATTGGCAACCCAGCAGACGGCCCGTATGCGATTAAGTTGATCCGCGAGAGCGGCGGCTGGGCCGAAGATGTTTCCGATGCCGAAATCATCAGCGCCATCAAGCTGCTCGCCGAAACCGAAGGCATCTTCACGGAAACCGCTGGCGGGGTAACGGCAGGAGTGGCAGAGAAACTGATTCGCGAAGGCCGCATTCATCGCGACGAGACGACGGTGGTCTGCATCACGGGAAACGGCCTGAAGACAACGGACGCCATCGCCGCGGAATTCCCGGTAACAGAAGCCATCGCGCCGCGCCTGGACGCTTTCGAGGCCTACCTCGAAGCGCAGATGCCCGCGACCGCTGCGGCTCGAGCGTAAGCGGCGGACAGCCAGAAATGGCTGTCCCACTGGTTCCACGTAGCCGAACGAGATCGAACTAACCAATTCCAAAGGAGATGAGCAAGATGCCAGTGACCATCGAAATCCCCACGGCGTTCCGCCGCTTCACCGACGGCGCGCCGAAGGTGGACTGTAGTGCCAACACCATTGCCGAAGCCCTCACAGAGCTGACCGCGCGCTTTCCGGATCTTTCCCGCCACGTGCGCGACGACAGCGGCCAAATCCGCCAATTCCTTAACGTCTACCTCAACGAGGAAGACATCCGCTTCCTCGGCGGCGAGTCCTGCTGCGTCAAGGAAGGCGATCGCCTCTTGCTCGTCCCCTCCATCGCCGGCGGCTCGCTATAATTACAGCCGCAAGCGTGGCCGTACAGAGAAACCCGGAGAGCACAATGCCCTACTACGCGTTGTTCTACGAGGTCGTAGATGATTTTATTGCGCGGCGCGGTGCGTATCGCGACGAGCACCTGCGACTGGCGCGCGAAGCGCACGCGCGCGGTGAACTCGTGCTGGCAGGCGCGCTGGCCGATCCTGCTGACGGCGCACTGCTAATTTTCCAAGGAGAAAACCCGGCCGCGGCCGAGGTGTTCGCCCGCCAAGACCCTTACGTCAAGAATGGCTTGATCACCGGGTGGAAAGTACGCAACTGGACCGTGGTAGTCGGCAATGAGCCGCACGCCCCTTGCGTCGAAAAAAGGGCCGCGGAGTCCGCCTGACATGATCGCTCGTTTGTGGTCGGCGCAGACAACGCCTGCGCTCTCCGATGCCTACCTGCATCATTTCGAACAGGCCGTCCAGCCACAATTGCAGAGTCTCGGCGGGTTCCTAGGTGCAACGGTTTGCGCGCGTCCGGTTCCTGGCGCGGTCGAAATTCTCGTCACCACGTACTGGGCATCTTTCGCGGCCATCGATGCCTTCGCCGGAGCCGACCGCGAGGCCGCCGTGGTTGCTGCCGAAGCCGCCGCGCTGCTCACCAATTTCGACAAGCGCGTGCGTCACTACGAGGTTGCACTCGGTGAGTTCCCCAAGCTTCCGTGACACGTTGCTTCGTCTACTCTACCAGGCACTTCCCTTGTCGATTCGCGCGTTCTAGCTGCTATAATTCAGCATTATTCGTACACTTCGAGCGACCATTGGTGCATTGTAATGATCTGCTCGCACTGCCACACGCCTAACCCCACCAATGCGGCAGTTTGTTCACGCTGTGGCAGTGGCTTGGATATTGGCGCCGATGTCGGCCTCGGCGCGACCCTCGAAGTTTCCGACTCTGCTTCTATCAATACCGGCACCGATTTCGGCCCACGCTATCACGTGGAATCGCTGCTCGGCTCCGGCGGCATGGGAAAAGTCTACAAAGCCCGTGACCGCGAGCTGGACCGCACTGTGGCCATCAAGGTCCTCCGCCCCGACTTGATGACCGATGCCATGGCCCTGCAGCGCTTTAAGCACGAGCTGCTGCTGGCCAGCAGCATTTCGCACCCCAATATCCTGCGCATTCACGACCTGGGTGAGTACAACGCAGTGAAATTCATCTCCATGGCCTATGTGGATGGAGGCGACCTCACGCAGGTCATGCGCAAAGAGGGCCGGCTGCCGCTCGAGCGCGTGCTCAACATCATGAGGCAGCTCGGCGCGGCGCTCGCCGCTGCACACGCGGTCCACGTCGTGCACCGCGACCTCAAGCCGCAGAACATCCTGCTGGACCGCCACGACCGCGTTTACGTCTCCGACTTCGGCATCGCCAAAACGCTAGAATCCGACCGCACCAGCGTGACGCGCACCGGCGCAGTGCTGGGCACGCCGTTGTACATGTCGCCAGAGCAGGTGGAAGGCAAACCGGTCGATCATCGCAGCGACCTCTACACACTTGGCCTGATTTTCTATGAGATGTTGACCGGCATTCTGCCCTTCTCTGGCGATTCCACCTTTCAATTGATGTACCAGCGCGTGCATCAGCTGCCCAAGCGGCCGGAGCTGGTCATCCCAGACCTGCCGCCTTATCTGTCGCGCATCTGCCTGAAATGCCTGGAAAAAGAGCCCGCCAAGCGCTACCAGAGCGCCAACGAGATCCTGGTGGACTTGGAGTTCAAGCACGCGCCGACGCAAACGCATACGGTGCAAATAACGTTGCCAGCCCTCTCCAAGAAAACTTGGCTGATCTCCGGTTCGGCGCTGGTCGCGCTGCTGGCAGGTCTGTTAGCCATTCCTACGGTGCGCGATTTCATTTTTCGCCACAAGCCTGCGGAAGCGACGTCCGGCATTCCCTCCCTGAAACAAGGGAAATTTGTGGCCGTCCTGCGTATGCGCATCCTCGGGGATCCGAGTTCGCTGAATTATGTCGCTGAAGGCATGACCGAGGCGTTGTCCGCTAAATTGTTCCAGCTTCACGACATGCACACGGCATCGGCTTCGGAAGTCTCGAAGGTTCGACCGAGCGACACCGTGAAGGACGTGGCGCGGCAATTGGGCGTCAATCTGGTGGTGTCCGGTACCATTCAGGGCAGCGGCGACAAGCTGCGCATCGTGGCTTCGCTGGATGATATTGCCGGTGGCCGTCGCGTGTGGACCCAGGAATTCTCCGGCGTGCAACAGGATTTGCTGACGCTGGAAGATCAGATTTATTCACAACTGGTGGAAGCGCTGGCGCTAAAGCCCAGCAATGAGGAAATGGCGCGAGCCGCTTCGCATCCCACTGAAAACATTGAAGCTTACGATTTCTACTTGAAGGGGCGAGATGCCCTGCGCGGCCAAAGAGATCTCAAGAACGTCCAATCGGCCATCAGTTTATTCGAGCAGGCGCTGCAAAAGGACCACGCCTTCCCGCTCGCTTATGCGGGCGTCGCGGACGCCAGCTTGGTGATGTACCGCGAAACGAAAAACGGATTCTGGTCGGCCAAAGCATTGGCAGCCGCGCAGCAGGCTCGCGCTCTCAATCAGAACCAGCCCGAAATCCTGCTCGCCTTGGGCAGCGTGTACAACGCGTCGGGTCGGACCGCAGAAGCGATTGCCGAACTAAGGCACGCACTGGAGGTCTCCCCTAATTCTGACGAGGCTTACAGTCGGCTCGGTTCGGCGTACCTCGGCAGCGGCCGCAGTTCCGAGGGTATCCAGGCTCTCAAAAAGGCAGTTGAGATCAATCCCTACTATTGGATTAACTACAACAACCTGGGAAATGCTTACTACGGACTCGGCGAGTTCAATAATGCCGCAGACTGCTATCGCAAGGTCATCGAACTCGACCCCAATAACCCATACGCCTACAATAATCTCGGGGCCGTCTTGTTGCAGAGCGGACGCTTTCAAGAGGCGGTTGAGCCGCTCCAAAAGTCGCTGCAAGTCAGCCCCGAGGGACAAGCCTATAGCAACGTGGGAATAGCGTATTTTTACTTGAAGCAGTACGACAAGGCTATCTCGAACTACGAAAAGGCCGTTCAGCTCGTCCCGGACTCGGACATGTTTGTGGGCAATTTGGCGGAAGCGTATGCCTTAGCAGGCCAGCGAGACCGCGCCCAGACCACCTTCGAGCAAGCCATCGCGTTAGCCTATAAGGGACTCCAGGTCAACCCACGGAACGCTGGAATCAAGGGGCGGCTCGCCCTCTGGTATGGCAAAAAAGGGGATGTGAGGCAGGCGTTGAGATTCATTGGCGAGGCCCGCGCCATTGATCCTGATGACTTGGATCTGATCTATTACCAAGGGCAAGCGCAGGCCCTCTCTGGTGATAAGGCCAAAGCCATCGAGACTTTACGGACGGCGTTTAAGAAGGGCCAGCCTCCAGCTATTGCGCAGGCGGAGCCGGATCTGCAGAGCCTTCAGCAAGATCCAGCCTTTCAGAAGCTGGTAAAGGAATTCACGAAACCGAACTAGGCTGCCTTCTTTTTCCGGCGTCGCGAAATGCCCAGCAACCCAAGTCCTGTCGACAGCAGGGCAATGGTGGCCGGCTCAGGAACGGGTGCCGCTATGAGAGTCGCATGAACCGTAAATCCCTGGTCCGTACGGAGGCTTGAGAAATCAGTAAAACCCGTCCGATCCCTCACGAAGAGTTCGGCATCTGCAGCCGGAACGGTAGCATGGCAGCCTCCGTCGCCACAGCTGGCATCGGGGTCATTTGGGATACCGCCAAAACCTTCAATACTGTTGGTATATTTGACCAGGACCTGTCCCCCTCCCGCGTCCTGTGTCGTGCACTGGTCGTAGTATTGACCCGACAAAAGGCATGCATACGTAAGTGCGGGCGTGTTTGAAAGGGACGTAAGAAGCAAATCAAGCTCGACGGCGGTCTGACCGGTATGGTTGATAAAACCGAAGGTTCTCTCCGCTACGCCACCAAAGATGGTGGTGTCGAAACTCGAGCTCTCGGGGCCAACGAGTATGGAACAACCCGTTGTACATCCCCTTACACCGATTGCCGGGTCTACCGCGTCGGCCTTAGCAACGCTTCCCATCGACAGAAGAAGCACGACAAGCCCACAAGAACCTAGGACATAGCTAAACCGTCTCATATTGGAACCCCCGGTCACAGATTTGCTGTGGAAACGATCGCATGTTGAGCGCCAAACCCCTAAATTATCAAGTACTTCTGAGCTATTCATTCGCTTGATGTTAGCGGCGAATGCAGCGGATAGGCCCTCCCCCTAGGAAACTGTCTTGCACACTTGCGCCCGTGCGATGCCCAAACTGTGCACGGCACCCTGCGCCAGTCGTGGAAACTGAAACAATTCAGGTTCTTCCCTCGTTTCTTTCTCATCAGCGTGTCTTCCTACGGCAGAGAGTGGAGGTAACGATGCGGCGTTCCGCCCTTGTCCTGTTTGTGTCGCTGACGCCGCTGGTGCCGGCCGGCCTACCCTACTCGGAACTGAGGGTCACAGACCTTCAGAATCATCCCTTTGCGGTGGACTGCGCTCCGGGAAGCAAGCTCCGCATGCATTTGCGGTCCGGAGATTTCCGCATTATCGGCCGCGCGGACAACAAGATCTCCGTCCGCCTCGACGGGAAGAACGCTGGCAACGCCCAGAACCTGACCGTCCGCTTCAAGCATTCCGACGATGATGCCGACTTGCGCATCTCCGGTGGCCCGCGGAACGGCCTTCAGGTCACCATCGAAGTTCCCGCCTCTTCAATGCTTTACGTCCGAATGCCGGCAGGCGAACTCGTGGTGGAGGGCGTTTCCGGAGACAAAGACATCGAGCTACACGCCGGTGACTTGACCATTTCGGTTGGCAACCCCGCTGACTATGCCCGTGTGGACGCCTCGGTCCTTACCGGCGACCTCGAGGCACCGCCCTTTGGCGAATCCCATGGCGGCCTATTCCGCTCGTTCGAGAAGCGCGGCAGCGGCAAGTACAAGCTGCATGCTCATGTCGGCGCGGGCGACCTCACGCTGCGCTGACAGGCGCGCCTCTGAACAAAACATGCGTAAGAAAGGCCCTCGGGGGCGCTTTTGTCTTGCCGCACGTCGCGTTTGCCTTGCCTTGCGGAACGACGTATAACCATGGGCAATGCCTGCCCTTGTCGCCCTCGTCCTCGATGTTACGCCGCTGACGCCATCGGAACTGCGTTGGGAACTCGCCACCGTGGCCATAGGATTTATCCTGCTGTCGATCGGATTCGCGGCTATAGCTGTATTTCTCTTTCGTCGTAGCAGTGATCTCACCCTGGTTTACTTCGGTTCGGCCTCAATCCTCTATGCGCTTCGCATGCTCTTCGGCGAAGGCATTATTCACCTGGTGTTTCCTATTGAGAAGTCCGTCTGGAATCATCTGATTCTACTCATCAACTGCTTTATTGCCGTACCGTTCACGCTTTTTCTGACTCAAATCGTAGAGCCCCGATGGAAAAATACCCTGCGCTGGCTGGTTGCGGTACAACTTGCCTTTGGTATCGTCCGCCTGACGTTCACACTATTGAAAATCGGCGAAAGAGCCGCGAAAGTGGGCAACAACGTATTCATCATTTTCTTCTGCGTGCTCATTGCCGTTTACTACGTCTTCTCGCGTCCGGACAGAGGAAAGTCACGCGAGATCACCGTCGTGTTCGCAGGTCTCCTCGTGTTCGTTATCTTTGCGGTGGAAGTAAATCTTGCTGATCTCAAGCTGCTGCCCGCTCACCGGAACATTGAGCCCATCGGTTTCCTGATCTTCGTCTGTTGCTTAGGTTACGTCACCGCGCACCGTACGCTCGCGAGAGAAGAGCGCCTGCTGGCTATCAACAAAGAACTGCAAATCGCAAATCAAATTCAGTCCTCCATATTGCCGCGCGAAGTGCCGCGCCTCACTGGCCTCGAAATCGTCGCGCGTTATGTCCCGATGAGCGCCGTGGCCGGCGATTTCTACGATTTTCTGGTTGTCGACGACCGGCATATCGGCGTTCTAATCGCCGATGTCACCGGTCACGGCGTGCCTGCGGCGTTGATCGCCTCCATGCTCAAAGTAGCGTTCGCCGGACAAACTGCCCATGCTGACGATCCCGCGCGCGTTCTCTCCGGCTTAAATCGCGCGCTGTGTGGCAAGTTCGAAGAACACTTCATCACCGCAGCATACGTTTTTGTGGATCTGGACAAACTCGTCCTGCGGTACGCCGGAGCTGGGCATCCGCCGCTGCTTATCGCGCCGCGCACCAAGACGCATGCCCGCGAACGCGAGAGCCGCGAAATCGAAGAAAACGGCCTGATGCTGGGCCTTTTTCCAGAGGCGACGTATTCTTCTGTCGAAATCCAGCTCGATGCCGGCGACCGCATTCTCCTCTACACAGATGGAATCCTGGAAGCCATGAACGCCGCGCGCGAAGAGTTCGGCAAATCCCGCCTGAAGAAATTCCTCGCCGCTTCTTCCTCTTCCGCGTCGCAACTCGCGGACGCGCTGCTGACCGAGCTTGGTCGCTGGTCCAGCGGCGACGCAAAGCGCACCCAGAACGACGACATCACGCTGCTGGTCCTCGACTTCCTCCCATCTCCATGAGCGAAGCCGTCAATGCGCCAGACGCGATGGAAGCTCGGACCACCCTCGCGCCTGGGCTCTCTCGTATCGCCATACTCATGGCGCTCTCCGCATTTCTCAACTACGTCGACCGCGGAAACCTTTCGCTCGCGGCTCCACTCATCCAGGGGGATCTTGGACTCTCCGTCTACCAGCTTGGCATTTTGTTTTCTTCTTTTTTCTGGACGTACGCGCTCTTCCAAATCGTTTCCGGCTGGCTGGTGGACTGGACCGATGTGAATTGGGTGCTCGCGCTGGGCGTATTGCTGTGGTCCGCCGCAACATTCGGCACCGGCTTTATTCACGGCTTCAAGCTGTTGTTGGTGATGCGGCTCATTCTCGGCGTCGGCGAATCTGTCTCTTATCCGTCGTACAGCAAGATCATTGCCCGCCATTTTTCGGAATTTCAGCGCGGCCGTGCCAACTCTCTTATTTCTGCCGGTCAGGCGTGCGGACCCGCCTTCGGGACATTGCTCGGCGGGATGCTCATGGCGCGCATCGGATGGAGATTATTTTTTATCGCGCTCGGCGTGGCTAGTTCTTTCTGGCTATTTCCGTGGCTGCGGTCCATGCCGCGCGCGGCGGACAGGGCGCAGACCAAAGCGGTGCAAACACCGGCTATTTTCGAAATACTAGAGCATCGCTCCGCGTGGGGAACTTTTGCGGGCCTCTTCTGCTACAACTATCTTTCCTACTTCCTGATTACCTGGTTGCCTTTCTACCTCGTGCACGAACGTCATTTCTCCATTCCGGCAATGTCTCTCGTCAGCGGCGTAGCCTTCCTGGCGACTGCCGTATCGGCAACCATTTGCGGTTGGGCATCGGATCGCTGGATTGCCGCGGGCGGCCACGTAACGCTGGTCCGAAAGACTTTTACGGGTGTGGGACCGCTAATTGCTTCATTGATCGTGCTGGTTTCCGTGGTTGAGGATCATCGGGTCGCTGCCGGTCTGCTGATTCTGGTTTGCGCCGCTATGGGCGTATGCTCTTCCAATTTGTGGGCCGTAACGCAGACTCTTGCGGGCGCCGAGACTGCAGGAAAGTGGACGGGGCTGCAGAATTGTTTTGGCAATTTTGCGGGGATCATCGCGCCGGCTCTTACCGGTCTCGTTGTACAGCAGACTGGCCGGTTTTTCTGGGCCTTTGTAATCACCGGCGCCGTCAGTTTGCTCGGTTCAGCCGCCTGGATTTTTGGCGTCGGTCCGCTCAAGGCGGTGCCGTGGCGCATGCAACGGGCTTAGGTCTTCTGCCCCACCAGCGCATACGGACTCTGCGCGCGATATCGCTTCTCGAATTCCTCGCGCGTGCACATGGTGCGCATATCCGTGATGCGATCGATGGCAAGAATTCCGTCCAGGTGATCGATCTCGTGCTGCAGCAGCTCGGATAGATCGCGCTCTTGACTGGCGCGAACTTCCTGCCACTCGCCCGGCAAATTTTGATATCGCACGGTGATCTCGCGGTCCCGCTGGACCTGCATGAAAATCGAAAGAAAACTCAAGCACGCATCCCACACCACGATTTTCTCTTCACTGCGCCAGGTAATCTCTGGATTCAGCAGCGGCCACGGCTCGGCGCCCGGCAATTGCAAGAAAATGACGCGCCGCGCTGCGCCAATTTGTGGCGCTGCAATTCCGCGTCCATAGCCGGTGCTCGCGCGCCAATGCGCTAGCGTATCTGCCAAATCCGCAACCAAGGAGCGAATTTCGGATGACCTGGGATCCGCAACCCGCGCAGCAACCTCCCGCAATCCCGGATCGCCCAGTTGCAAAACAGTACGAACCGCCACATTTCCTCCGCGTAGGTCTGCGCGCTCAGCGCCCGCCGTGCTCCTGCCTCTGTCTGCTCAGTGTTAAATCCGTTCCGGCTTTTCCCATTTGCCGGAATTCGCTGCCCTGAAGATTGCCTCGATCACCGCCATGTTTCTGATGGCGTCCTCGAGCGGAACGGAAACTTCACGCTCGCCGCGCACCGCCCGTGAAAACTCATCGCCCTGAATCGTATACTGGTCGACAACCGGAAACTCCTCGATCTTCGGCGCTCCAGCCATCACGCCTCCAATGAAAAGTCGGCACGGCTGGTCGTTCGGCGCATTCCACGGAATTTCGATTTCCACGCGGCCTGCGGTCCCGAGAAAATGCATGCGCTGATAAAACGCCGTCTGCGTCCCGCAACTAAACACTGACTGCCCCGACGAAAACTCCAAAATCGCCGAAGCCAGGCGGTCGGTCCCAAAATCCGGATCTAGCCCCACCGCGCCCGCCACCCGCACCGGCTCCTCCCCAAAAATAAACCGCGACATCGTGATCGGGTAGCAACCAATGTCCAACAAGCCGCCACCGCCCCATTCCACCTTGTGCCGCACATTCGCGGGATCGCGATTGAAATAGCTGAAGACACACATTGCGAACCGCAATTCGCCGATGCCACCGCTACGAATAATCTCTCGCGTGCGCAGCCACTGCGGATGCGTCTTCACCATAAACGCTTCGCCGATCTTCACGCGCGTGCGGTCACGTGCGGCCAGCAATGTTCTCGCCTCCGCCACGGTCATGCTGATAGGCTTTTCGCAGAGCACGTGCTTCCCTGCTTCCGCCGCCTTGATCGACCACGGCACGTGCAAATGATTCGGCAGCGGATTGTAAATGGCCTCGATCTCCTGATTTTGCAGTAGCTCCTCATACGAGCCATAGGCTTTGGGAATGCCGAGTCTGCGCGCCGCCTCCTCGGCCTTCTTCTTGTCGCGAGACGCAATCGCGATAATTTCGCTGCACGCGCCTTTCTGCATGCCGGGGATCACTTTGCGCACGGCGATAGAAGCCGCTCCTAATACTCCCCACTTCACTTTCTTCATTCGCTTCTCCGAGCCTTCCCTTCTCTACGTGCTCGCTGCGCTTCTCTCCGTGGCCCCTGTATTAAAGCCTTTCGGCCCTTCTTTTTTACAACACCTCCGCTAAAGTCGGCCGTTGGACTACAATGTACCCACTCACTCCCCCTGGAGGAACCTATGACCGCCGATCGAGTGGAAGTCTCCTGGGATCCCGGCAAATCCAAGTGGCTGGTGCGCATGCAGAGCGGTGAAGAAGTAATTCGCCGCTATTGTGACGCGCCAAGGAACGCCGACGAGCAAGCCCTGCGCGCCGCCGCCGAAAAAACCGTCCGCGACGAGGGTTATCAGCCCAACCCAGCGACCGTGACCATTCGTCGCGAACAGGCCGCCCCGCGCTGAGGGAGCTCTGCGACTCCGTCGCTGCACCTGCTCTAGGTGTTGGTCCGCCAAACGCTATCGCAACTGCGGAGAGAAATCCGTCAGAGTCATGAACGTGGAGTCCACTTTCTCCACGATTTTTCCATTCTCTTCGGACTTGTCGCGCACGCTCTTCCATTCCGGATCGTCCTGGAAAGCTTTCCAGTTGGCGGCCGCTGCTTCGCGGCTGGGGTGCGCGAGGATGTAGATTAGCGTGTTGCTCTTGGCCGGCTCATCGAGCGGCGTCCAGTAGGCGACATTTCTTATCCCGTGCCTCTCGAAAAGTTTCGTGGTGTGCTCGCGGAAACGTTTCAACAGGTCGTTGAGCTTGCCTTCGTACGTGTGGTACACGCGCAGCTCGTACACAGTGGTTGCTGAGTCCGCCTTGGGTTGCGAGGCAGCCCAGGCAGCGGTTGGAAGAAGGGTCATGGCCGGAAGCGATTGCAGCATTGTGCGTCGTTTCATGGCCGGGGATTCTAGCATCTTCCCTGGCAACATTCCTGAACAAGTGGTTAGATGTCGTCGCGAGACGACCGCACAATCCTTGTGAGAGCTACTCCGGGTGCGGCCGGCTAGATTGTCCGCCGGAGAAAGGAGACTCGTATGCGTGTTACGCAGGGAGATCTCGGGTTGCTGCAGCATCCGGTTTCCAAGGAACTGCTGGAGTCGAGAATACCGGCGCGGTTGGCGTATGTCTGGACGGACGGCACGCCCAGAGTCATCCCCATCTGGTTCCACTGGAACGGACGCGAGTTGGTGATGGCGACTCCGCCCGAAGCGCCGAAACTGAGAGCCCTGGCGAAAAACCCCAAAGTGTCCCTCACGATCGACGACAATAATTTTCCTCACAAGGTGCTTTTGATCCGCGGCACCGCGCGCCTGCAAACAATGCAGGGGAATCGTGCCCGAGTATATGGCAGCCGCGGAGCGCTATTTCGGACGCGAACAAGGGCAAGCCTGGATTGCACAGGTGCGCGGTATGGTTCCGAACATGGTGCGCATCACGGTTACGCCGGAATGGGTCGGGCTGTTGGATTTTCAAACGCGCTTTCCAAGTGCGTTATCGTCCTGATAAATCCGTCGACGGCTTAAAATAACGGAGTGATGGGGCGCCTGGCGGATCGAAGAATTGGCCGGACCAAAATTGCGTGATGCCCTACACCGCAAAAGGAAATGTCTCCGGCAACTCGCCCGCCTGCCACTGCGCTGTTCGCTCCAGCGGTTCAACCGCTCGTGTTTGATCGATGTGAATCACGGCATCAAACTGATCGGCCATGCGAGCATTGAAGTAGTGACTGACCCGCTCTGATTCGGGCAAATAAATCACCCCAATGGCCCGTTCGAGCCGCTTCTGGCGCAAAACTCCGGAGAGCCAGTCGGCGCCTCGCAGGTTCAGCAAGAAGCTGGGAATGCCCGTGGTGTGGAAGAGATCTTCGTAGCTTCCGTCAAGCGCGGGCCGCACTCGTTTTCGTTCCGCGGGGGCGTCCCAGTTCGAAGCTGCCGTGACGGTGCCCGTGTAAGTCGTAAAACCAACGAGCACCGCGTCTTTTCCATAGCGCTGGCGCACTAGTTGGCCGACATTCAATTCACCGCTGTCACCCATCTGCGTGGCGCGTGCATCTCCCAGGTGAGAGTTGTGAGCCCAAACGGCAATCTTGGCGGAAGAAGCATCGAGGTGATTCACGAGCGCGTCGAGCGTTTCGACCATATGTTGGTCGCGCAGGTTCCACGACTCGACTCGGCTTGCAAACATAGAGCGGTAATAACGCTCGGCGTTTTTCACCAGCCGCGCGTTCTGCTCAGCCATAAAGAAGGCCTCAGGGTCCACCTGTCCGTCGCGGCTGGCCAAGTCTGCAGCGCGCTTTTGCATTTCTACAAGCTGGCTGACCACCTCGTCTTCACAACTCTTGCTTAGACCAAAACTCGCCGCGTATCCGTAGGCTTGCGTGTCCTCACCAAAGTGTTCAAAGCAAGAATAGCGATAACGGGCTCGTCGCGCCGCCTCGGGATCGACCTTGTCCAAGAAGTCCAGCACAGCTTGAGCGGAAGTGTGCAGGCTATATAAGTCGAGGCCGTAGAAACCAACTTTGCGCGTACCTTCCGGCAAGGCATCGTTGTACTCGCGCAGCCAGGCGATGAACTCCACAACGTCCGTGTTGCGCCACATCCAAGTCGGAAAGCGCTGGAATGAACCCAGCGCTTGTACGGCCTCCGCGTCGTCCCCCCGGCCTTGTACATAGCGGTTCACGCGGTAAGCGTCCGGCCAATCTGCTTCCACGGCAACTGCCGAGAAACGCTTTTCCTCGATTAGGCGCTGCGTGATCTGCGCGCGAGTGTGATAAAAATCGTGCGTCCCGTGCGAGGCTTCACCGAGGAGAGCGAAACGAGAGTTGCCGGCCAGCTCGATGAGCGAGTCAAAGTCTTGCCTGGAACCCGTAACGGTGCGCGCATTTTCCCGTATCGCCCGAGCTTGTAAACCAGTTTCCTGTGCCATAAAAAGCTTCCTAAATTGGCGCGATTGGCGCTTAGGCGGCTCTGTGCGTGGGAAAGCTTGCAGCTCGCCTTAGCAAATCGCGGACTTCTTCATCGCTGGTTTGCGAAAAGTCTGCGTACCATTGGCCCACTCCCCAAAATGGCTCCGGGGTGACGGCGCAAACTACCTTATCGACAACGGATTCGAACTCCGCGCAGGTGTCGCGAGCGGCCACTGGCACAGCAACCACGATTTGAGCTGGCTGTTTCTGTCTGAGTGCGAGCGCAGCGACGCGCATCGACGAACCAGTCGCCAACCCGTCGTCAACCAAAATCACCGTTCTCCCGCGCACATCAAGCGGCGGACGCCCCTCGCGGTACGCCCGTCCTCGACGCTCCAGTTCACGTTGCTCTTCCTGCGTTATCCGATCGACGACCTCTTCGGGAATGCCCAGCGCGCGGATCAGATCCCTGTTCAGCACTCGTATACCGCCAGAGGCGATAGCTCCCATAGCCAGCTCCTCTTGTCCCGGCAATCCCAGCTTGCGCACCACGAAGACATCGAGGGGCGCGTTTAGCGCTTTGGCAACCTCGAACCCAACGGGCACACCGCCTCTGGGCAGCGCGAGTACAACCACATCATCGCGGTTGGCATATTCACGCAGCATCTCGGCGAGCATCTGGCCCGCTTCAGTTCGATCTCGAAAACGGTAGATGGTCTCGCTCACGAATTCATTCCGGGCTTACCTCGACTAAGGCGCTGGGCTGGCCGGTCGCATCCGCCCGCTTTGGCGTGCACCTCCCATTCCAAGATGACACTACGTTGACTCTGACGTATCTTGCTCTGTATGAGGCGACTAGCGGAGACTGTAGCTTCGTGGTTAGGCAAAACGGCTGGCGGCGTCAGTATTTTGACGCCGCCCTGACGGTGCTGGGAAGATCGCAACGGGCCAAACCTTTCGTTCCGACGACGGCGGGAGAACCGCCCAGAGACTTAGAACGGCGTGACCGCTTGCAGGGTGTGCGCACAGTGCAAGGATTATTTGGCTTGTGCGTTAAGTATTCCGGTGAGGCGGCTGCAGGGTGTGTTTAAAGAACGGGGCGCGCTTCTCGCGAAGCTTCCAGCGAACCGAGAAACCCTAAGGTTGAAGAATACTCTTCCGGCTGCTGAAGTGTGCTGAGCACGTCGAGCACTCTGCCGTACGCGGCTATCGCCACGCTGAAATCGTGATACGCGAGGGAGTATCTCCCGGTGGCGCGCCTTTTGATTTGCAGATCGGCGGAGAGTTCGAGGATTCGTTCTACAGCTTTGTCCGCAAGGAAATCAGGTTGCATCATGGACCGGGGCCTCCTGATACGAGAGCTTACCCAGCGCCGTAAATCTCGCAATCGGGTGAACACTCGCTTTTCCCTGCGAAATTCCCTGGCAATGCAAGCTTCGTGTACCGCGAACCTTCCCTCTACGACAATTCCTCCCCGCCGATAGGCGGTTTACCGGATGGCGCAGATGGCCGCGCCGAACTAATTTGCACGCGCACCGTTTGAGGAATCTCTTAACCCAGGGAGGTATGCTCGGTGGAAAATCCGTTCGACATTATGAAAGTGCAGAGTGACGACAGTTTGGCGTGGCTGGAAGCCGCCGAAGAACTCAGCGCAGCCAGATTTCGCGTTTGGGAATTGCTTGCCGATTCTCCCGGCGAATACATCATCTTCAATCAAGAGACGAAAACACTGGTTGCGCACTTCTCCATTCATGAGGCCCCGCAGACACCAGAGTGGTGGCGTCGGGACGACGAATGCTTGGAAGAGCTGCAGCCCGCAGTGGCGGCACTCGACGACGATTATGACGAGTATCTTGAAGAACTGCAGCCCGCAGTGGCGTAGCCTGCGTAGCGACGGCCTTTAGGCTGGCGCGTGTAGCGTCGTTGTTGCTCGTTAGGCTCTAGCAGCGCGCATCTGCGCGATTCGCTCGTTGAATTGCCGCGTAATGTGCGGCACGATTCCCAGTTGCCTCTCGATGAGCATGAGCTGCGCGCGATGGTGCATCTCGTGTTCCTTCGCGCTCAGCAGCCGATCGAATCGGGTCTTCGCTGTCTTTCCGTCCGGCTCGGTGACGACCTCCTCCAGGAACTCCGGCGTCACTGTCTCCAGCCACGCAGCGAACCGTTCTCCCTCGGTGAGCAACAGTTCCACGATCTCCGCCTTCGATCGCGGCTTGACTTCCTCGGCGTTGAACTTGTCCATCATTCCGAAGAAGTCGAACCCCGCCAGCGTCGTCAGGCCCTTCTTGTGCACTTCTTCCCAGATGCGCGTGGCGATGGCGATATGCGTCAACATCCGCGCCACGGAACGACACTCCGGCGCCGACACGTGCCCGTACTGCGCCTCCGGAATGTCCTCCGCCACTTGAATCGTGTTCTTGCGTACCGTGCGAAACGCGCCGGCTAGTTCTTTCCCGCCGTAAGAACTCATGCTTGTTCACCTCGTCGTGGTATTTTGCTCCAAAATCAGACCAGTGCCTAGATGCCGAGTTCGATGCGCGGCCCGCACCGGTCGCCACGTGGTCTCTGCTCGGGCCAGATATCGTCGTTAGAACCAATCGCTGCGGTAGGCGATCCACCAACTGGCCATGCCAATAGGGACGGTAGCGAGGACGGCCCACCAAAATGGCAATGCAAAGTCGGCGATTAGGCCAACGACCGTGAAGATCATCCAAAAGACTCTGCGTTGCACGGGATTATTCTAGCAGTTAAGACGTGTGCTGAGCCGCGCGTGAGTGGCGGTGGTTCTTTCGCGAACGCACTTACCGCCTTGAATCCACACATACTTACAGCTGGCGCGGGAAGAAGGCTGGGACACGGCGGGCGTAGTCATCGAACTGTTCGCCGAACGCTTCGCGCAGAAGCTTTTCTTCCGCGCGGATGCGAATGCGGTTGCCGAGAAGAAAAACAAGAATGGCAGCGCCAAGCGCCCACCAGGTGGTGTAAGCCAGCCCTGTGGCCACCATCAGGCCGAACATCCCAAGGTAAATAGGATTGCGCACCACCGCGTACGGTCCTTGGGTGATCAACTCGTGCCCTTCAATCACGCGCGCCTCGCAGGTCCACCGCTTGCCCAGCGTGCGCACGGCTCGCAAGCAAAACCAGCAACTGGAGCACGCCAGCATGACGGTTGCAGCGGCAAAAATCACCTCGCCAAGAAGTGAAGGCGGCAGCGACCACCACTGCGCGCGGTGGAAGGACCCGACCAAAGCGAAGCCGACACCCTGCAAGGCAATGCCCCACTTCGCCGCTGCGACACGCTTGGTTTCTTCTGCTTTGGGCGGCTTTTTGCGCAGCAAAAAGATCGCGCCGAAAACGAGCCACGCCAAAAAGACTAGAATCAAAGTAGCGACGCCGACCATGTCGGTCCTCATAGGGACTCCTAAAATAGTATGGAGAAGAAGTAGAGCAATTTCGTGCTTCCTGTCCGTTTTAGTTGCCTGCGCGGTCGCTACCGTTTGGATTGGACCTCAAAAGACCAAATCGCCCGCCGCGTGAATCAGAAGCGAATGTCTGCTTTAGCACAGAACTGTAGCTTGTGACCTGCGATGATGTACTTACCTGCGCCCCGGCGTCTCGCATCCAGGCTTACCGATCGCGATAGGTGACCTTGTGGGATCCACGAAAATCAGGTGCTTTATGCCAAGAGTCATACGAACATTTCACAACGTCAAGAACGAAGAAGTTGGGCGGCTCACCTTCGACGAGAAGGACGCTCGTTTGCACATCGAATCCTCCGCTCCTCCCGGAATCGATCGCAGATTTCGAACCGAAAAAGGCGCTGCTAATTGGTGGGAACGCAACGTTGATCCACAGACTGGGAAGATCCGAAGATAGCGCCATGTCTGATTGGTCTAGAGATGCCGCTCTGCGCTTCGCCGCGCAGCAAGAAATGAAGCGGATGCAAGATGCCCAAGTGATCCGCGATCAAAATGATCTCGCTCTGAATACGGCGAAGATATGGACCGACCTATGCGCGCTGTTCAGAGCGAGATGCGCTGAGTTCAACGCCGAACCCGGTGTTGCAGGCATCCTGAGTTGTGACACAAAGCGAACGCAGGAGTTGAAAATCACAAGAAGCGATAATGCCGCGATGCTGCGCGGAGCATTCGACGCCAAGCGCCACACCATTCACTTCATGGGGCCTAACATCGGCAAGGAAAAAGCTGAAATAAAAATCGAGGCGGTCGAAGGTAGTTCCGAGATGTGCTTCGTGGATAACCTGGAGAGAATCCTCAATCCCCAGGATATTGTGGATATATCTTTGACCGATTTGCTGCAACTAAATTAAGTTCCCACCCGACGAACCGCGCGACTGTCCGGAATATGCCTTCAGCGCGTCAAACCGCGTTCAGGTTCGATTTGAGGATGTGACTCATAGCGAACAGATTTTAGGTCTCTAATCTGGCATCGTTGTGACCACAAGCGCGGAATCTAACGGGAAGCTGTATCCGTGTTGCGCCTGACAAAAGCATTTTTGATTGGCGCGCGCTCAAAGGTAAAAAGGAGTTGAAGACATGCTTGCATTAATCGCCGCGGTTCTAATCGTTCTCTGGTTGCTTGGGTTCTTCGCCTTTCACGTTTCTACCGGCGTCGTTCACGTCCTGCTGCTAATCGGCATAGTCATGCTCGTTCTGCATTTCTTCAGGGGCAGATCAGCCACCGTCTGAAAGAATGGCCCACGCGAAGGCGCCACCACCGCGCCGTCTCGATCTGCGCGAGCCTGTCATCTCCATCGAAGCGCGCCTTGTGCGTCCCTGCCGGTGTTGCGGGACGGGCCGCTTTTTTCTTGCGCTCGCCCTTTGCATTTTCTTGCATCCTGGATATTTCTGTGCGACGAGCGCCGGCTTACCCCGAGGAATGAGGGGCCGTGTAGTGGAGGGATCGCGGCAAGGCGTACGAATCAGGCACCATCGGAGTGGGGTCTCGCGCATTCGTGCATTTTGTAGCCTCCCTGCCAGCTCCAGTGCAGCTTTATGCGTACCCCAAAAGGGCTTATACTCCGCTCGACACCGAGGGACGAAAGGAGTTCCCGCAATGCAGTACGAACTACAAAAAGCGATGCAGCGAGAACTAAATGAACGAATCCCGCCCGCGCCAATGGGTGACCCACAGAACGAACTGCGGCATGTCGTCAATTCCCAGCGATTGTGCGGAAAGAGCTTCGACCAGAGCGTTACCATCGCCCTAAGTTTTGTCTGCAAGCGATATCCCCACTTCACCCCCCGCATTTTGCCTCCACGATAAGGCTTTCACGGCATCACGCGATGCGGGATAGAGCCGATACGGCGGAATCGCGTAGCAGGTCAGTTCGCGGCTGCAAGCCGTCACTTTTTAGAATGAACCTTTGTCCTTCGACTTATACATTCAAACTTATCAGGAGTTGGCGGGTCGATAGGTGGATGTGTCATTGCCCTTGCCTGGCGAGGACGTCCTCCGCTTCGAGCAATGCTTCTATGCGACCGAGCAGCGTTCCCACCCCGTCGCTCTTTGGCACCAGTGCGGCGATGCCGAGGATTTTGGCCAGAGATTCACGAACGAGGTCGCCATACATCGTATAGATTACGACGGGCGTGCGAGGCAATCTGACGTGAAGCAGTGCCGCGACTTCCACACCATTTGCGGTCGGCATGGAAAGGTCTAACACGATCAGATCGGGATTGAGGACCGTCGCTTTTTGAAGTGCTTCGTTACCGTCTACGGCTTCGCAAACTTCGAACGGAGAACGATTCTCGATAAAGGTACGAATCGTGTGTCTTACAGAACTGTCATCATCAGCGATAAGAATTCGCTTAGGCAATGGGGGAAGCACGCGGCTGGATTTTACGAAGGAGATGAACTTGCGGTGCATCGGGCAAATCTTGGCATTCTCCGTCGGGTTCTTACCCGAGTGGGGCATAACGCCACTGTTTATGCGAGCTTCTGCTCCAGGTCTTCCGACCTTCAGATGCGTCTTCTGCATCCCGAATGGGTCTGCGGAAACATTCCGACGTTCCGAAGTGCAGACGGTCCGTCCGGACCTTCAGACGTGCCAACATTCCGCCACAGTGCTAAAATCCACCCGACACCGCTATGAGCACTCCTAAAACTCTCTACCAAAAGATTTGGGACAGTCACGTCGTCCACGAGCAGCCCGGCAATCCCGCGCTCATCTATATCGACCGCCACCTCATCCACGAAGGCACTTCCCCGCAAGCCTTCGCCGGCCTCCACGCCGAAGGACGCAAAGTCCGCCGCCCTGATCTCACTTTCGCGGTGATGGACCACTCCGTCCCCACCACGGATCGCACGCTGCCCATCATCGACACCGACGCGCGCCTGCAATTCGAGGCGCTCGAGAAAAATTGCCGCGAATCCGGCGTGCGCCTCTTTGACATGCACAGCAAGCATCAAGGCATCGTGCACATCATCGGGCCGGAGCTCGGCATCACGCAGCCGGGGCAAACCATCGTCTGCGGCGACAGCCACACTTCCACGCATGGCGCGTTTGGCACGCTGGCTTTCGGCATCGGCACCAGCGAAGTCGAGCACGTGCTCGCCACGCAATGCTTGGTGCAGTCGCGCTCCAGAACGCTGCACATCGTGGTGAACGGCAAGCGCCCCGCCGGCGTCACCGCCAAGGACATCATCCTCGCCATCATCGGAAAAATCGGAATCAGCGGCGGCACTGGCCACGTCGCGGAATACGGCGGCGAAGCCATTCGCGGCCTCTCCATGGACGGCCGCATGACCGTTTGCAACATGACCATCGAAGGCGGCGCGCGCGCCGGCATGGTCGCCCCCGACGAAACCACGTTCGCGTATCTCGAAGGGCGCCCGTTCGTCCCGCGCGGCAAACCGTTTCAGGAAGCGGTTGAACGCTGGAAGCAACTGCGCAGCGACGACGGCGCCAAGTTCGACATGACCGTGGAGCTGAACGCGAAGGACATCGCCCCGCAAGTCACCTGGGGCACCAATCCAGGCATGGTCACTGGCGTAACCGCACGCGTGCCCGACCCTCACTCCTTCCGCGACCCCAACGATCAGAAAGCCACCGAACGCGCGCTGCTATATATGGGCCTGAAAGCGGGCACGCCCATCGTGGACATTCCGATCGATCGCGTCTTCATCGGCTCCTGCACCAATTCCCGCATTGACGATCTCCGCGCCGCCGCGCAGTTCGTCGTTGGCAAGCACGTGGCCCGCAGCATCAAGCAAGCATTGGTCGTTCCCGGCTCGCGGGGCATCAAGGCGCAAGCCGAAAAAGAGGGTCTCGACAAAATTTTCACCGCCGCCGGCTTCGAGTGGCGCGATGCCGGCTGCAGCATGTGCATCGGCATGAACGCCGACGTCCTGCCGCCGCACGAGCGCAGCGCCAGCACGTCCAATCGCAATTTCGAGGGACGCCAAGGCAAAGACAGCCGCACGCACCTGGTCAGCCCGCTGATGGCCGCAGCAGCCGCCATCGCCGGCCACTTCGTCGACGTCCGCGACTTCGACGTCGCCCCAGTGGAGTAGGCCCGGTGGAGTAGGAGACTAACGAATGCAACCGTTCTCGACACACAGCGGCAAAGTGATGCCGCTTGATCGCGTCAATGTCGACACCGACCAGATGGTGCCGAAGCAATTCTTGAAAGCGCTCACCCGTGAAGGCTTCGGCCGCATTCTCTTTTACGATTGGCGCTACCTGCCCGGCGAAAAACCAAACCCGCAATTCGTCCTGAATTTTCCGCGCTACAAGGGCGCATCCGTTCTGCTGACGCGCGCCAACTTCGGCTGCGGCTCCAGCCGTGAACACGCCCCCTGGGGCGTAAAGGATTACGGCTTCCGCGTAATTCTGTCGCCGAGCTACGCCGACATTTTTTACAACAACTGCTTCAAGAACGGGATTTTGCCGGCCGAACTAACGGAAGAACAGATCGAGGAACTGTTTCAGCGCACAGAAAAAGAAGAAGGTTATTCGTTGAGTGTCGACTTGCCGAACCAAACCGTCAGCGACAATCACGGCCTAAAATACAAATTTGAAATCGCGCCCTCCCGCAAGGAAGTCCTGCTGAAAGGCCTCGACGACATCGGCACCAGCCTGCAGTACGAACCCGAAATCACCGCCTACGAGAAAGTCCACGCCGCCACCGCCACCATGTACGACCCCGTCGACATAAAAAACTACAGCAACGGCCGCTGATTTCACTTGTCGAGTCGTCATCCTTAGTCTTGACGCTTCGATTTCAATCCTGAATTTCCGTCGCAAAAAAAAGAAAACGGGGAAGGCCGGACTGGCCCTCCCCGTTTTCGAGGCGAGTCGATGAAACTCGCCGGAAGAGTTAGAAAGTGAGCCGGATGCCGAATTGCATCTGCCGGGGGAAGTTGCCCTGGCTGTTCACTTTACCGAAGGACCCCGGAGAGGTTGGATCGACGCCCTGGGTAAAGTTCGAGGCGTTCGGATCATAAAATGTCACGTTGTTGAACAGGTTGGTGACGATAAACTGGAACTGGAGCCCGACTCGCTCAATGATCTTGATGTCTTTCACGACTCTCGCGTCCACGTTCCAATAAGGCAGGCCACGGAGCACGCCAACGCCGCCAGTCCCAGTGTCCAGACCCAGAATGGGGGGACGAAGCGTGCTTACCACGGCGCTGGGATTCGCGAAGATGTTCAAGCTCCCAGCCACACCAAGGTTGTGGAGCGAGGATGAACCCCCGGAGGGCGCTTGTGTGAAAATGCAGTTTTCGTTTGTGAAGAAGCTGCCGCCATCAGCAGAACCAAAAGATTGGGCACCGGTATTTGTAGCACATCCGATCGGCTCGCCGCTGCCAATGGCGAGAATCGGTGACAATGACCAACCACCCGCGATGTGGCCAATTATGCCGTGCTGGCCCTTGTACCAAGGGTCGTCTATCATGGCGTAGGTGTTGAACACAAACTTCCGATCGAAAGCCTGCAAGCCATACTGATTGTGGAGGTTGAAGGGATCGTTCTCCGCGTACTGGCTGGTAGCCTGGACGAACGCTCCGGTGCCCAGGGCCTTGCTGTACGTGAAGTTTTCCTGAAGGGTGATCCCGTGCCAGTTGGTCACCTTTAGTGTAACGAACCCGCCGTTGTAGTTCCCATAGCCGATGCTGGCATTGAGGCCGACGCCGCTGGAGAGCTGGCCGCTGTTGCCGGGAAAGCCTCCCGCGATGGGCGTGTTCAGCATGCTGCGGGGGAAAATGAATGCTCCCTTGTCGAGATCACTCCACAAGCTCCAAACAGCCTGATTGGTTAAGTTACTCTTGCTAAAGCCTTCCTTGAACACGACGGCTGCGGTGCAACTTGCGAACCCGGTGCAATAGGCCGAAGCGGGTCCTCCGAGAGCCGTCTCAAAGAAGGGCTGCGCCGCGAAGGCGTTGGCGTACGCGGTGGCAGCGGCCGCCGTGGATGGAATATTCGCGCCGCAAGCATCAAAGGATGTGGCGCACCCTAGTCCCTTCTCGATGGAGGCATAAGCCTGGTCGAATCTTTGCCCGCCCATGGTCATCATATAGGGCACGGCGTTGATGTTGACAGGCTGATATTCGTGAGTGATTCTCCGGCCAATGTAACCCACTTCTAGAAGAATCTTGTTGGTTAACTGCCGTTGGATGGTCAAGTCGAACGAATCCACGACGTTGGGCCGGAAATGTACATCCAAAGCTTCACCAGCACCAGCCGAAACAGCATTGACTCCCGGAAAGTCCGGCTGAGGAAGTGTCGGCGCCGCTAACGGAATCGGAGCAGTGTTGCCATCCGTTCCGACGCGAAACGCGTTGGCAACGCTAACGGGGCCGGTGCAAGTTCCATTCATATTGTTGGTGCGGCACTGAACCGCTTGGATCAGCCCGGTGCCCAGCAACGGCACGAGCACGAGGTCCACGCCGTTCAGACGCCCATAGATGCGACTGTAGCCGCCGCGGATGACGGACTTATTTCCGCCGAACATCTTGCCCAGGAAGCCATCGGTGATGTTGGGGTTCCATGCTGCGGCGACGCGCGGGCTGAAGGAACCATAGAAGGGGGCATACGGATACTTCTGTCCGCCGCCGGTGTTGCCGACCAGCGCAAAACCAACCGTCGGGTTGTAGACTTGGCCTTGAAGCGCGGCTGCCTCACGGGTATTGATGTATGCATTCACGTCAAGCTGCTGGCTCGCATCATCCACCAGTCCGATCTGCTTGCCGTTTCTCTCTACCGGTGGCATCTCGAGCGTCCAGCCGAGGCCGTAAGTCAGGGTGAAGGACGGCTTCATGTGCCAGGAATCACTCCAGTACACGTTGTAGTAGGGGATAGTGCTCTGGTCGAACGCGTGAGTAAGCGGAGGATTGAGGGTCAGCGTGGGACCCGAACGCGTATACGCGATTTGCGAGTCCGAGACGATGCCGAGAACGGCGGAAGAGTCGCGGGCCCACGTGCTCTTAGTAACCCCAGTAGGATTGGTTGCGGAGAAGTCCACAAGGCCCCCGCCACCTGTCTCACCGAGCTGGTAGGTGGGCTGGTAATTGATACCTCCGCCGTTGTCGGAGCGCTGGTGGTAGTTGTAATTGTGCTGATAGGCCCCACCAAAGGTGAACAGGTGATTGGCCTTTAGCATAGTAATGTCGTCGCGGAAGAACTTGTCCTGCCCATCCCAGAAACGGGTGCGAACACTCTGCGTGTTCACGTTGTAGGGAGCGAGCATTTTGAGGGCACTCTCCCCAAAAGGCTCAAGGGCACCACCGAGCTGGGAGAATTGAAGCACACCACCGGGATCGGCCCAAGACCAGAAGTTGCGTAGGAAGCTGAAGTGGAAATCATTGGTGGTGTTGGGAGTGATGTTGGTTGTTACCCCAGCCACCAGGTACCACGGTTGCTGCGGGCGTGACGCAAGGGCAACCCCTGTACCCAGTGTGTCCCCGGGGAAGAAGCCCCCTATGTCCACTTGATTGGTAGTGGTCTTAACCAGCTTGTAGTAGCGGTAGCTGGCAGTGAAATGCCACTTTGCACCAAAGTCGTGATCCAAACGTGCGACTGCAAAATTGGAGGTGTAGGGGAGCGAAACGTTGGTCTTGAATCCCTGTTCATTGACCCCGTCGCACTGTGCCCCAGACAGGCCGCTGCAAGCCGGGTCATTCGGCAGCGGCTCGAACTTGTTCCACATTTGCGAAACCAAGGAATTGATTCCGATGCTTCGGGGATCACAAGCGGCGGTTCCGGCCGGACCACAATTCATTCCGGTATTCAGGTTGTATTGCACGCCCCCAAACGTAAGGATACCCGCGCGCATGCTCGCTGTCGGAACCGCCACCTCGTAGGTGGACGAGTTCTTCCAACGGAAGCCCTCGTAATTGGCAAAGAAATAGGTCTTTCCTCCCAGAATGCTCTTTGGAATGATCGGCCCGCCACCGGCGGCGCCAAAGCGGTTGTAGTGATAGCTCGGCAGCGGTGTACCGGAGAAGTTATTCTCCCAGGTGTTGGCATTAAGCTTATTGTCAAAATAATACTCGTAGGCGGTGCCATGCCAGGAATTAGTGCCGCGCTTGGTGACCACTTGAACCTGCGCGCCCGCGGAATTATTGAAGTCAGCGGTCTGGTTGGTGGTATTGACTTTAAATTCCTCGATGCTGTCAACGGGGGTGGGCAGGACGCCGGTGGGAGCGCCGTAAAGCTGGTTTCTAACGATACCACCCGTCGGATCGCCGCCGAAGCTTGGGGTGTAGACCGTCATACTGCCGTCCATATCATTAGTGTTCTGGCCGCCATCGAGCATGAAGGTGCTCTGGTCAGTGACCGCGCCAGCCACGCTTCCGTCGGGGGAAACGCCTGGTTGCAAGGTCACAAAGGTGCTGCTGTCCTGGCCAATCGACGGCAGACCTTGCAGGAGATCACCAGATATCGTATTGCCAACCGTGGCATTCATGGTCTGGAGTTCGGTGTTGGAAGCGGTAACCTCGATGGTTTCGGAAACCGAGCCCAGCTCAAGCTTCAGGTCGACAGTCAGTGGAATGCCGACACTGGCGGTTACGATGGTCTTGGTGGTACGGAAACCGCTCTTACTAACGGCGATTTCATAATCTCCGGAAGGCACGTTGGCAAAAAAGTAGCGACCCGTATCGTTGGTAACGGTTGGGCGAGGCGTGTTCGTCGCTTTGTCCGTGAGCTTGACAGAAGCGCCAGCGACAACAGCGCCTGTGGAATCGGTGACAACGCCCGCAATGCTGGTTGAACTAGCCGCTTGCGCGTGGAGCGAGGCTGGGCACAGCGCAAAGAGGCAGAGCAAAGCGGCAATCATCGCGACGAATTGTGTTTTCGGAGAAAAACGCACTACTGCAGACTGACAGCGAGGAAGACTTGACATAGGACCACTCTCCCACCACGAGATTTTGTGACCCTTGGGCAACCACTGGAACGTGGTGGCTATATAAATCGGAAGACGACAATTGTCAAGGATAGATAACGGCCATCTAAGAATTAGCTAAAGCACTCGTAAACTGCCACCTCAAGGAGGCGGCATCGACGACATCGGCACCAGCCTGCAGCACGAAGCCGACATCGCCGCCTACGAAGAAACAAACCCCGCCACCGCCACGATGTATGAGCCCGTCGACATAAAGAACTACTCCAACGGCCAGTGACCAGGCACTTACCCGGCAAAAGTGAAAAGGGCCGGTCAACTGACCGGCCCTTTTCCTTGTAACGCCCAGTGTTTAGATGGGGTTAGAAGGTGAACTTGACTCCCAGGCGCATGTTGCGCGAGGTCTGGAAGAGGAATGGTAGTCCATATCGGCTGTTCAGGATAAGACTTTGGCTGTTAGCTGAAGCGATCGGATCATAGCCCGTCAAGAACCTATTAAAATCAGTTTTGAGGGGGTTGCTCGTTGATGGAAACAGGACCCATTCGTTGTTCCGTCCAAATGGATTCGGGTTGTAAGACATGATGGCATGCTGGTTGAAGATGTTGCTCACATTCACCTCGAAAGCCAAGCGCATGGCTTCGTTGGTTTTGCTTACCCTGAACGAGGGGCCGAGACTGAAGTCGGTTTGCGTGTAAAGGGGCATTCGGGCATCACGCTGCACGCTGCCCAGTACGAAATTGCCAGTGGCTGCGTCTCGGGTGATGTTGGCCCACGTGCCGCGCTGATCACCAAAGAATTGACACGAGGAGGTGCTGTCCACAACGGGCACGCAGGTGGACTTGGGCGACCCTTGGGCGATCGTTTGAATGATGCCGAAGGAAGCCTGCAGGCCACCTAATTTCAGCAAATAGTACCCGCTCATATTCAGCACGTTGGGGCGATCAGTCCCCAACGGTCCATCCATAACCTTTCCACTCGTGGTGTATTGCATCTCTGGTAGGTCAAAGGTGCGGTTGTTGTTGGCGTTGTGGCGGCCGCCGCTGGCATCTGTGACGTCCGTGTCGGTCAAGCCGGAGAAGTTGCCATAGAGCCTGCTGTACGTGTAGGTCAGCAGTCCAACCAGCTTCGGGCCACGGTATGTCAGACGGGTCTCCAGTCCGTCGTAACGCCGCGTGGCTTCTGGGGCTAGAGGGCAGGAAGGGCAGAGCGGGGCACTGAATCCCGCGGCGGGAAGTGCCCGGTGCAGCAGGTCGGCGTAGGTGTTGGGACCCGGGTTGCCGATGTAATAAGTCGAGTCGTCAATGGACATGTCATCGATGGTGTGATCCACCCGCTTGCGCGCGTAACGGACTTCGATCCCGATCTTGGGAGTAATCGCCCAGTCCGTGCCGACCAGGAACTCGTGCTGAGACATTGGCTTAATGTTCGGGTCAACGCCGGGGTCCGTTGGATCGCCGGCAGGAGCGCGCCAGTTAATATTTTCAATGAAGCGTCCCACGCTGACACCAGCCGCAGGGTCGAATGTCGGTCCGCAAGCGTGGCCGCCAGGGCTAGTGGGAGTGATCGTGTTGTAGTCGATGAAATCCATGGCGTACACGCAATCATGCCAGTAGTCGCCACCGAAGGAACCGCGCGGAAGCGAGTACTTCATGATGTCGAAGAACTTGCCATAGCTGGCGAAGATCTTCACTTTGCCGTTGCGGAAGAGGTCGTAAGCGCCGCCGATGCGCGGCGCGACCTTATCGATAAAACTAAAGCTGATGGAAGGATTGCCTGGGCTGTAAGGCGGCAAATACTCCTTGTCGAAGCGAACGCCCAGATTGAGCGTTAAGCCATGGCCGACGGTCCAGGAGTCCTGCCCGTAGATACCGTGATTGTAGCTAGACGCATTTCCCACGGTCGTGACTCCGTCTGTGATGGTGAAATAGCCGGCAGTTCCCGCACAAACGGCAGCGCCATTGTTTGCGGAGTTTTGGGCCGCTATGGCGCTGCAAGCTGTCACACCGGCGGGGGTGGATGGGCTGTACGGGTTGCCGTAAAAAATGTTTATGCGAGCCGTATTGATGTTCTGAAAGACGTTGTTGAGTAATCGGTTGAAGCCATAGCCAAACTTGAAGTTGTGCTGGCCCCATTTGCTAACTGAATAAGAAAGGTCGGAGGAAAAGGCTCTGCGAGAGAATATGTCGTGCTGGGTCGTCAGGTTGGCAGAAATATTGGCAAAGTTGGTTTGATGAGCGAAAGAAGCGTTTGGTGAACCCGACGGGACGAGGACGGCGCATGCCGCTGGGCATCCGGTGACTGGGGACTTGGTAACCCCTGCCGTAAGATCGCTATTGTAGACATAGCGGATACCTGCAGGCAGGCCGCGGTCCTCTGAATTGTAGTAGAAATAGCCATACCGCGCAGAGACGACGGTGTGCGAATTTGGCGTCCAGTCACCCCCAAAGTTGAAGATGTTGCTGGGGTTCACGGACCCGGTGTCGGGCCTGAACTGAGCCGGATTGTTCCCGGCAATCGGATTCGCTTGACCGATGGCCGAGTCGGGAAAGGTCGGAAGCTGCCCGGTAATTCTGGAGTAGCCATACTGCCAGCCGGCATAAAGAGTGACCCTGCTGAAAGCCTGGTAGTCCAGGCGGTTCAGCATGTTGTGCGCAGTGTAGCTGCGCGTAAAGCTATGCACACCAGGGTCGGTGGCCCCGGTAAAGTTCACCTTGCGCGTGATCCGGTCGATGGTGGGAACATAACTGGAGAAGAACCAGAGCTTGTCTTTCCACAACGGGCCGCCGATCTGATATCCCGGTTCAACTGTGGTGTACCGGTCTTTCTTCTGAATGTAGTAGTTGGCAGCTTGGTCGAGGCGAGCCGAGGCGTTAGCCGAGGTTGTTGGGTCATATCGCAAGCCGCATGCGAGCTGCTGGCCGCTGGGGATGACGGAGTTGGATATTACGGGCTGGGGCGTGGTTGAGCACTGATCGTTGGCGTCGAGCTTGTCGCTGCGATAGTAAGCGACGAGGCTGCCGTGCCACTGATTGCTCCCTCGTTTTTGAATGACGTTTACCACGCCGCCCAGGGCGCCGCCATACTCCGCCTCGGTTCCGCTGGTCTTGACCTGGACTTCCTGCACGAACTCAAAAATGACGTTCTGCTTGATGCCGCCATTTTCGACGTTGCTGGTGTCCAAACCTTCGACCAAGTAAGTGTTCTCGCTGTCGCTGGCGCCGTCAATCTGGAAACCGTTCTGGCGCAAACGATCATTACGGGAGCTTTGCAGGGGTTCTTGGCGAGCGCCGGGTGCGAGGGAAATCAAGGATTGATAGGAGCGCCCTTTGGGAATGTTGGCGATTATGTCGTCCGGAATGGTGACGGCCACCTTGCTGCTTGTCACGTCGACGGTTTGTGCGTTCGCCGATACTTCCACAATTTCCGAAACGGAACCCACCTCCAAAAGAATTTCCAGAGTTGGCAGTTTACCCGTTTCGAGGGTTACTCCGGACCCCTTGTAAGTGCGGAAGCCCTTGGCCGAAACGGTAACGGTGTATTCCCCTGGCGGCAGAAGCTGAAAGTAAAAGTACCCGGCGTTGTCCGCGACGGCCTTGCGAGGAGCAATGAGGGCAGAACTCGTGAGCTCCACCTCCGCAGCGGCGACGCTCCCTCCGGACTTGTCCTTTACATAGCCTTTGATGCCACCTGTGGTCTCTTGTGACCTCACCACGGGCTGAACTGCAAAGAACAGAATCACGCTAAGATAAACAAAAACCAAACTGCTCCGCCCCAACACATTAAAGCGCATATACCCACCTCCTCGGGATTGGCGCAGGCATAGATTAAGTGCATTTGTGTGAACATCATGGCCGGAGGACACAGACCAAGTGGCACAAACATTACCAGCGACAACACCCGTTGGCGGGATGTGTACCACCGATGTCATGGAATTGTCAATAAAAAGAATCTGAGGGGCCTTCAGATGGGCGCAAGAACCGGGACCTGTCTCGAACCTGACCTTAACATAAATGATTTGCAAACCCGATGCTCAACTCGTCGCCAAAGCCGACCGATTTGATAACGCAAAGGAGAATCGCACTGCTGTTTGCATAATGCGAGGTTGAGGCGATCACGAATAGCATTCTGCGTTAGACTTCGGGGTATCGAGTCTGAGTTCGTGCGGCTTGGCGCGTAGTGCACGCGGCAGTCGAGGAGGACTGGGAGATGGGAGCAACTCAGCTTAATCGCAGGATGCTGCGATGCTGCGGTTTTCTCGCCTTGTTGTTGGCGGCGCTCCCTAACAGACAGCTGGCGCAGTTTGAACCCGCGAATCCGGTACAGCTGGTCGTCAATGTTTACATCGGGTCGCTGCAGAATCCTGCTTCGTCGAACCTGACGGTACAGCTTCTCGACAGATTCGGTTTGATTGAGAAAGAACAACACACGGACAATAGCGGCCGAGTGGAATTCCAAACAAGGACGGCGACAAAGCGACTGCGCATTTTCGGACCGGGAATCGAAGAACACACAGAAGTGTTGGACATTGAGGCGGTGGAAAATCGGAAAATGGTCCGAATCATTGTCGCGGCGAAAACCGGGGGGGCACCCGAGACGCCGACGCTGCCTGGCTCAGGGATCGTTTCTGCAGCGCGACTAAACGTGCCGGAGAAGGCACAGAAGGAATTCCGCAAAGGCTCAGAAGCCACCGAGAAAAAGGAGTGGGCGCAAGCCAAGACTCACTTTGAAGCGGCCATTGCAATTTACCCCGATTTTGACGTTGCCTATAACGGCTTAGGGGTAGCGCTCAGCGGGATCGGGGATACGAAATCGGCGCGTCCGGCGTTCGAGAAAGCCATCAAGCTCAATGACGTTTTCGCCGAGGCGTATCGCAACCTGGCCCGGATCGCGCTGGCAGATCGCAATTACGAGGAAGTGAACAATCTCCTGACGCGGTCGCTGTCCGCGGAACCTCTGAACGCGTGGGCGCTGACTTACGCCGCGTACGCAGAATTGCAACTTCACAAGTTTGAAGAGGCAATTGTCCACGCCCGCAAAGCTCACTCCGTTCCGCACGCGGGGCTGGCGAGCGTGCACATTGTCGCGGCGCTCGCTCTGGAGGCTAAGGACCGATCAGGTGAAGCGATTGAAGAATACCGTATGTATCTGAGCGAGGATCCCACGGGTCATGACGCCGCGCGGGCTAAGGATAAAATTTCCCACCTGAAGCAATAAACCGCTGACGCGCTGAGGCCAAGCACATGTCTCTATCGGGCTGAACAGGCCGCGCACCCGCTGGCAGCGATGCGAGGAACGTGCGTCTTTACATATCCGGAGGGCGGAGCCTTGGTGAGATCGCCTGAACGGTGAGCGTAGCCCTGGCGGCAGATAGCATCAAGGAAAAACTTGGTATCGCGGGGCTTGACATCGCGGGCAGGAGGCGGTTCCATGCTGGTTTTATGACGAGGCGATTACGATGGTTGTTGCAGTTCGCGGTATTCGGGGCGTTGTTTCCGTGCGCTGGGGCTTTCAGTGCCACGGATCCGAATCAGGGCTGGATCGAAGTGCGAAGTCCGCACTTCGTGGTTTCCAGCAATGCCGGGGAGAAAGAGGCGCGGAGCATTGCGGACCAGTTCGAGCAGATTCGCGCGCTGTTTCACAGCGCATTTGTAAACCTTCGCGTCGATCCCGCGCAACCGGTGCTGATCCTGGCGGCAAAGAACGAAAACACGATGAAGTTGCTGCTTCCCGAGGAATGGGAGGTAAAGGGGCACGTTCATCCGGCGGGCTTATACCAGCAAGGCGAGGACAAGCACTACGTCATTTTGCGCCTGGACTCGGAAGGCACGAACCCTTTTCACGCGCTATATCACGAATACACGCACGCATTGTTGCACCTAAACTTTACGGGGCTGCCGCTCTGGCTGGACGAAGGGCTGGCGGAGTTTTATGGCAATTCGCGGCTTGGTGAAAAGGATTCGCGGGTCGGAACGATCGACGAAACACACTTATACATTCTCGGCAAGAACAAGCTGCTGCCGATCGAGACACTCCTGAATGTGGAGCAATCATCGCCCTATTACAACGAAGCGAACCGGGCTTCGGTCTTTTATGCGGAGTCCTGGGCGCTGGTCCACTACCTGATGCTTGATCCGGAGGCGCAGCAACGGCAACTGCTGAAGAATTTCTTCGCGGCGTGGGAAAAGACCGGGAGCCAAATCGAGGCGGCCAGGCAAGCCTTCGGCGACCTGAAACGTTTTGGGCAGGTCATCGAAGGGTATTCGCGGCAAACGACGTTTCGCGTGGGATTGTTCAAAAACGCGCAGCAGGCGGCAGACAAGAGTTACTCGGTTCGAAGGCTGACGCCGGGCGAAGTTCTGGCATTGCGAGGGGATTGCGCCACGCATCGCAAGAGGTTGGAGCAGGCCCAGCCGCTGGTGGAGCAAGCAGTTCAAACCGAGCCCAATCTGGCGATCAGCCACGAAGCGCTGGGCTACTACCTGTACCGCAAGGAAGACAAAAGCGGCGCCGACAAGGAAATGACGAAGGCGATGGAGCTCGGCTCGACGACCTTCGTGGCGCCCTATTACCACGGGATGCTACTGCTGCGCGCAGGTTCGGCGGCACCCGAGGTGATGCAGGAAGCAATCAAGAGCTTCGAAAAGGCTACGCAAATCAATTCTCAATTCGCCCCGGCGTTTGAGGGTTTGGCTCAAGCGTACTCTCTTGCTCCCGAGACGCAGAAGCAGGCTCTAGATGCGGCCATCCGCGCCGCCAAACTGGATCCCACGACGCACGCCTACGCAATCAATCTGATTTATCTGCTGCTGAACAACAATCGCGGGGCCGATGCGCGACAATTGGCGCAGCGGCTTTCGCAGAAGGCGACGTCGCCGGAGGAATCACAGACGGCGCACGATTTGCTGGAACGGATCAAGGAGCACGAACAATGGGTGGCGCAAAGAAAAGCGCTAACCGATGCGGCGGCGAGCGTAACACCAAAGACCGCGGCCGCGAGCGCGCCGGCGGAGACGCGGCCGGAGACCGCTTCTTCCGCTTCTCCGACGCAGATTCCGGCGAAGACTGCGGACCTGATGGCGGTGGACGGAGTCGTGGGTGCGATCGACTGCTCGCGCAAGCCGGCGATTACGGTGACCCTAAAGGGTGGGAATCGCCCGATGAATTTCCACGCAGAGGATTTTCGAAAGGTCGGCGTATCCGGAGCGAGCGAAGCCATTCCTGGTTTGGACGCGTGCGAAAAGTGGAGAGGCCGGCGAATCAGAATTTGGTTTCGCGCTATTCACGACAAAGCCTACCTAGGAGAAATCACGGATCTCGCATTCCTTTAGTAGTCGCAGCTCGTCGGCGAAAGAACGCAGCGGTTTATTTTTTGGCATTACAAGTTGCGGCGCGATGTGCGGTCAGGGCTTTTCGTAGACGGTGCGGCCGCCGACTACGGTGCGGAGTACCTCGGTCTTCACGTAGTCTGAAGGCGGTACTTTTGTGAGATCGTTTGAAAGAATGATGAAGTCGGCATACTCGCGCACTTTTAGCTCGCCCTTCTTCCCTTCCTCGAATTCCGCGTAGGCCGCGCCGGAGGTGTAAGCGCGAATGCAATCCTGCAGCGAGATTTTTTCCTGCGGCTGCCAGCCGCCGGCGGGACTGCCGTCCGGAAGCTGGCGCGTGGCGCAAGCGTAGAGTCCGCGGAAGGGACTGACGACTTCGACAGGATAGTCGGTGCCAAAGGCGAGACGGGCGCCGCTTTTTTCCAGAGTGGCCCAGGCATAGGCGCCCTTGATGCGCTCAGGTCCAACGCGAGATTCGGCCCAGCGCATGTCGGTCGTCTGGTGCGAAGGCTGCATGGAGGCGATGACTTTGAGCTTGGCAAATCGCGGAAGATCGTCGAGTGCAACGACTTGGGCGTGCTCGATGCGGTCGCGGCGGTCGCGGGGGCCATTGGCTTTGGCGACGGCTTCGAAAACATCGAGAGAAACGCGGTTGGCGCGGTCGCCGATGGCGTGGAAGTTGAGTTGAAATCCGGCCTTGTCGCGTTCGATGGCGAGCGACTTCAGCTTGTCCGGCTCCATGATCAGAATGCCGGTAGCCTTGGCGTCGTCGGAGTAGGGCTCGAGCAAAGCCGCGGTGCGGGAACCGAGAGCGCCGTCGGTAACCATTTTGAGGGCGCCGGTTTTGAGCCACGGGTCGGTCGTGCCGCCTTCCCCGCGCTTGTTTTGCAGATCATTGAGAGGCTCGGCGAAGTGCAGCCATTCTGTGATGCGCACAGTGAGCTTGCCGTCATCTTTTAGCTGCTTGTAGGCGCGAAAATCCTCCCAGTCAGAATTGTCTTGAACGGAAGTGACGCCATTCTTCGCGAGATCGGCGAACACCAGGGTGATTCCGCGGCGGCGCTGCTCGGCACTAGGATCCGGGATGCGGGAGCGGACAAATTCCATCGCCGGACCTTCCTTGAGCATGCCAGTGAGCTCCCCAGCGGCGTTGCGTTCGAATTCACCGCCGGGCGGATTGGGTCTGTTCTTATCGAGTTCGGCGAGCTTGAGCGCCAGAGAGTTCGCGACTGCGACGTGCCCGGAAACGTGGGTCATCAGCACGGGATTTTTGGGCGCGACGTCGTCGAGCTCCCATTTATTGGGGAATTGCTTTTCCGGCCACAGCGTGTGGTCCCAGCCAGCGCCGGTGATCCATTCGCCTTCTTTGTGCGAAGTGACGCTGGCGGCGAGGCGCCTTTTCATCTCTTCGACGGATGCGACGCCGTAGAGACGAACGGCGAGCATGCCCTCGCCCGCAGAACCCAAATGAACGTGGGCGTCATTGAAGCCGGGCATGACGAATTTCTCGTAGAGATCGAGGGTTTCGGCGTGGGCGGCACCACCGCCGCATTCGAGAAGAATTTGCGAGAGTGCGCCGACGCAGACAATTTTGCCATCGCGGACAGCCATGCCTTGCGCCCATGGATGTTGCGGATCATTGGTATAGATGCGGCCGTGGATGTAGTAGACGGTGCGAGCAGGCTCCTGCGCGGAATGCGCTTTCACGCGTAGAGCGGTAGCGCCAGCCAACCCGGCGATAACGACAATCAATGCAAGCGAGAGGAGGCGGGCCGCCAGCGACGTGCGCAATCGATGATTCATCGAGCTTTTTCCTCCGCAAGTCCCGAAGCGCCGAGAAGAGTGAGCAAGGCGCGTTTCAGGCCCATTTCGCGGCCAGCGGGCTCATACCACTCCTGAAGAGAGTGGGCGCCCCCGCCTGTGCCGCCTGCGCCGATGGAGATGGCGTCGATGCCGTGAGACAAAGGCACATTGGCGTCGGTTGAGGAGCGCTCGACGCGCGATTGGTTGCCGACATATTCATCGGCGGAGCGCAACGCGGCGAGCAGAGCGGAGTTCGCGGGCAGTTCCCCACCGGGGCGGCTGCCGAGGAGCTGCACTTTCCACTCGAGTTTTCCCTTGGAGCGGTCGCGCGCGGATTCCATTTCGTCGCGGACGCCGGCAGCTATGCATTCGCGAAGGGCGGACTCGAGCTTGGCCAGTTCCTCTTCGCTTTCGGAACGAATGTCGACCTTCAGTTTTGCTTCGTAGGGGATGGAGTTGACCGAGGTACCGCCTTCGATTTGGCCGATATTGAAGGTGGTGCGCGGGGCGGGAGGCACTTTGGTGTTGATGAAGCGGACGGAAGCGCGCACGAGCGCATTGATGGGATTGGGCATTCCGAAGTCGGACCAACTGTGGCCGCCAGGGCCGGTGATACTGGCTTCGAGACGGCGAGAGGCCAGCGCTTTAGTGGTGACGTGGTCGGTGCCGGAGCCGTCGAGGACAATCACGGCTTTCAATTTCGGCTTGTAGGCTTCGATAAGGGCACGCATGCCGCGAAGATTGCCTTCGCCTTCTTCGCCAACGTCAGCGACGAACAAAATGGTGCGGCGCGGCTTGATGTGGGCTTCCTGGCACGCGCGGGCGATAGCCATGAGTGCGGCTAGGCCTGTGCCGTTGTCGGAGATTCCGGGGGCGAGGAGGCGATCGCCTTCGCGGCGGACTTTTATCTCGGTGGAGGCGGGAAAGACGGTATCGAGATGCGCAGAGAGCACGACAATTTCCTTTTCGTTTGCGCCGCGCAGCTCGCCGATGACGTTGCCGGTCTTATCGATTTGAACTTCGAGGCCGGAGGTAGCGAGAAGAGCTTTTACTGCTACGGCGCGCTGCGCTTCTTGAAATGGCGGCGCGGGAATCTCGGTTAGGCGCGTTTGCTGCTCGTTAATCCAGGCGAGATTGCCGGCAAACCAGGCTAGTGCGGCGCGGACCTGAGAATTGTCGGCGAATTGCATGCTCGGAGCAGGCCGGGAGTTGTGAGGAACGCTGGCGGACCTGACTGGCATGGACAAGAGGATAACCCAAAGGGCGACGTGTTTCATCGCGGAGTTCCGCACGTGTGGCGCGATCAATTGCGCGCGGCCTCGGCGCAGAGGGCTTGCACTTCGCTTTCGGTGAGCACGCGCGCGGATTGCTTGGCGGCATCGAAGATGCGAGTGACGAGCGCGTCATCGGCGGGGATCCCGTGGCGCTCGAGCCAGAAAAGAACGTTGGATTTGCCGCTCATGGGGCCGATTTCGATGATTTGGTCGAGGCCGAAAAGATGCGACGGGACGCCACTGTAGACAGCGTCGGCGAGGGCGGCGTCTTTTTTGTGATAGGCCTTGATGATGGCCGCGGCGTGGACGCCGGTGGCGGTGCGGAAGGCGTCGCGGCCGATTACAGGATAATTCGGCGGAATGGTCGTGTGCGTGGCGATCGCGACTTTTTCGCAATACTCCTTTAGGCGGGAGAGGTCGCGGTCGAGAAGGCCCATGAGACGCAGATTGACGAGCATTAACTCCATCGGCGTGTTGCCAACGCGCTCGCCGAGGGAATTGGCAGCGGCGTGGACACAATGGGCGCCGGCGGCTACCGCCCAGAGGGAATTGGCGATGGCCAGGCCGCGATCGTTGTGACCGTGCCAATCGACGCGGATTTTTTCGCCGCTGGGCTTCACGACTTCGTCGATGGCAAATTTTACTAAGTTGTAGGCGCCTTCCGGCGTGGCGTGGCCGACGGTGTCACAGAGAACGATGGCGCGTGCGCCGCTGCGGATGGCGGTGGAGTAGAGGCGCTTCACGGTTTCGGGGTCGGTGCGGACGGTGTCTTCGGTGACGTACATCGATGGAAGGTTGTGCTCGACGGCGAACTTTACGGCTTTTTCGGTGGTGCGTTCGAGATGGTCGACGGTCCAATCTTCAACGAGGCGGCGGATTGGGCTGGAGCCGAGGAACGTGGCGGCTTCGATGGCGATACCGACGCGCTGGGAGATTTCAGCGATGGGCCGAATGTCGGCTTCCACCGTGCGGGCGGCGGCGTTCGGGCGAATCCTCATGCGATTGGTGGCGATTTCGCGGGCAAGCGCTTCGGTATGCTCGACGGCGCGGGGGCCGGCGCCCGGGAGGCCGATGTTCAGCGAGTCGATGCCGAGCGATTCCATCAGGTGCAGGATTTCGATTTTTTCTTCGATGCTGGGATCGTAGACGGAGGGATTTTGCAGGCCGTCGCGGAGGGTTTCGTCATTTAGCAGGATGCGGGTGCCGGGAGGAATGAGCGGAGTCGAGGCTTGGTTCCAATCGTGGATCCATTCGTTGTTCGTGGGTGAGGTCATTTGCGTGGTCCGATTTCAGCGAGGCCCGAGGCCGTGGTCGCGGAACATGGTTTTTAGGGCGCCGCGAGCGTTGCGTAGGCGGGCGGCGATACCGCGGCCGTACTCGAATTGCAAGAACGCATCGGCAGCGCACTCTAACTCTGTGCCGTAGCGATACCACCAGGGCTTTTCGCGACTGGGCAGGCGATCCACATCGATGTATTTCGTCTGCACCATTTCCAGGAGGCCGGCTTTGCCGTGGGTGCGGCCCCATCCGCTCGCGGCGCATCCTCCGTGCGGAGCTTCCGCGATGGCGAAGTAACTGATGGCGTCGTTGACCATGACGGCTCCGGCGCGCAAGCGTTTGGCGATGGCTTCACCGCGAGCGGCGTCGCGCGTCCAGACGCTGGCAGAGAGCGCGAAGGGAGAATCGTTCGCGCGTGTGATCGCTTCGTCGGAATTTCGCACGGTTTGCATTGCCAATATCGGCCCGAAGGTTTCTTCTTGAAAAAGCTTCATGGTCGAATCGACGTTTGCAATCACGGTGGGCTCAAAAAAGTTTGGCCCGAGATCAACGCGCGGATGCCCGCCGTAGAGAAGGCGTGCGCCGCGGCTGACCGCATCTTCGATGAGGTCAACCATGCGCTGCACATGTTGCGGGCGAATCATGGGGCCGACGTCGGTATTGGAGTCAGTCCCGGGACCGAGCCGCAGTTTTTTCGTTTTCGCTATGCAACGCGCGGCAAACTCATCGCTCACGGACAGCTCGACGAAGAGGCGCTCGACGGAAAGGCAGACTTGACCGCAATTTGTGTAGCTGCCCCAGACAGCGGCGCTTGCGGCAACGTCGAGGTTGGCATCGGCGAGAACGAGCATGGCATCTTTGCCGCCTAGCTCCAGCACTGTAGGAATCAGCCGCTTCGCGCAGGCTTCCGCGACGCGACGGCCGGTCGCAACGCTGCCGGTGAACAGCACTTTGTCGGGGTCGGCATCGATCAACGCCTGCCCAACTTCGCCGCCCCCTTGCACAATGGTGACTAAATCTTTCGGGAAGCCGGCGTCGGCGAAGAGTTTTTCGATCAGCGCGCCGCAGCGCGGCGTGAAATCGCTGGTCTTGCAAATTACGGAATTGCCCGCGGCGACGGCGGGAATAATCTGGCTCACGGGGATTGCGAGCGGGTAATTCCAGGAACTGATGATACCGATGACGCCGAGCGGCTCGTAGGCGAGCTTGCCGGACTTCGCTTTTGCGGCGGTGCTGTGATGCGGAACCCGCTCGGCGGCCAGAAGGCGCTCCGCACTTTTGGCGAAGTAGGCGGCTGTGTCTACGGCCACAAAAATGTCCGCAAACATGGCTTCGACGCGCGGCTTTCCGGATTCTGCCACTACAACATCGGCCAGCGCGGCGCGCGAAAGCATGATCTCTTCGCGGAGCGCCCTCAAATACCGACAGCGTTCACGTATCGGAATCCGTGCCCAACTCGCCTGCGCGACTCGCGCATGTTGAACGATCTGCGGAAGAAGTGACGGAGGCGTCTTCTCAAAATATCCCAGCGTCTGGCCGGTGGCCGGATTAATGGAGGGAAGGGTATCGACGGAGATGGCTGTTGCGGCCATAATTGCGATTCTATCTGAAATCGCCGCCAACAAGCAGTGCGCGGGGGAAATCTGCTCGGCGAAAGCGAGCTAGGGGAGGTCCAGATCCAGGGCGTAGATTTCTTCCGTGCTAGTATCCCGCGTAAACAAAGGGGAACCGTCGGGAGCGAGGCCGCTCCAAGTGCCAACGACATTGCCAAAAAAGAGTGGCATTTCCTTCAAAGTGAAAAGAGATTCTGAGCGAGCACCGCCCGCCTTGAGACGGCGAAATGCAGGCTCAGGGACCTTCGTCAAAGTAAAGGTATTTGCCGTCCGAAGACCAAGTCGGAAAACCGATGTTAGCGTTCTCGGTGATTGGCTCGAACCATTTTCGAGCGTTGAAGTCGAAAAACAAAATCTTAAGTGAGTCCTGGGAGAGAGCTGCCAAGTACCGACCATCGGGCGACCAACGAGGACTGAACAAACCTTCGGAACCGGGGATTGACGAGGCCTGACGTGTTTTCACATTTACAATGTCGATCGTAAGAGGTTCGGACGTTCCCGCCGGCAAACCGCCAAACGCGATTTGCGTCCCATCAGGAGACCAAGTGGGATCCTCTTCGTCCCGGCGCCTTTCGGGGAATATCTCCTGTGGAGTTCCCGCCTGCGGGGAAATAACGAAAATCTTCCACTGGTTGCCTTGAGTTGCAAGAAACGCGATCTGCTTCCCATCGGGAGACCAACGCGGCAAATGCGTCTGCATTGGAGGATACGTGAGTTGCAAGCGGTCCGTGCCGTCAGCGCGGCTTCGCCACAGGGTATTGTCGGGGTAACGCACGTAGGTGACCCACTGGGCATCACGCGAGAAATCCAGTTCACTGGCGAAGGTTCCTGAAAGAAACGGCAGGAACCGTCGTGAACCGGCATCATAGCGAACGAGTTCACCGCGGGGCTGCGTGCCGATCACAAAGAGTTTGCTGCCATCCCGGCTGGGCAGCGGGTACGAAAAATTGAGCGGCCCGGTGGTCAGTGGAAGCGGTGCACGCGAACGCCTTCCAAAAAGACTCGTGCGTTCGGGTAACGCCCAGACATTCCTCCCCTTATTGTTTCCGCTGACAAAGACAAAATAGCGTCCATCTGGAGTCCACCTCCCACAGCACTCCCGGGAGGGATTGTTCCAGCCCGGAAGCAGCTCATGCGGACCAGTGCCGTCGGCGCGGACTTCCCAAAGGGAGGTGTTGCCGGTGAACGGCACCCCTAACGCGAACCGAATTCGGCTGCCGTCGGGAGAGAAGGTGAGGTAATTTGCACGACCGGGCAGAATGGCCAGCTTTTGTGGAGCGGTTACATCGTGATTGGCAACGTAGAGGTCCGAGCCGTTGGCATAAACAAGTTGTCGTCCGTCGGGCGACCAAGCTGCGCTATGCCCGCTGACATCCCCTAGCCTGCGGCGCGCCCCAACGGGTAGCGGCACGATCCAATAGGGGTCCTCCTCTTCGGTGCCGACCTGATCCCTGGCTAAGAGCTCGGAGTGGTCGAAAGAAATATCGTCGATCAAAATGTTAGCAAACGCTGTGGGAAGGATTCCCATGTCGCCGCCCGTCGTCGACACCTGGGCCAACATCTGACCTTTATTCGCGGTTGCTTCTCCGAAATAGATGCGAGCTCCGTCCGTTAGCATCCTTTCTTTCGCCACACCATCATGTGTTAGCTGAGTCACGGCCAAAATTCGTGGCGCGGGCGGAGGCGAGCGAAACCACGAAAACAGCCCAACAATCACCGCGCTGGCAACCACGATTCCTGCCATCCACACCCAAGGCAATCTACGCAAACCTTGCTGCGTGATTCCCGCCGCGGCCGGCATCGTTCCGGTGCTGGTGTCTCGCTTCAGGCGCTTCACGTCCGTGCGTAATTCGGACGCGCTCTGGTAGCGAAGCTCACGGTCTTTTTCCAGACATTTACGAATGATTCGTTCCAACTCCGCGGGAAGATCGGGGTTCAGGCGCAACGGCGGGACAGGTTCCTTGCTTAGCAAAGAGCTGAAAATCGCCGCGGATGTTTCTCCTCGAAATGGAAGCGAACCGGTCGACATTTCGTAGAGGACGGTGCCAAAGGAAAAGAGATCCGTGCGCGCGTCTGGCTCTTTTCCGAGCGCTTGCTCCGGCGACATATAGGCGACGGTGCCCAGAGCCGTGCCGGGACTCGTTAGATGAGCCTCGTCAACTTCTCCCGTGGCCAGGGTCTGAGTTTGCCCAGCTACACTCTTTTGGGCCGCTACTTTGGCGAGGCCGAAATCGAGAATTTTGGTGTGGCCGCGCTTGGTGACGAATAGATTGGCGGGTTTAATGTCGCGATGAATGATGCCCTGGGAATGCGCGGCGTCGAGTGCGTCTGCCACTTCCACCGAAATATCCAGTAGGCGTTCGAGTTCCAGAGGGCGACCGGTGATCACGTATTTCAGAGTTGCGCCGTCCAGATACTCCATAGCGATGTATGCCAGGCCGGCTTCTTCACCGATATCGTAAATGGTCAGATGTTGGGATGGTTGAGCGCGGAGGCGGCTTGCGCTTCGCGTTGGAAGCGTGCCAGGGCCTGCGGATCCTTGGCGACTTCGTTCGGAAGAAACTTCAGGGCCACAAAACGATGCAGGCGGGTGTCTTCGGCCTTGTAGACAACGCCCATG